>RRZT012742728.1_pt1 | contig 11692 bp, 11 predicted proteins | sample 2165551 | NCBI WGS metagenome assembly RRZT01 (sample SAMN10456910, study PRJNA506462) | wastewater metagenome | biome: wastewater; feature: sludge; material: wastewater sludge; isolation source: wastewater sludge with Escherichia coli K12::gfp cells carrying plasmid... | place: USA: Moscow, Idaho... | reverse complement strand
TGAACAAAGCTATCATCCCTTAAACTCACAAGTCGTCCTACTAGAGCCACTCGAAGGTCATCACTCATCTCTAACTCTAACTTTTTTGCCATTACATCAATAATTTCAAGTTTTTCAAACTGATTTTTTTCCAAAAATTCATAGAGTTTATTCACCTCTTTTTTCTTATTATTCAAATAATCGTATAACTTTTCCACATCACTTAAAAATTTATCTTTCATTTATTCCTCTATAACTTTTATTTTTGATTGCGATAAAAACACTTCGAAAAGTTGTATATCTTCTTCCCTACCAAGTACAACTAAAATATCTCCAATATCCAATTTATGATTGATTCCCCTTGAAGAAAAAATAAATTCATGACTCAGCTCTTTGTCTTGAATTCCTATTAAAATTAAATTAAATTGATTCAAAATCTCTAAGTTTTTTGAAAATTTCCCCTCTAAAAAACAATTTTCTCCAATAGGTATCTCTTTGACCAATAATCCTAAATTTCCATATAAAATCCCATCAAGTATCCCCAATGAGATTGGTTTATCGAGTTGTCTAAATATTCGAAGTCCTGTCATTTCACTTGGATTTATTGTTACTGTAGCACCAGCTAATTTTAATTTTGCTTCTTCATTATGATTATTGGCCAAAGTGATTATTTTTAAATCTTTATTTAGATTTCTTGCACTAAGTGTTACAAAAAGGTTTCGATTAAATTCGTTATGTACACAAAAAATTGTATTTATCTTACTTGTATTTATACCAAAACTTAGTAACTCATTATCATCATAACACTCATAATCATAAATCATATCTGTATAATTATCTTTTTTAGCAAATTGACGAATATCTGCAATTGGTTCAATAATTGAAAACAGGCATCCTTCTTCTTTTAACTTTGATGCAATCTCTGCAGCTAATTTACTATACCCAAATATTAATACCATCTTATTTCCCTCTTTGGAGATATTTTTTAAATTCTGCAATAGTTTTTTCATATCCTATTATTATCAGAAAGTCTTTTTCTTGTATCGTTATCTCTTCTTTATTTGGATTAAATATAAAATTCATCTTCTCATCGTTATGTGCAATTCCAATAAAAGACAAATTGAATTTATCAAAATTGATTGTACTTAAACTTTTTCCAACAAATAATGAATTTTCAAAAATCTCCAATTCATTGATCACCGCACCTTTATAATCAGTCAAAATATCATCGATTGCTTCATATGCAATAGGACTTTTTATAAATCCAACAGCAACTTTTGCTAGAAGTTCATTTGACATTACTAATTCATTTGCACCAGCAATTTTCAATTTTTCTTTTGTTCTTTGTCTATTACATTTTGAAATTATTTGTATATTTTCATTTAGACTTCTAATCGCTAAAATAATAGATAGATTAACTGTATCATCCTCTGTTAAAATAACTACAGATTTAATATTCGTATTGAGTCCAATCTTTTTGAGTAAATCTATATCACTTGCATCATCTTTAATAATATTGACATTTTTAAGTTCTGCTTGGTGAAAAGCTTCAGGATTTGGGTCAATCACAATCACCCTATGTCCATTTTTTCATAAATTACTCACTAGCATATGTCCAGATTTTCCAAATCCACACACTAAAATATATTTTTTTGTTTTGTTGATGCTTGTTAAAACTTTATTTTTTTTGATAATATCTAATTTTTCAGCCATCGCACTTGTAACGATCGCTGTAAAAAATGCTGTTACTGCAATTCCTACAACAATAAGAACTAAAACAACTAATCGCCCAGCTTCTGTACGAGGTGTAATATCTCCATATCCTATCGATGCAATTGTAATAAATGACCAATAAAGTGAATCAGCAAAAGAATTAACATTTAGATTTGCATCTCCACCTTCATAGATATAAAATACAATCGCTGCAAAAAAAACAACCAAAAGATAAAGCCATAAAAGCATCATCATCTCTGTTTTTTTCTCAATAAATATTTTCATAAATTGATGTAATGCACTTGAATATCGAAGTACTTTAAAAAATCTAAAAAGAAGAAAGATTCTAAGAATTCGAAGTGGTCTATATGCTGGTAAAATTGCTAAAATATCAATAATTGCCGTAAAAGAAAAAATATAAGCAAGTTTTGCTTTTGTTATAGTTTTAAGAGATGAAGAAAGTTCAAAAGGGAGATTGAGATACTGCGATTCTTCATAATCTTTAATGATTTGTTTATGAGACTCAAAACTTAAAATAAACCTTCCGATATATTCTAAAATAAATACCCCAACTGCAAAATATTCATAATAAATAAGGTTATGATCAACCTTATGCCTTACCTCATAAACTAAAATTCCAACAGTAGTAAGAACAAGAAAAATAATAAAATAATCAAAATACTTTTTATAATGGGAATACTGGTTTTCTAAAATATCAATTAAAAAAGCTCTGAATCTATGATAAGACTCAGAATTTTCTATAAAATAGGCAAATTTTACAATTTTTGTTGAAAAGCTTTTAGACATTATGAGGATGATTTTTAGAAAGTAAATTTCTCATAGATAAATAGCTATTCAGTGCACTTATATATGCTTTTGCACTAGCTAACATCGTATCAATACTAAGTCCATGCCCTATCATCGCAGGATTGTGATTATCAAATACCACTTTACAAGTCACTTTTGCTAAAGCATCTTGCCCTTCACTTACAGCTTTTACTGTATAGTCACTCAAAACACCTTTATAACCTGTAATCCTATCGATTGTTTTAAAAATAGCATCAATTGTACCATCTCCAATAGCAGCATCTGTGTACTCTTTTCCTTCAAACCGTACACATACAGCAGCACTTGGAACTCCATTTGAACAATCAGCGATTTGTAATGAAACCAACTCATAAGTAACATTTGTTGATAATTTCTCATCTGTGATAATCATTCGAATATCATCATCTGTAATATCTTTTTTCTTGTCGCAAATAGCTTTAAAACTCTCAAAAGTTTTATTTAACTCCTCATCACTTAAATTATCAATCCCCATAGAAACTAACTTATCTTTAAATGCAGCTCGACCTGAGTGTTTTCCTAAAACTATTGAGTTGTTTTTCTCGATTCCAATATCTTCAGGTCTTATAATCTCATAAGTTTCACTATGTTTTAAAACACCATCTTGATGGATACCACTCTCATGTGAAAATGCATTTTTACCTACGATTGCTTTATTTGGTTGTGGCTCAATCCCTGTAATAGTAGCAACTAATTTACTCGCTTTCATAATCTCTTTTGTGTTGATATTGGTATCAAATCCACCAAACATATCTTTTCTTGTTTTCAATACCATCACAATCTCTTCCATCGCTGCATTTCCAGCTCTCTCACCCAAACCATTGATAGTACACTCAACTTGTCTAGCCCCCGCATCGATACCAGCTAAAGTGTTTGCAACCGCTAAACCTAAATCGTTGTGATTATGTAAAGAGATGATAGCTCTATCACCTATAAAGGTATGCAACTCTTTTACCATCGCATAGATCTCATTTGGTAATCTATACCCAACAGTGTCAGGTAAATTAATTGTTCTTGCCCCTGCACTTATCACTGCATCAATTATCTCTTTCATAAAAGGGATTTCACTTCTCCCTGCATCTTCTAATGAAAATTCTACATCATCGACAAAAGTTTTTGCATAACTTACTGCATTAATCGCTTTTTTGATAACTTCATCTGGCGATAATTTCAATTTGTATTGCATATGTATAGGGCTTGTTGCTATAAAAGTATGAATCCTATTCATTTTTGCTTTTTGTACTGCTAAGCCAGCTTGTTTGATATCATTATCTACTGATCTTGCTAAAGAACAAATTCTACTATTTTGTATCACTTGTGCTATTTGTGAAATAGCATCAAAATCTCCAGGACTCGCTGCTGCAAAACCAGCTTCAATCACATCAACTCTTAATCTTTCTAATTGCTCTGCTATTTGAATCTTTTCACTTGTATTCATTGAAGCACCTGGGCTTTGCTCGCCATCTCTTAATGTTGTATCGAAAATTATTATTTTTTTATCATCTGTTATTATATTTGACATTGTATATCCTTTAAACTATTCTATTAAAATGTCCCATTTTAATAGGGACTTTTATTCTTTTTCTACTTTTAGCGGTTTGAATAATCAAACCTAAAGTAGCAAATCCTAAAGAGAGAAACGAGTTTCTCCATTTTTGACTAATCATGTGTATTATTGTATTGAAAAAAACGGAAAACTTGACTGAAATAGTCTTATTTTGAGAGAAGAAGAAGGAGCAGAGTTTTATTTTCTGTAGTATTTATAGTCTGTATGGTTTTTCGTTGTATTGAAAACTGTTTCATTTCTGCTCCTTTTTTGTGTTTATTTTTTGTGGAGAAACTTTATCAAAGAAAACTTTATCCGAAATTAAAAAACTATTTCAGATAAACTCTATAAAACTTCCCTTTGATTTTATTGTTTCCTAGGTCAATGTATGCTTTTTTTGCAATTTTTGGATCAAGTGCTACATAAGCACATAGCTCTTTGATATCAATTTTACCTATTTGATTTTTATCAAGTCCAATTCCAGCAGTTAATGCTCCCAAAATATCTCCACGGCTCAGTTTTTGTTTTTTCCCACCATTGAGGAAAATCGATTTAAAAAGTGGAGTATCATCATATTTAGTATCTATTTTATTAGGAAGTTCCTCTAAAGTATGGTGTGACTCATAAGTTAAATCTTCAAAAAGTCCAATATCTCCACTATCTATTAAAGAGATAGCATGACCACTTTTCCCAGCTCTTGCTGTTCTTCCAATTCTATGGGTATACACTTCTAAATCTTTTGGCAAACTATAATTTATCACAAGTTCAACATCATCAATATCAAGTCCCCTTGAAGCAACATCGGTAGCTACCAAAATTTTATAACTTTTGTTTGAAAAAAGGGTGATAGTTTCATCTCTATCTTTTTGTTCCAAATCACTATGAAGAACAAGCGGATAGATATCATATCTTTCAAGTTCATCAGCAAGATTGTCACATTCGATTTTCATATTGCAAAATATGATTGTTGATTTTGGCTGGTAGAGGTCAAGAATTTTAAGGATATTTTCCACTTTCCGCAGATCTTCCGTTTCATAAAAAACTTGAGAGATTTTCTCTTCACTATGAACCGACTCCACTTCAACACTTACAGGGTCTATCAATATATCACGTGAGAGTTTTTCTATATTAGAAGGGTATGTCGCTGAAAATAACATCGTTTGTCTCTGTTTTGGCAAATAGGCGATGATTTTATTGATATCCTCTGAAAATCCCATATCAAGCATCCTATCTGCTTCATCCAATACTAAAGTATCGATAAGATTTGGGCTAAAATTTTTATTTTCAAGATGTTTTAAAATTCTCCCAGGGGTTCCCACTATAATATGAGCTTTATGACTTAAAGAGTGCATTTGAGGATTATAAGGAACTCCACCACAAAGGGTAAGGATTTTGATATTGTGTTTGAATTTTGCTAAAAGTTTAAGCTCTTCACTTATTTGATTTGCTAACTCTCTAGTAGGTGCTAATATCATCGTTTGAATATCAAAAGTTGCCGTATTTAATTTATTTAAAATAGGGATACTAAAAGCGATTGTTTTCCCACTGCCTGTTTTTGCTTTTGCGATAATATCTTTTCCAAGAAGGGTAAAAGGGAGAGATTTTTCTTGAATCTCTGTCATCTCTTGAAACTCAAACTTTAAAAGTGTAGAGAGTAAATCTGGATGGATATTGGTTAATGTTTTAAAACTATTACTCAATTTTACCTGCAATCACAGAGATTCCACCTGTAACTTTATCTCCAATATAGACTTTTATCTCATAAGTAGCTGGAACCTCTACAATAATAATCCCTTGGACAAATACTCCAATAGGCTCTCTTGTAGTTAATTCTTTACCATCGCAATAGAGTTCAATCTTCCCTCCACAAAATCCACTTGTAAGTTCAAGCTTCACTTCATCCCCATTTACATCAGTAAAAGATATCATTGCTCTTGAATTTAAAGCTTTACTTTTAAATGCCCAACTTGAAAGATTTAGCCCATTTACCAAAGAATGAATTGTATAAACTCCCCCCATTGGTGCTCTTAGAATATGACTTCCGCAGAGATTTACATCAATATAAACTTTTTGTTTCCCTTCACTTTTATCAATACTTGCAATTTTTCCATCTATTGGAGCATAAATTGTATCACTTAAATTCGTTGGATTGTAAATGATAGAACGATTATTTCGATATATCCAAAGTAATGCAAGAGTTACTAAAATTCCAATTTTAGCAAAAAAAGTAAATCCAAGAATTAAAAGTGCTATTGAAACTCCAAAAGCTACCCCTATTTTGGAATAACCCTCTTTCAAAATCAGTTGATTAATAATCTTTTCCATCTTGATGTAAATCTCCCCCTTCATAAATCTCCTTACCTGTTTGTTTGATGATTTCCCTTACTCTTTCACCAGTAATCACTTCAACATCTAAAAGCTCTCTAGTCATAATCTCCATCGATTCTTTGTACTCTTCAAGTGTTGCTAAAACATGCTCGTATCTTTCATTTAAAGTATTTTTGATATGTTCATCCAAATTTTCAGCTAGCTTATCACTATAATCTTTACTTGTTTGCCCACCACCTAAAAATTGGTTTGTTTGACGAGAAAGTACCATAAGTCCAGCAACATCACTCATTCCATAAACACTCGCCATCGCTTTAATTATCTCTGTTGCTCTTTCAAGGTCATTTCCTGCACCTGTACTAATCTCACCGATAAATACTTGTTCAGCTGCACGACTCCCTAAAAGAACATCCACTTCAGCGATAAGTTCATGTTTTTGCATCAAATATTTATTCTCTTCTGGTGTATTTAATGTATATCCTAAAGCTGCAAGTCCCCTTGGAACGATAGATACTTTATTTACTTTTTTAGCACCTTTAGTAACTTCAGCCATAACTGCATGACCAGATTCGTGATATGCTACTATCTCTCTTTCTTTTGGAGAGATTCTTCTACTTTTCTTTTCAAGTCCAGCGATTTGTCTCTCAACTGCCTCTTTAAAATGTGAAGGGCTCACTTCATCTTTATTAGCTCGTCCAGCAAGTAAAGCCGCTTCATTGATAATATTTGCTAAATCTGCTCCAGCTAAACCAGCAGTCATAACAGCTATCTCTCTTAAATCAACATCTGCTCCAACTTTAACACCTTTGATATGGACATTGAGTATCTCAATTCTTCCCTCCAAATCTGGTTTATCAACTAAAACTTGTCTATCAAATCTCCCTGGTCTAAGAAGTGCAGGGTCTAAAATCTCAGGTCTATTAGTTGCAGCTAAAACAATTACAGGAGCCCCTGCACTATTAAATCCATCCATCTCTGCTAAAAGTTGATTTAAAGTTTGTTCCCTCTCATCGTTTCCACCAATTCCACGAATCGCACGGCTTTTCCCGATAGCATCAATCTCATCGATAAAAATAATTGCAGGTGCCACTTTTTTTGCTTGTTCAAAAAGATCTCTTACACGACTAGCTCCAACCCCAACAAACATCTCAATAAAACTAGAACCAGTAACACTTAAAAATTCAACATCAGCTTCACCAGCAACTGCTTTTGCTAACAGTGTCTTTCCTGTCCCTGGAGGTCCCACAAGTAAAACACCTTTTGGAATTTGAGCCCCAAGATTAACATATCTATCAGGTGATTTTAAAAAGTCAACAATCTCTTGAACTTCCTCTTTTGCCTCTTTATTTCCAGCCATATCTTCAAATTTTACATTTGGCTTTTCACTATTGATCATCTTTTTAGATCCACCCATTCCAAGGATTCCACCACCCATAGATTTTGCCATTCGTTTAGCCAAAAATGACCAAATAAGGAAAAATATCAAAATAGGTAAAACCCATCCAAAAAGCATATCCCCTAAAAGATTCTCTTCGCTAAAAGCTCCATAAGCTATCTTCTTTTCTTCAAGTGTTGGTACAAGTGTTTCATCTGGGACAACTCTTCTCACTTTATAAGCTACCTCTTCACCAGTTGTTAGTTTTCCAGTTGCCTTGATAGTTGTTGGTCCAATACCAACATAGTCTATACTGCCGTTATTGATAAGTGTTTTTAAGTCTGAGTATGAAACCGTTTTTTGTTGTTGTCCATAAGTTCCAGATGCTCCATTTGCATTCATGTCATCTTGTGGGAAAAGTGTTTTAAATGCCATAATTGAGACAATTGAAAAAATCACAAAAACTAAAATAGGATTGTTGAAAAATCCTTTATCATCGTTGTTATTTGGATTATTGTTATTTTGGTTATTGTTATTATTATTTTGCTGATTTGCCATTAGTTATTTTTTCCTTTTAATACTAAAGTTCTCCACTCATTTTTTGCTATTCTTTCAATGATTTCAAACTCTTCAAATTTTTTAAGCACTTTATCCTCATAGTTTTCAAGTATCCCTGAAAGTATCAATATACCATCATCTTTTAAAACTTTTTTTAAGTCTTTATGTATCATGATAAGGACATCTGCTACGATATTTGCTACGACAACATCATACTTTTCTTTTGAAATAACTGCACTTCCAGTCCAAACATTATTTGGTGTAACACCATTTGAAACAAAGTTTATAACAGCATTTTCAGTAGCTTGTGAGTCAGTATCGCAAATATCACAAACCGCTCCAAGTTTCGTTGCCGCAATCGCAAGTATTCCACTTCCTGTCCCTACATCAATAAGAGTATCTCCACTTTTGACATAACTACTAATCGCATCAAGGCAACTACTTGTCGTTTCATGGTGACCACTTCCAAAAGCTAACGCTGGGTCGATTAAGATGTTGAGTTTATCCTCTTTTGGTTCATACCAACTAGGATGGATATAAAATTTACCACAAACAACAGGCTCTATACTATCTTTGTATTTTTGTATCCAATTTTGATTTTCTATCTTCTCTAAAGAGGTTTCACAAACAATCTCTTCATCAAGAGTAGTTGCAAGTTCAGATGTAAAATACTCTATACCAGCTACAATCTCATCAAGTTCCTCTTCACTTCTTATGATGATAGAACCATCAAGCTCTTCTAAAGCATCTTCACTTAAACTCATCACCAAATCCAAAAATAGTTCATAATATTTATTTGGTGTGATTTTTAATTCATAATAATATTCGTTCAATCTGTAAATCCTTAATTTTATTTCATAAAATGGGATTGATTATAGCTAAAAAAGACTTAATAAAATTTAGCTTATATCAGAATCTTTTTTGCAACTTCAATATCTTCTAATATCTGATTTTTCAGCTTTTCCAAATCATCATATTTTTGATTTTCTCGTATTTTTTTTATAAATTCTATCTCGATATGAGAATGTATCTCTTCAAGCTCAACATCTAAAATATGGGTCTCGATAGCATATTTTCCATCAGTTGATACTCTATGACCCAAAAAACTCACACTTGGATATTTTACACCGTTGACAAAACTATAAGTAGCATAAATCCCCTCACTAGGAAGCAAAAAATCTTCACATTCAATATTGATAGTCGGGACAAATTGCTTTTTCCCTAAACCTTGACCTTTGATATGAACTCCACTTATTGTGTAGTTTTTCCCTAAAAACTGATTTGCTTTTTCAATTTTACCAGTACTTATAAAATCTCTTATTTTTCTACTATGCACAGCAATATCATCACAAAAAAATTCATTCACAACCTCAACAACTCCATCAAAAAGCTCTTGAAGTAAATCAATTGAACCACTTGCACCCGCCCCAAATTTAAAATCAAATCCAACCACTATTTTTTGTAAGTTTGGAAACTCCTCTTTCAAAAGTCCTAAAAATTGTTTTGGGGTTAAGTGTTTGATTTCAGCTAAAGGATAATAAAAAAGTGGAAAAGTTGAGTATTGTGCTCTATGTACTTTTGGGGTAAGATTTGCATAACCTGTTTCGATAACAACAATCGCACCAGTATCATCCAATCTTTTAAATAATTCTTGGTGAGCTAAATGCATCCCATCAAATCCACCAATTGCAATACTTGTGATGCTACTTTTTAAAGTAAAACAACTCTTCAACATTTCCCTCTTTTCCTGCTACTTTACTAAGACTCGCATGGACAAAATTAAGCCCTAATTTGAAAGCTTCACTTATAAATCTATCCCTTGCAACTCTTATTGCTAAAGGGTCTTGCACTACACCGTTACTATTTCTTTTGACACTTTGCCCCACTTCATATTGTGGCTTAAACAGAATAATCACATCACTTTTAGCTAACCTTGCAATATCCTCTAAAATATGTAAAATACTAATAAAAGAAACATCACAAGTAACCACATCATAAGTGGTATCTGGCTTAAAATTTCTTATATCTGTTTTTTCAAACACTGTTATTTTCTTATCATCTCGCAAAGTTTCGTGAAGTTGATTTGTCCCAACATCAACACAAGTCACAGATGCAATATCATTTTTTAAAAGTATTTGGGTAAACCCACCTGTACTACTCCCGATATCAAGTGCTTTTTTATCTTTTAATGCGACATCTATTTCAAACAGAAAATATTTGAGTTTGTAGGCAGCTCGGCTTACAAAAAACTCATCCTCTAAAATCTCTATCCCCATCCCCTCTTCATAGTTAAACGATGTTTTGGTTATAACAACACCATCAACTAAAATCTTTTTATTTTTAATAAGCTCACTTGCTTTTGAGCGACTCTCTATTTGCGGATGGTTGGTTAAGTATATATCTAATCTCATAAGTGGGATTATAGTTTAAGTTTATAGAAAAAGAGGTTAGAAAGGTTTTTGTAGATTTGTTTAGCTAAAAGATGTATCGATTTCTTGTTTGATTGGTTCTTTTGTATTGGTTCCAACGTGGAAAGTTGGAACGAGGAACAATTTTATTCGATTAAGTAAAAAATTGTATTTTTGAAATACTTCTTCTTGTTTGATTATCCACTACAGACAGTAGGAATAAGAGAATAAATTTTACTTGATTATCTTATTTCCATACTGTAAATTTACAAATTAAACCGCTTATTATAATAATAGGTATCGCAACATATGTTAAATAAACACCAACATATGGCACTGAAAATAAAGTTATCAAATATAAGATTAATGTTGTCCAAAAAATAAATTCAGCTGTTTCACCCATTTCTAATATCCATATCTTTTATACATCAAGTTATTATTTAACTGCTGCAATTGAAAATTTTGTTGTTGCATTTGTGAATTATAATTCATATTTTGCATGAATTGGTTCATATTTTGCATAGCAGCAAAATCAGCTTGGTCTCTTTGTGCTTGATACATTTGTGCTTGTAATGTAAATTGAGCATCTTTCTCATAACCATCTCCATCTGGTCTTTGTAATGTTTGTTGAACACCATTTGGAAATTTTTTCAAATCCCACACTTGTAAATAATTTTTTTCAACTCCGCTAATCCATTTTGCCTGACACAATGTAGTTGTAGCAGTACCACTTTCTTTTGTTTTGTCATCAAAATCATAATATAAAGTTGTTGGGGTATACCCAAAATTATTATTATTACAAATAAGTGAAGCTCCTCTTGGATTTGAATCGTAAGTTATTGGATATTTAGTTTTTTGATACTTGCGAATGTTTTTTAATAAAGAAGTATCTTCATAGAATTTATTCCAATATCCTATATTATCTAAATCAGATACTTT
>RRZT012440100.1_pt1 | contig 11692 bp, 13 predicted proteins | sample 2165551 | NCBI WGS metagenome assembly RRZT01 (sample SAMN10456910, study PRJNA506462) | wastewater metagenome | biome: wastewater; feature: sludge; material: wastewater sludge; isolation source: wastewater sludge with Escherichia coli K12::gfp cells carrying plasmid... | place: USA: Moscow, Idaho... | reverse complement strand
GAAAGGTATCGACCTGAAGAGCTTATCCGGTTCACAGATGAAAGATCTGTTAAGTGGCAAGCAAGTAAAAGCAGTTGCCGGTATAGCCGGTTATTTAGGGCTAAACAAAACGCCTGCCGGCTGGGCATTAAGTATAGGGAAAAAAATAGTTAGCACAGCCAATTCAGAGGCCGAAATCTAAAAATTGAATCTCTTTCCCTATTATATAAATCATTTATTATCTTTGTTATAAAATAAACGTTATGGCACAATATAGCTTTCAAGATTTCCGCAATAGAATTAAAATTCAAGATCTGGCTGCATCTTTAGGTTACTGGGTAAATACCGGAGCCGGAACCAAGCAACTATCTATGTGTTTAGGTGATCGTAAAGCGCCAACGGACGAAATTATTATTTATAATTATAATGATTCTGGCCAGAGCACATATTTTTCCCGAAAAGGAAGTTTATCTGATAAAGGCAATCTAATAAATTTCGTACAGGCGCGATTGAAAGAATTGGGATCAACCAAAGACGGTATTGCTGGAGTTAATGAAGTACTAAACAAATATCTGAACAATGATCTTGATATTAAAAAAGTCGTAGTCAATTCAACTCCCGTTCAAACGCAACAATTCAATATTAAATATTGGGCACCGAATAGAATTGAAGATAGCAGTATTCAGTATCTTCATCAAAGAAGACACTTGTCACTTAAAACAATATCCGATTTCGCATCAAGGTGTCACATTTATACAGTAGGGAAGAATAAGCATGTCGGTTTCCCATTTCGCATACCCGGCCAGATGGAAATTTGCAACTATGAAATGAGAAACTATTTTCAATCTAACAACCAAAATTACAAAGGATTTTGTTCCGGAGGCGAAAAATCGAAAAGCTGTTGGATTGCAAATTTCTGTGATTATAATAACGTTACAGATTTATATCTATTTGAATCTGCTATTGATGCGATGAGCTATTACGAACTTAAAGGTTTAACAAAAGAGACTACTTCCGCATTGGTATCTTTTGGCGGATATGTGACTGCTACACAGGTAGAATCCCTCCATAGAATTTTCCCCAACGCTAAATATCACATGTGTTTTGATAATGACTTAGCAGGTAAATGCTTCGATGTGATGACAACATACGCAATATCGTCTAAGGATATTGTCAAAGCACATGTGAATAAGGAAGATTCAACTGTTGTGATAGACTTTGGCCTAAGAAAAGAAACGTATAATGAGGGCTTTAATTCCCGTGAGTATCTCCAAAAATTCTCAGATATAGATATAGTAAAACCGCTAAAAGGTAAAGACTGGAACGAAGAATTGACTAGTTATAAACGCTTTGGTTTAAATCTTCAGCCACACAAAGATATTACAGAGGCGTTAGATAAATATTGTGTCAAATTGAATTTATCCGGATACACTAATATTACTGACATTATAGATCAAAAGAGAGATATAATATTAGAAAGTCTTAGTACAGGACAACCTTATGAATTAAAGAACATGAAGTTGGCTTCTACTCCATGCAAGGACATAAACGTTGATATTAACCTCAGTTATAAAAGAGGTGAACTATCGTATGCGCTTAACAATGTACAGATAACCGACATAACAACACAAGTACGACACCCGGCTAACTCATTATTTTCGTACTTTGAAGATAAGAACACAGATATTTTGAAAAAACTATCTAAGCCCAACTTAGAAGATCTTCTTAAAAAAAAAGAGATAGTTTTTGATTCGCAACGAGTTGGATTAGTATTCATGCCAACACCAACCATAAAAGCCATCACCTCTGGTAGCGAGGCTTTCATTAAGATTCAAACGAACGAACTTTGATACCAATTGATTTCCCTCGAGATCTTCCTGGATAAAAGAATTGGTATCAATATCATTCTTGGCCAGCTGCCGGCATTTAAATTTTTGATACCTAAAATTGCAGCTGCAGAAGTAACCGGGACCAAATAATGATACCAACTTTCTTCCTGATCAGCCTGGTACTGGTCCAGTTTTGGAAGATAATTGGTATCAAAAATAAAATTGGACATCACAATTTGTGATCTCTAACTTGGTAATTCCTTTTTATTGAATAATTTTAAGCGAAAATCTCAAAAGATTCTTCTAATCCACCTTTTTTCACTTTCCAAGCCCCACTGAACATGCCAACGCCTGCCAAGAGTTTTATCAAGCAATATGAATTGATACATGTTTTTTGTTGGATAAAGTTCATATGTCCCACACTCACTATAAAATGTCAATTCACTATCATTGATAGGAACAGAGAATTCTTGGTCACTATTCAGCGACCATTGAATTTGTTCTATCCTTCCAGTCTTAGTATCCAGCTGCAACAATGTGTAAATATTTTCCGTAGGATATAATTTATACCTGTCTAAGCTTCTTATTTTATAAGAAATGTCATCAAGCAATGTTGGTATCAAGGTAAGGATAGAGTCCTTGTCCGATTTGCTCGTATTATTAGTTTGAGCATATCCGCTCAAGGTTGCATTCAACAACCACACATAAAAAATTAGTTTTTTCATTGTATAATAATTTATTGATTACTAATCAAATTGGATTGCGTGGTTTCTCATATATTATATTTTGTGCCTTCAATTCAGCTAAGATTTGGTTAACTTGCAACTTATTCGCTTATTTTCGTTAATATCGTTGTCAAGCTGATTTAGGGCGTTTAGCCCGTGATGACGTCACAAATTGTGATGACATCACCTCCCATCCTCCTGCGGTCAAGTGAAATAAAAAAATAATTTCCTCTATAAAAAAGTTTTTTAATTTTGATATGTCAACATTCTATCCGAAGACTTAATGCAGAAAATATAGCTGCATTAAAAATCGTAATAAAAAGTGCAAATTTAGGTATATAATAGTCTGGAGCAAAATATATTACTCCAAGAATAAGCAAAATACCTATCACTAAGCCCAACACACATGAAGTCCTTGCCCATAGTTGTTGATGATCCCTTAAAAAAAGCATTTTTGATAAAGTTACTATTGCTGCTGCCATAATGTATAATAAAAAATTGGTCAAATTTAAATTTTGCTCTACAATACAAAATGCAGCTACGTATATGCAAAATGTCACGCCACTAATAATAAGATTTATATCCTCATTACTCTTAAAAATAAAGCTTTTTCTCCAATATTTTATTTTATTCATATCATCTACCTATATTAATTAATCTCACATAGATTTGATTAATTCCTTTTCGTGCTCCGTCAATTTGGGCACTTTAATTTTATCAGGAAATTCTTCTTGATATGCTTTCACCTCTTCAATCAGAGATTGAAAATCTAAAAGAAACTCTTCTGAGCATCCTTTTTTACGGTAGATTTTCAAGGCAGATTTAAGAACATCAACAGCAGCTGCATCGTCACCTTGGAAGACAATTGCCGGCACATCGTTATGCAAGCAAGTTTTTAGGAGTTTTAATTGATCTTTAATCATCACCAAACCTTTTTTAATGAGATAATAGGGTCAGCTATTCCATTATAAAACTGCTGCGGTGTTCCCATTAATTCATTCATGATAAAGTAGACCAATACTTCATCAGAAGGATTATTTTCTGAATTATACTCGCACAACATTTTATACTGCAGAATATTTTGTTCTTCAACGGTTTTTTGTTCCGCTTCTACCTGAGCTAACAGAGCTTTATAATCTCTCCATTTCTCAGTTTTGTATAAGTTATTATTAATCCAAAGATTAATATCAGCCTTTACATTTTCCTGTGGATCTATAGGATAATACCCATAAACACGAAAAAGCGCCTCCATTTTAGCCTTACCACCAACGAATGCTCTCTTAGTCACCACAATCTTTTCGGGCAAGGGAGATGCCGAAACTATCGGCCACTTTTTGTTCCCTTTTCTATAAACATAAAATATTTTTTCCATTTGTCTGTTTTAAAAGTCCATCTCCATTTCGTTATTTTTCTTCTGCGCTATTTCCTTTTCCATACGCTTAATGGCCGTAGAAAAGAAATATTGAACCATTGGTGCAGTATTTCTTTGATCCCGGCACGCCCTGAGTGCATCAAGATAATCCGGTTTGTCTTCTTTTTCAATAATAACAATAGGATATTGAAATTTGTCCAAGATAAAATTAGATAATAGCCTGCCCAATCGTCCGTTTCCATCCCTGAACGGATGTAAGAAAATGAAATGGCGATGAAACTGAGCTGCTATTTCAATCGGATGTAACTCCTCTTTTTCAATGGCCGCTTGAGTTGCTTCAACAAGATTAGGCATTCGACTAATATTAACTTCATGATCACCAAAAAGAGTATCTCCTGCCCCCATATCCGTATTGGTATATTCTCCGGGAACCGCATCAGCATACTTATAAGAAATGGTATGTTCGGTCAGTATACGATGTGTCTCTTTGATTAGTTGCTCGGTTATTGGTTCCTGCACCCTTTGCATCAGAAATTCGTATGCTCTGAAATGATCCAATATTTCAAAGGCTTCAAAAAGTGTTTTTCCAACTGGTATCATACCCAGCCCTTGTTCCTTTAGTGCCCTTGTGTCGTCCACAGAGAAAGTATTTCCTTCAATACCACAACTATGAGCTGAAAAAAGAATTTCTGTATATTCTTTCCAGTCCGCCATTTTATCCACAACCAGTTTACGGTATTTCTCAAGTACTAAAGAGTACTGTTCTCTTTCTTTTTCAAACATCGTCAGAGTTCCTTTAGTGCCCAAAGAATGATACCAACCATTAAAGCCACTACCCCTTGAATAAGGGTTTTCATCATAAAAATGAATAATTTTCCCATACTATTTTTGGCTTACTTTATATTCCGCCAGCCTTATGCGGTTCAAATTGAATTATATGCAAATATAGAAATTATATTTATTTTTCCCTTTCAAGAAACTTTATTTCACTTCACCCAATGTGTTTGAGTTAACGACACATAGTTATTAGAAAGGACATATAATGCACCCTCTTGCTGAGAGGTACTCACCTGTGCAGCAAGCAAAGGATCACAATCCTGCCTAAGCAGTTTCCATTCATTTGCTCCGTCAGCCTTATAGTAAAGATGTACAAGTGGAGTGCAATATCCTACCCCAGCAGTTGTCCTAGGATTTTCCCTTTTAACAGGGAAAGTGCACGCAATAATTCCCTTCCAAAAGCGTATATCTGAGGTAAGGTCTACCCTCACCCTTCCGATTTCATCTTGCCACTGGTCATCGTTTACTGTATCACTACGTTTTTGACACGGTCTGAATGAGTTGCCTTTATATTCAAAGGTACGTTCCCAAACTGCCTTAATTTCGCCTTTAATGGCAATATCCAAGCGGTTTGATAGTATATAAGTTATAGCAAAGTTCTCGCCAAAAGGACGATTATACACGAATACACCATCGTTATATTCTCCATCTACCTGTACCCCACGCACTGCGGGTAATGTCGTCTTTTCATAAACGTACACATACATGTCTTGAGCCGTTACTCCGTCTTTCCTCTCTGCCTTTATCCATGCGGTTGTCCCTTTCTTGCGAAAGAGAGCAGACAGTTCATAAGTACCTGCAGGAGCAGTCACAAATGATCTCCTTATAGTACCTTTCATCATTTCACCATTCTTTGCCGTAATTTCACAAGGTTGAAATTTATCTATGATGTTACCTTTACTATCCAAAAGCACCATCCGGAAGTCACCTTCCCATGTTGCCGGCATCTCTCCTGTTTCTGCATTGAAACCGGTCCAATAACCATAAAAAGCAAATTGCTTACCTTCCATCCGATAAGTATCTGCACCATCTTCTGCCGAAGGAGACACCGCAAAGAAATCTACATCCGATGTACCCAAAACAACAGTATCATCTTTTCCGAATGTAGACCAGTAGGTAACATTCACATCATATTCATCAAGAATTACCTGAGTGTTGTAATCAGCTGTTAATAACAAGGTATATGTATATGCCTTACCTTGTTCGAATGAATGAGTTTCAGAAATATTATAAGTGCGATTTTTACCGTCAACTTGAACGGTAATAGATATTCCTCCGGCAGAACTAACGGGTAATAAGATAGCTTCCACAGCAACTGGATCTTTGCTGTCATCAAGAGTATATCCTCCTCCTACTTGCAACGATCCAACACCACCTGCATTAGCCAAATTACCTGTCGTACAATCCATAGTCGCAGTCTTAGCAATATTATTCCATGTCACCGAGTTAATAACGCCAGCCCCTGTATAATCATTCTTTTTAATAACTATTCTTACTAATGATAACGCATGTTTCATAGCAATATTAGCCTCTGCAGATTCTTTGGAGACTATTGCCGTCCCAAACAAAACATCATTTTGTGCAGCTATATTCACAGGTATAGCAGCTATATTGGTGGCTGTTTTATCATAGGGAAAATAACCGTATACGTTTTTAAGTTCGTCCGCAAGATTAATTTTAGCCCCACTCCAACTACCTGCATTCTGATAGATAAATGGTCTATTAACACATGTATCGTTATAAAAGACACCAATAGTGTGTCCTTGTTCGAAACTAAGTATCTTCGCCCTGGTATTCACCTCCACAAGAGGCGAAACACTTGCCGACACATTCATACTTTTATTATTTGATACAGGTATTGATGGGGTAGGAGTACTACCTTCGTCACTACAAGACATACATAACACAACCGAAGCTAAGAAAAACAATGCTTTTGCCATACTAATTGAATATTTTTTTCCCATAACACATTTGGCTTATCTTGTATTCCGCCAGCCTTATGCGGTTATATTTATCCATGCGCTAATATACTATTTATATTTTTAATATCAAATAGTTTTAATGATTATATTTATATAAAAACAAAAAAAATAGAGTTAATATGTTTAAACTAAAATAATCTTAAGAATTTAAAAACATAATACTTTAAAAATTAAATTATAAAATAGTAAAAAACAAAAGACTATTTATTCTTTTTTCCCTGCTATGGCAATTTGGTTCCCGTTAATTGAAATACCCTTCTCCTCTGCCATTCTATCTACTGCCTCTTCGACTATCTCAGCTAGTATGTCCTTATACTTTCTGTTGTCGGTTACTTTTATAAGGTCTAATTGTCTTTTTGCCTTCTCAGTCACCAGCAGTTGCAATTTAACAGTTCTCTCTTCTCTCTCTTCAGCTTTTGCAGTTTCATTTAAGGACACATCCTGTAGTTTCCCTAAGTCTAACTTCTTATCTTTCATATATTCTAATATTTTAATGTTTATATATTAATGATTTAATATTTCTTTAGCAAGTGCCATATAATTTTCTGCCCCTTGTGCCTCAGGGCTGTATTGGAAAATTGTTTTCCGATATATGTTACACTCGGCAAGTGCCACATTCTTACGTATAACAGTTTGGAATACTTTATTTTCTCCGGCTTTTTCTAACAGTAGTTTTTCTAATTCTTGCGTCTGCTTAAGACGCGGATCATATAGGGTTCTTAAATACCCCATAATCTCTAAATTAGGATTTAATTCCTTCTTTATTTCGTTAAAAGTAGAAATAATTTCCCCGGTGCCAAGATAGGCAAATGCTTCCATCTGCAAAGGGATAATAATATTATCTGCAGCTGCCATTGCATTTATAGCCAAAATACCCAAAGATGGTGGGCAGTCAATCAAGACTACATCAAAAAACTCCTTAGTTCCCGAGAGAAGAATTTTAAGTTTTTCTTCTCTTCTAATCTTATTATTGAGTTCTAACTCTATATCAATGTTACCCGAAGGAATATAAAATAAGCCCGTAATATCTGAATGTTCTTTTAGACACTCTTTCAGAGAGCATTTCCCTAATAGTGCATCATAGATAGTCTTATCCTCGTCTTTCACTCCTAGAGTAAAAGAGCTATTTCTTTGTCGGTCTAGATCGACAATAAGAACGGTTTTTCCCAAAAGTCTAAAAGCGTGTCCTAGACTAAGTGTAGTTGTGGTTTTTGCCACGCCTCCTTTGTTATTGATGATTGCTGTAATCATATTTAAATTTTCTTTCATAATATTTTTGGCTAGGTTTATATCCCGCCAGCCTTCTGCGGTTTTTTTATTATTTGATATGCAAATATAATATTAATATTTTAAACCGCAAATAGTTTTTATGTATTTATATCAATAAATAAAATAATTAAAGAATATATATGTTTTGAATTTAAATAAAATAAATGCTTGCATTATTAAAACAGACAATAGAATTCATTTCCCTATCAATTATATATCTATATTTGCCTAAATTTAACATTCATCAATGGGCATCCACGAAATAATTAAAAGATTCGAAACAGAACTTAAGAATATCGGCTTTAACGACATAGATTCAGCAATGCTATTACAACTCACCATAGATGGAAATAGCTACATACATTCAATTGGGGATTTGAACAATTTATCCAAAACCTCAGGTGAACACACCAACCAAATCAAGTGTGATTATATTAATTTCATGTCTGTTGAAATAGAAAATGCTAATATTCAGGAATCAACTAAGAAGAATCATTTAGACACATTACGAATATTAAAGTCTTATCAAGCATCAATTGAAATAAGCTCAATCAATTCCGACTACCTTTTATTCTTGGCTAAATATATGCGTGATAATTGTAATCTCTCAACCAATACGATTGCAAAGCACATGAAAATAATCAAAAAGTATTTGAACGAAGCAAAGAAAAAGGATTTGGTGATAAAAGATGCATTTGCAAATTATAAAATCCATACGGAGAAAACCTATCGTGAATTTTTAACCGAAAAAGAACTTCTGAAGCTGGAGGAATATAAAATTCAAGTAGAACCTAACAATGAAGTACTCAACGCATTCTTATTTGCATGTTACACTGGTTTACGCTATTCTGACGTTAGAACAGTTACCAAGCAGGATATTATCAATATAAATAAGAAACGATGGCTAATAAAGAAAATGAAGAAGACTAATTTCGAGGTCAGAGTTCCGTTGTCGACCATATTCAACGGTAAAGCTCTTGAGCTTATACGCCACATACACCGTACACGAGGAACAATTTTTAAAATCACTTCAACGCAGCAAGTTAATAGAGAACTCTCACGAATAACAAAAATAATAGGTATTAAAAAGAATATCACGTTCCATTGTGCTCGACATACTTGTGCCACATTACTTATCTATCGTAACGTACCCATTACCACGGTACAGAAGATACTTGGTCATAAGAACATCACCACCACCCAAATATATAGTGCCGTCACCGATCTTACAATTGAAAATGACATTAAGAGGAGCAATAAGATCAAGTAGACGTTATTTATCGCCATAGTGTCCATAGGCTGAAAGAACAAACACCTTGACCTTTGAGTTGTCAATCTCATAGACAAGACGGTGTTTCTCACTGATCCGCCTTGAATACGTAGGGACACTTGTGCCCTTCAACACTTCGGGATGACCAGTGCCTGTCTGTGGATGAGCCTTGAGTTCCTCCAACAACTTTTCCAACTTCTTGTAACAGGAGGAATCTGATTTCCTTAGCTTGGCAATACCAATTAAAGATAACGAGCTAAATTCAAGCTCATACATTGCCTTCCTCCTCCATGCGGTTCAAGAATTGATCCAAAGACTCGTTAGGCTTCATTCCGTAGGTTCTGCCTTCCTTAACGTCGGCAATGGCTTTTTCAATATGAGCGAGAAATTCCTCCTTGCTCATCAAGGTATCATCTTCACTCACCTTCACAAGTTTGAAAGCTTCATTCTTTCTGGTGATAAGTATCTCCAATCCTTCTGCAACCTTATCCAGATAATTCTTCTGGTTGGCTCTAAATTCACGTGAACTAATGGTTATCATAACATTCTGTTTTAGTTATTACACCGCAAAGATACACCTTGTAAACCACAAAAACAAATTTTTTGTACCAATTTGGTACACAAAAGATAATATTCCCTTTAATAGCAAATTTTAGAAAGTAAACCGTTTATATTCTATAAACATCATAACTATTTTATATTTTAATTTATAAAAGCATATACATTAAATAGTTAATATATCATGGATTAAATAATATAAATAATAAAACTATTAATATCTTATACATAAAAAATATTACTTTTTTCATTTATCATTAAAATTAAAAGAGAGCTACCAATTATTAGCTCTCTTTTATGATCTGTGTACAGGAATACTCCCGATTTTAATCGGGTGATGAAAGTACTTCCTTTTTATATTTTCTTTTGATTCTCGATGTATTTTTTAATGGTATCTTCTAAAATACATCCTATCTTTACGCTATCTCATTGTTAGGCTATACGTTGCCTAATCAGGTTTATATTCTTTCTAACGAGCTGAATGATACGGTCGTGGTGTTCTGACACTCCGTTGCACACAGCTCTTGACTGAACTATTTTCAATGTATTGAGATTGATTTCAACGGTTTCAATGCGTTTGTCATGAATGCGAGCCGAAAGAATAAGACTCTCCGGCTTTAAATAATATTTATTGGTATGTACACAATGATGCATTTCTCTACCTTCATATAAAAAGTCCATAACACTCTGTAAGACATTAATCTGAATAAGTTCATCCCCAAAATAAACGTCAAAAAACCTACTTTTTTGTTTCTGATATAGTACATCGTCTTTATGAGCCTGCTCCATTTTCTTTTCAAAATTGATTCTCTCATCAATCTTCTGTTTAAGCTTCATCACCTCATCGTGAGCCATTTTCAGATTCTTCGGGCATAAATATTTGGGTGAATAAATATCTCGTCCAATAGCTTCGGACATTTCCAAATAATCAAAATACATTCTTAGATCAGATCGTTTAGTAATCTCATTCCCGTGACGCCTTGCTATCTTAATGGATGGCCAATACTTACCAACCTGAGTCATATTATCTTCCATATACTCCAATAGCTCTTTATCGCCTTGTTTGATTAAGGTCTCAACAAAGGGATAACGCAATAGCATTTGGAATAATATATCGGGAGTTATATCATAATAATTATCGTCAATTCCGGCATATTTCAATTTGGGAAGTAAACTCACTGTTTTTATATAATTCGCCCAAATGTGATATTTACCCTTTAAATAACAATCCGAACGAATTTCCATGCTCGTACTCCAACACCATCTGTCGTAAATGCCATAAGAATAATTTGTTAATCTCGCCATAATGGTTTCAATGCCTTTAGGCGAAATCCAATTTTGTACAGCTTCATTAATTTCAAATTTTGCAGGTTGCCCGACACGGCAAGATTTACTTGCTAAGAAATGTCTCAAAACCTGAAAACCTCCGATTGTGGTTATAATTGTGAAATACATAGGTTGAGGTGAATACACACTTTTACGGCTTCCTTTTACCTTAAGATGCTTGCCACAACAAGGACAATTTACGCCCAACAAAGAATATGATAAATCAGATTCTTTAGCTTCAAAAACTTCTCCGCATTCAGTGCACCAAATTTTTTTAGCTCTATAAAATCCTTCCATTTCGAAGCATTTCTTTATTGCCCATGAGGTTTGATAATCGGATAATGCAGGCAATTTACTACTAAGTCTAACTACCTGTTTCTGCAATTTAGTCTTCGGTTTCATTCAAATAAACTCATTTGTTGAACATCTTCTTCCTTTCTCTTATTTGTTTTTTTCTTGATGGAAGCATATTGTTCCTCAGTCAGTCGCTTAATAGCTTCCTCCCTTGCTTTCTTTTTATCTTCTTCAGTGAGTTCTACCTTTGG
>RRZT012069202.1_pt1 | contig 11692 bp, 14 predicted proteins | sample 2165551 | NCBI WGS metagenome assembly RRZT01 (sample SAMN10456910, study PRJNA506462) | wastewater metagenome | biome: wastewater; feature: sludge; material: wastewater sludge; isolation source: wastewater sludge with Escherichia coli K12::gfp cells carrying plasmid... | place: USA: Moscow, Idaho... | reverse complement strand
TGACAAATAAATATTTTTATATTAATATTTCAATGTTTTAGAAATTTTATTAAATTGATTATTAAGGAGTTTAAGTGGAAATAGCAATAGATATAGGCTACGGGCATACAAAAGTTAAAACACAAGATAAAGAGTTTAAATTTCCAACTGCAATAGAGTTGGTTAAAACTCAATGGGTAGAAACAGAAAGCTACTCTTTTGAAGGAAAAAAGTTTTATGTAGGAGAAGATGCAACAAGAAATGCACTACCAACTAGAGATTATGAGTTTTTATATAAATACTCTCCTTTATTAATTGCTGAAGCAATTAAACTATCTGGAATTAAAGCAGATGAAAAAATTAAAATCAAAACAGGATTGAGTCTATATGACATATCAAAAAAACCTGTTTTTGATAATAGTTGCTTAAATAGAGGAGAAGAGTTTATAAAAAGGATTTCTAAGTTCTATATTAATGAAAAAGAGTATTTATTTGATATTGTACTTTTTGCACAAGGTCAAGGAGTTTGGCAAGATTATTGCTTGGAAAATGGCGTAATTGATGATGGTTATGATGTAGTTGTAGATGTTGGATATAGAACAAATGACATTATTGTATTTAAAGATGGAAAAGCTGATAAAGCTGTTTCAAGTGCTGATAATAAAGGTATTAACCAAATAACAACAGAACTTCAAACATACCTTAATAAAAGTTATGACATTAATTTTACAGAACAAGAAGTTGGAAGAATTTTAAAAGACAAGTATATTGATATATCAGGTGCTAGAAAAGATTTAACGATTGTAATTAGTGATATTGTAAATATTTATATTGAAACACTATTTGACTCTTTAAAAGCAAATTATGGCGAAATATTAAAAATAGCAAAAAGAGTGATTATAAGTGGTGGTGGAGCTTATGTCATTAATGAGTATTTGGAAAAATTACCTGCAAATGTTGTATTTTCTAAGCTACCTACTGAATATTCCAATGTAAGGGGGTATTACAATGGCTAAAAAGTTACAAATAACAATAGATGAAGAAAGTGTTGTTATTATGGATAACCTAAAGGTAAATCAAATAAAAAGCCTTTTTGTAAATAATGCAATAAAAGCATATTCTAAAACAAAAGATGGAAAAAGCTTTATGAAAGATGGAAAAACAGTAAATGAACCTGAAAAGATAGTCTGTAATGAAGAGAATAGTACAAAAAGAAGTGAAAATCATTTTTTACCAAAAGATAAAAAAGTAAAATTAGAGGGTTGGAATTAGTTATGAAGCTAGTTATATTTTTTAAAAACAGTAATCAGGAGAGAAATATATGTATCTAAAAGAGTTTAGAAAGCATATTGGACTATCTCAAGGGGATTTTGCCAAAAAGATAAATATACCAATAGAAGAGATTGAGTTTTTTGAGAATAGAGATAAGATTACCTTTTCTGTAAATGAAGATTTAGGAATTTATGGGCATATCTGCAATATTTTAATAGCTTGTGCTAGAGAATTTAATGCAAATTGCCTATATCTACTATATGGGGCTTTACCAATAACCATATCACCTTCTGCCTATGGTGTTGCAAGAAAAAAAATAAGTGCTTTTTCAAGCGAATATATTAGTGAGTTTACTTTTGCTTATTGTTCTTTTTGTTATGATGATGTAGATGAGCGTGAGAAAAGTAGAGTTGAGCTTGATGGAACTGTTGATATTGGTGAATTTCCTATTCTCTCGCAGGAAGAAAAAAAAGTTCAAATAATAGGAAAGCTTTTAGAAATTTTTATTAATAAAATTAGAGGAGGATTATTTACTTATGCCTTTTTGAAATATAGTGTTGAAAAAGAAGCTGAAATTTATAGTTTAAAAGACAACAAGGAGATTGAAAATCCATATCTGAATCTTCTTCTTCATTTGATTGATATTTTTAAAGTGGATAATGTTGGTGAGAATAAACTTCTTGAAGAAATAAAATTAAAAAAAGAAATTAAAACTCAAATTGAATTGGAATTTGATGATAGTGATTGCGAACTACTTTTAAAAAACAATCATAAATATTTTGAAAATTTTATGAATGCTGGGAGCAACAAAGCCTATTTAGCTCTTAGAAAAAAGAGTTTAGATGATTTTTTTCATACAAACCCAAAATTAATTGAAAGTCGGGCAAAGACTAGAAAAAGACTTGAAAGAAAAGGAAAATAATGCAAATTAACGAAAAATTAAAACTTATTAGATTTGTAAAAGGTTTGAATAAAAAGCAATTTGCTGAATTAACAGGAGTTGCCCAATCAACTATTACAAGATATGAAAGTGGAGATAGAAAGCCTGATTATTCTTTTTTAAAAATACTATTTGAAAAGTTAGATGTAAATCCAAATTGGATATTTTTAGATGTAGAACCTATGATTATAACCTCTAACAGCAAAGAAGATAAAGTTGCTTTTATTAAAAGGCTCATTCCTATTCTTGAGGAAAATCTTAAATATTCTAAAGATAGCAATGAACTTTTAAAATCTTTATTTAAGCAAGATATAATACCATAGTTTTTTTAAACATATATAAAAATCAAAAATACAGGAGAAAAAAGATGAAAAAAACAATATTACTAGGTTCAAGTTTAGCATTAGCTAGTTTGTTATTTACAGGTTGTGGTGCAGCATTTAATAAATTTGTTGGTGTTCCAAACACAAAACAAGAAATGGTGCAAATGAGTGATGATAAAGATATGGCAACTGCTTTCAGTAGTTTTATGGACCAAAAAGAAGATAAATCACTTGATAGAACAGTAGATGTTGGTCAAATAAAAAATGGCTCTATATTTTTATCTGCATATAATTTTGTTAGATTTAAAGATGGTATAAATAATGATAAGTTCAATACTAGCTTTTTACCTTTGATAGAAAACTCACAAATAGTAAAAACATATATTGATGTTGCAACAAAAAGAGGGAATAAGGTTAAAGCTTATAAAGGCGATATAAATTTACCAATTTTTGCAGATGAAAATAGTGTTTGGAGAGGTGGAGATAATGTTTCTGTTTTAAACTTTTTAAGTCCAACTTATATAGAATTTGACAATAATCAAAGATTTGTTTCAGTTTTAGCACATTCTCACGATAAATATTATGAATTAAATAATCCTAGAGGAAATATTAGTATAGATAGTAAATTTTATATATATACTGGAGCAAGAGCTAAAACAATCCAAACTCAACTAAGACAAAAAGCATTAGATGAAAGTTTTTTATATAATGCTAATTAAATACTAAATCAGTCCTATAAAACTAAATTAGGACTGGTTTATAAATCTTCAACAAATTTTATATAAATGTTTCTCTAGTTAATTTAAAATTAACTTTTCCTACTATTTCAATTTTATTAAATTCATTTAGCGTTACTTTAGTAGTTATATCATCATCATTTTTTAATATATATTGTCCATCTAAATCCATAGATACAATCATTGGAAAAAAAGCATTGCTTGACTTCAATAAATAGTAGTTGTTGTTTACAAATATTTTATCTTTTGTGTCAATAATATATATTTTTTTATCATCAATAAATGCTCTTAGTGTTTTATTAGGGGTAACAGGTAAATTTGGAATTTTTATTGTTTGTTCGCCATTTATAAGTTGTATTTCTGTTGAGTTATTAGAAGAAATACTGTTGCTTTCTAGTTCAGAATAATTACATTTTGGTTCATTCTCTATTGTATAATTTTGATTTTGTAATAGAAAAATTTTGTCTAAACTCTGGTTGTGTTTTTTTGCAAATAATACAATTTTTTCATAAGGTAAAAGTCCTCTTTTTATTGTATTTGCAAATGATGGTGGCTTTATATCAAGTCTTATAGAAAGCTGTCTATCGCTAGTAACTCCTAGTATCTTTTTTAAATTATTTATTACACTATTTACATACTCTTCAGTGTTATTGTCTTCTATATAACTCAAACAAAATCCTTTTATTGAAATTTACAATATCTATTTATATATTAATTGTAAAATATCTTTATATTAATTTAAGCAATAGTGTATTAAAATTAATATATATTTACACATAATAAATGAATACTTTACATTAATATTAATATATATAATAATTGCCTATAAAATGGTATTTATTATATATGTTTTTTTATAAAAATGCAACAATATAAAGGTAGTAAATGCTCTTGTCTGATGAACAGTTAAAGATAGTAGAAATTTCAAAAAAATTAACAAAAAATCAAATTCTTAAAATAAATGCTTTTGCAGGAACAGGAAAAACTACTACTCTTATGCAGATTACAAATAATATTTTAGATAGAAATTTTTTGTATTTAGCATTTAATAATGATATTGTAAAAGAAGCTAAAAAAAAGTTTAAAAATAATGTTATTGCAACAACAGTAAATTCTCTCGCATATAAAAATATAGTAACAAAAAACTCATATACTCTAACAAAAGAAGATTTTACACCAATTTTTGTTTCAGAAATTTTAGATATTGAATTTAGTGATGCTTTTGATGTATTAAAAATATACTCACAATTTTGTAATAGCAACTTAAAATCAATTAAAGAGTTAAAATCAAAATATATTCCAAAAAGAACAGATAGCTTTGAATATGCAGAACTTTTTTATGAAAAAATAAAAAATAAAGAGATTGAGTGCAATCACTCTTTTTACCTAAAAGAGTTTGAACTAAGCCAAATAGCTAAAACTTTTGATTATGACTATGTATTGCTAGATGAAGCCCAAGATACTAATCCAGTTACCTTATCTATTTTTAACCAACTAAGTGGTGCAAAAATTTTAGTTGGTGATACACATCAAACAATATATCAATTTAGGGACTCTGTTAATGCTATGGAGATTATATCTAGTGATTATACTTGTTATTTATCAACTACTTATAGATGTAATGAAAAAGTTGTTAAATATGCAAATGTAGTTCTTTCAAAATATAAGAATGAAAAAATAAAATTGGTCTCTGGAGTTAAAGAGCAAGATACAAATATAAATGAAGTTGCATACATTACAAGAACAAATTCCGAACTAATTAATTTAATCCAAAAATTAGATGATTTTGATTGTTCAAAAAATATAGATGAAGTATTTGGACTAAGTTTAGATATTTATAAAAGCTTCTTTTGGGATAAAAAAGATACTTTTATTAGTGAAAAGTTTAAATATCTATCAAAGTTTACTGATATAAAACAATTAAAAATATATGCAGATGAAACAGATGATATAGAATTAAAAGGAGCAATTAGAAATGCTGAACGATTTAAAGGATACTTATTTGTTTTATATGGAAAAGCTAAACAAAAAAATAGTAGTACATCAAAAAACAAATTAACAACTGCACATAAAAGTAAAGGTTTGGAGTATGATAAAGTAGTAATTTGTGGAGATTTTAAAAAACCAGAAAAATGTAAAACAACTTTAGAATATGTTTGTGAAGCAAATCTTTTATATGTAGCTATAACAAGAGCTAAAAAAAGTATAATCATTTTGAATGAGAGCAACTAAAATGATTTTTATAAAACCTTCTGAATTTGATTTTGTTCCTCATTGGAATATTGAAGATAAAAAGAAAGTAGCAGGTTTTTTATATAAACTTGGCACTAAATATAAATATATTGAGTCTGAAGAAGTTTTAAGTTATGGAAAATATAGAGTATTTCTGGAATTACAAAAAAATAATAAGCTCCTGCCTGATAGTAAACTTCTTGGTAGAATTAGGGCTGCTTTATATGAAATTAACAAAAAACAACAAAAAGAAGTAGCTTTTGAAATAGAAGCTTTTGAGGAGATTTCTTGTGATAGTTTAATTGATGATATTAAAAAATATTGTTGCAAGGCAACAGGAACTGCTATTTATAAAAAAATAAACGGATATAAATTATCTCAATATGAATATCGTTTGATTAACCAAAATAGAGACAAAATCATTGAATACATTAATCTTTAATGAAACTATCAAAGAGTTATCTCTTAAATACAATATGCAAGATATTGATGTTATTGATTTATTAGTTGCTAGTGCTATTGAAATTTTTAACTCACCTATTCAAATATTAATCAAAGAAAATCTAGTTTATATGGTAAAAGTATCAAATAATAAAAAAATTAGTCTTAATTCTAATACCTTAAAGAGATTATCTAGCTTATTCGATGATAAGCTTAAATTGACAGGTAAAAGAGTAAAAATTAATCTTGCAAAAAAACTACTAAAAAATAAAACAGTAATCTTATTTGAAGTCATAAAAAAACTAGATAATGAATATTTATGTACTTTTAGCGAAATCATTGCTTTTTTACCATTTTCAAACATTCCAAATGTTGATTTAGAAACTTATACAGTAGGTTCTAAGCACTATGGAGTTATCTACTCATACTCATATAAAGATGAAAAAGTAATTCTTAATTGTAAACATAATGATGTGGAATTAGAAAAAATAAAATCTACTATTTTTAATGTAAAAATAACAAGAGTCAATCGTTACTATGGGAAAAGAGTAAAAGTATATGGATTAGATATTCCAAATAAAGCTATTATAAACAATTTAAAAATGATTTATCCAAATGAAAAAATCATCTTTTTTAGGGATAAAAATGTCTAACAATAAGCTAATAATTGCAGAAAAACCTAGAACTCTTCAACCAGAGATATTAAAACAAAACAATCTAATTAATTGTTCTTTTAAAGAGCTTGAAACTTGGAGTGAAATTCATCACGATTTGCTTAATGAAATAATAGCAACTTTCCAAAACTATGAGCATAAAGATTGTTTATTCCCTGAAATGAATAAAAGAATATTCATAAGAAGAACTACTTTAGAAAAGAATATGAATATTAGAAGAAAAAACAATAAAGAGATTTTTGAACTTTTAAAAAAAATGAGAGATACCTCTTTTACAGTTAAAGGTATATATCAACCAAATGGATACGTAACAACAGCTTCTATTGCCTTTTTTAATTATGTGTATTTACACGAAAAAGCAGGAAAAGAGAGTTATTTTGAATTGGAATATACAGAGTTGTTTTCTTTGCTTTGTGATAAAACTTATTCTTTGAAGTTTGGTAATTATTCAAAAGTAAATTTAATCGAAACTACTAATTTAAAAGGAAAATATGCAAAAGCTTTATATGAATTAGTTAAAGCCAATAAACATAAAAGTCCAGTTACTTTAAAAGAAGATGATTTAAAAAGCCTTTTAAAATATGATGTAAAATATTATAAATTTTCTCATCTGATTAGAGAGATAGAAAAAGTTTATGAGCAAATAAATAGCCTTATGTCTTTTAAATTTACTGTACATAAAATAGAAAAATCTATAACTTTCCATATAGAAAAATAGAAAAAATTCGTTTAAGGTTAATTTTCTATTTTTTTCAAAAAAAATAATTTTTTCCATAAAATCAATACTAAATTAAGAAAATATTAAGCAATAAATATCGATTTTATAGGCTCTTAAAGGGGTGTACACAAAATACCCAAATAATTTTCCCATAAAATGGGACTTCTTAAAAATCTATTCACATAGGGGTGTACACAAAATACCCCTAAAAATGATAAAAATTAAGCTAGAAGTTCGATAGAATAATGTTTACAAGAGTTATTCACACACATAGCTAAAAAATAGTGTTTTTTATCAATTAAGCTATATTGAAGAATTAGGGTTGTACACAAAATACCCCGAAAAAAATTAAAACTCCGATTTTATGGCACTTAATTTTTTTAGGGTTGTACACAAAATACCCCGAAAATCAATTTTACCTGTACACAAAATACCCCAAACCTGTACACAAAATACCCCTATGTGAATAAACCTGTACACAAAATACCCAAATAATTAAAAATATTATCATACTCTAGGCACTATAAAATCGGAACTTTAAGCTATATATAAGCGACTTATTCACACCCCCTAACTTATATTAACTAAGACAATTTTTTACTATATAAAGAGAAAAGCTAACAAGTTTTACTTTAAGTTTTCTTTTTTTGCAATCTTAAAATTAAAATTTTAAAAATTCTTTTTCTCAAAAGTATAAAAAATCTCAATTTCTGCCTTATATTGTTTTAAAAGAATAAATTAAAATAAAAAAGGATTTTTATGAAAAGACACATTTTAGGATTAGCATTATTTACTTCTAGCTTATTATTTGCAAATGATGTAAATGAAACTAAAGATAAAAAAGAACCAATGATTAACTATGAACTACAGCTGATAAATTCTGTAATCCCAAATACTAAAATATCAAAGTATGAACAAAGTGAGATACAAGGTTTTTATAAAATTTATTTAGACAATGGAAATATATTCTATGTAAATCCGTTTACTAAATTACTGGTATTTGGTGAAATATGGACAAGTAATGGATTTTCTATTACTCAAAACAATAGAAGTGAATGGCAACAAGAACTTTCAAAAACTATTCTGCAAGATTTAAACAAAGATTATTCAATTCAAGACTTAACAAAGGTTGCTAAAAAAGTAAGTTATGGAAAAGGAAGTAGTAAGTATGAATTTATTTTATTTACTGACCCTGAATGTCCTTATTGTAAGATAACAGAAGAGTATTTTGAGAATAATAAAAATTTAGATTTACATATAGTTTTTACACCACTATCTTTTCATAAAAATGCAAAAGAATGGAGTTTAAAAGCTTTGTCTAGTAAAGATTTAAAACAAGCCATAAAAGACTTAAAGGCAAATAAAATTCCAAATGTAGCAATTACAGAACAAGCTAAAAAAGAGCTACAAGATATGGAAAATCTTGCAAATAAACTTCAAGTAAATGGTACTCCTAAGATTATTGTAATTGATAAAAAAGAGAACAAAATCATTGATAGTATAGATGGTGCAAATATTGAAGCAATAGAGAAATACCAAAAGGAAAATAAATAAAATGTACTTTGATAGAACAAAATACAGTAATTGTAAGATTTGTAAATCAATGATGAATGTAAAAAAGTCATATAATCCACTTATAAATATTTGTTCCGCTTCTTGTAATGAGAAATTATCTGAAATAATAAAAGAAGCAAATATTGATTACAAAACATTAAGAAGTTTGGCAAACTTGCCAAAAAATAAAGCTAAAAGTATCCGTAAAAAAATATTAAAAAAAACAAATCTAAAAAAATCGTTTTTAAAATATTTAGTAATATTGGAAAAAGAAAAGTTTTTACCAGAAAATACACCTATGTGCTGTCCTTTTAATGAAAATACAAGGAGAATGATTAATGTACTTTGAAGCAATAATACCGTCAACAGATTATGAAATTGAAAATAAAAAACATATAGTTGAAAAAGATAAAATAGTTCTTGAAAAAAGATTAAATTTTATACCAACTCCTAAAGTAGAGTTAAAAAATAAGGCTATTGCTGTTAATAACACAAAGAAAAAGAGTATTAATAAAAGCAATAGTGGTAGTTTAGGTCTTTCTCAATTAAATTTTAAGTATGGAAATCCTTTTTTTGTGAGCCTTACTCGAGAGCAAAAAGATAAATTGAATAGCCTATCAAAAGATAAAAAACTGAAACATTTGGTATTACATACATATTCAAATGATAATGAAATTGCTATAAAAAGACTTGAAAATATATATAACTATCTGCCACCAAAATTAAGAGTTAATACTATTTACAAGCAAGATTTATGTTATGAGGGTAATCCGTGCAATACAACAAATATAAAACTTATCTATTAGCAACTATTTTGTTGGTATCTCAAGTTCAAGCAATTGAAAAAAATTACTTTGATGATAGTAAAAGAGGGTGGTTTTGGGGCGAGATAAAACCAAAAGAAGAGCAAGAGATAAAAAAAGAAGATGTAAATATTCAAGTGAATACAAAAAATACTGATAAAAAAATAGTTTTCGATGGAAAAGAATATAAAACAATATCTGAAAAAACAGAAATTCCTTGGCTTGTTCTTGATAAATTACACCCAGATGAAATTGTAAAGCTAGAAACTGAAACAAAAAATATATCAGTTATGTATCCAACTGAAGACAATGTAGTTGAATATAAAAGACTACAAAAATATATTTCTGATAAAGCTATGGGCTTTACAGATACTAGCTATTTTGTTACTAAACAAAATACAGAAATATCAAATTGGGCAAGTGATACTTCTATGAATAGTAGATTAGTAATAAGTGCAAAAAGAACAAACCTATGGGAAAAACAAAAGGAAATAATTGCTACTCATAAAAAAGATATGATAATTTTAGTAGCTACATTGCCTACTTGCCCTTATTGTAAAGAACAAATGCCACTTTTGAAATCCTTTGAAGAAGAGTATGGAGTTGAATTTAAAGAAGTTGATATTTCACAAAACAAAGAGTTCGCAATAAACTATCAAGTACAAAGGACACCTGATTTGTTTTTATTATATAGAGATAAAGGCAATGAGCCTTTACTTACAAGGTTTGGAAATGGGTTGCATACTATACAGGATTTAAAAAATGGTATTTTGGCAAGTTTATATACTTTCAAAAAAATATCTAAAGAGTATTTAGAATATTAAAAAAGGAGAAAAAATGTTTAGGATTTTTATGCTTTTTATTATAACAATTACAATCTCACAAGCAAGTTTAAAAAACTTTGCAGATGGTGTTGTAAGTGTAAAAGAGAGTGGAGGAACTATTAGTACAAAGGATAGAACAGTGCTTTTTGGTGGAGGATATACAATGAAAACACCAAATATAAAACTAACACCTTTTAGTGTTCAAGCATCTTCAATAAAAGCTGGTTGTGGTGGTATTGATATGGTTTTTGGTTCTTTAGGGTTTTTAGATAAAGAACAATTTGTGAAGTTTGCTGAAGGAATTATGGCAGCAGCCCCTGGTGTTGCATTTGATTTAGCTTTAAAAACTTTATGTCCATCTTGTTCTGAAACTTTAAAGGCATTACAGGCTATGGCTAATCAAATAAACAATATGAGTACAGATAGTTGTGCTGCTGCGACTGCTTTAGGTAATATGGCTTTAGATGCTGTTGTTGGGAATAATACAAAAGAAGATTTAAAAGATAATAAAGTAAATAATTTCTTTAGTGGAATTAACGAGAATTATTTAAAACCTGCTACTGGTTATTTAACTTCTTTTAATAATAAACTTTCAGGAATGGCTAGTGGCGACCCACTTTATAGACCTAAATTAATTCTGTTTTTATCACAAACTAGCACTTCAGGAAGTGGCAAAAGTGCATATTTACTTGAATATATGTTTAATAATATATCTTATATTAATGGATTAGATTATAAAATATTAAGAAGTTTAACAGGAGATATTAAATTAACACCAGCTGTTGGAGATAATCCATCTTATGTAAATTATTTAGGACCATTAGATGATGATGGAAAAAGCTATGCTTTTGGTATTGACAATGGAAAAATAGGGGATATTAATCGTTTTAATACAAATACTGAAAGAATTTTAAATCGCTTGATGGGTGTTGCAGAAGCTAGTCAAACCCCACAAATATATGCAAATGAAACATCTAGTGGAAAGCCTGATGCAATTGAAAGTGCAACTACTTCAAATTTTCCAGTCGGAACTCTACATAAGGAATATACAACTAAAGTAAAAGGTATTATTTCTAATATAATAAACAGAAATACTATTCCTACTGCTGATTTAGAGTTTCTAGGAAGGTTTAAATTTCCAGTATATAAAATATTTAATGCTCTAGGAAATAATGAATATACACAAAGTGTGTTA
>RRZT010059583.1_pt1 | contig 11692 bp, 7 predicted proteins | sample 2165551 | NCBI WGS metagenome assembly RRZT01 (sample SAMN10456910, study PRJNA506462) | wastewater metagenome | biome: wastewater; feature: sludge; material: wastewater sludge; isolation source: wastewater sludge with Escherichia coli K12::gfp cells carrying plasmid... | place: USA: Moscow, Idaho ... | reverse complement strand
TCGGGCAGACGTCAAACAAACCTAAACCTTTGCCGACCTTGAGCCTTCGGCCTGACTCGGGCGGCAATGGGCCAGTCAACAGCCATTCAGCCGAAAATTCCGCTGAAGGTCAGCGTACCAATTCGGCGAACTCACACACTCGACCCTCTGCGCCCCCCCTCCACGACCTCAGCGGCAGGTTTCAGAGTCGAGCAGCCGCCCGGCACGGTTTTGCCGTACCTTCAACGTTTCCCGATAAGAACGAAGGGCTTGGAGTAATTTACAATCCCTGCGTACGGCAGTCGACTCAAACGATGGCTCGTACAAAGGCATGACAAATAAATCAAACATTCTTCGTATGCACAACGCTCTAAAATGGAGTTCCTTTGTTTGCTCTTGGACGCGTGAGGAAGAATCTATTGCGCTTCTGTCGTTGTATTTTGCAGACTGATGTGGTGTTCGTACATCTTCTGCAGTGTCAATAATGCAGGCCGCACTCAATGATTCTGCACGTATACCTTCGTGACCATGAAATATCGTTAGCAATGTCGCGCGCGTTGGCTATCTCCCCGAGGAAATGGATTTTGTTACTCCTAAGTTGGGAGGCCTCACAAAATGACTGACACTGACGCTACTAGACTTGCTGGAGGAAGCATAGACGCTACCCGACTCGCCGGAGACGCTTATCGCACGCGACTCGTGCGCAGCGAAGCAGATCTTGCCGATGACAAGACACGTCTTGCGCAGGAAGGGTATCAGTCAAGGCTTGCACGTGATGTTGTGGGGGAAGAGGCCGACACAGGAGAATCTTATGCGTTGGGTGAGAGAATCGGCGGTCGCTACGAGGTGTCGGCGATCCATCACGGCGAGTTGGGTGTAGTTTACGGCTGCTTCGACCATGAAACGAAGCAGCCGCGTGCGCTCAAAACCGTTCGTGCACGTCACGTGCGCGACGAGCAGGTGCTTTCATTATTTGAGAGTGAGGCGACCGTCTGGGTCTCGCTGGAAAAGCATCCGTATATCGTTCGCGCCTATCGGGTCGAGCGTTTCAAGAGCTTTCCCTATGTTTTTCCTTGTGTCGTCACCGAGTACGTGTGCGGCCCCGAAGGCATGGGGGGCGATTTGCGCGGCTGGCAGGGCCATCCACGTCTGACCCTGCCGGTTGCAGTGACGATGGCTTTGCAAATAGCGCAAGGCATGCAGCACGCGGTGCGCAAAGTGCCAAATCTCGTGCACCGCGACCTCAAGCCTGCCAACATCCTGGTCAACAGCGAAGGCAAGGCGATGATTACCGACTTTGGTTTGGTGCATGCGGGTCAGTCCGGCGCAGGAACACCGGCGTACATGTCGCCCGAACAATGGCAGGATAAGAATCTTGATTCACGCAGTGATATTTATGCCTATGGCTGCATTTTGTTTGAGATGTTCACAGGACACCGCTTGTTTCCTGCATTGACCGAGCGTGAATGGGAGCGCGCGCATCTTACGAGCACGCCAGCAGAATTGACCAGCCTTGTTCCGCAATTGCCTGGTGAAATTGATCGATTTGTGCGGCGCTGTCTTGAGAAGAATCGGTCGGAGCGACCACAGAGTTGGGATGAAGTGGTGACCTTCTTCGCCGAGTGGTATCACCGGCTGACCGGGAAGGCCGTGGTCTATGATTTCTCATCGCTGGCGCTTAATGATAGTGAGCTATTCGATGCGGGATATTCACTGGGAAATCTCAAGCGCTACGAGGAGGCGATTCAGGCCTACGACCGGGTGCTCGCGATTGACCCGAATAATTCCTCTGCATGGAACAACAAGGGTTGCGCGTTAAACAGCCTTGATCGCTACGAGGAGGCGATTCAGGCCTATGACCGAGCGCTCGCGATTGATCCGAATTTTATTCTTGCAGGAAATAACAAGAGCTACGCCCTTGACGCTCTCCGGCACTACGAGGAGGCGATCAAAGACTTTGATCTGGCGCTTGCGATTGCTCCGAATGATCCGATGGCGTGGTACAACAAGGGGAAAGCGCTTGACGATCTCAAACACTACAAGGAGGCAATTCAGGCCTTCGACCGGGCGCTTGCGATTGATCCGAATTGTGTCTTGGGGTGGAATAGCAAGGGCGAAGCATTATCGAACCTCAAACGTTACGAAGATGCGATCCAAGCCTATGACCGTGCGCTCGAAATTGATCCGAATAATTCTGGTGCGTGGCTCAACAAGACCAGCGCGCTTGAATCTCTCAAGCGCTACGAGGAGGCGATTCAGGCCTACGACAGGATGCTCAATATTGACTTTGATGATTCGCTCACATGGTTATATTCACTCGCGTGGTCCGGCAAGGGGAGCGCGTTATTAGAACTTAAGCGCTACGGTGAAGCTGATCAGGCCTTCGACCGGGCGCTCGCAATTGATCCGGACGATCTTCTTGTGTGGGTCTGTAAAGGCAACTTGCTGCGGGATACCAAACACCACGAGGAAGCGATACTGGCCTATAAGCGGTTACTCTCAATACTTCCGTCTCATTTTACTTTTCTGTGGAACATGATTGGCAGCGAGCTTTTGAATCTACGACGCTACGAGGAGGCAATTCAGGCCTTCGATCTAGTATTAGGTAAAGATACGACGGATGAATTCGCATTACTGAGAAAAAAGAGAGCAGTCAACGCCTTAAAAGCCGCAAGATGATTCACAAAAATCAAATGAAATCTCGACCCGAAATGTAGTCATGAAGGCGCCTAGCGCAAGAGAAAACCTATGCTTACACGCTTTATGGCCGAATGCACGGCGCTCTACTCCATGTCCTTGGTGGAGGTGAAACGCCTCCACCATGCCCATCTCGGCGTTGAACACCTTGCCCTTGCGTTGCTCGGAGATGCAAACTCACCGCTTGCGGTGACACTGAAGCAGAGCGGCCACAACGTCTTGCTATTGATGCAGAGCTTCGATAAGGAAGTTGGCACAGGAAAATCACATTCAGCCTCAGCCGACGCGACCCCACGACTCCAAACAATTCTTGCGCGTACCGCCGCACAAGGCCAACTTACGCCCCATGCCCTCGTTCGCTTCCTGTTGCTCGAAGGCGATAGCCTGTTTTCACGCTTCCTCGTGGCGCAAGGCATTATCCTTCAGAATCTGCTGAGGGTTCTTGATGGCGGTGCGTCCAGCGAAAACTCAGCCGATACGACCCGCCTCGTGGGTCGATTGGCCCAGACACCCTACACAGAAATATCCAAACCGGTTTCGCCCAGTGCGTCGCCAAACCTTGCAGCGGGGGTCGGTGCCAAAATCGCGCCTAAAACGGCGATCCCGGTGACTTTCCCCACGCCAATGCTAGATGAGTGGGGGCGCGATTTACGCAATCTCGCCGAACAGGGCGGCCTTATGGACGCTATCGGGCGTGAACGCGAGATTGAGCAGATGATCATGATTCTGGCGCGAACGCAAAAGGCAAATCCAATCCTGCTGGGCGAAGCCGGTGTAGGCAAGACCGCTATTGTTGAAGCGCTGGCCTGGCGTATCGCACAGGGCGTGGTTCCGCCTATCCTGCGCGGCAAGCGCATTGTCGAGTTGCAGATGGGGCAGTTGATGAGTGGCACCTCGCTACGCGGTCAGTTTGAGGAGCGTATCTCGCAGATTGTGCGTGAAGCGTCACAAGCCCCCGATGTGATCCTGTTTATCGACGAGATTCACACCATCGTCGGTGCTGGCGGCGGCAGCGGCGCACAGGATGCCGCTCAAATCATGAAACCCGCCCTTGCTCGTGGCGAGATCGACTGCATTGGCGCAACGACGCAAGACGAATTCAAACGTTTTATCCGGAAAGATGCGGCGCTGGAACGTCGATTCTCTCCTGTGACAATCTCGGAACTTACGCCGCAGGCGACCCTTGAAATTCTGGCGATGGTTGCGCCAGCCATCACCAGGAAGCAGGCGATTGCAGGTTATTACTTGACTATTTCCCCGGAAGCCTTGTCGGCCGCGGTGGCGCTGACCGATCAGTATGTGAAGGATCGCAATCAGCCCGACAAAAGTATCGACGCGATTGATATGGCATGTGCGCGTGCGGTGGTGAGAGGGCATACCACGGTCAGAGCCGCCGATTTGGCTCAGGTTATTTCGGACTGGACAGGGATCCCCGTAGGAAAACTTGGCGCAGATGACCGGCAGCGCTTTGCCCAAATCGAAGCGGCACTTGAGCAACGCGTGGTCGGGCAGAGTGCCGCCATCTCCGCCGTTGGCCGAAGTGTTCGTTCCGCTATGGCGGGTATGAAGGCGTCAAATCGACCTGTCGGCGTATTCTTGTTTGTTGGCCCATCGGGCGTGGGCAAGACGAAGCTTGCCAAGGAACTGGCAAGCTTTCTGTTTGGGTCAGCGGATTCGCTTATTCGCTTCGATATGAACGAATACCAGGATAAAGCCACGCTCAGCAATCTGATTGGTGCGCCGCGCGGCTATCTCGACAGTGAGCTGGGCGGTGCTTTCACCGAGGCGCTTCGGCGCAAACCTTATAGTGTGGTGTTGCTCGACGAGATCGAGAAAGCGCATCCAGACATCCTGAATGTGTTCCTTGGCGTGTTCGACGATGGGCGAATCACCGATAACCAGGGTAAGGTGATTGATTGTTCCAATGCGGTATTTATTCTGACCTCGAATATGGGCATGGGGGCGCAGCCTACTGCCTTGGCAGGGAGGGAAAATTTGCGCGCTTTGGCCACCCAGTTTATGCGACCTGAACTGGTTAACCGACTTACTGAAATTGTTCGTTTCGAGCCGCTTGGATCGTATGAGCTTGAACTGGTTCTCGATCAGGTACTCAACGAAAAGCTTTCAGCGTTCCGAGTGACACAGCAGCTTGATGTGACGGTCGATTGGTCAGCGAAGTTCCTGATGCTGTCAGTCGAGATTGATCCGCAAATGGGAGCCCGGCCCTTGGAGCGTGTGGTCGAACAGATGCTGGTGCAACCGCTGGTGGATGCTGTATTCGCAGGGCAGGTCATGCCGGGCGCAATCACGGCGATAGCCATGGCCGACCGTATCGTTTTCACCAAGACAAAACTGGAGGATTGATGATGGCAACCTCGTTGATTCTTACTCATATGAGTGGCCCGGAAGACGGCCGAACCGAGACTATTTCAGCCGAGGGTCGCGATGCGACAATTACCATCGGACGTCTGCCCGAATGTACGATCAGAATCGCTGATGATCCGGATGCTTCGCGTCAACACGCACGAATTTCATGCCGCAATGGAGAATGGTGGCTCGAAGATATGGGCAGCGCTAACGGCACTTTCATCGGCGAGTTCGCGCAGTCATACAGGATTACCGCGCCGGTCAAACTCGCGGCAAGGCAAATTTTTCGGGTTGGTCTAACGCGGTTCAGGCTTGAAATGGAGGATTATCAAGATAAGAAGCTAACGATGGTCGCGTACTCTTGAACAATCATGAGTAACTACTACCATCTACCTATCCCGATCAGCAAGTTCAGGCCAACCACGAGACCGGCGTTAGTTTCCCTCGACTGGCCTGTAGATGATCAGTAAGCAGCTAAGTCTCGCCACGGCGCGCCCTTACGAAGATTCCAAAACACAGCGTTGATGAAACGGCGGTTATCTTGCGCAACCCAACCTCAAACACCGGCTCGCCCCCGCAAATGTGGCTCAAGCAATGCCCAGTGCCCGTCTGAAATGTCGTGTCGATGGATGTCTTCTGGCATTTTGTCTCGAGAATTGTAGTGAATGAGTCACTATCGCATATCTCGTGACGACACTATCTAGGCTGAACCGGAAGTCAGGGCGAGAGACCCGGGTATGCTAGTGATAGCCCAGCTTGGTGTTCAGGTGTAATTCCTTGCTCTAGGCTATCAAGCCATTCGAGAAACTCTGGCCAGTTATTCAGAATGAATACCCTGGTTCCATAGCGCTCCTCCAAATTCACAGTCGACTTGCGAACAAGGTCGGCCATCAGCTGGTCCATCACAATGGCATCGCAATACGGTGCATAAGTAGAGATATGCTCCACGTCGTAGAAGTAACCATTGAATTTCCTTAGCGCGAGTGTCTTGTTCGTAAAGTTTCCACTCTTCAACATTAACTTCATAGTTGCGTGCATGCGTGCAGATAACAGTTGATGCGGCGTTTGCTTAAAGTGCTCCGATTGCATTAGGAATTGAGCACATATGCGCAGGCAGTCGTCAGCAGGTGTTCCTTGTCGGAGAAGTCGGCGAACCATCGACTCGACGACCCTGGTGATGACTGGAGCATCCAGCATCGCGGCATGGTCTCCCGAGGCAATTCGACCCATGTACTGGAGGTAGAAATCAATGTGGGCTTTGGCTGCAACCGCATATTCCTCTCGCAGGTCCTCCTCAAATGTTGTCGCGAGATTACGCCAACCGTCGAACCGGTCTTCGTGATCATCAAGTCGGTCATGGGCTTTCGTCAGTTCTCTCTGCGCGGCCTGACGAAGGTCACCAGCGAATGGACGCTGGTCTGCCTCGCGTGGAATTTGAAACGTTTGGCCGTATTGCGTCTTCAGGAGTGAAAAAGCCTTGAAAACACCGGAAAAACAAAATACAGCCAAGAAGCCGCGAAAACTGCCCCGCGGCTCACTTGTTCGCCGTCGGACCAACTCAAGCCCGACAGGCTGCTAGGTTTCCCGCCTCGTTCTACGCAACGAGTAGCTCAATCAGGCATGTCGGCCGCCCCGCAGGGCGCGCCCAGTTTGCAATGACTCATCCGCCCCCCCATAATGACCAGCACCATGTCATAGGGGAAAAACGTAATAATGAGCGAAGCAATAGATCCGAACCAAGCTGTCAAAGCCGATCCACTGGAGCCTACCGAACGTGCGCGCTCTAACTTCGTACGTGACATGGTGCAGCGCCGTGATGGCTCAACGCTCGCCTCGACAACGTGGTCGAGCCCGACTCCAAAGCGCATCGTGCAGTTCTGGCACGATCTGCAGCGATTGCCTGAAGACGTCAAAGCCTGCATGGACTCGTGGAAACAACTCGAAAAGATCGGGTTTGAGTTAGAGGTGTTCGACGAGAGCTCTGCAAGAACGTTCATCCGAAACCGCTTAGGTGCTCGCCATGAGAGTGCCTTTAACAGGTGCTACCACCCGTCAATGATGTCGGACTACTTTCGTTACTCTTACGTGCTCGTAGAAGGTGGTTTCTACATCGATGCCGATGATGTCTACCACGGCACGCCGATCGACCAACTATTCCTGGATGGACGACTGAAGCTTCAGCCGTTCTGCTACGACATTGCAACTTCTCAAATGGTGGCACCGTCAATCTTTACTGAGCCAGGAGCCAACCAGCCGGGGTGGATTTTCTATTTCAACACCACACCTCTGATCGCGTCGCGCCATCACCCCATCGTTGAAAGAGCGTTGTTGAACGCTACCTTATCCCTTGAGGCGGATCTAGCGAGCGGGTTGCCCGAGGTCCAGGCTACGACCGGCCCTGGCAACCTCACTCGATCGGTGTTCGAAGTGCTTAACGAAGGATGCTCACCTGACGCGATGATGGTTGCGCACGATTGGGAACTGATATCCATTAGCCAATGGCCACTTAGCTACCGCAACGACTCGAGGAACTGGAGGCTGTCCAATCAGCAGGCGTACCGTGCATCTTCGCTTTTGGCCGCGCAGTGAATCTGGCACGCCCCCCCCTAGCTGCCCTTCGTCTGGCTTTTCGCATATGGCACGGCCTTCGCAAGATGCTTCCGGTGCAGACTTCGAAAGCATTCGGCGCTCAACGAACATTGAACGGTCAGGCGATTGAAAAAATCTATGTAATCAACCTCGATCGCGAGCCAATTCGATGGTCCCGCGTCAAACAGGAGCTTGGACGCATACGGGATGCGTTCGGAAATGATCTTCTCACCCTCACGGAACGGCATGCCGCGGTGGATGCAAGATGTTTTTCACAGGTCCCCGCCAAAGACGCAGAAGTCGACCCCTATTACACGTTGGCAGATCAACTTTTTGTCGAGCCTCAACCGCAGACACTACCGACACGGTACGAGCTTGAAGCACCGATCCAAATGAGCAGGGCTGAGGTGGCGGTTGCCAAATCACACATTCAGGTTTGGAGGCGCGTTGCGCAGGGAGAGCAGAAATTTGCTCTTATCCTTGAAGATGACGTGTGGTTTCATCCTGGTTTTGCCCGTCATGTGGACCAAGCTTGGAAGGATATTGCGATCGAAGGAGGAAAGCACGAAGGCTTCGATATTCTCTATGTGTCGTACATGGAGGTGACGCATGGTGCCCCCAAAACGTTCGTGTCGAGCCATGTCTTCCGACCGGTGCGCGGACTGTGGTTTTTGTCCGGGTACATACTCTCCCGAAAAGGTGCAGAAAAGCTTCTTCGTTTACTACCTTGTCGCGGGCCGGTCGATCTTTGGATCAACCATCAGTTCAGCGTGCTGAACGTGCGAGCAACGAGGCGCTCCCTTGTTCGTCAACGAAGAGACGCCCCCTCCACCAATTCGTACTCGATTCTTCCCACCCTCTCCACAATCGGCGCGATAAATAGCGAGGGTGCTGCCCTGTTTAACATTCGTCCGACACAGTTGCCTGTTTTTGCATTTGGGCCTGCCAACTCAGGTCTGTCTTCCCTTGCGATGGCGTTGTCGATGCTTGGGTACCGATGCTGCAGCGATCTGAACGAGCTGCCATTGCTGGAGTTGACGCGGCTTCGTGATGGCAGTGTCGACCGGGTCTTCAATGCGTACGTCAACGTGGGATGTCTGAAATCGATGGTCGGGGACCTTCGACGCGTCTATCCTCAAGCTAAGTTCATCGTGACCGTCCCTCTAAGCGAAGCTACTCAAACTGCTTGGAGCGTTCCAACCGACCTCGAAGGCGCAGACGTCGTCGTACTTGATTCGGGCGATGTGTATGCGTGGAGGATCCTCTGCGAGCACCTCAAGTGTTCGCCACCTTCGTGCTCGTTCCCACAATTGGAGGACCTAGGGCAACGGCATACCCTTGAGGTAGGCCTGCAGGTAGGTGTTGCTCGCAAGCGCGCATCACCTGAGCGGGATCGGTCCCCATGGGTCGTTGAGTCTGATCACCGCGGCTGGTTAGGTGTTCATGTTGCAGCCACGGTCCATGAGAACGAAGGAAAGTGGATCGATTTCGATGATCGCTTGGAGCACCTCGACCCGCTGCGCTGGTCTGCAAGGACTGATACTTTCACCGGAAATTTGGCGCTGTTTCGTCCGCTGAACATTGAATTCCACGGTGCCGAGGGCACTACGTTTTACGTACGCCGAGAAGAACTGGGCGTTCGACAGTACAGCGCAGGCGCTTTGAGTAGTCATGCCCAGTACCTTTTCGGGAGGTTCGAATCTACTTTCCAAGCGTCTAACGTGCCAGGGGTGATCACCGGTTTTTTTCTTCACCGTAATTCACCGCACCAGGAAATTGACATCGAGATTGCCGGCAACATGCCAAACCGCCTCCTCGTCAATGTCTTCTACAACCCGGGTAATGAAGGTGCTCTATTCGACTACGGCTACAGAGGTGCCCCAAGCCACATCGAGTTGGGCTTTGACGCCTCGAAGGGGATGCATCGGTATGCCATCGAATGGTCCCCGTGCGAGATCCGATGGTGGGTGGATGATCAGCTTGTCCATCGGCGTGTGCTTTGGGATCCAACTCCTATTCCACACTTGCCGATGAAACTACATATCAATACCTGGCCCTCTCGATCCACTCAGCTTGCGGGGCGACTTAGCACACGTCGGCTTCCGGCCATGACCCACGTTCAATCGATTCGCGTGAAAGCGTACAGCCCATCGTTGCCCGAGCGCCAAGATTGGATTCCTCCAGCCTCGGACGAGCTACCAGCGGAACTGCAACTTGAATATTCTCTCTTATAACCCTGGCCACGATGGCACATTTGCGTATGTTGAGGACGGTCGCTTGGTGTTTTCCATCGAGGCCGAGAAGGATTCGAAGTACCGCCATTCATCGCTATCTGTTCCCGATACATTTGACATACTCGCCGAACTTCAGACCGTTCCCGACGTGCTGTGCAGAGGAGGCTGGTGGCCCGGCGACTCCCCGCTCGGGCAGGAGGCCTTTGCTGACTACCATGGCAGCCATCGCGACCAAGTAGTTACCAGCAAGAAGCGCTTGCTGGGAAAGAGCGTCGACTTCTTTTCATCGTCCCACGAACGCTCGCACATCCTATGCGCATTTGGGATGTCCAACTTGCCGAAGGGAACTCCTTGTTACGCGCTGCTTTGGGAGGGAGTCATCGGAGCGTTTTACGAGATCGATGCAGAGTTGAATGTGACGAAGGTCGGCGACGTCATGCCCGAGCCTGGCCATCGATACGCAATGCTCTACGCATTGGCAGATCCGACTTTTGACAAAAGCACCGCAGAATTCTCCCGGCTTTCTGATGCCGGAAAATTGATGGCGCTCGCTTCGTTTTCGAAGAGAAGCCAGCCGTCGGACGAGGAAGAAAGAATAATTTCTTTCTTACTGCAGGATTGTCAGCACCTCAGGCCCAGCCAGTGTGAAGTCTTGAAAGAGTTGCGGCACTACAACGTGGGACTGGAAGATCCGGAATTCCGCAACTTCGCAGGTATCTTCAGCGACCGTCTGTTCGACCGCTTTCAGCGGTTCGCTGCGGCAAATCTGAAACAGGGCATGCCATTGTTGGTGGCTGGAGGATGCGGGCTCAATTGCGACTGGAACACGAAGTGGAGAGAATCAGGATTGTTTTGCGACGTGTTCGTCCCTCCCGTCGCGAACGATTCGGGTTCAGCGATTGGTACAGCCATCGACGCGCAGTTCCATTTCACCGGCAATCCCAAGGTCGCGTGGGATGTCTATTCCGGGCTGGATTTTTTTTCCGACCAAGCTGTCGATGCCTCTAAATTCGACGAGTGGGAACCGAACATTTCAACCGTCGCCCACATGTTAGCCAGTGATTTGATCGTGGGGTGGGCAAATGGCCGGTACGAGATCGGACCGCGCGCTCTTGGTAATCGCTCCATCTTGGCCGCGCCTTTTAAAGCCAGCACCAGAGAGCGACTGAATGTCATCAAACAGCGAGAGCAGTTCCGTCCGATCGCTCCCGTCTGCTTGGAGGATGACGCCGGAAAGTGGTTTGGATGCAATCGCCCTAGCCCGTTCATGCTTTACACCCATCTGGCATCCACGGATGCGCTGGCAGCGGTAACCCATGTAAACCAGACGGCGCGCATTCAAACGGTGTCCGCTCTGACCAATCGCACGATGTTCGAGTTGCTGACTGCGTTCAAGGCGCTAACGGGCTATGGCGTCTTATGCAATACATCTCTGAATTTCAAGAACAAGGGCTTCATCAACAAGATGTCCGATCTTTCGGCTTACTCGTTGCAGCATAACCTTGACGGGTTTGTGGTCGAGGGACGAATCTTCATGCTGAAATCGTCGACGAGGTATCAGAAGTACCTTCTTGAAGACAAGCACCCCAGGCAAAGGATTGAATCGCCCGGATTTCAAAGTCATCGGGGGGCGGCTTTCCATTCCGATCCCGCCGCTTAGGCCTAAAGAACCGAATGGCGGCAATGGCCGATTATGTAGACCGCGCGATTATGTGGAATGGTGCCTGTGGATACGCGCCAAATGCCGATATATCGGGGATGACGCGTATTTCTGACTCCACATAATCAAAGGGTCTTCAGGAAGTTGAGCAAAGAGTCTGGCGCAC
>RRZT011685009.1_pt1 | contig 11694 bp, 10 predicted proteins | sample 2165551 | NCBI WGS metagenome assembly RRZT01 (sample SAMN10456910, study PRJNA506462) | wastewater metagenome | biome: wastewater; feature: sludge; material: wastewater sludge; isolation source: wastewater sludge with Escherichia coli K12::gfp cells carrying plasmid... | place: USA: Moscow, Idaho... | reverse complement strand
GGCCGCGCCGGCGCTGGCGCAGGGCCGCGTGGCCGGCCGGCTCGACGGCTTCCTGCGGCTGGAGCCGCGGCTGGACGAGGCCCGCGCCCGCGCCCAGCTCGCCACAGTCGGCCTGCCGGCCGACTGGATCGACTGGCAGGACGCCGCGGCCGCAGCCGCCTTCAGCGGCCTGCCGATCGGCATCGACGGCTGCGGCGGCTGGCAGTTCGGCCAGGGCGGCTGGCTCTCGCCGGCCGACTGGAGCCGCCACCTGCTGCACGGCGCCACCTTCCGCGGCGGGCTGGCGGTGCAGCAGCTGAGGCGCGAAAACGGCCTGTGGCAGGCGCTGGATACGGACGGCCGGGTGCTGGCGGCCGCGCCGGTGCTGGTGGTCGCGGCAGCGCTGGGCAGCCCGGCACTGCTGCAGGACCGCGCCCGGCTGTCGCTGGCGCCGGTGCGCGGCCAGACCACGGTGCTGCCCGCGGGCTGGCCGGGGCTGCGGGTCGATCCGTCGCGGCTGCGCCCGCTCTCCGGCCAGGGCTATGCGCTCGCGCTGCCCGACGGCCGGATCCTGACCGGCGCCACCACCCAGCATGACGACCCCGACCCGCAGGTGCGTGCAGCCGATCACCGCCACAACCTGCAGCGCGCGCAGCGCCTGGGGCTGGTCGAAGCGAACGCTGCCCTGGAAAGACTCGAGGATCTGGCGGGCCGGGTCGGCTGGCGCGCGGTCACGCCGGACCGGCTGCCGCTGGCCGGGCCGCCGGTGGACGAAGCCGCCCTGGCCGCCGCCGCCGCGACCGGGCGCCAGCGCCTGGACGCGCTGCGGCTGCGCCCGCGTCGGCATGACGAAGAAGGCGGCCTCTACCTGCTGGCCGGCCTGGGCTCGCGCGGACTGGCCAGCGCGGCGCTGGCCGGCGAGGTGCTGGCGACGTGGATCACCGGCGCGCCCTGCCCGGTCGCGGCCGACCTGCGCGACGCGATCGACCCGGCGCGTCAGTCCTCGGCGCGGTCGCCGGGGGGCCGCTCGTCCGTCAGCCCCTCGACCGAGCGCAGCTGACGCGCCATCGCGCGGGTGCGCACCTCGGCCGACTCGATGCTGGAGCTGGCCTCCTGCAGCTTGCGCCGCGTCTTCTCGAGCACCTCGCCGAAGCGGGCGAACTCGGTCTTGACGCCACCGAGGATCTTCCAGACCTCGGTCGAGCGCTGCTCCAGCGCCAGCGTGCGGAAGCCCATCTGCAGGCTGCCGAGCATCGCCAGCAGCGTGGTGGGCCCGGCCAGCGTCACATGGTGCTCGCGCTGCAGCCGCTCGAAGAGACCTGGCCGGCGCAGCAGCTCGGCATAGAGCCCCTCGGTCGGCACGAAGAGCACCGCGAAGTCGGTGGTGTGCGGCGGCGCCAGGTACTTGGTGGCGATGGTGCGCGCCTCGTCGCGGATGCGTGCCTCCAGCGCCCGCGCGGCGGACTCGGCCGCATCGCGGTCGGCGCGGTCCTGCGCGTCGAGCAGCCGCTCGAAATCCTCGCGCGGAAACTTCGCGTCGATCGGCAGCCAGACCGGCGCCTCGCCCGCCCGCGCGCCCTGTCCGGGCAGACGGATCGCGAACTCGACACGCTCGCGGCTGCCGGGCACGGTCGCCACATTGACCGCAAACTGCTGCGGCGTGAAGACCTGCTCGAGCAGCGCCGCCAGCTGCACCTCACCCAGGATGCCGCGCGTCTTGACATTGCCCAGCACCCGGCGCAGATCACCCACGCCCTGCGCCAGCGTCTGCATCTCGCCCAGGCCGCGATGCACCTGCTCGAGCCGCTCGGCCACCTGCCGGAAGCTCTCGCCCAGGCGGGTCTCCAGCGTCGATTGAAGCCGGTCGTCGACGGTGGCACGCATCTGGTCGAGCTGCTGCTCCACCATCTGCTGCAGCGCCTGCAGCCGGCGCTCGCTGGCCTCGGCCAGGCGGTGCAGGTGCTCATCCTGGGTGCGCAGCGCCTCGCCCGACTGGGTCATCAGCAGACGCTGAAGCTGCGCGAGCTGCGCGTTCGACTCCTGGCGCAGGCCGCGGGCGCTGGCCTGGACCTCGGCGCGCAGCTCGCGCTCGACACGCTCGCTGTGCGCGTGGCCGGCGTCGATCACCGCGTCGCTCAGCTCCTGCAGCCGCTCGGCCAGCCGGGCCTCCAGCTGCGCATCCACCGCAGCCGGCGGCGCCGGGCGTAGCAGCAGCCAGACCAGCAGGCCGGACTGCGCCAGCCCCAGCGCCAGCAGCGCCGTCTCGAGACCGCTCATGCGCTGCCGGGCGTCAGACCTCGGTGCCCAGCGCAGCGGCCAGGCGGTCCAGGCGCGCGCGCAGCTCGGCCACCTCGGCGCGCAGCACCGCGACCTCCTCGGCCAGGCCGGCGTCGGCGGCTGCAGCCGTCGCGCCCGGCTCGGCGCCGGTCGCCTCGATCTGCACCTCGCCGCACAGCAGATGCACCCAGCGCGACTCGCGCGCACCCGGCGCACGCGGCAGCTTGCGCACCATCGGCTCGGCCTTGCCCGCCAGCTCGTCGAGGAAGCCCTCGACCGAGGACACATCGGCGAAGCGGTGCAGCCGCTCGCTGTGCAGGCGCAGCTCGGCCGCGGTCTGCGGGCCGCGCAGCATCAGCGTGGCCAGCAGCGCCACCGCCGCGCCCGGCACGCCCAGCGCGCGGCCGAGGTTGTGCTCGAACTTGACGGTGCGGGTGCCGCTGATCTCGATGACCAGGCTCAGCGCCTTGAGCTCCTCGATCGCGGCCAGGGCCTGCGCCTCGTTCACGCTCATGACCGGATCGCGGGCGGTCTTCTGGCTGCAGCCCGCGCACAGCGCGTTGAGCGACAGCGGATAGGTGTCGGGCACGGTCGATTCCTTCTCGACCAGCACCGCGACGATGCGGGCTTCCAGCGCGGTCAGCGTGCGGCGGATCATCACGGTCCTTTGCATCACAGGCCGAAGCCGTCGTCGGCCTGAATCACCGCGCCGTTGACGAAGTGGCTCTCGTTGGCACAGAGCATCAGCAGCACCAGGTCGAGGTCTTCCGGCTTGCCCAGGCGCTTGCGCGGCAGCATGTTCACCAGCTTGTGGCCGGCCTCGGTGTCCCAGTGGTGGTGGTTGATCTCGGTGTCGATGTAGCCCGGGCAGATCGCGTTGACATTGATGCCGAACTTGCCCCACTCCAGCGCCATCGCGCGGGTCATGTGGATCACCGCGGCCTTGCTCATCGCATAGGGCCCGATCTGGCTGAGCACGCGCAGGCCGGCCATCGAGGCGATGTTGACGATGCGCCCGCCGGTGTAGGTGCCGGGCGCAGCGCCGCGCGCGCGCGCCACCATGCGCCGGCCGACCTCCTGCGCGACGAAGAAGGCGCCGCGCACATTGGTGTCGAAGATGAAGTCGAAGTCGTCGGGCGTGACATCGAGGATCTTCTGGGTGGCGCTGACGCCGGAGTTGTTGATCAGGATGTCGAGCACCCCGACCTCGGTCTCCGCATGCGCCACCGCCGACTTGATGCTGTCGAGATCGGTCACATCCAGCTCGACGACATGCGCGTCGCCGCCCTGGCCCTCGATCTCGGCCCGCAGCTCCTTGAGCCGGTCGGAGCGCCGGCCGCCCAGCACCACCGCGGCACCGGCCTGCGACAGCACGCGGGCGAACTGGGCGCCCAGGCCGCTGGACGCGCCGGTGATCAGCGCGACACGGCCGGACAGGTCGATCGAATAGCTCATGACATGCTCCTGGTCAGGTGGGAATCTGCCGAAACTTGCGCTTCGGGTGGTCGCTGACGATAGCATGTCGCCCGCTGCCGGCCCGGCGCTGCAGCGGGAGGCGGGCGATGTCCTGCTGCAGGCCATCGACCAGGCGCTGCACCTCGCATCGATCGCCGAACAGGATCTCGATCTCGCGGCGCGCCAGATCATTGACCGGCCGCGCGGACGGCAGCGGCAGATCCTGCGCCGGCAGCAGCAGCGGCTCGAGCAGATCGGCATGGCGCTGGTAGAGCGTCGGATGCACATGCTGGATGCGGCGCACCAGCCGCGACGCAAAGACCCGCACCAGCTCGCGCGGCGACTCTCCGGTGCGCAGCGCCAGCGCATCGATCAGCACCTCGAGCTGCTCGGCCGGATAGCCGTCGAGCGGCTGCACCGGATCACGCGCCGGCACATCGGTCGCGAACATCAGCACATCGGCCATGACCGCACCATGACGCGCCTCGACCATTCCGACCAGTTCTGAAACCAGCAGTCCCAGCATGACACCTACCCCTGTTGCCTGGGCGCTCGCCGATCGACCGGACTCCTCCGGGTTTGCACTGACTGCGCCTGATGTCGGGAGAATAGAAATATCGCCCGGTACCAGGTGCACGGAAAAGGCCGCGTGCACAGGGGCATCTCGCCGCGCCCGTGGCGTGCAGCGCTGTGGCGCATCCGCATCGCCACTAAAAAGAACGGTCGTTCTTTTTTTGTACCCGGACCGTTAGAATTCACGCCGCTCCAACAACACAGGACAACCCTCATGACTCCCCAGGAGATCCTCGCCCAGTACGGCCCGCGCGACGCGATGGAATATGACGTCGTCATCGTCGGTGCCGGCCCGGCCGGACTGGCTGCCGCCATCCGTCTCAAGCAGCTCGCCAGCGCAAAGGGGCAGGAACTCTCGGTGGTGGTCATCGAGAAGGGTTCGGAGCCGGGCGCGCACATCCTGTCGGGCGCGGTCATGGACCCGATCGCGATGAACGAGCTGTTCCCGGACTGGAAGGAGCGCGGCGCGCCGCTGAACCAGCCGGTCACCGCCGACCAGGTGCTGTTCCTGAACGAGACGGGCGCCACCAGGACGCCCGACTTCCTGGTGCCGGACTGCTTCCACAACGCCGGCAACTATGTCATCAGCCTGGGCAGCGTGGTGCGCTGGATGGCCGAGCAGGCCGAAGGCCTGGGCGTGGAGATCTTTCCCGGCTTCGCAGCGGCCGAAGTGCTCTACAACGACGACGGCAGCGTCAAGGGCATCGCCACCGGCAACCAGGGCGTGGGCAAGGACGGCGAGCCCAGCGACGCCTTCCAGATCGGCATGGAGCTGCACGGCAAGTACACCCTCTTCGCCGAGGGCGCACGCGGCCATCTGGGCAAGCAGCTGATCGCCCGCTTCAAGCTCGACGAAGGCAAGGATCCGCAGAGCTACGGCATCGGCATCAAGGAGCTGTGGGAGATCGATCCGGCCAGGCACAAGCCCGGTCTGGTGGTGCACACCGCCGGCTGGCCGATGCAGCCCGACACCTACGGCGGCGGCTTCCTCTACCACCTCGAGGGCAACAAGGTCACGCTGGGCTTTGTCGTCGGCCTGGACTACAAGAACCCGTGGCTGAGCCCGTTCGAGGAAATGCAGCGCTGGAAGACGCATCCGTCGATCCGCCAGTACCTCGAGGGCGGCAAGCGCCTGAGCTACGGCGCGCGCGCGATCACCGCCGGCGGCCTGCTGAGTCTGCCCAGGACGGTGTTCCCGGGCGGTGCGCTGATCGGCTGCGACGCCGGCTACCTGAACGCCGCGCGCATCAAGGGCAGCCACGCCGCGATCAAGACCGGCATGCTCGCCGCCGAAGCCGCCTTCGACGCGCTGGTCGCCGGCCGCCAGGGCGACGAGCTGAACGCCTACCCCGAGGCGTTCGAGGCGAGCTGGCTGCACAAGGAGCTCGACCGCTCGCGCAACTTCAAGCAGTGGTTCAAGAAGGGCGTGTGGGTCGGCTCGCTGATGACCGGCATCGAGCACTGGCTGCTGCCGAAGATCGGCCTGGAGTCGCCGCCGTGGACGATCCACCGCACCGAGCCGGACCACGCCCGCCTGCTGCCGGCCGCCGAGTGCGAGAAGATCGAATACCCGAAGCCGGACGGCGTCATCACCTTCGACCGCCTCAGCTCGGTGTTCGTCTCCAACACCAACCATGAGGAACACCAGCCCGCGCACCTGACGCTGAAGGACGCGCGCGTGCCGGTCGAGACCAACCTGGCGGTCTACGCCGGACCGGAGACCCGCTACTGCCCGGCCGGCGTGTACGAGTTCGTCAAGACCGACCACGGCCACGACAAGCTCGTCATCAACGCGCAGAACTGCGTGCACTGCAAGACCTGCGACATCAAGGACCCGACGCAGAACATCGTCTGGGTCACGCCGGAAGGCGGCGGCGGGCCCAACTACGCCGGCATGTGAGGCAGGCGGGGCGCGGGCAGCGCCTCGAAGCCGGGGCGGCCGAACAGGTAGCCCTGGAACAGCTCCACGCCCTCGCCGGCCAGCCAGCGGTATTCCTCGGGCGTCTCGACGCCCTCGGCGACCGCCTCGATGCCCAGGTCGAGACAGGCGCCGAGCACCGCGCGCACGATCGCCTGGCGCGGGCCGCTGCGCTCGATGCCGCGCAGCAGCGCCATGTCGAGCTTGAGCAGGTCGGGCTGGAACTCCGCCAGCAGGTTCAGCCCGCAGTGGCCGGCGCCGAAGTCGTCGATCGCCAGCTGCAGACCCAGCGCCCGCACCCGGCGCATGCGCTGCGCGAAGCCGGCCAGATCGCCGATCGCCTCGCTCTCGGTCACCTCCAGCACCAGCCGCTCCAGCGGCAGGCCGTGGCGCTGCGCGGCGAGAAACATCGCCTCGAGCATGCCGTCGTCCTCGCCCAGGCTGCGCGGCAGGAAATTGAGGTTGAGCCGCCCCTGCAGCCCGAGCCGCACTGCCAGGTCGATCGCGCGGCCGCGGCCGGTCGCGTCGAGCCGGTGCAGCGCCGGCTCATCCAGGCCGGAGAGCACCTGCCCGGCCGGCTCGCCCGCCGGACCGCGGATCAGCGCCTCATGCGACCAGACGCGGCCGCTCGGCGCATGCACGATCGGCTGGAACGCGAAGGAGAAGGTCGAGCGGTCCATGGTTGTCGACCTCAGGCGGCGCCGTCGCGCCGGTGCCAGCGGCCGGCGCCGAAGGCCTGCAGCAGCTTGCGCGCGCGGCCGCTGTCGATCGCGCTCAGCGCGGTGCCGCCGCGGAAGAAGTCGTTGGCGCCCTCGACGCTGCGCAGCAGCTCGTCGTCGACCTGCACGAAGCCCATCGACCACTGGCCGAAGCTGCGCCGCGCGATCGGCTCATGGATGATGCGCACGACCTCCTCGTGACGGGCATCGGCGGCGATGCGCATGTACAGCGCGTCGACCGTCGCTGCCTCGCCCTCCAGCACCTGGAAGAAGCTGCCCCGGTCATGCAGCAGCATGCCGGTCACGCCCAGTGCGGCGTTGTTGCGCCGCGCCACCGCCAGCAGCTCGACCAGCTGGTCGAACGAGAAGGGCCGGGTGGCCGAGCTGGCGTAGATGCAGTGGACGAGATCGGGCTCGGTCGCCATCGTGGACTCCTGGGGACGGGACGGCCGGTTCTTTCGGCCATCCGTGCCCGGGACTTGATCCGTACCACTGCGCAGGGGCGCCGTCTCAGTCCGGGCGGGCCCAGGCCGGCGGGCGCTTGTCGATGAAGGCCTGCACGCCCTCGAGCGCGCTGTCGTCCATCATGTTGCAGGCCATGGTCTGCACCGCGCTCTGGTAGGCGGCCTCCTGACCCATCTCGAGCTGGCGGTAGAACAGCGCCTTGCCCATCGCGATGGCGGTGCGCGGCTTGGCCAGGATGCTGTCGACCAGCCGGGCGACCTCGGCGTCCAGCGCCTCGGCCGGCACCACGCGGTTGACCAGGCCGCGCTGGCGCGCCTCCTCGGCGGAGATGAACTCGCCGGTGACCAGCATCTCGAAGGCCTGCTTGCGCGGCACGTTGCGCGACAGCGCCACGCCGGGCGTGGCGCAGAACAGGCCCAGGTTGACGCCGCTGACCGCGAAGCGCGCGCGGTCGACGGCCACCGCGAGGTCGCAGGCCGCCACCAGCTGGCAGCCGGCGGCGGTGGCCACGCCCTGGACCTTCGCGATCACCGGCACAGCCAGGCGCTGGATCGTCGTCATGACCCGGCCGCAGCGGCCGAACAGATCGCGGTAGTAGTCCAGCGCGGGCTCGGCGCGCATTTCCTTCAGGTCATGGCCGGCGCAGAAGGCCCGGCCGGAGGCGGCCAGCACCACCGCGCGCAGCGTCTCGTCGCCGGCCAGCGCGTCGAGTTCGGACTGCAGCGCCGCCAGCATCGCCTCCGACAGCGCGTTGAAGGCGTCGGGGCGGTTCAATGTCAGCGTGACGACGCCATGCGCATCGCGCTGGCTCAGCAGGATCGGGTCGGACAGGCTGTCCTGGCTGTTGTTCATCGGGGTCTCCTCAGGGTGGGTGCACGGCACAGCTTAGCGCCAGCGGCGACAATCACGCCATGTCAGCAACCCCGAACCCGATGCGCCGCCGCCTGACGGCGCGGCTCGCCACCGCGGCTGCCGCCCTGGCGGTCGCCCCGGCCCTGGCCACCGCCCAGACCGTGCCCTCGCCGCCGCCCGGCTACGAAGGCCGCGAGGATGTTTCCGCCTTCGTGCGCCAGCTCGTCAGCCGCCATCCCCAGCTCGACGACGAGGTGGTCGCCACCGCGCTGGCCGACGCGCGCTACCAGCCGCAGGTCGCGCGGCTGATCATGCCGGCGGCCAGTCCGGCGGCGAAGAACTGGAAGGTCTACCGCTCGCGCTTTCTCGACACGCTGCGGGTGCGCGAGGGCGTGAAGTTCTGGCGCGACAACGAGGCGGTGCTGGCTGCGGCCGAGGCGCGCTGGGGCGTGCCGGCCGCGGTGATCGTGGCGATCATCGGCGTGGAGACGATCTACGGCCGCCAGACCGGGGGCTTCCGCGCGATCGACGCGCTCTCGACGCTGGCCTTCGATTTTCCGCGCGGGCGCAGCGACCGCTCGGCCTTCTTCCGCGACGAGCTCGAAGCCCTGTTCGTGCTGGCCGCACGCGACCGGGTCAACGTGATGACGATCCGCGGCTCCTATGCCGGCGCGCTGGGCATGCCGCAGTTCATGCCCAGCTCCTGGCTGAAGTTCGCGGTCGACTTCGACGAGGACGGCCGCGTCGACCTGCACCGCAGCATCGCCGATGTGGTCGGCAGCGTGGCGAACTTCCTGTCGGTGCATGGCTGGCAGCGCGATCTGCCGACCCATTTCGACGTGCTGCCGCCGCCCGAGGGTCCGGACCGCGAGGCGCTGCTGGCGCCCGACATCCTGCCCAGCTTCAAGGCGGCGGACATGGCCGCGCGCGGTGCCACGCTCAGCCCGGCAGGACAGCAGTTCACCGGCCCGCTCGCGCTGGTGGAGCTGCGCAACGGCGTCGAGCCGCCCTCCTTCGTGGCCGGCACCGGCAACTTCTGGACGATCACCCGCTACAACTGGTCGGCCTACTACGCGATGGCCGTCATCGATCTGGCCGAGACGCTGTCGGCCCTGAAGACCGTCGCCGACACGCGCTGAACGCGCCCTTTCGCCCCCACACTTTTCCCCTCATGCTCCAGTTCAAGAACATCACGCTGCGCCGCGGCGTCAAGGTCGTCCTGCAAAACGCCAGCTTCACGCTGCAGCCCGGCGAGAAGGCCTCGCTGGTCGGCCGCAACGGCGCGGGCAAATCGTCGCTGTTCTCGCTGCTGACCGGGCGGCTGCAGTCCGACCAGGGCGAGGTCGAGATGCCCCCGCGCTGGGAGATCGCCGAGGTCGCGCAGGACATGCCCGAGACGGAGACGGGGGCCACCGACTTCGTGCTCGAGGGCGACAAGCCGCTGATGGCCGCACGCGCCGCGCTGGCCGCCGCCGAAGACGCCGATGACGGCATCGCCATCGGCGAAGCCCACGCGCTGCTGGGCGAAGTGGGGGCCTTCGATGCGCCGGCGCGGGCGCAGGCGCTGCTGCTCGGTCTGGGCTTTCGCGTGAGCCAGCTCGACGCGCCGGTCAACAGCTTCTCGGGCGGCTGGCGCATGCGGCTGCAGCTCGCACGGGCGCTGATGTGCCCCGGCGACCTGCTGCTGCTCGACGAGCCCACCAACCACCTGGACCTGGACGCGCTGGTCTGGCTGGAGGCGTGGCTGCTGCGCTTCGAGGGCACGATGCTGGTCATCAGCCACGACCGCGAGTTCCTGGACGCCGTCACCAAGGTCACGCTGCATCTGGAGGAAACCCAGGTCACGCGCTATGGCTCCAACTACAGCGGCTTCGAGCTGATGCGCGCCGAGCGCATGGAGCAGCAGCAGGCCGCCTATGCCAAGCAGCAGGAAAAGGTCGCCCACCTGCAGCGCTTCATCGACCGGTTCAAGGCCCAGGCGAGCAAGGCCAAGCAGGCGCAGAGCCGCGTCAAGGCGCTCGACCGCATGACCAAGATGGCGCCGATCCTGGCGAGCGCGGACTTTTCGTTCGAGTTCCGCGAGCCCCTGAGCCTGCCCAACCCGATGCTGGTGATGGACGAGGTGTCGGTGGGCTACGGCGACACCCTCATCGTCTCGAACATCAGCAAGTCGGTGCTGCCGGGCCAGCGCATCGGCATCCTCGGCGCCAACGGCCAGGGCAAGTCCACCGTGGTGAAGACGATCGCCGGGGCGATCGCGCGCATGGGCGGCCACATCCAGGAGGGCAAGGGACTGTCGATCGGCTACTTCGCGCAGCAGGAACTCGACGTGCTGCGGCCCGACGAAGGCCCGCTGGCGCACATGGTCCGGCTCGCGCGCGACGTGGGCCCGGCCGCGCGCGAGCAGGAGCTGCGCGACTTCCTCGGCCGCTTTCGCTTCGTCGGCGACATGGTGGGCCAGCCGGTGGGCTCGCTGTCCGGGGGCGAGAAGGCACGGCTGGTGCTGGCGATGCTGGTGTGGCAGCGCCCCAACCTGCTGCTGATGGACGAGCCGACCAACCACCTGGACCTCACCACCCGCGAAGCGCTGAGCATGGCGCTGAACGAGTACGAGGGCACGGTGATGCTGGTCAGCCACGACCGGGCGCTGCTGCGCGAGGTCTGTGACGAGTTCTGGCTGGTCACCGGCGGCCAGGTCCAGCCCTTCGACGGCGATCTGGACGACTACCAGAAGTGGCTGCTGGAGCAGAGCAAGGAGATGGCCCGGCGCGCCCGCGAGGAAGATCGCGCCGCCCAGGGGCAGGCGCGCGCCACCAGCCAGGCCGCGGCCGTGGCGGCGGCCGCGCCGGCCCCCGCCGCCGCCGCACCGGTCAGCCGCGACGACCGCAAGGCCCAGAGCGCCGCGCGGCTGAAGCAGGCCGAACGGCTCAAGCCCCTGAAGAAGCGCCAGCAGCACGCCGAGCAGGCGCTGGAGCGGGCCCAGGCCGAGCACGCCGCGCTGCTGGAGGCGATGGGCCAGGCCACCCTGAGCCCGGCCGAGCGCGCCGAACAGGGCCGCCGTCTCAAGGATCTGGACGAACGCATCGAGACGCTCGAGATGGAGTGGCTGGAGATCGGCGAGCAGATCGAGGCGATGGAGGCGGCCTGAGCCACGCGGCCGAAGAAGCGGGCCGTCACTCCAGCGCGAACACCTCGTCACCCGGCTCAGGCATGCAGTCGTCGCTCAGCGGCGCCCAGCCCCGGCGCAGCACGCCACGGGCGCCGGCATGGCAGAAGGCCAGCCGCTCGGCCGCCGGCCAGCGCTGGCGCAGGAAGTCCTCGAGTGCCGCCGGCAGGCTGACCTGCATTCGCCCGGCGGCAAGATCTTCGGCCGGATGGTCGTCATGGTGCAGCCAGGGCACCAGGCGCGTGAGGTCGACCGCCCAGAGCGGCAGCTCGATGCGGCTGGGCTGGTAG
>RRZT010835369.1_pt1 | contig 11695 bp, 11 predicted proteins | sample 2165551 | NCBI WGS metagenome assembly RRZT01 (sample SAMN10456910, study PRJNA506462) | wastewater metagenome | biome: wastewater; feature: sludge; material: wastewater sludge; isolation source: wastewater sludge with Escherichia coli K12::gfp cells carrying plasmid... | place: USA: Moscow, Idaho... | reverse complement strand
CTTCCGTGTCACCCTCCTCCAGGTGGTGAAGCGGGTGCTCCCCCCTGTGGGGAACGAGATCATCACCCTGGTGAAGGACACCTCCCTGGCCAATTTCATCATGGTGGGGGAGATTATTAAGGTGTCTAAGGATTTTGGCAACAAGGCCATGATTTGGCCCCTGTTCTACGCAGGCGTCTTCTTCCTCATTTTCAACGGGGTGGTGACACTGATTCTAAGCCGGGCAGAGAAAAAGCTCGATTACTTCCGGGTATAGGGGGAGAAGAGATGTCGCTTTTAGAGGTCAAAAACATCGGCAAGCGGTTTGGCACGTCGGAAGTCCTGCGGGACATCAGCTTTTCCCTGGAGGAGGGGCAGGCCCTGGCCATCATCGGCTCCTCCGGCAGCGGGAAGACCACCCTGCTGCGCTGCCTGAATTTTCTGGAACGGCCGGACACGGGAACCATTTCGGTCAAGGGGGAGCTGCTCTTCGACGGGGCCGACCCGGCCACGGGCCGGGACGAGGAGGTCCGCAGGAAGCGGCTCCACTTCGGGCTGGTCTTCCAGGGATTTAATCTCTTCCCGCAGTATACTGCCCTCCAGAATGTGACCCTGGCGGGGGAGCTTCTGGCCAGGGGGCGGAGTGATTATGATAAGCACAGCGCCAAGGCCATTCAGGCAGAACTGGCGGCCGACGCCACCGCGCTTTTGGAGCGGATGGGCCTTGCCGACAAAGCAGGGCTCTACCCCCACCAGCTCTCGGGCGGGCAGCAGCAGCGGGTGGCCATCGCCCGGGCCCTGGCCCTCAGGCCCGACATCCTCTGCTTTGACGAGCCCACCTCCGCCCTGGACCCCGAGCTCACCGGGGAGGTGCTCAAGGTCATACGCAGCCTTGCCGAGCAGAAGACCACCATGGTCATCGTCACCCACGAAATGGCTTTTGCCCGGGACGTGGCGGACCGGGTCATCTTCATGGACGGGGGCCTGGTGGTGGAGCAGGGGGGCGCACAGGAGGTCATTATGAATCCGCAAGAGGAGCGGACCAGACAGTTTTTAGCCAGGTTCAGCCAAAGCTAAATTGCTCTAGGGGGGACTTCGCCCCCCCTAGATACAAAATGGGCGCGGTGTGCCCATTTTGATACCCCCCTCGCTTGCGCACAGCGCAAGCGGCTGCGGCCCAGTGGCCGCAGGCTAAGGTGTCCGTACCAGGCGCATGTCCTGGTACGGACATCATTTTTATCTTTTTTCCGCCTGCGGCGGAAACTCTGCGAGGCCGAGGGGTTTTTTATAATTGTAATCATAATTTTTTTGAGATATAATAAAAAAAGAGAATGCTCAGGAGATAATAAGGAAGGGGAGCGCGTCCTAATGTCTAATATCTGGCATGACATCAACCCGAAGCGCATCTGTCCCAGCGACTTTATTGCCGTGATTGAGATCCCCAAGGGCAGTAAGAAAAAGTACGAGCTGGACAAGGAGACCGGGCTCATCATTCTGGACCGGGTGCTTCACACCTCCACCCATTACCCCGCCAACTATGGCTTTATCCCCCGGACCTATGGTGACGACGGGGACCCGCTGGACGTGCTGGTCCTCTCCTCCGAATCCATGGACCCCCTTACCCTGGTGCGCTGCTACCCCATCGGCTATATCTCCATGCTGGACGACGGGAAGCACGACGAGAAGATCATTGCCATTCCCTTTGCCGACCCGGCCTACAATGTCTACCAAGACATCAGCGGCCTGCCCCCCCATATCTTTGACGAGATGTCCCATTTCTTCTCCGTCTACAAGGCCTTGGAGTGGAAGGAGACGGTGGCCGGGGAGGTCAACGGTGGGGAGGCTGCGCTGCAGGTGATTGAGCAGGCCATCTCCCACTATAACGATGTGTTTCTCTGCAATGGCGGCCCGGTGAACGGCCGCTTTGACCGCTTTGGCGGCTCCAGCCGGTAGGGGTTTTCCACGCCATATTTTAAGGAAATCTTCATCGATTCGCTCTTCCCTTTCGGGGAAATCCCTGGTAGACTGGGATTGTTGACTGAAACAATGAGGAAAGGCGTGAAGCAATGCGTCAGGAATATGACTGTCTCGTCATCGGGGCCGGCTTTGCCGGGGCCATTACCGCACGGGAGCTGGCCGAGCGGGGAGGAAAGCGGGTTCTCCTCCTGGAGCGGCGGGAGCATGTGGGCGGCAACGCTTACGACTGCCTGGACGGCGCGGGCGTGCTCATCCACCGGTACGGCCCCCACATCTTCCATACCAACAACCGGCGGGTGTACGACTACCTCTCCCGGTTTACCCCATGGCGGGATTATCAGCACCGGGTGGTGGCCGCCGTCCACGGGGCGCTTATGCCCGTCCCCTTCAATCTGACCTCTCTGGAGCAGGCCTACGGGCCGGAGAAGGCCCAGCGCCTGGAGGAGAAGCTCCTGGCAGAGTACGGGGCCGAGCGGAAGGTTACCATTCTGGAGCTGCGCCAGAGCGAGGACAGTGAGATCAAGGCCCTGGCGGACTATGTGTACGAAAATGTCTTCGTCCACTACACCGTGAAGCAGTGGGGCCAGACCCCGGAGGAGATTGACCCGGCCACCACGGCCCGGGTGCCCGTGTTCCTCTCCCGGGATGACAGGTACTTCCAGGACGTCTACCAGGGCATCCCCGCGGAGGGGTACACCCCCCTCTTCGAGGCTCTGCTGGACCACCCGGGCATCACGGTGGAGCTGGGTGTGGATGCCCTGAGCCGCCTCAGCCCGGAGGGGGAGAGGCTCTTTCTGGACGGGGAGGAGTTCCGCGGTCCGGTGGTCTACACCGGCGCGGCGGATGAGCTCTTTGGCTACCGGTACGGCCGCCTGCCCTACCGCACCCTGGACTTCCAGTTTGAGACCCACGGCGTGGAGTGGTACCAGACCCATGGCACGGTGAACTACACCGTGAGCGAGGACTACACCCGCATCACTGAGTTTAAGCATTTCTCCGGCCAGGCCCTGCCCGACCGGACCACCATCGTAAAGGAGTACGCCCGGGCCTATGGCGGTGCCGCGGGGGAGATTCCCTACTACGCCATCATCAGCGGGGAGAACAACGCACTCTATGCCAAGTACCGGGCCCTGGCCGACGCACTGCCCGGGCTCCACCTGCTGGGCCGCCTGGCCGAGTATCAGTATTACAACATGGACGCCATTGCCGCCAGAGCCCTGGAGCTGGCGGACGGCCTGCTCCAAGATCAGGGAAATTAGGTGAACAGCGTGGAAAAAGTCATTACTTTCGCGGTCCCCTGCTTTAACTCGGCGGCCTACATGGACCACTGCGTGGAGACCTTGCTCTCTGCCGGGGAGGACATTGAGATTATACTGGTGGACGACGGCTCCGAGCGGGACGACACACCCGCCATCTGCGACCGGTATGCCGCGCAGTACCCCGACATTGTCAAGGCCATCCACCAGGAAAACGGCGGGCACGGCGAGGGGGTCAACCAGGGTCTGCGCAACGCAAGGGGTCTCTACTACAAGGTGGTGGACTCGGACGACTGGCTCAACGAGGAGGCCTTGGCCCGGGTCATGGCCAAGCTGAGGGAGTTCGCCGCCAGCGCAGCGCCGGTGGATTTGCTCATCGCCAACTATGTCTACGAGCATGTGGAGGACCATAGCCAAAAGGTTATGCGGTACACCAATGTCTTCCCCGAGAACCGCCTGTTCACCTGGGCCGACATCGGGCGCTTCCGCCCCTCCCAGTACCTGCTGATGCACTCGGTTATCTACCGCACCGAGATGCTGCGCTCCACCGCCATGGTTTTGCCCAAGCACACCTTCTATGTGGACAATATCTTTGTGTACCAGCCACTCCCCGCGGTGAAGAGCATCTACTACATGGATGAGGACCTCTACCGCTACTTCATCGGCCGTGCCGACCAGAGCGTGAACGAGCAGGTGATGGTCAAGCGGGTGGATCAGCAGATCAGGGTGACCAAGCGGATGATTGACGCCCACAACCTGAGGGAGGTCAAGGCAAGGCAGGGCAAGCTGGGCCGGTATATGATCAATTACCTGGCCATGATGATGACCATCTCCTCCATCTTCCTCATCATCGACGGCAGCCCCGAGGCCCTGGGCAAGAAGACCGAGCTGTGGGAGTATTTGCGCCAGGTGGACAGCTCCCTCTTCCACAAGATGAAGTACGGCACCCTCTCCTTCGTGGGCAATATCCCCGGCTACCAGGGGAGAAAGCTCTCCGTGCGGCTTTACCGCATGGCCCGGAGAATTTATAAGTTTAACTAAAAGCAGCCTGTCTGGGGGGAATTATCCCCCCAGACAGGCTGTTAAACGCGGAAAAGCCAATTTTGTATCTAGGAGGGATTTATCCCCCCTAGACAGTCTGTCGGGCGTTCGCAGACGGCGGGGCAGTCTACGCACTGGCGCTCATACCGTACCCGCAGCTGCCGCCCGCCGCAGCCGCTCACGTCCAGCGCGGCGGGGAGGAGGAAGCGGATGTCCCGCACGGCTATGTCCTGGGCCTTCTCCCCATGGTGGGCGGGAATGAGCAGGGTGCGTACCCCCCGGGGGAACTCCCGCCCTGCCTCATCCAGCTCGGTGAGGGTGATGGCCAGGGCGGTGCGGGTCTCAGGCTGTACCGCAGTCAGAGTGAGGGCCAGCTCAAGGATGCAGCCCTCCTCCGATGGGGGGAGGGGCCCCAGATCCCGGACCAGCAGACCCTTGACGCCGCAAAGCTCGATGACCTTTTTCATAAACAGCACCTCTTTTCGTCCATACGGGTGACCCGTATGTACAGGACAAAAAAAGACGGAGCGCCTCCCATTAGGGGGCGCTCCATTCTATGCGACATGGCGGGAGGATGCCCCTACCGCGATGTCGCATAGGCCAGAAAACAGGGTGGGAGTTTTTCCGTGCTCATCGCACCTGGCCGGTGCCGTAAATCACGTATTTGGATGAGGTGAGCTCGGTGAGGCCCATGGGGCCCCGGGCGTGCATCTTCTGGGTGGAGATACCGATCTCCGCCCCCAGGCCGAACTCGAACCCGTCGGTGAAGCGGGTGGAGGCGTTGACGTAGACCGCGGCGGCGTCCACCTCGTCCAGGAAGCGCTGTGCGGCAAAATAGTCGGCCGTCACAATGGCCTCCGAGTGGCCGGTGCCGTGGGCGGCGATGAAGTCGGCCGCCTCCTCAAAGCCGTCGACCACCTTGGCGGCCAGGATGTAGTCACCGAATTCGGTGTCCCAGTCCTCCTCCGTGGCGGGCTGGGCCCGATCACCCAGGATGGACAGGGCCTCCGGGCAGGCATGCCACCGGACACTCTTCTCCTGGAGACGCTCCCACGCCAGGGGGAGGAAGGTCTGGGCCACAGAGCGGTCCACCAGCAGGCACTCGGCGGCGTTGCACACCGAGGGGCGGCTGGTTTTGGCGTTATAGAGGATGTCGGCGGCCATGCGCAGGTCCGCCTTTTCGTGGACATAGATATGGCAGACGCCCACCCCGGTCTGGATGACGGGGACACGGGCATGCTCCACCACGCTTTTGATAAGCCCCGCGCCCCCCCGGGGGATGAGCACATCCAGATAGCCCGTCAGATTCATGAGGGCCTGGGCGCTCTCCCGGCTGGTGTCCTCCACCAGGGCCACGCAGTCGGCGGGCAGGCCCACCCTCTCCAGCGCGGCGCGCATGAGGTGGGTGAGGGCGGTATTGGCGTGGATGGCCTCCTTCCCGCCCCGGAGGATGACCGCGTTGCCCGACTTGAGGCAGAGGGCGGCGGCGTCCACCGTCACGTTGGGCCGGGCCTCGTAGATGATGCCGATGACACCCAGGGGCACCCGCCGCTTGCCGATGAGCAGGCCGTTGGGGCGGCGCTCCATGCCCGTCACCTCACCCACGGGGTCGGGCAGGGTGGCCACCTGGCGCACCCCCTCAGCCATGGCGGAGATCCGCTCCCGGCTTAGGGAAAGCCGGTCCAGCAGGGAGGGGCGCATCCCGCTCTCCCCGGCGGTAGCCAGGTCCAGGGCGTTGGCGGATAAGAGTGCCTCCGCCTGCTCCTCCAGTGCGGCGGCAATGGCCGCCAGCGCGGCGTTCTTCCGGTCTGCCCCGGCCACGGCAAGGACCCGCGCTGCCTCCCGGGCGGCGCGGCCCTGGGTCTCCAATGCTGTCATAAAATCCCCTCCATAGTTTGAATTCAAGTGGGGCCCCGGGCTATAAGAGGGCCGTATGTACCCCTAGGAACCGGGTGCCGATGTCTTCCCCGGCCACGATGGAGTAGAGGTCTCCCATCCGCGCGCCGTTGGTGATGACCATGTCCACCCCGGCGGACATGGCAATCTGGGCGGCGCTGAGCTTGGTGGCCATGCCGCCGGTGCCCCGCCAGGTGCCTGCGCCCCCGGCCATGGCCATGACCTCCTCGGTGATGGCGGAGACCGAGTGGATGAGCTTGGCGTCGGGGTCCTTGTGCGGGTCGGCGCTATAGAGCCCGTCGATATCGGAGAAGAGGACCAGCAGATCGGCCCCCACCAGCCGGGCCACGATGGCCGAGAGGGTGTCGTTGTCCCCCAGGACCTTGCATTTGCCGGTCTCAATCTCGGCGGAGGAGACGGAGTCGTTTTCGTTCACCACCGGGATGACACCCAGCTCCAGCAGGGACTCGAAGGTGTTGTGCAGGTGGCTGGCCCGCATGGGGGCGTCCACGTCCTCCCCGGTCAGCAGGATCTGAGCCACCACCCGGTTATACTCGCCAAAGAGCTTGTCGTAGATGTGCATCATGGTGCACTGGCCCACTGCGGCGGCGGCCTGCTTCATTTTCAGCTCGCTGGGTCGCTCGGTCAGGCCCAGCTTGGCGGCCCCCACGCCGATGGCACCGGAGGAGACCAGAACAATCTCGTGGCCCATGCCCCTCAGGTCGGACAGAACCCGGGCCAGCTGCTCCATATTGCGGAGATTGAGCCGCCCGGTGCTATGGGTCAGGGAGGAGGTACCCACCTTGACCACGATACGCATCAGATGTTTGCCTGTTTCCAATATCAAGTCACCTCGTCTCCATCTCCGCTCGCGGGGAAATGGTGCACCTATTTTACCACAGGGAACCACCTTGATAAAGAGAAATCTGCTCACCTGGAGTAATTTCAGCATTTTAAGATAGAATGAATGAAGGAATATCGTATTTTCGATGGATTTGTTATTGAAATTCAGTCTCTTTTGCGATACAATACAGTTTGCTGTAAGGGGGGGAAGCCGATTTGCTGAATATTGTGCTGGTGGAGCCGGAGATTCCCCAGAACACCGGGAATATCGCCCGCACCTGCGCCGCCACCCGCAGCCGCCTCCATCTGGTGAAGCCCTTGGGCTTTGACATTTCAGAGCGGTCTGTGAAGCGGGCGGGGCTCGACTACTGGCATATGGTGGATTTGCAGGTCTATGAGGGTCTGGACGATTTCTTTACCCGGACTGGGGCCCAGGATCTCTGGCTTTCTACCACCAAGGCCCCCCGGACTTACGCCGAGGCCAATTTTCGGGACGAGTGCTGGCTTCTCTTTGGGAAGGAGACGGCGGGTCTGCCCCAGTTCCTCCGGGAACGGCACCATGACCGCTGTATCCGCATCCCCATGCGCCAGGACGCCCGAAGCCTGAATCTGGCGAACTCCGTTGCCATTGTGACCTACGAAGCACTGCGCCAACTAGACTTCCCTGGCCTGTCCAGGGAGGGCGAGATGAAAGGAGTCAATGAAGTATGAACTACGCCAAAAAAACCGTAAAAGACATTGACGTGAAGGGCAAGAAAGTTCTCCTCCGCTGCGACTTCAACGTACCCCAGGACAAGGCCACCGGCGCGATCACCGACGACAAGCGCATCGTGGCTGCCCTGCCCACCATCCAGTACCTGCTGGAGCAGGGAGCGGCCGTCATCGCCTGCTCCCATCTGGGCAAGCCCAAGGAGGGCCCCGAGGCCAAGTTCAGCCTGGCCCCCGTGGCCGAGCGCCTGAGCGCGCTGCTGAACAAGAACGTAATTATGGCCGCAGACGTGGTTGGGCCCGACGCCATCGCCAAGGCCGCTGCACTCCAGGGCGGGGAGATCATGCTGCTGGAGAACACCCGTTTTGAAAAGGGCGAGACCAAGAATGACCCCGAGCTGGCCAAGGCCCTGGCTGCCCTGGCCGAGGTCTATGTGTCCGACGCCTTCGGCACCGTCCACCGCGCCCATGCCTCCACCGCGGGCGTGGCGGCCTATCTGCCCGCCGTGTCCGGCTTCCTGATTGCCAAGGAGCTGGAGATCATGGGCGGCGCGCTCAACAACCCCAAGCGGCCGCTGGTGGCCATCCTGGGTGGCGCCAAGGTCTCCTCTAAAATCGGCGTGATCAACCACCTGCTGGACATTGCCGACACCATCATCGTGGGCGGCGGCATGACCTATACCTTCATCAAGGCCATGGGCGGCAACGTGGGCACCTCCCTGCTGGAGAGCGACTGGCTCGACTACTGCAAGGAGATGATGGCCAAGGCCAAGGAGAAGGGCGTGAACCTCCTCCTGCCCGTGGACAATTTGGTGGCAGCTGAGTTTTCGGCCGACGCCGAGGCCAAGCTGGTGGCCAACGACATTCCCGACGGCTATATGGGCATGGACATCGGGCCCGAGACCATCAAGCTCTTTTCCGATGCGGTGAAGGATGCCGGTACCGTGATTTGGAACGGCCCCATGGGCGTGTTTGAGTTCCCCGCCTTTGCCGAGGGCACCCGTGCCATCGCCAAGGCCCTGGCTGAGGCCAATGCCATCACCATCGTGGGCGGGGGAGACAGCGCAGCCGCCGTGGCCCAGCTGGGCTTTGCCGACAAGATGACCCATATCTCCACCGGTGGCGGTGCTTCCCTCGAGTTCCTGGAGGGGCTGGAGCTGCCCGGCGTGGCCTGCCTGCTGGACGCCTGATCTGCCGCACGTATTTTAAGGAAGCGGGGCTGACAAGCCCCGTGATAAGGGAAAGGAATTGAGCCGTAGAATGAATCGCCGTTACCGTAAGACAATCAGCGCAGGAAACTGGAAGATGAACAAGACCCTCTCCGAGACCCGTGCTTTCGCAGAGGAGCTAAAGCCCCTCATTGGTAAGCCCAAGTGGTGCGAGGCCGTTCTCTGTGTGCCCTATGTGAATATCCCCGCCGCCGTCCGCCTCTTTAAGGAGAGCCGTATCGCCATCGGCGCTGAGAACTGCCACTATGAGGCAAACGGCGCATTCACCGGCGAGGTGTCCGCCGATATGCTCAAGGAGCTGGGCGTGAAATATGTGGTCATCGGCCACTCCGAGCGCCGTCAGTACTATAACGAGACCGATTTCACCGTTAACAAGAAGGTCCACGCCGCCCTGAATGCAGGTCTCTACCCCATCGTATGCGTGGGCGAGAGCCTGGAGCAGAGGGAGCTGGACGTGACCATGGAGCTCATCACCTATCAGGTGAAGTGCGCCCTGGCCGGCGTGAGCGCCGACAAGATGCGCCATGTGGTCATCGCCTATGAGCCCATCTGGGCCATCGGCACCGGAAAGACCGCCACCAGCGAGCAGGCCGGCGAGGTCTGCGAGGCCATCCGTGCCGTGGTGCGCAAGCTCTACGGCGCCCGTGTGGCCCGTGCTGTCACCATCCAGTACGGCGGCTCGATGAACGCCAAGAACGCCGCTGAGCTCCTGGCCCAGCCCGACATAGACGGCGGACTCATTGGTGGGGCGAGCTTGAAGGCCCAGGATTTCACCGCGATTGTAAACGCCGCCAACCAGGAGTAAGCCGTCTATGTCTGCGCGCGCGGGCTTCGCCCGGCGTGTCAGGTCCCCTTTTCGGTCCGCACCGTCAGGTGCGACAATGACAGATTCGAGGTAAACTATGAGTAAAACACCCACAACCCTAATTATTATGGACGGCTTCGGCATCGGCCCCCAGGGGCCGGGCAACGCCGTCACCAACGCCCGCACGCCCGTGCTGGACAAGCTCTTTGCCGAGAACCCCGGTTCCCGGCTGTCCGCCTCCGGGCTGGACGTGGGCCTGCCCGAGGGGCAGATGGGCAACAGCGAGGTGGGGCACACCAACATCGGCGCGGGCCGGGTGGTCTTTCAGGACCTGCCCCGAGTTTCCAAGGCCATTGCCGACGGAAAATTTTTTGAGAATCCCGCCTATCTCCAGGCCATGGACAGCGCCAAGAGCAAGGGGAAGGCCCTCCATCTGATGGGCCTTCTCTCCGACGGGGGCGTCCACTCCCACATCGAGCATATCTTTGCCGCCATGGATATGGCCAAGCGCCGGGGGCTGGAGGAGGTCTATGTCCATGCATTCCTGGATGGGCGCGACACCCCCCCCTCCTCGGGCAAGGGCTTTGTAGAGGCCCTGGTCAAGAAGTGCGACGAGGTGGGCAACGCCAAGGTGGGCGTGATTTCGGGCCGCTTTTACGCCATGGACCGGGACAAGCGCTGGGAGCGCCTGGTGAAGGCGTACAACGCACTTGTTCTGGGTGAGGCCCCCTTTGAGCCCAACCCCGTAAAGGCTGTGGAGGACTCCTACGGCAGGGGACTCACGGACGAGTTTGTGGAGCCGGTGCTCTGCTGCCGGGAGGCCACCATTGGCCCCGACGACAGCGTCATCTTTATGAACTTCCGCCCTGACCGGGCCCGGGAGATCACCCGGAGCCTGGTGGACCCGGCGTTCGACGGCTTCCCCCGGAAGGATGGGGCACTCCCCCTCAACTTCGTATGCACCACCGAGTATGACGCCACCATGCCCAATGTGACGGTGGCCTTTACCAAGCAGAAGCTGGACAATATCTTTGGCGAGTATATCTCCCGCATGGGGCTCACCCAGCTGCGCATTGCCGAGACCGAGAAGTATGCCCATGTGACCTTCTTCTTCAACGGCGGCCAGGAGGCTCCCTGTGAGGGGGAGGACCGGGCTCTCATCGCCTCCCCCAAGGTGGCCACCTATGACCTGAAGCCGGAGATGAGCGCCCTGGAGGTTACGGACGAGGCGGTAAAGCGCATTGAGAGCGGCCATTATGACGTGGTCATTCTGAACTTCGCCAACTGCGACATGGTGGGGCACACCGGGATATTCGACGCCGCCGTGGCCGCCGTGGAGACGGTGGACGCCTGCGTGGGTCGGGTGGTGGATGCCACCCTGAGCATGGGCGGCGTAGCCCTCATCACCGCCGACCACGGAAACGCGGAGCGCATGGTGGACGAGGATGGCAAGACCCCCTACACCGCCCATACCACCAATCTGGTGCCCTTCTATATCATTGGCGCCGACGTCACGCTGAGGGACGGCCGCCTGTCCGACATTGCACCCACCATGCTGGACCTGATGGGCCTTGCCAAGCCTGCCGAGATGGACGGCGTGACGCTCATCGAGAAGTAGGATCGGGCTCCAAGCCCTCCGGGCGGGGCCCGGCAGCCCAATTGAACATGCAGTCCCACCGGCGGGCGCACAATGTGTGCCCCTACGAGAGGCCTTGTAGAGGCACGCATTGTGCGCCCGTATTTCCGTTGTTTTCATATTGAAAGGAGATCAAATAGCATGAAGCAGATCATTGAAATTCTGGACGTTGTCGGCCGCGAGATCCTGGACTCCCGCGGAAATCCCACCGTTGAGGTGGAGGTCTATCTGGACGATGGTGTGGTGGGCCGCGCCGCCGTACCCTCGGGCGCTTCCACCGGCATCTATGAGGCCTGTGAGCTCCGCGACGGCGACAAGAGCCGTT
>RRZT011414333.1_pt1 | contig 11696 bp, 10 predicted proteins | sample 2165551 | NCBI WGS metagenome assembly RRZT01 (sample SAMN10456910, study PRJNA506462) | wastewater metagenome | biome: wastewater; feature: sludge; material: wastewater sludge; isolation source: wastewater sludge with Escherichia coli K12::gfp cells carrying plasmid... | place: USA: Moscow, Idaho... | reverse complement strand
CGCGGGGAGCGGGTCGCAGCCGACGCACTGCTGACGCACCCGCAGGATCGAGGCGGCGGCCATGACCGCCACCAAGGTGGCGAGGGCCACGGTGGCGTAGGCGGGCATCTCGGCGTGGCCGGCGAGGAAGAGGTAGGCGTAGGGCGTCAGGAAGGCGGCGCCGGCCACCCCGCACCAGCGCTGGGCGGCGGCGAAGTCCTGGGCGCGGAAGGCCGCCACGATGCGCACCTGGCCCAGGGCCAAGGGGTACGCGGTGACGACGTCGAGGAAGAGGAAGGCCGCCGGGTTGATCCCGTAGCGGGCGAGGATCGGCCAGGCGAGCACGGCACGCAGCAGCGAGTACCCGCAGAGGATGAGGATCCACATCCTGCCAACGCGTCCGACTGCCGCGTCATCAGGAGCGGTCATGTTGGTACTCATCGTACCGGTTGGGGCGCTCCTGAAGTAATCACCCCCGACTACCGTCGGCCGCGTGGGGAAGCCTGGGGCCAGCGCGCGCACCGTCGAGCGGGACGGTCACGCGGTCACGGTCACCAACGGCGACAAGGTCTACTTCCCCGCCAGCGGCGCCACGAAGGGCGACCTCGTCGACTTCTACGTCGCCATCGAGGCACCTCTGATGGCGGCGGTCGGGGGCCGTCCGGCGCTCATGCAGCGCTTCCCCAACGGCGTGAAGGGCAAGTCCTTCTTCCAGAAGCGGGTGCCGGACTCGCACCCCGACTGGCTCGACACCACCGTGGTGTCGACCCCCAACGGCACCGAGAGCGACGCCCTCGTCCTCACCGACCTGGCCCACGTGCTGTGGGCGGTGAACCTCGGGTGCATCGGCTTCCATCTGTGGCCGGCGGTGGCCACCGACGTCGAGAGCTCCGACCAGCTCCGCATCGACCTCGACCCGTCGCCCGGGGTGGACTTCGCCGACATCTGCTGGACGGCCCACCAGGTGAAGGCGTTCCTCGATGAGCTCGGCATCGCCGTCTACGTCAAGACCACGGGCAACCGGGGCCTGCACCTCTACGCCCTGCTCGAACCCCGCTGGACGGCCTACGAGGTCCGCGCCGCCGCAGTCGCTCTGGCGCGCGAGCTCGAGCGCCGCCATCCCGAGCGCATCACCGCCCAGTGGTGGAAAGAGGAGCGCGGCGCCCGCGTCTTCATCGACTTCAACCAGAACGCCCCCCACAAGACGGTCTTCGGCGCCTGGTCGGTGCGCCCCCGCGTGGGCGGCCAGGTGTCCACGCCCATCGCCTGGGACGAGGTCGACGACGTCGACCCGGACCAGCTGACCATGGCCACCGTTCCTCCGAAGGTCGAGGCCGAGGGCGACCCGTGGGCGGCGATGTACGACGAGCGCCAGTCCATCGAGCCCCTGCTGGCCCTGTCGGAGCAGGACATGGCCGCCGGCCTCATGGACGCGCCCTGGCCGCCCGTCTATCCGAAGATGCCCAACGAGCCGCCCCGGGTGGCCCCGAGCCGGGCCAAGAAGGAGCCGTAGCCAATCGTGGGGCACGATCCAGCGGGTCACGGCCGCGCGCGCTCCGGGCGGCACTGACGCTGACGCGAAGCAACGGACGCATCGATTCCCAGTCAGCCGAGACGCGCCGCGAGGCGCTCGGCTCGGTGGACGAACGCCGGCGCGTCGAGCCGGGCGCACACGTCGGCGAAGGCGGGCGACGGCCCCACCCACTCGAGCTCATCGACCGTCGCTGACACGGGGGCATCGGACTCGATGGTGGCGATGCGCCGGAACAGCAGGGCCTCCTCGTACTCCCGCTGGAGCGTGGCGGCCAGCTTGGCGCCGCCGCGCACGGTGATGTCCCACTGGCCCGCGGCCGCCGGGATGTCCTCGAGGTGGCCGTAGCGGGCCAGCACCGCGGCGGCGGACTTCGCCCCCCACCCGGCCAGGCCCGGGAAGCCGTCGGCGCTGTCGCCTACGAGGGCGAGGTAGTCCGGGATCGACTCGGGGGGCACCCCGAACTTCTCGATCACGCCGGCCCGGTCGACGAGCTGCTGCTTCCGGCGGTCGTACTGCGCGATGCGGCCGTCGTCGGTGACGCACTGGCCGAGGTCCTTGTCCGGCGTGCAGATCAGCACCTGCTCGACCCGGGGGTCGGCGGCGGCCATCTGGGCACCGGCACCGAGGGCGTCGTCGGCCTCGAACTCGACCATGGCCCAGACCGTGAAGCCCGCCGCCTCGAGCGCCTCCTCGAGCAATGGGAACTGGGCGAAGAGCAGGGGATCGACGCCCGAGCCGTCCTTGTAGCCGTCGTACAGGTCGTTGCGGAACGACTCGATGACGTGGTCGGTGGCGATGGCCACGTGGGTGGCACCGTCCTCGAGCAGCTGGAACATCGAGCCGACCACGCCGCGGGTGGCCGACACCTCCATCCCCTCGCCGTTCACGTGCGACGGCAGGGCGAAGAAGTACCGGAACAGCTCGTAGGTCCCGTCCACCAGGTGCACCTTCACCGGGCGAGCCTGCCACAGGAGGGCCAAGTACCGTCGGGCCATGAGCGCGCGGGCGGTGCCGAACGGGTGGCGCATCCGGCGTGCCACCCAACGGGTCCGGAGCAGCATGTGGATCGTTCCCGCCCTCTACGTCATCGCCGCCACCGCGGCGGCGATCCTGCTGGTGCGCTGGGACGACGTCTCGCCCATCACCTCCAGCCTCGACCTCGACCCGGACAGCGCCACCACGGCGCTGTCCGCGATGGGCACCGGCATGATCACCTTCACCGGCTTCGTGACGTCGGTGGTGCTGCTGGTGGTGCAGTTCGGCAGCACCCAGTTCTCCCCCCGCTTCCTGCGGTGGTTCCGCAACGACCCGGTGGTGAAGCACGCCCTCGGGACGTTCATCGCGACCTTCGTGTTCGCCCTCGCGGCCACGGCCTTCAGCGGCCGCGGCCCCGAGCACCTGACCCCGTACCGGGCCCTGTTCGGCGCCTTCGTCCTGCTGTTGGCGAGCATCGGCTGGTTCCTCGCCCTGCTGTCGCACACCTCGAACAACCTGCGGGTGGCGCATGTGACCCAACGGGTGGACGAGCGCGCCCGGGAGGTGTTCGACACCGTCTACCCCGCCAGCCACACCGAGGTCGAGGCCGCCGAGCGGGCGTTGGCCTCGGTCGGACGCGCCGAGCCCGTGCAGGTCCTGCGCCTCGACGGGGTCGGCACCATCCTCGTGGCCGTCGACCGCCGGGCCCTGCTGGCGCTGGCCCTCCGCCACGACGCCCTCATCGACGTGCGCCTCGCCGTGGGCGACCACGTCGCCGCCGGCGGGGCCGTGCTCGACGTCTACGCCGACGCCCCGATCCCGGCCCGCTCGTTGCGCTCGGCCCTCTCGTACGACGACGAGCGCACCATCGAGGACGACCCCGCCTTCGCCCTGCGCCTGCTCGTGGACGTGGCCATCCGGGCCCTGTCGCCGGCGGTGAACGACCCGACCACCGCGGTGCAGAGCCTGCACCGCATCGAGGACGTCCTGCGCTACGCCGCCGGCAAGCACCTCTCCACCGGCGTGGTCACCGACGCGGCGGGGACGGTTCGGGTGCTCGTCCCCACCCCGACCTGGGACGACCTCGTGTCGTTGGGCCTGGACGAGATCAGGGACTTCGGTGCCGGGCAGTACCAGATCGCTCGGCGCCTACGCGCCCTGCTGCTCGACCTGATCGACGAGGTGCCCGCGCACCGCCGGCCGGCCCTGGAAGTGCAGCTCGCCCTCCTCGACGACGCCGTCGAGCGGGAGATCCCGGAGTCCCAGCGGGCCGATGCCCTCGTCCCCGACCGCCAGGGCCTGGGTCTCGGGCGGGCCGCGCTCCCGACCCGTACGGTGTGAGTCCATGAGCGCACGAGTGGTGCTGGTGCACGGGGCGTGGCACGGCGCCTGGTGCTGGGACGGCGTGGTCGAAGGTCTGCGGGCCGAGGGGGTCACCGCCGACGCCGTGGACCTGCCCGGGCACGGCGACGACGCCATGCCCCTCACGGACCTGTACGGCGACGCCGCCCGCGTCACCGCCGCCCTCGACGCCCTCGCCACCGTGGAGGACGATCCGGTGCTGCTCGTGGGCCACTCCTACGGCGGCGCGGTCATCACCGAGGCCGGGGTGCACCCGAGCGTGGCCCACCTCGTCTACCTCGCCGCCCTCAACCTCGACGAGGGCGAGACCATGCTCGAGGCGGCGCTCGACGACCCCCGCACGGCGGGCATCGACCACAGCGGGCGACCCGAGGCCATCAAGGTGCTCACCATGCTCGACGACGGCTCCGCGGTCGTGAGCGACGAGGGCGCGGTCGCCATGTTCTACAACGAGTGCCCACCCGAGGTGGCAGCGGGAGCGGTCGCCCGCCTCACCCCCCAGCCGCTGGGCAACATGGGCCAGTCCCCCACCCGGGTGGCCTGGCGCGAACGTCCGTCCACCTACGTGATCTGCGCCCGGGACAACGCCGTGCACCCCGACCTCCAGCGCATCCTCGCCGACCGCGCCACGACGTCGGTCGAGTGGGACACCGACCACTCGCCCTTCCTCGCCGACCCCACCCGGGTCAGCGCCTTCTTGGCCGACCTCGCCCGCACGCTCTGAATGTGGTGGGCATCGCAGAACCGGGCGGGACGGGGTGCACACACCCACGGTCGCCGTTGATCAGGGCGCGGCGCTGGCGAGCTGGGACCCGGCGTGCCGTCCGTCAGCCCGACCCCCGGCGGTACCTCGTCGCAAGGTACTCATCGACCCAATTCCTGGAGCTCCGCCACTCGCCATCGGCGCCGCGAACGGCTTGGAGGCGGCCTCGATTGGCGGCGGTTCGCAGTGCAGGAGCCGCGATCTCGTCGCTGGCGAGCGCGGCAAGGGGCACCAGTCGAGCGGGGCCCGCCACAGCGGGAACGATGAAGCGGTAGAGGTTGTCCAGGATCGAACGCGCCAGCAGCTCACCGAGCGCGCCGCAGTCGCCGGCGTCTGCTCGACGCAATGCCGTGAGGTACTGGCTCCGCTGACGCTTGTAGATGATCGCTGGGGGGTAGCCGAGTCGAACGAGGACGAGGTTGAGCACCAGGCGACCGGTCCGACCGTTGCCGTCGAGGAATGGGTGAATGCGTTCGAAGGAAGCATGCAGCTCCGCCATCTCCTCGGGGAACGACGGTGATCGAGCGACCAGCCCGTTCGCTCGTTCAAGCCAGTCGTCCACCGAGGCCCCTATCAATGGCCAGGTTGGCGGGGTCATGCCGCCCGGAAACGGCTGGATGTCGTGTTCGCGAAACGCACCAGGGGCTTCACGTGCCGACGCGTCGGGATGAGGCGACACGTCCCACACAGGCGTCATCGCCATCGTGTGGACACGGCGTAGCTCGGTCACGCTGATCACGTCCGTGCCTCCGGTGAGGTCGGGACGAACGGCCTGGTTGTACACCCAGTCGGCCGCGTCGGCGTAGCCCCGGACCTCCATGTACTCAGCGAGCTCCTTGTTGCCGACTGCTCTCCCCTGCTCGAGCAGCGCCTCGACCTGCTTCAGCACGAGGGTGTTTCCCTCGATCGCCGTCGAGTGGTGCGCCTCCTCGTACCAGAGCCCACGCCAGATGTCCTGCGCCTCGACGGGATGAGGAAGGCCACCGAGCCGTTGCCAGAGCTCGGCGATCTGCACATCGAGCCGCTCATAGATGACCTCACGGCGCGGCCGGCCCCGGCGGGCCTGAAAGTGTTCGCTCATGACTTATCGAACTGTACCGAACACTTTCGGGAAAGTATTCGCTTGGAGCCGACCAAACGAACCGAACCACAGTTGCACGCTTGTGATTCGAGACGCACGCCGCCGCAGGCGTGGCCGTTGATCCTGGCGCACGCCATGCCTACCCTCGGTGCATGAGCACCCGCCTCGTGTCGGACGAGCGTTGATGGACGCCCCCGGTCTGCCGGTCGAGCTCGAGCCGCTGGCCTTCCTCCTCGGGGACTGGGTGGGCGAGGGGGAGGGCGTCTACCCCACCATCGAGGCCTTCGGGTACCACGAGGAGGTGCGCTTCTGGCACGTGGGCAAGCCCTTCCTCGCCTACACCCAGCGCACCCGCGCCGCCGACGACGGCCGGCCGCTGCACGCCGAGATGGGCTACTTCCGCCCGGTGGGCGCGGACGGCGTCGAGCTCTCCCTCGCCCACCCGACCGGGATCACCGAGGTCTCGGCGGGGATGCTGATCGGCACCCGCATCGACCTCGCCTCGGTCACGGTTGGGCAGACGCCGACGGCGAAGGAGGTCGCCGCGGTCGAGCGCACCATCGAGGTCGACGACGACCACCTCCGCTACACCGTCCGCATGGCCGCGGTGGGCCAGCCGCTCCAGCACCACCTGTCCGCCAGCCTTCGTCGCGTGTGACACGCTCGCGGCGACTGCCGCGACGAGTAACGTCCCGGCACTGAACGCTGTTAACCACATCGGGGGGACCGGGGTGATCCGAGCGGCACGCACGCGGGCGGCACTCGTGGCCTTCGCGCTCGTCGCCCTGGCCGCGGCCACCACCGCGGCGTGCACCGAGACCGTGCAGCGCTCAGCCGCCGGTCCGCCTCCGTCGAACTCGACCGGTGCCACCATCCCCACCACGGCCCCAGACGGACCCGCCATCGAGGGCTACGGGGGCCAGGAGGCCAGCTTCGGGACGGTGCCCGACGAGGCCGTCGAGGCCACGGGCACCCCGATCCGCCTCGGCATGATCAACCAGGAGGACACGCCCCTCGGCTCGTTCCCCGAGCTGCGCCTCACGGTCGAGGCCGGCGTCGAGTGGATCAACACCGAGCTCGGCGGGGTGGACGGCCACCCCCTCGAGCTCGACGCCTGCATCACCAACTTTTCGGTGGAGCGCTCCCAGGCCTGCGCGCAGCAGATGGTGGGCGACGACGTGGTGGCCGTGCTCGGCGGCATCGACATCACCTCCAACGGCTCGATCCCCGTGCTCGAGCAGAACGACCTGCCCTACGTCGGTGGCATCCCCATCAACCTGGACGAGGAGCGCAGCCCCATCTCGTTCCAGTTCAGCGGCGGCACCCCCGGCGCGTTCACCGCGTTCGCCTGGTACGCCGCCGAGGTGCTCCACGCCGAGCACATCGCCGTCGTCTACGCCGAGTACCCGCCCATCCAGACCGCGGCCCAGGACTACGGGGTCACCGTGGCCGAGAACCTCGGCGTGGACGAGGTGAGCGAGGTGGCCTTCGGCCTGTCGACCACGGACTTCCTCCCCGTGCTCCAGGAGGCCAACGCCGGCAACCCCGACGCCATCCTCGTGGGCGCAGCCGACACCTCGTGCGTGCCGGCGATGCAAGGGGCCCGCGACCTCGGCATCACCGCCCCGCTGTTCCTCGTCGGCTCGTGCGCGGCCCCGTCGATCATCGCCGAGGCGGGCCCGGAGGCGACCGAGGGCCGGATCTTCAACATCGAGGGCCGCCTGGAGGCCGCAGAGGACAGCACCGACGCGGTCGACGGGGCCCTCTACACCCTGTCGGTGCTGAAGTACGGCGACGGCCTCAACCCGGTGGGCGCGGGCACCGTGTCGTTCCGCGGCCTGATGAACCTCTACGCGGTGATGACCCGCATCGGGGCCGAGGACCTCTCCCCCGCCACCATCATCGACGCCCTCCGCTCGTCGGAGGACGTGCCCAGCTTCAACGGCTACCCCTACACCTGCGCCACCCCGCAGGTGCCGGGCCTTCCGTCGCTGTGCGCCCCGGAGCAGGTGCTGGTCGAGCAGCGCGACGGCCAGCTCCACGAGGTGTCGGACGGCTGGGTTCCCGTGCCCGAGATCCTGGCCGACCATGGGTGACCAACTGCTCCTCGGCCTCGGCGCCGGGGCGGTCATCGCCAGCCTGGCCTTGGGCCTCGTCGTGGCCTACCGCGCCTCGGGGGTGGTCAACTTCGCCCACGCCGCGCTCGGCATGTACGTCGCCTTCGCCTACTTCGAACTGCGCCGCACCGGCGACCTGGTCCTGCCCATCCTCGGGCTGCCCGAGCGCGTCGGGCTCTTCCCCGTCCACACCGATCCCGCCACCGGGCTGGCCAGCCACGTCCCCACCGAGGCCACCGCTCTGGCCATCTGCCTCGTGTTGGGCGCCGGCGCCGGCCTCATCGTCTACCTGTTGATCTTCCGCCCGCTGCGCCACGCCCCCGCCCTCGCCCGCGTGGTGGCCTCACTGGGCCTGCTGCTCTACCTGCTCGCCCTCGCCGGCATCCGCTTCGGCGGCGCCGGCGCCGCCACCGGGCGGACCACCGAGCACGTCCTGCCGGCGCGCACCGTCGACGTGTTCGGCACGACCATCCCCCAGGACCGCTTCTGGCTGGCCGGCCTCACCGTCCTCGCCACCGCCGGCCTGTGGGCGCTGTACAAGTGGACCCGCTTCGGGCTCAGCACCCGGGCAGCGGCCGAGAACGAGAAGGGCGCCCTGCTCCTCGGCATCTCCCCCGACTGGCTGGGCAGCCTCAACTGGATGATCGCCGGCGCCCTCGCCGGCGGCGCGGTGATCTGCGTGTCCGGGGCGGGCATCGTGCGCCTCTCCCCCGCCGAGATCACCTTCCTGATCGTGCCCGCGCTCGCCGCCGCCCTCGTCGGCGGCTTCGAGTCCTTCGTGATCACCGCGGCCGCGGGCATCGCCATCGGCCTCGGGCAGTCCGCCATCGTGCGCCTGCAGGGCGACTGGACCTGGCTGCCCGACGTCGGCCTCCAGCAGGGCCTCCCCCTGATCGTGATCCTCGTGACCATGGTCGTGCGGGGCCAGACCCTCCCGACGCGCGGCACGCTCTCGGTCGGCCGCTTCCCGCGCTCGCCCCGCCCCATCGCGGTCGGGCGCACGACCGCGATCCTGGTGGCCGCCGCCGCGCTGGGCCTGCTCACCCTCGGCAGCGACGCCCGCATGGCCATCATCACCACCACCATCGCCACCCTCGTGTGCCTCTCGATCGTCGTGCTCACGGGCTACGTCGGGCAGATCTCGCTGGCCCCGCTCGCCTTCGCCGGGGTCGCCGCGTTCTCGATGGTCAAGCTCACGAACGACTTCGGGGTGCCCTTCCCGATCGCACCCCTGCTCGGCGCCGCCATCGCCGCCGGGGTGGGCGTCCTCGCCGGCCTGCCCGCCGTGCGCGTCCGGGGCCTGAACCTCGCCATCGTCACCCTCGCCGCCGCGGTCGCCATCGAGGAGCTCATCTTCAAGTGGGCCTGGTTCACCGGCGGGCTGGGTGGCACCAGGGTCCCCGAACCGACCCTGTTCGGCATCGACCTCGGCATCGCGGCCCGGGGCGACGCCTACCCTCGACCGGTCTTCGGCCTCCTGTGCCTCGTGGTGGTCGCGGCCTGCGGGGTCTTCGTGGCCGCCTTGCGCCGCAGCCCCACCGGCCTGCGCTGGCTGGCCGTGCGGGCCAACGAGCGGGCCGCGTCCGCCGCCGGCATCGACGTGGCCCGCGCCAAGCTCGTCGCCTTCGCGGTCTCGTCGTTCCTGGTCGGCCTCGCCGGCTCGCTGCTCGCCTACCAGCGCCAGAACCTGTCGGTCAGCACCTTCACCGTCTTCCAGTCCCTGGGCTATCTCGCCGTCACCTACATCGGCGGGGTGGCCAGCATCGCCGGCGCCCTGCTCGCCGGCGCCCTCACCCAAGGCGGCGTCGTCACCGAGCTGACCGGCGGGGACTCGACCTCGCAGTACCAGTTCGCCCTCAACGGGGTGGTGCTGATCGTGGTGGCCATCGTCTACCAGGACGGCCTGGCCGGCGCCCTGGGGCGCCTGTGGGAGCGGGTGGGCCTCAGTCGGTCCATCCGGGAACGCCCTCGTCGAGGTCGACCTCGGCCGAATTCATGAGCCCCGCCAACATCCGGTAGTAGCCCACCAGCAGGGTCAGTTCGACGAGCTCGGGCTCGGCCCAGGTCCCCGCAAGGGCGATCCACGTGTCCTGGCTGATCTTGTCGTGGGCGCAGAGCTCGTCCACGGCGTCAACCACGGCCCGCTCGTGGTCGGTCCACTCGCCCACGAGGGCGGGGGTGCGCAGCTCGGTGATGTGGCGGTCGTCGAGGCCGACCTCGCGCCCGAGCAGGGTGTGCTGGCCCCACTCGTACTCAGCCTCGGTGCGCCACGCGGTGCGGAGGATGGCGATCTCGCGGACGCGGGGGTCCAGGGTGCCCTCGAAGAGGAAGACCCGCCCGAGGCGCAGGGCGCGGCGGGCCAGGTCCGGGTGGTGGGCGAGGGTGCCGAACAGGTTGGCCGGCGACGCGGAGCCGGTCGCCCTGGCCCCTTCGATGATCTTCTGGCCGATCGGGTCGTCCGACGAGGTGAGCGGGTCGATGCGCGCCACCGGACCCTCCCTACTCCTGGACCAGCTCGATGAGCGTGCCGAACGCCGTCTTGGGGTGCACGAAGGCGACGGTGGTGCCACGCGAGCCGGGACGCGGGGCCTCGTCGATGACCCGGCCGCCCTGGTCCTTCACGGCCTGGAGGGCCACGCCGCAGTCCGCCACCCGGTAGCCGATGTGGTGCAGGCCCTCGCCCTTCTTCTCCAGGTACTTCGCCACGGGCGAGTCGTCGCGGGTGGGGGTCAGCAGCTGGATGTAGGACTCGGCCACGGCGAGGAGGGCCTCCTCTACGCCGTCGCTCTCGACCACCTCGCGGTGCTCGACGGTGGCACCGAAGGTCTCGCGGTAGTAGTCGATGGCGGCGCCGAGGTCGTTCACGGCGATGGCGATGTGGTCGATCTCGGTGAGCAACGAGCCGACGCCCTGGCCGGACTGCTGCTGGGCCTGGTCGTCGTCCTCGTCGCCGGGCATCCGTGCGGTCACGGGGGTCATGTTTGCCTTGTCCCTCCTTCGTCGGGACCCCTTCGGGATCCGGTTCGTCCTCTGCGCTGCTCCGCTTCGCTCCGCAACGTCACGTGGCCCGGTCAGGCGCCGTGGCGGCGGAACAGGGTGATCTTGTCCTCGCCGACCTTCTCGCGGAACTCGGGGTCGTCGATGCCGAGGCCCTCCTCGGGGGCGAGGCACAGCACCCCGATCTTGCCCTCGTGGAGGTTGTGGTGGACCTGGTAGGCGGCCTCGCCGACCTCGCCGAGCGGGTACACCGCCGAGAGGATGGGCTGGATCTTGCCCTCGGAGACGAGGCGGTTGGCCTCCCACGACTCCTTGTAGTTGGCGAAGTGGGAGCTGACGATGCGCTTCAGCTTCATCCAGAGGTGCCGGTTGTCGTACTCGATCATGTAGCCGCTGGTGGCGGCGCAGGTGACGATTGTGCCGCCGCGGGCAGTGACGAAGACCGAGGCGCCGAAGGTCTGGCGGCCGGGGTGCTCGAACACGATGTCGACGTCACGGCCGATCATCCCGCGGATGTCCTTGCCCAGGCGGCGCCACTCGGCCTCGTCCTGGGTGTGCTCGTCCTTCCAGAACTGGTAGCCGGCGGCCTTGCGGTCGATGGTGTGCTCGCAGCCCAGCTCGTGGAGCAGCTCGGCCTTCTCGGGAGAGGAGACGACGCCCACCGGGGTGCCGCCGCCGTTGAGGACGTACTGCACGGCGTAGCCGCCGAGGCCGCCGACCGCGCCCCAGATCAGCACGGCGTCGCCCTGGCGCATCTGCACGGCGTTGGGGCTGACGAGCATGCGGTAGCTGGTGGAGTTGGTGAGGCCGTTGCAGGCCGCCTCCTCCCAGGTCAGGTGCTTCGGCTTCGGCATGAGCTGGTTGGCCTTGACCACGGCGAGGTCGGCG
>RRZT010144312.1_pt1 | contig 11696 bp, 12 predicted proteins | sample 2165551 | NCBI WGS metagenome assembly RRZT01 (sample SAMN10456910, study PRJNA506462) | wastewater metagenome | biome: wastewater; feature: sludge; material: wastewater sludge; isolation source: wastewater sludge with Escherichia coli K12::gfp cells carrying plasmid... | place: USA: Moscow, Idaho... | reverse complement strand
TATCTTTGCAAAAGAAAATTTATTTTTAACGTATCCAAAAAATTACAATCATTTCGTTAATTATTACAAAAACACTTACCAACATGGTGGAATTTCGTTAGAAGAAGTAATAATTCCGATGGTTGTTTTAACACCAAAAAATTAATGGAATTTATCATCAATAGTTTAGACGAAATACCTGAAGTTGCTAACAAAATAATCAATAAACTACAGTATAAATTAATCACTTTCGAAGGAGAAATGGGCGCTGGAAAAACAACTTTTATCAAGGAGTTTGTAAAAGCATTAGGAACAAATGATGACGTTTCTAGTCCAACTTTTTCGATCGTAAATGAATACGAAACAGATAACGGAATTGTTTATCATTTCGATTTTTACCGTCTAAATCATGAAGAAGAAGCCTTAGATTTCGGAATTGAGGAATATTTATACTCAAATCAATATTGTTTAATGGAATGGCCAAATAAAATTGCTAACTTTATACCAGACGAGCATCATACCATTAAAATCGAAAATGTAGATGGCGTTCGTCATTTAAATTTCAATTAACAATATGGAAGGAAAAAATATTTTTACGCCTTTTTCGCAGGAAGATTTAATACCTCAACCCGAGCGATTAGAGATTCCGCGCAAAAAAGAACGCTTTGATATTGGTATTCCAAAAGAAACAAATAATCAAGAAAAAAGAGTTTGTCTTTCTCCTGATGCAGTAGAAATTTTGGTTAACAATGGTCATTTAGTGACGATTGAGACTGGAGCTGGAGAAGGTGCAAACTATACAGATAAAGAATATTCGGAAGCAGGCGCGCAAATTTCTTATAACACACAAGCTGTTTTTGAAAAACCTGTTATTCTTAAAGTTGGACCATTAACTTTAGATGAAATAGATTGGATAAAACCAAATGCTCTAATTATTTCTTCTGTTCCAACAAACACTTTAAAACGCGAATATTTTCAGAAATTAGTTACAAAACGTGTTGATGCTGTTGGTTTCGAGTTTATAAGAGACGACCAAAATCATTTACCTGTTGTACGTTTATTAAGTGAAATTGCCGGAACAACAGCAATCTTAGTTGCAAGCGAATTAATGTCCTCTTCGAATGGTGGAAACGGAATTTTGATGGGCGGTATTACAGGTGTTCGACCTACAGAAGTTGTTATACTTGGTGCAGGAACTGTTGCCGAAAATGCGACAAGAACTGCTTTAGGTTTAGGCGCTTCGGTTAGAGTATTTGATAATTCATTAACCAGATTAAGACGATTACAACAAAATATAGGTCAACGAGTTTCTACTTCTACAATAGACCCTAAAGAATTAGGAAAAGCATTGCGTCGTTGCGATTTAGCTATCGGAGCGTTGCGTGGAGAAACAAGAACACCATGTGTTGTAACAGAAATGATGGTACAAAACATGAAGCCTGGCGCTGTAATAATTGATGTAAGTATTGATCAAGGTGGTTGTTTTGAAACATCCGAATTAACAACACACGATCATCCAACAATTATTAAGAATGATATAATTCATTATGCTGTTTCTAACATCACTTCTCGCGTTGCACGTACGTCTACCAAAGCGTTAAGCAATTATTTTTTGTCTTATTTACTTCAAATTTCTGAAGAATCTGGTTTTGCAAATGTGGTACAAACGGATAAATCTGTAAGAAATGGCGTATATTTGTACAAAGGTAGAATTGTAAAAAAGAATTTATGTGATTGGTTTGATTTACCATTTCACGATATTAATTTATTGATTATATGACGTTAACGCAAAGATTTATAAAATTTGGAATGGGTGTTGGTATCGGGATGGTTTTTGTTGCGATGGCATTTGGACCGAGAGCTTTTTCTTGTAATTATTTTCCAAATGCGAGAGTTTTAGATGAAGCACATTCAAAAAGATTATCATTTTCGCCAGAAGCTCAAGCTTTTTTGACTGCAGAAAATTTAGATTCAACTTTCTTGAAAAAAGAATTATTCGCAAAAAGTAAAGTTGATTTTGATAAATCGAAAAAAGATCAAGTTCCGTGTAGAGAATATTTCGCTACTTACGAGAGCAAAGATAATACGAAGAACTACGAATTTACTTTTGATATTTGTAAAGAAGAATCAAAATTAGTTTCGATTATTAAGAAATAAAGAAAGCCACTCAAATTTTGAGTGGCTTTCTTATTTATCTTCTTTTTTAATTTATCGTTTTTAAAATAATTAGCACTACAATAAATAGTATTGCAATTACTACTATTACATCTTTGAACTGAATTTTTTTTTGTTCCGAACTCTACATTTCGGTTTAAACTTTTTCTTTTTTTATTGGCTTGCATGAGTAGATATTTGAACTACAAATTTATGTAAATTTATCAAATATCAAGTCATTATTTCATTGTAAAATATTTAATCTACAATAAGATATCTTAAATTCCGATTTCTATTTGTAGACGAGCGTACCAGTTGTTTTTCTTTTCTAAGTTATAAAACTTTTGTTGCTCGTACGTAAACTCAGCTTGTAACTTAAAAGCGTGTTCCCAAATATATTTTGTTAAACCTAAGGTGTATTGATTTGTATTTGGCGTAAATTCAAAAATATCTTTGTCTACTTTTTGCGTAGAATAACGACCAATCACTTCCCAGTGTTTCGGAAATGTATAAGATCCTTGAAAATCCATTCCCTCTCCATTATAAATATAATTAAAATCAGAAATATCTGCTGGATTATAAAACAATACATTATCAGAATTACGATTCATGTAAGAATACATCACATTCCAACCACGGTATTTTAGCATCGCGTCCAAAAATAAAGATTTGATATTAGCCGTTTTACCACCTATAATATCATCTCCTAACATTCCTGCCGTTCTATGCGCTCTATCATTGTAACTATACGCTCCCGAAAGCATTAATTTAGGTGTTTGCTCGTGCACTAAATCTCCTTCATAATTGCTTCCTCCTTTCGTAAATTCTCCAAGTGGAAATAATTCTACTTTACCCGTATATGCTAATCCTGTATCTTTAAAATTTGTCCAATTTCGTCCTTCACCAGTAGAAATAGCTCCTCTCAAAATGTAAGAAAATTTTTCTTGATTTCTTTTATTGTATAAAACCTGAAATCCAAAATCGCGGTCGATATTAAAATCTGCATTATTAATTGATCGATCTGTAAGTTGTAAAGCTCCCGATGAATTTACGCGTTGTCTATTTCCCGGTAATTTTGTTTGACCAAATCCTAAACTCCAATGTTTATTTGGGTAATAGAAAATCATCGCATCACGAATAATATTGGTATTTTTTCCTTCTTCTGCTTTTCCTACATCACCTGCTGCAAAAGATAATTGCATCGAATATCCAAATTTTGGATCACCGATATAACCATCAAAACGTAATCTTAGACGACGTATTTGCCCATCTATATTATCCTCTTCTCCATCGTTGTGATTATAACTGATTCGATTTTGCATACGAAATCTGATGTTTACTTGATAAAGACTATCGGGCGAAGTAATTCCCAATCCATTACCATAGCTGTAATATGGCGACATCATATTCTTGAACTCTTGTACAGTTTTCTTTTTAGATTCTGTCGAATCTTTAACTTGCGCATACGAACTGAATGAAAATACAATAAGTATTAAAGTTAAAATTTGCCTCATGTTTGTTTGTTTCTTGATTCGTGTGCAAAAATGCATTGATTTAAATTAAATAATTGTAAACTATAAATTAAATTAACGTTAACAATGATTCAAAATTCTCTATGCGGTGATTATCATCAACTTCAATAATCTCGATTTGATCCGGAAATATTTTTTGTTGAATTTCAAAAAACTGTTTTGATTTTTCTGCATTCAAAACCTCATCATGCACTCCTATAAAGACTTTTGTATGCTCAAATCGATTCATGACAGCTAAATAATGCGCAAGATTTTCAGGGAAATTATCTTCATATTTCAACGAAACATCAACCAAAGGATTAAGCAAAACCAACTCGCTTGATTTCCCGTGCTCTTTCAATTTTTTCTGTAATTGCCAGCCAAAATTTCCTCCAGTAGAACTCCCTATAATTGTCAAATCTTCTACAACTCCTTTCAAATGCTCATACGCATCATTAAGTATTGTTGTAATATTATCATCGGTTTTCCATTCTATGCAAATTGCAGAAGGATAAACTTTTAGAATAGATTTGAATTTTTTGGAATTTGCCGAGCTATTTAAACCATGTATATAAACAATTTGTCGATTATTCGTATTCATATTCAGCGCAATTAAAGCTTTAAATTAAACTTTTTCAGTCAGTTAATCAAATTAGATTTGTAAATTTAACAATATAATAGTGTTGTGCGAAAAATACTCTATAAAAAAAGCGATCACAATGATCGCTTTCTCTTTTATTTAGTTGGTTCATTATAATCAAATCCCCAATCAATTCCTTTTTTTATAGCAGGAATACCTTCTGTCATCCATTTTGGTGCTGGTTTATCTTTTAGATAATGGTCAAAAAATTGTACTTGACGTTGTTGAATATCGTTTTTATTCGCACGTTTCAATAAATTATGATCATCTCCATTATAATTTAACATCCAAACTGGTTTTTCAAGGCGTTTTAGTGCCATAAACATTTCAATTCCTTGGTACCATGGCACAGCTCCATCTTCGTCATTATGCATAATTACAACAGGTGTTTGTACTTTTGGCATATTAAACAATGGCGAATTTTCGATGTACAATTCTGGCGCTTCCCACAATGTTTTTCCAATTCTACTTTGTGTTTGCTCGTACTGAAATTGACGACTCATTCCTGTTCCCCAACGAATTCCACCATAAGCAGAAGTCATATTAACAACGGGAGCTCCTGTCCAAGCTGCCGCGTACATATTAGTTGCGGTAATTAAATGTGCAACTTGGTATCCACCCCAACTTTGTCCTTGTATCGCTATTTTTTTGCCATTTACCCATGTATTTTTCTTCAATGCTTCTACTCCCGAATTGATATAATCTTCGGCAGATTTACCTGGATGACCAATTGTGTACGAAATATCTGGCGTAAATACAATGTAATCGTTACTTACAAAATAAGTATGATTGATACGCGAAGGCGTTGGCGCAGGCGCTTGATAACGATTTAAATTATCTGATAGTTTTTCATAAAAATAGACAATAACTGGATATTTTTTGTTTGGATCAAAATTATCAGGTTTATAGACAACACCTGTTGCATCTTTTCCTGAATAAGTTTTCCAATTTACAAGTTCTCCTTTACCCCATGTATAATTTTTTTGTTGAGGATTTGTAGACGAAATCTTTTTCTCATCTTTAAAATTCGTAGAAACATAAATATCAGGAGAATTTTGGAAAGATTCTTTTGTATAAATTAATTCGTTAGAGTTTAACGCTTTCGTCATATTTTGAGCACCCCAAGTATCAGACATCACAACTTGTTCTGGATTTTTAGCTTTCTCAATAATAGTTTGATAAACTCCAGATTGTTTGTTGGCATTATTAAAAGCACCTAAAAATATTGATTGATTACGATTTACCGTTTTTACATCTTCGTTCAACTTATTAATATCAAATGTAATGTTGTTCTTACGTCCAAAACCATTTGTCATATTCTCTGGACGATGATCTCCAGCTAAATCAAACTCCCAAATATCGTAACGATCTTTGATCAAAACAGTATCGTCGTTATCTGTAAAATAAGCAATTCCGTATTCTCGTGCTATTGTTGGTGAGTCATTTTCTTCGTCATAGAATTTCACTTTCAACTTTTTATTCAGCACTTTTGTTTCTTTTGTAAACAAATTATAACTTGTCCACAAACCTGTTTCGCCATTGTAATAAACCGCAAATTTTCCGTTTGGAGAAATTTCAACATTACCAATCAACGCTTTTGCTAAAAGTTCTCTCTGCCCTGTTTTTGTATTGATAATATAATAATCTTTACGCCCTGTTGTATCCCAAGACATTGACGAACGGTATAGGTTATCAGAAACTCCTAAAGCAAATTCAGAATTTCCTTCTGCAATCATATCAACACGATTAAGATCTAAATCCGCTAATTGATTAACTTTAGAGGGATTCAATAAATCTATAACAGCTAAATAAGCGCGTTTTTGTTCTCGTTCAAGATTTTTTAATTGTTGAGGTTGAATAAAATCATCTTTATAACTCCAAACATCAACTTTAGCATGATCTTCTGCAATTAACGTGGTGTCTTTTTCAGCCAATTTAGGCGCAATTCCTAAATACAATAAAGCCGAGTTTTTACTAAACTTTGGTTGACGATTTTCAGAAACTTGCCAATCCTTTTTCAAGCCAGTTAACTCAACTTTCTTTATTTCTTGCTTATTTGGAATCGCTGTATAGTATAAATTATACGTTTTGCTTGTCTTCTTTTCGTCATCAGTAGTTCCTACAAAAGCAACTTTTGTCGCATTTTCATCAAAAACAAATTGCTTGAATTCTCCTATTGTATCAACCAATTGTTTCTCTACAAAAGTAGCTGTATTAACTAAGAAAACGCCATATTTTGTTTTATCTAAACTATCTTTCTTTTCTTGTTTTGTCGAAAAAATTAATTGTTTACCATTCTCGCTAAACTCATAATTCATTACATTTTTGAACGATTTTTTCTGTCCAGAAATCAAGTTTCTCAAAACCAATTCCAAAGGCGCATTCTTCTTATCTTTAGAAGCAGCTGGCTTCACTGCTTTTTCTTTTGTTTTAGTTGAATCAGCTTTGTCCTCTTTCTTTTCTTTCTTCAACTCTTCTTTCTCTAACAAATATGCTAAAAAAGAACCTCCTTTTTTAGGAGTTTTGAACGACTTGATATTAGCTAATTTTTCAACTTTATTTGTCGAAAGATTTAAAATTCCGATCGAGTCCTTTGCAATTTCATTCTCCTTTTTCTTTTTGATACGAACCAGTTTCAGATCTTTATAAAATGGTCGAATCTTGAAAACAGCAAATTTAGAATCTGCTGTAAAAACACTTTGTTCTCCTCTCGGAAAATTTAAACTTTTGTCCGTCTTTAGTCCAAAGAAGTTTAGTGTATTATCACTTTCTTGAGCATTAACCTGATAAGCAACCCAAGCTCCGTTATTTGATAATTCTTTCATTCCGATTGATTGCCATTCGTCAAAAACAGTCAAATCAAGCGGTTTTTTTTGCGCATCAACGTTTGTAGCCAACATAGCAATTGCCGCAGCATAAATTGCTTTGTTCGTTAAAAGTTGAGTCGCGTAATTTTTTAAATTTTTAGTAGATAATTTCGATTTCATACTCTAAAATAAACGCGTTAATGTATAAGAAGTGTGAAAATACTAAATTTTAAGAAATTGTTACTATATTATGGAATTAAAATTGCAGTATCGTACTTTTGTAAAAATAACCTATTGATGAAGAAAATTTTATTTAATATTTGCCTAACGCTACCTATCCTATCATTTGCTCAGAATTTGCAAATCGTTCCTCTTGGTGTATATGGAGGAAGTAATGAAAGTAATTTGTCATCTTATTTAGTTGCCGAAGAAAATTCTACCGATTACTTAGCCTTAGATGGAGGAACTATTTATAGCGGAATCAATAAAGCGATAGAGAAAGGAACTTTTGAAGTGGATAACTCTAAAGTTTTGAAAGATTACATCAAAGGATATTTTATTTCGCACGGACATTTGGATCATCTTTCTGGAATGATTATTAATTCGCCAGAAGACTCGAGCAAACCTATATATGGTATTGCAGAAATGATTGACGTTTTAAAAAAGAAGTATTTCACAAATGATGCTTGGGCAAATTTTGCAAACGAAGGCGAAGAACCTGTACTGAACAAATATTACTACAAATATGCAGAAGTTGGTAAATCATTTAAAATAGAAAACACCAACTTAAAAGGCACAATTTATGAACTGAGCCACGTAAATCCACTTAAAAGTTCGGCTATTTTAGTAGAAAACGAAGAATCTGCAATTATATATTTTGGTGATACCGGCGCTGATAGAATCGAAAAATCGGACAAATTAGCTACAATATGGAAAGCCTTGGAACCTAAAATAAAATATGGAAAATTAAAAGCTATGATGCTCGAAGTTTCCTTTCCTAATTCTCAACCAGAAAAATTATTATTTGGTCATTTGACACCAAGTTTAATGAACGAAGAATTAAAAAATTTGGCAAAAGAGGTAGGTCAAGGTAGATTAAAAGGAATGACGATTATCGTTACTCATATCAAACCAAAAGGCGATTTTGAACAAAAAATTAAAGAAGAATTGTTAAAAGATAATCCTTATAAAATCAATTATATTTTCCCGAAACAAGGTGAACGCATTATTACAAAATAATACATTTTATATTATTTATTAAATAAGGACTAAATAATTTTACAATATTTATTTTTATCGGTCAATTTTTACTGATTTGATAAAATAGCGCTATTGTTTTTTTTCTATTTGAGTAAGCTCTTCTAAATTTGATGTAAATCAAAAGAAAATGACCGCTCAGATAGGAGAAATTTTATTAATTGACAGCCAACAATACCTTATTGCCGAACATCCTCTACACCAATATATAAAAGGACTTAATTCTCCACCCTATTTTACACCACCATCACCAACTTGTTGGCGAGGATATTATGGAAAATGGGAATTAAGAGATGATGAATTATATTTAATTAATTTTAAAGGATATTTAGATAACTTAGACGAAGTTGAGTTGAATTATTTATTTCCTCAGAAAGAAGAAGTTTTTGCAAACTGGTATACAGGAATCATAAAAATTTCTCAAGGAAAATTAATCAAATTCAATCAGTTGACGCAAACATCAATTTATGAAGAAGATCTGATGTTGTGCTTTGAAAATGGAAAACTAATCGATTATATCGTTCATAGTAATTGTATTAACTCTGAACGAGAAGTTGGGATTTAATTTAATCACTACTTCGAAAACTCGTCGGTGAATTCGTCTTGTTATTTGACCTTATTATTCTGTCGAATTCACCGATTTTTATAAAATAAAAAAACCAACTTTTCAGTTGGTTTTCTTTTATAATCTAAAAAAATATTTTTTAGCAATTCTCTATTACACTTTTTACAACGTGAATTACGTTTGGCATTGCATTGTTAGCAGCATTCAAGACATCTTCGTGCGAAACATCAAAAGAAATTTCTGGTCCACCTAAATCTGTAATAATAGATAAACAAAAAACTCGCATATCCATGTGACGTGCAACAATAACCTCAGGAACTGTACTCATACCAACACAATCTCCACCGATGAAACGAACTAATCCGTACTCTGATGGTGTTTCGAAAGTTGGCCCTTGTAATCCTACATAAACACCTTGATGAACCAAAATATCATTTGCTTTTGCAAATTCAATTGCTTGATTCAACATTTCTTTGTCATACGCTTTTGACATATCTACAAAACGAGGTCCTAATTCGTCAATATTTTTTCCACGTAAAGGGTGTTCTGGCATCATGTTAATGTGATCTCTCACCAAACAAATATCTCCTACACTAAAACTTGGATTTACACCACCTGAAGCATTAGAAAGAACCACTTTTTTGATTCCTAATCCGTTGAAAACACGCATAGGGAAAGTAACTTCTTCCATCGAATATCCTTCGTAATAGTGAAAACGACCAGCCATCATTAAGACTTTTTTTCCTAAAATAGTTCCGTAAACTAAATGTCCTTTATGACCTTCTACGGTAACTTGCGGAAAATTTGGAATGTCTTTATAATTGATAACAATTTTATTTTCTACCTCATCTTCTAATTTTCCTAAACCTGACCCCAATACAACAACGTATTCTGGTTGATCTGGTAATAAATTATTGATGTACTTTGCAGCTTCATTAATTCTGTCCAACATACTCTAAAATAGTTTGATTAAATTTTTCTTTATCGTTAATTTCGATACTGATCGGAATGTAGTATAAATCGTCTTTTATCATCGATTCTTCCATCAAACGCATATAATCTTTCTCCGTTGTTAGGATAATTTTATCAAAGCGTTTTCTACCATCCGTATCCTCATATCGTTTGTAAATATACTCAATTTCTGATTGACTAAAATTGTGATGATCTGGATATTCTAAATGCAAGACATTTGCAAAATTTTCTTCTGCAAATTTCACCAAACCATCTGTTTTAGCAATTCCTGTTACTAAAATTACATTATAGTTTTTCCAAGTTGACTTTTCGATATTATCTAAACGACCAATAATTTTATGGTCATAAATAATCTTCGAAAAAAATAATTGCTGATGCGATTTCAACTTTATTTTACTCGAAATTTCTTTTAATTTATCTTCCGAAATACGATCCGGACATTTTGTTACAATTACAATATCTGCTCTTTTTACTCCGCTTCTGCTCTCGCGCAAATCACCTGCAGGAAGTAGATAATCTTTATAATATGGATTATTGTAATCTGTCAATAATATATTAAATCCTGCTTTTATAGCGCGATGTTGATACGCATCATCTAACAAAATTGCTTCCGCATTATAATGTTCAATTAGCTTCTGAGCTCCAAAAACACGGTCTTCGCAAACAGCAATTACAATACGATTCTTAAATCGTTGAAAAAACTGCATCGGCTCATCACCAATATCGTAGACTTTTGTAGAATAATTGGCAATATGAAAACCTTTAGTTTTTCTTCCATAGCCACGACTTAAGGTACTTAGTAACTTCTCATCTTTTAGCAAATTAGCCAAATACATGATATGAGGAGATTTCCCCGTTCCGCCAACAGAAAGATTACCAACGTTAATAATCGGAATATTAAATGACTTAGAAGGCATCATTCCGATATTGAACATCATATTCCGAACCGAAGTTCCAATCCAATATAAACCAGAAAATGGAAGTAAAAGTTTACGCAAATTCATTTTTGTTTTAATATTTAGCGAAAATACTATTTTCAATTTTATTGAAAAAATGAAAACGCTCAAATCTTTTTTAAGATAAAAAAACCTATTCCGCAGAACAGGTTTTATCTATTTATTAATTGTATATTTTATTTAATTCTTTCGCGTAATCAGTTTTATCTTCTATTGTCCAACCATATGTTTTGGCTAAAAAATACAAATCACCGAGATTCTGAATCAATTGCTGATGCGCTTCTTGTTTTAATTTTGTTTGATCTATGGTTTTCTCCACATGCTCTATTGCACGTTTCTTAATTCCATTTATATCATCTTTATCAAATTTATTGAAAACACTTTGATCCATGTCATAAAAACTAACGTCTGGATAAACTTTGATTTCAACTGGAGGAATCGATTTGATGATAATTTTCTTATTCACCGAATCCAATTCAACATCCATTTTTTTTAAGTCATATGTTGCTTGTGCTTTTGCATTTACCAACAACGTTACTTTTTTATCTGCTGAATAAATATTCTCGAAACCTGGTAAAGATTTCTTAGAAGTGTGATTGTAAACATCCGAATACGCTTGTTCTGCCACAATCATTTTATTCATTCGTTCTATTTGATAAGCAATAACATGTGATTGTTCGTTAGTATTCTCTGTCTTGAATTGTTTCATTACAAAGTAAGTCAACAAACCTCCAAACAGAAAAGCAACAATAACAAGTATTATTTTTTTTAGATTATTAGTCATTCGAATAATTTGGTGTTAACGGTGTTCCGTTCACAATTTGTGCCAAATCTTCTTCCAAATAACCCGAAACT
>RRZT011577306.1_pt1 | contig 11698 bp, 8 predicted proteins | sample 2165551 | NCBI WGS metagenome assembly RRZT01 (sample SAMN10456910, study PRJNA506462) | wastewater metagenome | biome: wastewater; feature: sludge; material: wastewater sludge; isolation source: wastewater sludge with Escherichia coli K12::gfp cells carrying plasmid... | place: USA: Moscow, Idaho ... | reverse complement strand
GCCAGCGCGATACGACGGTCCTCCCGGTCGTCCTGCACCTCGTCGTTGCCGTTGAGCTGCCAGGTGCGGTAGGCCATCGTCAGCATGAAGGCGGTGAGCGCCAATCCGATGACGATGGCGGTCAGCACCATGGCCTGCGGCAGGGGGTCGGCCATGTCCGCCACCTCGGTTTGACCGATGATGGGCGGCCCGCCGGCCCGACCGCCGGCCATCAGCACCATCACGTTGACGCCGTAGGTGATCAGGCTCGCCCCGATCACTATTCGGCTGAGGGAGCGTTCCAGGACGAGCACGGTGCCGCAGCCGACCATTACGCCCACCAGTACCAGCAGTGCGAGCGAGGGTGACACGTCGATCATCGCGTCACCCCCCCGGCCAGGGCAGTTTCAGCGTCGGTCTGCTCGTCGTGGGCGAGATCGGGCGGGGAGGTGCCCTCGGCCTCGGCCTGCCGATCGACCTCGGCGCCCAGCGAACTCAAGATGTCGAGCACCAGGCCGATGACGATCAGGTAGACGCCCACGTCGAAGAAGAGCGCGGTGGCCAGGTGCACCTCGTTGAAGACCGGCAGCACCAGGTCGAAGACGGTGGTCTGCAAGACCGTCCCGCCGAACGGGATCGGGGCCAGGGCCGCGGTGGTGGCCAATGTCATGCCGATGCCGAGGATGGCGCCGGGCCGGATCCGGGTGGCCAGGGCCAGCTCATAGCGTCCCCCGGCGAGGTACCTGACGATCAGGGCGATGCCGGCCAGCATGCCACCGGCGAAACCACCGCCGGGGTTGTTGTGGCCGGAGAAGAGCAGGAAGAGCGAGAAGATCATGATCGGGTGGAAGACCATCCGGGCGCCGATCTCGAAGACCAGCGATCTGCGGACCGGGGCCAGGGTGGCCACCCCGGCCAGCCAGATGCGCCCGCGACGGTCGGGACGCAGCGGTTCGCGACGGGGACGCAGCCTGCCACGCGCCACCAGCTGTTCGGCTTGCGTGCGCCCCTCGAGGCGGCGGCTGCCCCAGACCGGTTTGTTCGGCACCGCCAGCTGGAAGGCCCGCTGCAGGTCGGGGATGCTAGCGCGTTCCCGGATGAAGATCAGGGACGCGACCCCCGTAGCGGCCGCCAGCAACACCGAAATCTCGCCCAAGGTGTCCCAGGCACGGGTGTCGACGAGGGTGACGTTGACGATGTTGCGTCCGTAGCCGAAGATCAACACCTCCGACGGATAGTCAACCGTCACCGGCGGGTGGACGCGCGCGGAGGCGGCGATCCAGGCGAGCATGGCAACTGCGGCGCCGACCACCGCCCCGACCACCACCCGGCGCACCCTGGACGACACGTACGGCCGGTTCGAGAAGAACGGTGGCAGCCTGCGCAGCACCAGCACGAAGAGCACCAGGGTGACGGTCTCGACCAACGCCTGGGTCAGCGCCAGATCGGGGGCGCCCTGCAACGCGAACAGCAGCGAAGTGGAGTAGCCCACGAAGGCCATGATCAGGACGGCTTTCATCCGACGCCGGGATCGCACGATCAGGACGCCCGCGACGCACGCGAGCACCACGATCACGGCCTGTGCCGGGGAGTCCCACAACCGCAGCGGCGACAGCTGCGGCGTGACGCCGGTGACGATCACCAGCCCGGCGGCGGCAACAGTGGTGAGCAGCATCACCGACAGGAAGCTCGGCAACGAGCCGGTCTGCACCACCGCGGTCAGGTCTGCGGACACGTTGTTGACCGCGCGGAGGACCCCTCGGTAGGCGTTGTCGGCACTCGGGAACCGGAACCGCGCCTGGGCGCGGCTGACCTGTCGGCGCCGGACGAAGAGCAGGGTGCCCACCGTGAAGATCAGCAAGGTGGCGGCCAACGGCAGACCGAAACCGCTCCACAAGGTCAAATGCCCAGCGTGGCCCGGGTAGACGTCGGCATGCGGGGCGAGGAGCGCCGCCAGGCGTCCGGGCAACAGGCCAGCCACCAACCCGCCCAGCCCGAGCAGCGCGATGGGGCCACTCAGCCGAAGATCGAGCCGATGCGCCTGCACCGGTTCGACGCCACGCTTGTCGGCGAACGCCCCCCACCAGAACCGCAGCGAGTAGGCGACTGTCAGCATCGAACCGATGACCAGCACGGTGAAGGTCGTCCAGTCACCCAGCTCGACCAGCGCGTGCAGCGCCGCCTCCTTGCCGACGTAGCCGAGCATCGGCGGCAGCCCCGCCATGGACGCCAACGCGAGCGTGGCGAACCCCGTCAGCCCGGGCAACGCTCGGGCCAGGCCGGACAGTTCGCGCAGATCGCGCGTCCCGAATTCGTGGTCGATGGCCCCGACCACCAGGAACAGGGCGGCCTTGAACATGGCGTGCGCAGCCAGCATCGCTAATCCGGCCAGCGCCACGCCCCGGTCGCCGTAGCCGACCAACACCATCACGAAACCGAGCTGCGAGACTGTGCCGAAAGCCAACAGCAACTTGAGGTCGTACTGCCGCAGCGATCGGTAACCGCCGACGATCATCGTGGTCAGCCCTACCGCGAGAACCACCGGCTGCCAGACCGGGAAGGACGCGAAGCCGGGGGCCAGCCGGGCGACCAGGTAGATGCCGGCCTTCACCATCGCGGCGGCATGCAGGTAGGCCGAGACCGGGGTCGGGGCCGCCATTGCCGCGGGCAGCCAGAAGTGGAACGGTACCTGTGCCGACTTGGTGATCGCGCCCAGCAGGACCAGCACCACCGCCGTCGGCACCAGCGCCGGCTGGGCGCCCACCCCCAGCACGCCGGCGCTCGCGTTGCCCACCAGTTCGGACAGCAGGAAAGACCCGCCGGGCACCGTCCCGAGCGCCGCGATGCCGGCGAGCATGGCCAGGCCACCGAACGTGGTGACGATGATGGCCTGCATGGCCGCCTGCCGGGAGGGCTGGCGCTCGTGGTAGTGGCCGATGAGCAGAAAGCTGAAGACGGTGGTGAGCTCCCAGAAAAGGTAGAGGACCACCGTGTTGTCGGATGTGACAAGGCCGAACATCGCCCCGGCGAAGGCGACGAAGACACCGCCGAAGCGTCCCAGGCTGCTGGCACCGTGCCCGAAATAGCCCCCGCAGTAGATCAGGATCAGCGCACCGATACCGCCGACGATCAAGACCATCAGCCAGCTGAGCGAATCGAGCCGGAACGTCAGGTTGAGACCCAGCTGGGGCACCCAGGCGAAGTCCTGGCTGGGCAGTTCACCGCCGAAGACCGCCCGGGTCTTGGTCAACGCCCAGACCGCGGCGGACGCCGGCACCAGCGCGAGTAGGGCGAACGCCTTGCGGCCGAGCAATCTGAACAGCAGCGGGGCCACCACAGCTGCGACTGCGTGGACGCACAGCAGCTGGATCAAGGCAGGTCCCCCATGTAGTTGCGTGGATTCGCCCCGATTCTAACGGACGCCGCCGACGCCCCCGGCGGAAGCCACAGCCACCCAGACGTGGTATCAGTGCGGTCGCAGCAGCGGGAACAGGATCGTCTCGCGGATTCCCGCCGCCGTGAACATCATGATCAGCCGGTCGATACCCATCCCCATGCCGCCCATCGGCGGCGCGCCCTGCTCGAGCGCGGCGAGGAAGTCCTCATCCAACTGCATCGCCTCGGGGTCCCCGGCGGCTGCGGCCAGCGATTGTTGGGTGAGGATCTCGCGCTGGACGACCGGGTCGATCAGCTCGTTGAACCCGGTAGCCCGCTCAACACCCCCGATGATCAGGTCCCAGGCCTCGATCATGCCGGGCTCGCTGCGGTGACGGCGGGCCAACGGCTGGGCGACCTCCGGGAAGTCGCAGACGAAGGTGGGGTTGACCAGGCGCGGCTCGACCAGTTCCTCGTACAGTTCCATGATCAGCTTGCCGTTGCCCCACTTCGGATCCCAAGCCACCTCGTGGGCGTCCGCATGCCTGCGCAGCACCTCGACCGGGGTGTCGACGTCGACCGGCTCCCCCAGCGCCTCGCCGACGGCCGGATAGATGGGCAGCCAGGTCCACTCGGCATCCAGGTCGATGACCTGCCCGTCCGGGCGCTCGATCTGGTGGATGCCGACCACGTCCGCGGCGTCCATGATCATCTTCTTGGTGAGTTCGGCGATGGTGCGGTGGTCGCCCCAGCTCTGGTAGGCCTCCAGCATCGTGAATTCGGCCGAATGGGTGGAGTCGATTCCTTCGTTGCGGAAGATCCGTCCGATCTCGTAGACACTGTCGACCCCACCGACCATCGCCCGTTTCAGGTACAGCTCAAGGGCGATGCGCAGCGTCATGTCGATGTCGAAGGCGTTCAGGTGGGTGCGGAACGGACGCGCCGCCGCCCCGCCATGGATCAGCTGCAGTGTGGGGGTCTCGACCTCAAGGAAACCGGCCTCGTCCAGCGTGCGGCGCAACGATTTGGTGATCGCAGCACGCACCCGCACGATCTCGCGGGCCTCGGGACGCACGATCAGGTCGGCGTAACGCCTGCGGACCCGCGCCTCCTCAGACAGGTCCTTGTGCAGGACGGGCAGCGGACGCAGCGCTTTGCTCGCCATCTTCCATTCGGACGCCATCACCGACAACTCACCGCGCCGGGAGCTGACTACCCGCCCTCGCACCCAGATGAAGTCGCCAAGGTCGACATCGGCCTTCCACTCACCCAGCCCCTGCTCGCCGACCTCGGCGAGCGAGACCATCACCTGCAGCCGCTGACCGTCGGAGTCTGGGTCGAAGCCGTCCTGCAAGGTGGCGAAGCAGAGCTTGCCGGTGTTGCGCAGGAAGACCACCCGGCCGCCGATCTCGACGATGTCGTCGCTCTCCGCGCCAGCCGCCAGGTCGGGCCAACCCGCCCGTACCTGTGCCAGCGTGTGAGTGCGCGACATGTCGACCGGATACGGTTCTCGCGAGGTACCGATCATCCGGGCGCGCTTCTCGCGGCGGATCTGATGCTGCTCAACGATGTCGGACTGGTCACTCACGCGGGCAAGCCTAGCGTTTGGTCTCGTGGACGAAACTCACCATCCTGCCGCCCACCCAGCGAGCGGTGCCCCGGTGGCCGGGCTCCAGCCGGGACGCCCAGGCCGCGTCTGCCACGATGGTGCGCTCCATCCGGTCCGGCAACTGCAGCACCAGTTCACGGTCGGACTCCTCCGCGCTGCCCAGCTTGCGCACCTTCAGCACAGTGACCGGCGACTCCTTGACGGGCGGGCCGGACGCGGTGCGTCCCTGCCTGCAGGTGTGCACCAGTCGGCCGATCAGGTAGCTGATCAGACCGAGGACCGTCAGCCCGGCAACGATGACGAGCAGCCAGATCAGGAGTTCGGTGGGCGCCATGGCGGCCCTACTCGCTGCTGTGCAGGTCTTGGACGCCGCCGTCGAGCTCGGGTATCCAGCCGGTCAGCCGGTCACCGGCGAAGTGCACCACGCCCTGCTGGCCTCGGAAGATGACGTCGGCCTGGCTGGGGGTGGCGAGCAGCTCACGCTGGTGCCCGTCGCTGAACCGGAACGCGATCCAGTGCTGGGTGGCCCCGGACGCGGCGATCTCGCGCACCCCCAGCACTTGGGCGTGCGCCGATTCGATCTCGGACGGCGCGTTCCCATCAGCCACCTTCGCGACCAGGGCAACCACCGCCAGGACCGCCAGGCCGACCACGACCAACAGCAGGTACATCATGATCGTCACCGGCATCAGCCCTTCGCGGCCAAGACCACTTTCGCGTTCTCGTCGATGGCGGCCAGCTTCACACTCGCCGGCTGGTCGGTGGGCCGCAGCCCGACCTTCAGGCCGAAGCTGTCCTCCCCGGCGGCCCCCAACGCTGCGGCCACCTCGGCCGCACCGAGCAGCGTGCCTTCCGGCGCAACGCTGGTGCCGGCCAGCGGCAGGTGCTGGTCTGCCCACGGGGCGCCGAACACGGTCTGTTCACCCGAGCAGCTGGAGAACCCGACGTGCCGCAGCCATCCGGACGCCGCCGCCTGCTCGATGTGCGCCTGCGCGGTGGCGGCGCTGCGTCCCTCGATGGCGCTGCGCGCCCAGTTGATCACCAAGCCCCAGCCGGCGTCCGGCGCCTTCGCCGAGACCTCATCGAGGATCGCGAGTTCCTGGTCGAGGGTGAGGTAACCCTTGTTCGGCTCCTGCCCGGGCAGCCACGCGTCGCAATGCTCGACCCACAGCTGGACGCCGCCCCAGTCCCAGCCCGCGGCCTCGAGCAGCGACTCGGTGAATCGCTCGACCGATGCCTTGCCGGTGGGGGCGGAGTGGAGTTGCACCGCCCTGATCGGGTGGCCCTCGGCGACCAGTCGGGCGATTCCGGCCGCTTCGCCGCGGGCCCATTCGAGCGCACGGTCGCGTCCGCCCTGGTCGGGTGAGGCCAGCCCGAAGTCGGGGTCGGCGGCGTTGTGTCCGGTGGTGCCGGGGACGCCGGAGACGATGGCGGGCAGGTCGCTGGGCGCCCCGGCCGGCCACGCCAAGGAGTCGGCATAACCCAGTTCGAGGCCGCCGAGCCACTCGAACCCGACCAGCCCAGTGATGAAGTCGAGGCGACCCTGGTCATCGGCCGGCCAGACGTTGTACGCCGACGAATACAGTTTCATGAGCGCTCCCTCGGGGTTGTGCCGTGTGCTTGCCTGCCCCAAGTCTGGCACGCGACGGTGGGACGCGGGCCGTGCGTGTGGGGCCCCGGGAGCGCGGCGTCCCCGACCGGAACCGCACCGCGGTCTGCTGGTTGCCGCGCGCCTCCAACAGAACTTGTGAGTGAGCGCTCACTCAGCTATCTTATTTCGCCGTGGGCAGAGCATCTCCGTTGCCGCCGGACGCCCGGCGCCAGACCATCATCGCCGCAGCCCGTCCACTGCTGATCGCCAGTGGTGCGCAGTTCACCACCCGGCAGGTGGCCGAAGCCGCCGGCGTCGCCGAGGGCACCATCTTCCGGGTCTTCGACTCCAAGCAAGACCTGCTGGCCGCAGTGATCGAGGACACCCTCGACCCCGAAGACCTGTGCGGACAAATCCGCGCCACCCCGCCGCAGCCGACACTGGTCGCCCACGTCGCCGTCCTGATCAAACTGCTGCAGGAAGAAATCGGCGCCGTCAATGCGGTGACGTCCGCCCTGCATATCGCGCACGGCGGCGCCTCACCCGCTCATAGTGGCCACGACAAGCTCGCACACCGTCGGCGCGCCCTGGCGGTAAGCGACGCGCTGGGCGAGGCGCTGGCGCCGTTCGCCCCGCAGATCAGGGTGCCGCTCCCGCAGGCGGCGGCAGTCATCCGCATCATGGCGATGAGCTCCGGGCACCCAATGCTCGCCGACCTTGACCTCAGCGAGCCGGCGACCTTGGCCGAGGTCATCGTCCATGGCATCCACGTACCACCCGAGGAATGAAATGCTGACCAAACTCATCAACAGATACATCCGCCCCTACGGGTCGCTGTTGGCCGGCGTGCTGGTCTTCCAGCTGATCGCCACCGCCGCCTCGCTGTCACTGCCCAGCCTCAACGCCCGCATCATCGACAACGGCGTGGCCAAGGGCGACACCGACTACATCCTGCGAAACGGCGCGATCATGCTGTCTGTCAGCCTCGTGCAGGCCGTCAGCCAGATCATCGCGGTCTACTTCGGTGCCAAGGCGGCGATGAGCTTCGGACGCGACGTGCGCGGCGCCGTCTTCGAGCGCACGTTGTCGTTCAGCACCCGCGAGCTCAACCAGTTCGGGGCACCCAGCTTGATCACCCGAACCACCAACGACGTGCAGCAGGTGCAGATGCTGGTGATGATGACCTGCACGATGATGATCTCGGCTCCGATCACCATGGTCGGCGGGGTCTTCATGGCTTTGCGTGAAGACCTGGTGCTGTCATGGCTGATCCTGGTCGCCGTCGTGCTGCTCGGCTCGGTGATCGGGGTGCTGGTCTGGCGCATGACCCCGCTCTTCCAGCTCAACCAGGTCAAGATCGACACCATCAACCGGGTGGTCCGCGAACAGATCACCGGCATCCGAGTGATCAGGGCGTTCACCCGCGAACCCCTCGAACGCAAGCGCTTCGACCAGGCCAACGGCGACATCATGCGGCTGGCGTTCACCATCGGCACCTTGTTCGCCGTGCTCTTCCCGTTCGTCATGTTCGTGATGAACATGGGCAGCGTCGGGGTGATGTGGTTCGGCGGCATGCGGATCGACGCAGGCGACATGCAGATCGGCCAGTTGACCGCGTTCCTGCAATACCTGATGCAAATCCTGATCAGCGTGATGATGTCCACGATGATGCTGATGATGGCGCCGCGCGCGGCGGTCTGCGCCAACCGCATCATGGAGGTGCTGAACACCTCGTCCAGCGTGGCGCCGCCCACCGCACCGGTCACCGAGTTGCCCGAACACGGCACAGTCCGCTTCGAGGACGTCGAGTTCGCCTACCCCGGGGCCGACGCACCGGTCTTGTCGGGAGTCAACTTCGAGCTGCGTCCCGGCCAGACCACCGCGGTGGTCGGCTCAACCGGGTCCGGCAAGTCGACGTTGGTCAACCTGATCCCGCGGCTGTTCGACGTGACCGCCGGACGCGTCCTGGTGGATGGTGTCGACGTCCGCGAGATCGACCCCGACCTGCTGTGGAGCCGGATCGGCCTGGTGCCGCAGCGTCCTTATCTGTTCAGCGGCACCGTGAAGTCGAACATGGCCTACGGCGACCCGGACGCGTCCGACGAACAGATCTGGCAGGCCTTGCAGATCGCGCAAGCCTCCGACTTCGTAACCGAGATGGACGGCGAACTTGACGCCGCCATCGCCCAAGGCGGCGCCAACGTCTCCGGCGGCCAGCGCCAGCGGCTGTCGATCGCCCGGGCAGTGGTCAAACAGCCCGAGATCTATGTCTTCGACGACGCCTTCAGCGCACTGGATGTCGCCACCGACGCCCGGTTGCGCGCCGCGCTGGCGTCCCACACCCAGGACGCGGCGGTGCTGATCGTGGCACAGCGCGTTTCGACCATCAGGCAGGCCGACCAGATCGTCGTCCTCGAACACGGCCGCATCGTCGGTGTGGGCGGGCATGACGAGTTGCTGGCCGACTGCGAGACCTACCGCGAGATCGTGGAATCCCAACGCAGCATTGAGGAGGCGGCGGCATGAGCAGACGCGAACCGCTGATCACCAAGCCGGACAGCCCTGAAAAGGAGCCGGCGGCGCCGAAGCGTCCCCGACAGGGCCCCGCCCGAATGGGTCACGGACCGATGGCGCAGAACGTGGCCGAGAAGGCGATCAACTTCGGCCCCTCGCTGCGTCGGCTGATGGGCATGCTGCGTCCCGAACGGATGTTGTTCGCCGTGGTCGTAGCCATGGGGACCGTCGCGGTGGTCGCCTCGGTGGTGGGCCCGAAGATCCTGGGCAAGGCGACCGACGTCATCTTCAACGGCGTGATCGGACGCCAACTGCCTGTCGGTATGACCAAGGAGCAGGTCATCGAGATGCTGCGGGCTGGGGGCCAGGGCCAACTCGCTGACATGCTGGGCGGTCTGAACGTCGTCCCCGGGCAAGGCATCGACTTCAGCCTGCTGGGACGCTGGCTGCTGCTGGCGCTGGGGCTGTACGTGGCCTCCGCGCTGCTCGGCTTCCTGCAGAACTTCCTGCTCAACCGCGCGGTGCAACGCACCGTCTACCGGATGCGTGACGAGGTACGCGCCAAGCTCGACCGGCTGCCGTTGCGCTACTTCGACGCCCAGCCGCGCGGCGAGTTGCTGAGCCGAATCACCAACGACATGGACAACGTCTCGCAGACGCTGCAGCAGACGTTGGGGCAGCTGCTGAACTCGGTGCTGACGCTGATCGGCGTCACCATCATGATGTTCACCGTCAGTCCGCTGCTGGCCTGGCTGACGCTGGCGATCGTCCCGCTCGCCGGAGTGGTCTCAGCGATCATCGGCAAGCGGGCGCAGAAGCAGTTCGTGGGCATGTGGGCAGCCACCGGCGAGCTGAACGGCGAGGTCGAGGAGGCCTACTCCGGGCATGCGCTGGTCAAGGTCTTCGGACGCCAGCGCGAAGTCTCGCAGGTCTTCGACCAGACCAACCAGAAGCTGTTCAACTCGGCCTTCCGTGCGCAGTTCATTTCGGGCATCATCATGCCGGTCAACTCCCTGATCGGGAACCTGAACTACGTGGTCATCGCGGTGGTCGGCGGGCTGCAGGTGGCAAACGGACGAATGCCGCTGGGCAACGTGCAGGCCTTCATCCAGTACTCGCGGATGTTCACCCAACCGATCACCCAGATCGCGTCGATGGCCAACCTGCTGCAGTCGGGCGTCGCCTCGGCCGAACGGGTCTTCGAGGTGTTGGATGCCGTCGAGATGAGCCCGGAGGCCGACGGCCAACTGCCCGAGGTGATCGAGGGGCACGTCGAGTTCTGTGATGTCGACTTCAGCTATACCCCGGAGCGTCCGCTGATCGCGGGCTTGGGTATGGAGGCCGAACCCGGCCAGACCATCGCCATCGTGGGCCCCACCGGCGCCGGCAAGACCACCCTGGTCAACCTGCTGGAGCGTTTCTACGAGATCGACGGCGGCCAGATCCTGCTGGACGGGGTCGACATCGCCTCGGTGCCGCGGGCGACGCTGCGCAGCAAACTCGGCATGGTGCTGCAGGAGACCTGGTTGTTCGGTGGCACCATCCGCGAGAACATCGCGTACGGCAAGCCCGGGGCCACGCGGGACGAGGTGATCGCCGCCGCCACCGCGGCCCACGTGGATGCCTTCGTCCACCAGTTGCCCGACGGCTACGAGACCCTGATCAACGAGGAGGGGACGAACGTCTCCGCTGGTGAGAAGCAGCTGATCACCATCGCGCGGGCGTTCATCGCCGACCCCGAGGTGCTGATCCTGGACGAGGCGACCTCGTCGGTCGACACCCGCACCGAGGTGCTGGTGCAGCAGGCCATGGCCCGGCTGCGGTCGGGACGCACGTCGTTCGTGATCGCCCACCGGCTGTCGACGATCCGGGACGCCGACCTGATCCTGGTGATGGCCGAGGGCGCGATCGTCGAGCAGGGCAGCCACGACGAGCTGATCAAGGCTCGGGGTGCCTACTACGACCTCTACCAGTCCCAGTTCGCAGCCGCGGTGGACGACGCGTAAGCCCCGCGTCCGCGCGGGTTCGGGCTGCGCGGTTCGGGCTGCGCGGGTTCGGGCTGCGCGGGTTCGTGCTGCGCGGGTTCGGGCTGCCGTGGCTGAGTTCGCTGCCGGACCTGGTTCAGGTGGCGTTGCCCGCTCCGTCTCCGGATCGCTGCGTGGTTCGCCAGGCGATCCTCCGACCTGCCCGAGGCCGAGCCCTGCAACGCCACCCGAACCACGTCCTTTCATGACCGGTCCCGCGGGATGCTACGTGCACAAACAGTCCCCAGGGACCGGCGATGCACGCAAATCAGCTCCCCACGTGCACAAACAGTCCCCAGGGACCGGCGATGCACGCAAATCAGCTCCCCACGTGCACAAACAGTCCCCAAGGACCGGTCAGACTCAGACGCCGGACGCGTCCCACCACCGATCCGTCGTCTCGTCGGCCGCTCATCGCCTCTCATCTGGCCTCTCGGCTCGTCCGGACGTCCCGTCTCGTCGTCCCGCCGGATGCTGTCAAGGGCCATTGGCTTCTGCCCGGAGGCGGTCATGAAACCTGACCGGTGACGGCCACGGGTTCTGCCCGGTGGTGGCCATGGGGTAGTTCTCATGACCGCCAGCGGGCAACTCCATGACCGTCACTGG
>RRZT010650573.1_pt1 | contig 11699 bp, 13 predicted proteins | sample 2165551 | NCBI WGS metagenome assembly RRZT01 (sample SAMN10456910, study PRJNA506462) | wastewater metagenome | biome: wastewater; feature: sludge; material: wastewater sludge; isolation source: wastewater sludge with Escherichia coli K12::gfp cells carrying plasmid... | place: USA: Moscow, Idaho... | reverse complement strand
CGCAGTACGTCGAGACGATGCGCGCGACGCTCGGCTCGGGCGCCGCCCACGTCGACGTCCTGCTCCCCGAGGGCTCCGACGCGCACCTGCTCCTCGAGCGGGCCGCCCACGGCGGCTGAGAACCCCGGAAGCGGCATCGGGGCTGTCCGCGCGCCGAGGCTTGCTCCGCACCCCGAGCGGTGAACAGGTCAGGAACCGAGCGTTCCTGACAGCCGCCCGTGCCGTGCCGCGCTGTCCGGGTTCATGCCGACGATCTCGACGGTCGCGCCCTTCGCCTCGTAGCGCGTCGTGATCGCGTCGAGCGTCGCGACGGTCGATGCGTCCCACACGTGCGCGCTCGACATGTCGATGACGACGTGCCGCGGACCGTTCGCGTAGTCGAACTGGTAGACGAGGTCGTTCGACGACGCGAAGAAGAGCTCTCCGCGCACCGTGTACACGCGCGTCCCGCCGTCGGCAGAGTCGACGTGCGTCACCGACGTCATGTGCGAGACGCGGTTCGCGAACAGCACCGCCGCGAGCAGCACGCCGCTGACGACGCCGTACGCGAGGTTGTGCGACCACACCGTGACGACGACGGTCGTCAGCATGACCGCCGTCTCGCTGCGCGGCATGCGCCGCAGGGTGCTCGGACGGACCGAGTGCCAGTCGATCGTCGCGACGCACACCATGATCATCACCGCGACCAGCGCGGCCATCGGGATGGCCGCGACCACGTCGCCCAGCCCGACGACGAGCGCGAGCAGGAACACGCCCGAGAGGAACGTCGAGATGCGGGTCCGGGCGCCGGACACCTTCACGTTGATCATCGTCTGGCCGATCATCGCGCAACCGCCCATGCCGCCGAACAGGCCCGTGATGATGTTCGCGGCGCCCTGCCCCCATGCCTCGCGCGTCTTGTTCGAGTGGGTGTCCGTGACGTCGTCGACCAGCTTGGCGGTCAGCAGCGACTCGAGGAGGCCGACGAGCGCGACGCCGAGCGCGAACGGCGCGATGATCTCGAACGTCTCGAGCGTGAGCGGCACGCGCGGCAGCCCGAACGTCGGCAGGGACTCGGGGAGGGCGCCCTCGTCGCCGACGTCCGGGACGTCGATGCCCGCGACCACGACCACCGTCGTCAGCACGACGATCGCGACGAGCGGCGCCGGGACGATCGTCGTCCACCGGGGGATGAGCACCATCATGACGATGCCCGCCGCGGTCAGCGCGTAGACGGCCCACGGGACGTCCACGAGGTGCGGGAGCTGCGCGAGCAGGACGAGGATCGACAGCGCGTTGACGAAGCCGACCATGACCGAGCGCGGCACGAACCGCATGAGACGCGCGACGCCGAGCAGCCCGAACGCCACCTGGATGACACCCGCGAGGATGATCGTCGCGACGAGATAGTCGAGCCCGTGCTCGCGCGCGACCGGCGCGACGACGAGCGCCACAGCCCCGGTCGCCGCAGAGATCATCGCCGGGCGACCGCCGAGGAACGCGATCGCGACCGCCATCGTGAACGACGCGAACAGCCCGACCCGCGGATCGACGCCCGCGATGATCGAGAACGCGATCGCTTCAGGGATCAGCGCGAGCCCGACGACGAGACCGGCGAAGACCTCCGTGCGCAGCCGTCGCGGCGACCGGAGCGCGGCGGCGACGGAGTGGACGGCGTCCGCCTCAGGTGCGCCGGTCGAGGACTGCTCGGGAGCGGCGTCGCGCGGCTCGGATGTCGGGGAAGCGGGCACAGAGGTCTCCGTCCAAGGGGGTGGCGGCGCGAGAGCCCTCGCTCGATCGCGCCGCCCGACGATACCTCAGCGGCGCCGACAGGCGCCCGTGCGAGCTGCCGGTCGAGACCTACTTCACGTCGTCACCCTCTGCCTGGTCGGGCTGCTGGGGACGACGGTGCGACGAGAGCTGCTCCGGGTCGCTGTCGGGGTCCTGGGCCGGGTCGTACCCGGTCTCTTCTGGGGTCGTGGACATCGTGTTCCTCCTGGGTTTGGGATCTTGTGCTCTACGGGGTTTCGTCGGTCGTCGCGAGGTGGCCCAGGGGGCGGTCCGACGACGCGTGCTCAGGGCTCCCCTCCGGCGGGCCGAGGCGGGAAGCGATGTGTCCGCCGAGGAAGCCGCCCGCGCCGAGGAGCGCTGCTCCCGCGAAGGAGAGGAGCTTGCCCTTGGTCGGGTCGGAGCGGCGCGCCCACAGGGAGGCGATCGCGAGGGTGAGCGCACCGCTGTTGGCGGCGACGTGGACGGTCGCGACGCGCTTCTGAGCTCGGTCGAGCCGCAGGAAGTCCGCGAGACCGAGGTACGCGGTGGGAAGGCTCGAGACGACGGCGACCCCCAGCAGCGTGCGGGCCGCGTGACCGTCGCGCGGGTGCAGGACGTCGAGCATCACGCTAGAGATCCACGTGCCTACCGGCACGTCCGAGAGCGCGGCATGGACAGGGTGTCCCACGGGCGCACCTTGCGCGACATCGCGTCCGACCGACGACGGGTGCGCCGCGAGGGCGATCCCCTCGACGACCGAGGCCGCGCTGTCGAGCGCGTGCGCTCCTTCGATGTCCGTGACAAGTTCTGCCGGGGTCGGTACGAGAGCCATGAGTGCTCCTTGAGGTCGGCGCGGTTGCGGCTCTCCCAGCGTGCGCCGGGGGAGCCGCGACCGCACGCTGGACGGCCCGCGCGGCACGCGCGGCCCCAAGAAGTACCGGTACACCTCCGCGTCTGCCGGCGCTGGAAGATCAGCGCCGGCCGCAACCACGACACGGCCGTCTCAGGGTGGGCCGCCGCGAACTCCCGGATGACGCGCTCCTGCGCCGACGACGCCGACCCTCACCGCGTGCCGTCCGCAGCAGGCAGGCGCGGGTCGAGGACGACCTTGATGCAGCCGTCCTCCTTCTTCTGGAACATCTTGTACGCCTCGGGCGCGCTCTCGAGCGGGAGCCGGTGCGTGCGCAGGTCCAGGACGCCGAGCGGGTCGGCCGGGTCGGTGACGAGCGGCATGAGGTCGTCGACCCAGCGGCGCACGTTGCACTGGCCGGTGCGGATCGTGAGCTGCTTGTCGAAGATCTCCATGAGCGGCATCGGGTCGACCGCGCCGCCGTACACGCCCGACACGGACACCGTGCCGCCCCGGCGGGCGGAGCTGATCGCGGCGTGCAGGGCGGCGAGCCGGTCGAACCCGGCCTTCTCGATCATGGGTGCTGCCACGGCGTCGGGCAGGTGCATCATCGCGCGGTGCGCGCCGTGGCTCATGGGCGAGCCGTGCGCCTCCATGCCGACCGCGTCGACGACACCGTCCGCGCCCCGGCCGCCCGTGAGCCCGCGGACCGCCTCGGCGACCTGGTCGGACCCGGAGAGCTCCCGCAGGTCGAGCGCCTCCACGCCGTGCCGCGCAGCCATGGCGAGCCGCTCAGGCACGAGGTCGACGCCGATGACGCGCGCGCCCCGGTGCCGGGCGATGCGTGCGCTCATCTGGCCGATCGGGCCCAGGCCGAGCACCGCGACCGTGTCGTCCGCCTTCATGCCCGTGTACTCGACGGCCTGCCAGGCCGTCGGCAGCACGTCGGAGAGGAACAGGTACTTCTCGTCGGGCGCGCCGTCGTCCGGGACGACGATCGGCCCGTAGTCCGCGTGCGGCACGCGCAGCTTGCCGGCCTGCCCACCGGGCACCTGACCGTAGAGCTTCGTATACCCGAACAGCGCCGCGCCCTTGCCCTGCTCGCGCACCTGCGTCGTCTCGCACTGCGACTGCAGGCCGGCCGTGCACATCCAGCAGTGCCCGCACGAGATGTTGAACGGCACGACGACGCGGTCGCCAGGCTTGAGGTTCGTCACCCCGGGCCCGACCTCCTCGACGATCCCCATCGCCTCGTGACCGAGGATGTCGCCGCGATCGATGAACGCGCCGAGCAGCGAGTACAGGTGCAGGTCGGAGCCGCAGATCGCCGTCGACGTCACCGAGATGATCGCGTCGGTGGGCGCCTCGATCCGCGGGTCGTCGACGGTCTCCACGGAGACCTTCTCGGTGCCTTGCCAGGTCAGTGCGCGCATCGTTCCTCCATCGGTTGAGCCCGCCAGCACGGGGTGTGCGCCGTGCGGGCACGGATCTTCAGGGCTTCTCGCAGGTCACGCGCCCTCGGTCGGGCAGTCGGCCGTGGTGAAGCCGTTGACCTTGTGCGTGCCGTCGCAGAACGGCTTGATCGCGGAGCCGCCGCAGCGGCACAGCGCGACTGCAGAACGGGTGCGGCCGACCTCACGGTCGTCACCGGTCAGCAGCCGGACGGGGCCACGGACGAGCAGGGGGCCGTCCGGGCAGAGGGTGATCTCGACGTCGTCCCTGGTCCGGCCGGTCACGGCGTGACCTCGCGCAGGGCGGTGCGGCCGGACTTCCACGCGTCGAGGTGGTCCACCGCGGCCACGCCGTCGATGAAGAGGCACGCGGCCGCCCCGAAGACGATGTCGCCGAGCAGCTCCGGCTCGGCCTCCGCGAGCCCTCCCGCGAGGTCGCGCCCGGCGATCTGCTCGTGCACCGCGTCCGCAGCGACGTGCTCGTCGAAGTAGTGGGTGGCCTCCTCGCCGTAGCCGTGGCGGCGCAGACCGTCACCGTAGAGGCGGTTGGGGATCGACGACGTCATCTCGAACGCCGCGAGGTGGCCCGTGATCGCGCCGCGCAGGCGGCGGTTGAGCCCGCACATCGACATGAACGTCGACGCGCACAGCGTGATCCCGGGCGCGTGGTCGACGTACGCGCCGTACGAGTCGTCGAGGCCGAGCGCGCGCATCGAGCCGCGGAACAGCTCAGAGTGCATCGACCCGAGGTGACCGCCGCCGTACTCGTCCGCCTGGATCTCGACGGCCGCAGCCTTCGCGCGTCCGGTCAGGCGAGGGATGGACCACGTGTGCGGGTCCGCCTCCTTGAGCTGGTAGACGGACTTGAGCATGAGCATCTCGCGGAGCTGCTCGAGCGTCGCGTGCCGCGCTGCGTACCGGGAGAGGCTGGGCCCCTGGTCCGCAGCCGTGAGCGCGAAGAGCGCGGCGGCCACGTCCGGTGCGGCGGGCGCGGGGAGCGCGGGGAGCGGGACGCGGTCGCGGAGCTCCTGCTCGAGCGCCCGCTCGAGCAGGCGACGCAGCCCGACGACGCCGGGTTGCCACTCGCGGTCGTCGTCCACGCCCTCGATACCCCGGTAGTGCAGCTCCTGGAGGATGAACAGCGCGAGCTGCAGGTCGTCGTCGCGCAGCAGGTCGCCGCTCGCGACGGCCGCGGCGACCGCGCGGGCCGCCAGCTCGTGCACGGGGCCGTCCGGGGCGTCGGCGGCGCCGGTCCTCAGCGCGTCGAGGACGGCGGTGCTCACAGGCCCGCGAGGTTGCGGGGCGGGCAGCCGCAGGGTCGCGGCGATGGTGGTCTGGCTCATGGACGGGCTCCCGTCGGATCGTCGATGGACGACGGCGAGCCAGCGGCACGGGCCGTCCAGGTCCTGTTCCCAGCCTGCGCCACCCCGAGAGCTTCCGCCCGCTGGGGCAAGAGCCCGCACCTCCAGGTGGCGCGCGTCGGGTCGTCGAGGCCGGATTATCGTGCTCGGCGCGCCGAGAGCCCCCGTCGGTGCCAAGGTTGTCGTCGCAGGGGAGGAGCGGGAGGGACCGATGATTGTGAAGCGCACGCCCGGCGACGCGACCGCGGGCCGCGACGAGACGGCGGCCGAGCGCGCGGACCGGAACTGGGGAGAGCTGCTCCAGGAGCTGCGCATCCTGCAGACCGGTGTGCAGATCCTCACGGGCTTCCTGCTGGTGCTTCCGTTCCAGGGGCGGTTCGGAGACCTTGACGCCTACCAGCGCGGCCTCTACCTGGTCCTCGTCACCCTCGGGATCGCCGCGATGGGCTTGCTCATGACACCGGTGAGCGTGCACCGCGCGGTGTTCCAGCGGCAGGTCAAGCCGTCGCTCGTGTCGATGGGAGACCGGCTGGCCCGCGTGAGCCTCGCCGTCGTCGCTCTCCTCATGGGCGGCGCGACCTCGTTGGCGTTCGACGTCGTCCTCGGCAGGTTGGCTGGCGCGGTCGTCGGGGTCGTGGTCGTCGTCGCCCTCGCGCTCTCATGGCGCGTGGTCACGCGCCGCGTCGAGCGCGGGTGACCCACGCGCCCGACGCGGCGACGGACGCTCAGCGCTCGGTGTGACCGAGGTCTGGCTCGGCGACGAAGCGTACGGTGCCGTGCTCCGCCCCCTGCAGCTCGAGGACGACCAGGTGGTTGTCCACCTCCCGCACGAGCGGTCCCGGGACGTACATCGTGCGGGTCGGGCCCTGCGCCGAGAACCGTCCGAGCAGCGTCCCGTTGAACCACACGAGGCCCCGCGTCCAGCCGTCGAGGCGGAGGAAGTGGTCGCGGCCAGCGACCGAGTCGAAGCGGCCGGCCGCGAACGTCGAGCCGGCGACGGGACCGACGCCCGCGACGACGGATCGCCCGCATGCACGACTGACGTGTGCATGCGGGCGATCCGTGCGTGGGAGGCGAGGGGCGCCGTGTCTACTCGGCGAGGATCAGGTACAGAGCCCTGCGGGCCTCGTCGAGCTTCTCGGTCGCGGCGGCCCGCTGCTCGTCGGTCGCGCCGTGGCGCAGCTGCTGGATCGCGCCGCGCAGCTTTGTCACGCTCTCGTGGAAGGCGACGTCGGTCGCCGACTGGCCGGGTGTCGTCGCCCAGGTGCGGGCGATCTGCTCCGCGTTCTCCGCGACGTACGTGCGCCCGGCCTCGGAGAGCGTGTACTCCGTGCCGCGACCCTCACCGGTCGTGTCGACGAGACCCTCGTCGACGAGCTGCTGGAGCGTCGGGTAGACCGAGCCTGGGCTCGGTCGCCAGACGTCGCCCGTCCGGGCGGCGATCGACTTGATCAGGCCGTAGCCGTGTGCCACACCTGACCGCTCTTGCCGCGGAACTCGAGCGTCACGACGCCCTCCTCGACACGCACGTGCTCGCACAGCAGCGTCGTCAGCCCCCGGTTCCCGGTCGCAGCCGTGTGCCGCTCGCTCCCGACGCGCAGGTGCGTCGAGTCGACGAGCCGCACCGCGACCGCGAGGGCCCGCTCGAGGCTGCCCGGCTCGGCACGAAGGTCGCGCGTCACGCGACGACGCACCTGCGGCAGCCTCTCCGCGAGCTCGAGCGTCCGCGCGTGCTTCGCGCGGTCGTGCGCCTCGACCCACCTCGGGTGGTAGACGTACTGACGCCGCCCCGCGTCGTCGACCCCCGTCGCGAGGATGTGCGACCGGGCGTCAGGAGCGAGCCAGACGTCGCGCCACACAGGCGGCAGCACGAGCGACTTGAGGCGCTCGACGACCTCCGGGTCCTCGATGCGGGCGCCGTCCTCGTCGAGATAGACGAAGCCGCGCCCCGCGCGGCGGCGGGTCCATCCGGGTCCGGAGGTGCGGGCCCGGACGAGGCCACGGACGCGAGGCACGGCCGTCAGTGGTGGCGCAGCAGGTCGACGAGCTCAGCCTTGCGCAGCGACGAGTACCCGCTCAGGCCCAGCTCCTTGGCGCGAGCGCGCAGCTCGCGGACCGTGCGGTCCTTGTAGCTCTCCGCGTCGCAGCCCTTCTGACCGACCGCGGAGCGACACCGCGCGGCCGCGGCGTTGGAGATGCGCGCAGCCTTCTCCTTCGAGGCGCCGTCCTCGCGGAGCGCCTCGTACAGCTCCGGGTCCTTGAGCGACCGGCTGCGCGACCTGGGCATGTCGGATCAGACCGTCTGGCCCGCGTGCTGCCCCTCGCCGATCTCCTCGACGACCTTGGCGTTGAACGCCGGCAGGTCGTCGGGCGTGCGGCTCGAGACGAGGCCCTGGTCGACGACGACCTCCTCGTCGACCCACGTCGCGCCCGCGTTGACGAGGTCCGTCCGCAGGCTCGGGTACGAGGTCAGGGTGCGGCCGCTCAGGACGTCCGCGTCCGCGAGGATCCAGGCGCCGTGGCAGATCACGCCGACGGGCTTGCCGTCCGCGAAGAACTGCCGGACGAACGTCACGGCCTTCTCGTCGGTGCGGACCGTGTCGGAGTTGACGACGCCGCCCGGCAGGACGAGCGCGTCGTACGAGGCGGGGTCGGCGTCCGACGTGGTGACGTCGACGGTGGCCTCGTGCCCGTTCTTGCCGGTGATCGTGCCGGCCTCCGTCGAGACGAGCTCGGCGACCGCACCATGCTCGGTGACCGCCTCCCACGGGCTCGTCAGCTCGGAGTCCTCGAAGCCGTCCACGGCGACGAAAGCAACCTTCTTGCCGGTGAGGTGTGACATGTGGCGCTCCTCTCGGTACGTGCGCCCACCGGGTGGGCGGGCGTCTCGACCATCGTGTGCACGGTCTCGCCGTCGCGCACCCCGAGGATCCCGACACGGCCGTCCCAGCTGCGCGCGGGACGCCCGCGCACGGCGCCGAGCAGGGTGTCCGATATGGGCGAGTGCGTAACACGATCGTTGCATCCTGAGCGCTCAACAGTCCCCCGTCCCGACCGATGCGGCTCGCAGGGTGTGTTCCCGACATCACACCCTGCCGCCGGCAGGACGCCGCGGTCAACAGGCATGGGAGCCATGATGAGCGCAGCACCGTCCGACCAGCCCACCGCTGCGGACGAGGTCGAGGTGCGCCCGGCGCGACGCCGCGGCCTCGCCCGATCCATCGCCGCGCGCCTGCGCCTCCTCGCGGGCATCGGCGTCGTCGGCGGGCTCCTCATCGGTGCGCTCGTGATCGTTCTCATGGGTCGGCTCGCTGCCAGCACGGACGAGGTCGCGACGACGAACGCGCAGATCGCCCGGCCGCTCAGCCTCCTGCACGAGAACCAGATCAAGGGCCGCATGATCGTCGCCCAGATCGCCGCGGCGGGGACGCCCGAGGCGAAGCAGGAGTGGCTCGCGAGCCTCGACGAGAACGACGCCGAGATCGAGGCATCCATCGCTACCCTCGACGCCAGCCTCGGCGGGCTCTCCGAGGGCTGGGCGGGCTTCGTCGAGAACTACAAGACGTACGTCGACGTCCGCGACACGCGGATGATCCCCATCGCGACGGACGGCACGGCCGAGGAGTACACGCTCTTCTACACCAAGACCCTCCAGCCGCTGATCTCCGGCTACGTCGTAGGCCTCGACACGGTCGCCGAGGAGATCGACGCTCACGTCGCCAACGTCGCGGACCACGCTCAGGACACCGCGAAGCAGTCCTCGAACATCACGATCGTGGTCATCCTCGTGGTCGCGGGCGCGATCGTGGCCCTCGCCCCGCGCATCGTGCGGTCGGTGCGCGGCTCCATCGCGGGCCTGCGCGCGGCGATCGCCGCGATGGCCGACGGCGACCTCACTGTCGCCGCCGACGAGAGCACCCGTGACGAGCTCGGCGAGACGGCGTCGCTGCTCAACGTCGCGCGCAGCTCGCTCGCCGAGATCCTCGCGGGCGTCGGCGAGACGACCGTGACCGTCGCCTCCGCCGTCGAGGAGCTCGGTGCGTCGAACGAGCAGGTCGCCGCGGGCGCCCAGGAGGCCTCGGCGCAGGCCGGCGTCGTCGCCGCAGCGGCGGAGCAGGTGAGCCGCAACGTGCAGGCGGCCGCTGCGGGCGCCGAGCAGATGGGCGCCTCCATCCGGGAGATCGCGCAGAACGCCTCGGAGGCCGCGCGGGTCGCCGCGCGGGCGACGGGCGTCGCCGAGACCACGAGCGCGACCGTGGCACGGCTGGGGGAGTCGAGCCAGGAGATCAGCGCCGTCGTGCGGGCGATCACGTCGATCGCCGAGCAGACGAACCTCCTCGCGCTCAACGCGACCATCGAGGCTGCGCGTGCTGGGGAGGCCGGGAAGGGCTTCGCGGTCGTCGCGGGCGAGGTCAAGGAGCTCGCTCAGGAGACGGCGCGCGCGACCGAGGACATCGCGCGGCGCGTCGAGGCCATCCAGACCGACACGGACGGCGCGATCGGTGCGATCAGCGAGATCACGTCGATCGTGTCCTCGATCAACGACTTCCAGCTGACGATCGCGTCCGCGGTCGAGGAGCAGACCGCCACGACGAACGAGATGAGCCGGTCCGTCGTGGAGGCCGCGACAGGGTCTGCGGAGATCGCGCAGAACATCACGAGCGTCGCGACGGCGTCCGAGCAGTCGAGCATCACCGTGTCGCACATGACGAGCGCGACGACGGAGCTCGCCCGCATGGCGAGCGACCTGCGCGACAAGGTGATGCAGTTCCGTTACTGACCTGGGCTTTGACCAGGCCTTGAAGGGGCCTTGGGTCCCATGTGGAACGACCCTGGCCTGGTGTGAGGTGGAGGCGGGTCCGTCCGCTCAGGGTGAGGTGTCGCATGTCTGCTGTGCTGGAGCTGCTCGCTGAGCATCCCGTGCTCCTGCTGTTCCTCGTCGTGGGGCTGGGCGCCGCCGTCGGCCACGTCACGGTCAAGGGGATCGGTCTCGGCGCGGCAGCCGTGCTCTTCCTCGCGCTCGTGTTCGGCGGTCTCGGCTCGGCGCACGACGTCGAGCTCGTCGTCCCGCCAGCGTTCGGCACGCTCGGCCTGACCCTGTTCACCTTCACGGTCGGCGTGGTCTCGGGCGCCGAGTTCTTCGCGTCCCTGCGCAAGAGCCTGCGGCTCATCGCGTCGATGATGGGCGTGCTGTGCACGGGCGCGCTCGTCGCCGTCGGCCTCGGTAGGGTGCTCGACCTGTCACCCGCCACGGTCGCGGGGACGTTCGCCGGCGCCGTCACCAACACCCCGGCCCTCGCGGCAGCGCGCGACGCCGCGGGGGACCAGACCGCCCCGACCGTCGGCTATGCCGTCGCCTACGTGTTCGGCGTCGTCGGCATGCTCGTCGTGGCGATGCTCGTCCTGCGTGGGCGCAGCTCCGACACCGACTCGCCGCCGCCGCTCGTCGAGCGCGCTGTGCGTGTCGAGACGGCGACGGGCCAGTCGCTGCGTGAGCTCACCGACCTGTTCGGCGGCCAGATCTCCTTCGCGCGCCTGCGCAGCGGCTCGGAGGAGGCGCCGCCGCGCGCTGCCGGGACCGAGGACGTCCTGGTCAAGGACGACGTCGTCACGGTCGTCGGGCCGGAGATCCTCGTCAACAAGATCACGACGATGCTCGGCCACACGTCGTCGCACCACCTCGCCCGCGACACGCGCTACCTCGCGATGCGCCGTGTCACCGTCTCCAACCCGCGCGTCGCGGGGCGCACGCTGCGCGAGCTCGACCTGCAGCACCAGTACGAGGCGAGCGTGACACGCCTGCGCCGTGGCGACGTCGATGCCGTCGCACACGAGGACCAGGTGATCCAGCTCGGCGACCGCATCCGCGTGATCGCGCCGCGCGGCGTCATGGACAAGGTGACGAACCTGTTCGGCGACTCGTCACGTGGCTTCTCCGACATCAACCCGGTCGCGCTCGGCGTCGGGATGTCCCTCGGTGTGCTGCTCGGCCTCGTCGTCCTGCCGATCCCCGGCCAGCACGTCGCCATCGGTGCGGCCGCGGGCACCCTCGTCGTCGGCCTCGTGCTCGGCCGGATCGGCCGGATCGGCCCGGTCGTCACGACGATGCCGTTCACCGCGGCGCAGACCCTGTCCGAGCTGGGTCTGCTCGTGTTCCTCGCCCAGGCTGGTCTCGTCGCCGGCGGGCAGATCGCGCCCGCGTTCGCGTCGGGCGAGTGGATCCGCATCGCCGCGCTCGGCGCGGCCGTGACGACCGTCGTCGCGCTCGGGATGTGGGTCGTCATGCGT
>RRZT010488810.1_pt1 | contig 11700 bp, 8 predicted proteins | sample 2165551 | NCBI WGS metagenome assembly RRZT01 (sample SAMN10456910, study PRJNA506462) | wastewater metagenome | biome: wastewater; feature: sludge; material: wastewater sludge; isolation source: wastewater sludge with Escherichia coli K12::gfp cells carrying plasmid... | place: USA: Moscow, Idaho ... | reverse complement strand
TGGAGTTCTCGCATAGCCGGGTGGATCTTGATGTACTGGTCCACCCAGAACTTGTACTCCTCGTGCCGTTCGGCGTTGGGCGTGATGGTTTCCTTGTCGTGAACCATCGCGGCGGCTGCCTCGTGGAGATCCCGATACCTACCCGACGTTACTGCGCCAAGCATCGCTGAGCCAAGTGCCGGGGCGTCCTGGACCTCGGTGATGTTCACTCCCATACCGGTGATGTCCGCGTGCATCTGGATCCAGGCGGGGCTGCGGGTGGCGCCGCCGCTCAGAGTGATGGATTCGGGGTTGTAGCCGAGGGAGCGCATGGTGCGTAGGTTGTGCTCCAGGCCGTAGCAGGTGGCTTCCTGAATGGCGTGGTACACGTGCTCGCGGCCATGGCTGAGGCTCAGTCCGGTGATGGTTCCGCGGGCCTTGGCATCGGTGTAGGGGCTGCGGTTTCCCTGGAAGTACTCGGTGACGACGACGCCGTCGGAGCCCGGCGGGATATCACGCGAGATGGTGTTGAGAACGTCGAATGCAGACTGGCCGCCGGCCTTCTCCTTCTCGACGAGATCGATGGCGTGCGTGGCGAGGAACCAGCGCAGTACGGATCCGGCCGAGGCCTGCGAGGCCTCGAGAGTGTACTGGCCGGGAAGGATGGTGTCCGTGTGGGCACCGAACATGCCGGGGCCGAAGATCGGGATGTCACTCTGGGCCAACAGGCAGTTGCTCGATCCGGTGATGAGGGCCATCTGTCCGGGGTTGAGCACACCCATGCCGATCATGCCGGCTTCGGCGTCGACGCCGCCCTGTGCCACCGGAGTTCCAGCGATCAACCCGAGTTCGGCCGCGGCCGCGTCACTGAGAACGCCCAGCTGTTCGCCGAAGCCGCGGACCGTGGTGGGCATCTTGCTCATGAGATCCTCGCCGCCGAGCTTGGCGAAGAAGTCCTCGGGGAAACCGCCATGGTCCCGGTTGTGGTACATCTTCAGCGATGCCGACGACGTATTGATGGCCACCTCGCCGGTGAGCTTGCGTCCGATCCAGTCGGGTGCGTCGAGCAGCAGGTCTGCCTGCGCCCAGATCTCCGGTTCATTCTCCTTGAGCCAGATGGCCTTGAAGGGGAACCATTCGGCCGAGGCGGCGTCCTTGCCACCGCCGTTGTAGAGGCGGGCCCAGTGGTCGATTCCGAAGGCGCGGTCTGCCTGCTCGGAGCTGCGGACGTCCGACCAGAAGATGGCGCGGCGTAGTGGGGTGTTGTTGGCGTCCACGGCCACCACCGTGGCTGATGTGGCATCGTATCCAATGCCCTTGATCTGTTCGGGCTTCACACCGGTGGCGGCAACCACCGCGCGCACGGAGTTGATGAGTGCCTCCCACCAATCCTCGGCGCTCTGCTCCACCCAGCCCGGGTGGGGGTAGTGTGAAACGACCGGTGAATCCTTGAAGGCGAGTGCGTGTCCCTCATCGTCGAAAAGACCGGCGCGAGCCCCTCCGGTCCCCAAATCTATACCTAGATAAACATCTTTCACGGGATTGCCTCCTTGCAATCGACAGCTTTTCCCCATCCTATTCAAGTTGTCATTCATGCGCAGTTTGTTCGTATTTCCGTCCGGTTTCCGGACTAAATCCTTACCAAATCGTTGTGGTTTGTGTTGCTCGTCACGTATTCTCGACACATGTGGAGGGGACAAGAAGTCCAAACCTCGCCGCATGGTCACGCCGTGATCGGCCCGTCCGGAACTGGCGTAGGGAGGATATATGCAGAACTCACCGGCTGCTCGGGAACCTACGGTCGCTGACACACCGCTTGTAGTTCTAGAGAATGTCAACAAGTGGTTCGGCGAGCTGCACGTTCTCAAGGACATCAACCTGACCGTCAATCACGGTGAGGTGGTGGTCGTCGTCGGCCCATCCGGTTCCGGCAAGTCAACACTGTGCCGAACAATCAACCGTCTCGAGCCGATTCAGGAGGGGCGGATTACTCTCGGAGGGCGGGAGCTGCCCTTGGAAGGTAAGGAGCTGGCCAAGCTGCGGGCGCAGGTGGGAATGGTGTTCCAGTCCTTCAATCTCTTCGCCCACCGCTCGATCCTGGACAACATCACCATCGGCCCCACCAAAGTCAAGAAAATCTCTAAAAAGGAGGCAGAAGAGCAGGCGATGGCCCTGCTCAGGCGCGTGGGTGTCGAGTCGCAGGCCGCGAAGCGGCCAGCCCAACTCTCGGGTGGGCAGCAGCAACGTGTTGCTATCGCCCGGGCACTCGCGATGAATCCGCAACTCATGCTGTTCGACGAACCCACCTCGGCACTCGACCCCGAGATGGTCAACGAAGTCCTCGACGTCATGACCACGCTGGCACGCGACGGTATGACGATGATCGTGGTGACCCACGAGATGGGATTCGCGCGGCGTGCCGCGGACCGCGTCATCTTCATGGATGACGGGCGCATCGTCGAGGAAGCCCCGCCGGACGAGTTCTTCTCCAACCCGAAATCCGACAGAGCAAAGGATTTCCTCTCCAAGATTCTCACGCACTGACGGACCCGCGGGCCTTGGCTCGTTGAACCGGCAGTTCTCACCCCACCCCGGGTCCTCGGGGGAGTGGAACCGAATCCGCGCTAGGTCACCAGCTGACCGAATGTCCACTAGATAAACCCAGATGTACAAACGAAGGGAACGACATGCGTCAGAAGAAGCTCCTCACTCTAGCAATGATGGCCGTCGCCGCACTCACGATGAGTGCCTGTTCAGGCGACGGCGACTCGTCCGGCGACGGCGGCACCGGAGGTTCCGGAGAAACGGACAGCAAGGACTCGCTCGTCGTCGGTATTAAATTCGATCAGCCGGGTCTCGGACTCCAGAAGGGAAACGACTTCTCGGGATTCGACGTCGACGTCGCCTACTACGTTGCCGACCAGCTCGGTTACTCGCAGGACCAGGTCGAGTTCGTCCAGTCCGTCTCCGCGCAACGCGAGACCATGCTCAGCAACGGGCAGGTAGACATGATCGTCGCCACCTACACCATTTCCGACTCGCGCAAGGAGAAGGTGGACTTCGCGGGTCCGTACCTCGTAGCCGGGCAAGGATTGCTGGTTGCGGTCGACGACGACTCGATCGCCGGACCTGAAGACCTGGACGGCAAGAAGTTGTGCTCCGTCTCCGGCTCTACCCCAGCTCAGCGCATCAAGGACGAATACGCCACGGGCGTGCAGCTGTACGAGTCGGCCACCTACTCCGAGTGCATGGAACTGTTGAACAACGGGACCATCGACGCAATGACCACCGATGATTCCATCCTCGCCGGATTTGCCGCCGCGAGCGAGTACGAAGGCAAGTTCAAGCTCGTGGGCGAAGCCTTCTCGGAGGAACCCTACGGGATCGGGTTCCCCAAGGGCTCCGAGGTGTGCGAGAAGGCGAACGAGGCAATTGCCAGCATGATCGACGACGGCTCGTGGGCACAATTCCTCAAGGACAACCTCGGTGATGCCTATACGCCGAACGCCGAGACCAATCCGCCCACGCCGGGAGGTTCCTGCGCCTGACGGCACTCGGGGAGACTGCGAGGGGGGAAGAGGCGGGGGGGTGCGTGAGGGGGGGGGGGTCCGTACGGAGGTGGGGACCGGTGAGGGCGTAAGTGTTGGTACGGACGTGAGAGCCCGCTGGACCATGTGGTTCGGTCCAGCGGGCGGCAACAATCCACAGGGAAAGGAGCGATGCTGTGGGTGATTTCTTCTCGAACTTCGGGGCGCTCATTTCCGATTTCGGAGTACTTTCCGCATTTTGGGTGACCATCCGGTTGACGTTCTTTTCCGGAGTGTTCTCGCTGATCCTGGGGGTAGTGCTTGCAATCCTGTGCATCTCGCCCGTGCCCTTCTACCGGGTGGTGGGGAGCAGCTATATCTCCCTGATCAGGAACACGCCGTTGACGCTCATCATGGTGTTCTGTTCGCTTGTGTTGTGGTCCTCCCTCGGTGTGGAGTTCTCGAACGATCTGAGAAGCAACTCGTTCTGGCTTGCGGTGCTGGGGCTCTCGGCCTACACCGCATGTTTCGTGGCCGAGGGAATCCGTTCCGGTTTCAACACCGTGCCGCGCGGGCAGGCGGAGGCCGCCCGCGCGATCGGGCTGACGTTCACCCAAACACTTGTCACGATCATTCTTCCCCAGGCGTTGAGGGGTTCTGTTGCTCCGATGGGTAATGCCATCATCGCGATGACGAAGAACACGACGGTGGCGACGGCGGCCGGGGTGGTCCAGATGTCCACGGCGATGAACGAGATGCTGGAGAGCCGCCCGGATCTCATCGTGCCCATCTTCTTCATTGTGGCGTTCTTCTTCGTCATTCTTGTGTTGCCGATGGGCATGCTCACCACACACTTCTCCCGCAAACTGGCGGTGCAGCGATGAGGGGAGTGCAGATGAGGGGAGTGCGGATGAGGGGAGTACGGCGATGAATCAGACGATTTCCGATTTCTTCGATGAGCCGGGGCCGGTGGGGCGGCGGCGCACGAGGATCGTGACCGCTGTGAGCATCCTGGTGTTCGTGGGAGTGCTCGCATGGATGGGTAGCCTGCTCTGGGAGAAGGGGCAGTTCAGCGCCAGCAAATGGACCCCGTTCCTGGAGAAGTCCACATGGACCGCCTACTACATTCCCGGGATTGAGGGGACCCTTAAGGCTGCGGGGTTGGCGATCATTTTCGCCAACGTGCTCGGCCTGATCCTCGGTGTTTCACGACTTGCGCAGATAACGGTTATTCGCGTTGTTGCTGGCGCGATCGTGGAGTTCTTCCGGGCCGTCCCAGTGCTCATCCTCATGCTCTTCTTCTACTTCCTCTTCGCCGGGATTCTCCCCAACCCTGCCCAGGCCCCGTTCTGGGGTGTGGTGTTCGGACTGACCCTCTACAACGGTTCTGTCATTGCCGAACTCGTGGTGTCCGGTGTGAAGAACCTTCCTGGCGGCCAACGAGAAGCCGGGCTGGCGCTGGGGATGACCAGCGGAAAGACCCTTAGGGTAATCCTTCTACCCCAAGCTCTCATCACTATGATGCCCTCGATGGTGGCCCAGCTGGTGATTATCCTCAAGGACACCGCGTTGGGCTACACCATCACCTACTTCGAGCTACTCAACCGGGCGAAGACCTTCGGATCCGCCTACCAGAACTACCTTCCGGCACTGTTTGTGGCGGCGCTGATCTTTATTGTCATCAACGCGGCACTCAGCCGACTCGCGAAGATCCTCTCCCGCAAACTCGAATCCGCAACAGGGCTGCAGGCACCGGAGAATCGGGAAGCGCTAGCCGAGGACCCGGACCCGGTGGAGGTAACTTCGCTTGGAACGGATGCTGGAGTGGCGGGCGAACACAGCGCACGAATGCGATGAACGAGACCTTCTGCCACTGGCGAAGATTTTGGGCGGTTGGGTTGATCGGGAGGAAGATGGGTTCGTTGAATGTTCAAGCAGAACGCTGATGGGTTTGGCTGCTCGCCACTGCTCGCCACCGTGTAACTGAAGTGGCCACGGTGCCCGTAGTAGCCGCAGTGCCCGGCGATTCTGCTTGGAATGTCTGAAAGGGAGAAAATGCCTCGTTTGATGATCGTCCTTGGTAGTGTCCGCGAAGGCCGCACAGGCTTGTCGATTGCGGAGTGGGTACGCAAGGCGGCAGAAGCGGACGGCCGCTTCGATGTTGACTTCGTGGATCTGGCGGAGTTGAAGCTGCCCCTCATGGATGAGCCGAATCATCCCCGTATGCGTCAGTACACCAAGCCGCACACCGTCGCATGGAGTGAGCGAGTGGAGGCCGCCGACGGCTTCGTCTTCGCCTTCCCCGAGTACAACCACAGCTACTCGCCAGCCATCAAGAACGCGCTCGATTACCTCAACTCGGAATGGAACCGCAAGCCGGTTGGCTTCGTCAACTGGGGCGGCAACTCCGGCGGAACCCGCGCGCAGGTGGCACTTAAGCCCGTTGTGGATGTGCTCGGCATGGTCCAGACCAAGGGGCACATCGAGATCAACTTCCCCTGGGGACAGCTCTCTGATTCCGGCGAGTTTCAGCCGAACGAGCAGCAGAGCGATGTCCTTAAGGCTCAGCTGGACGAAATCCTCAAGCTGGATGAGGCCCTCAAGCCGCTGCGCTGAATTGCTTTGCGCTGCGCTAACGGAGGAGCTTCCAAACTCCGAGTGCAATTGATGACGTAGAGGTGACCGTTGTTGCTATATCGCAATGTCGGTCACCTATACGTCATTAAAGGTTACGCGCCATCGAACCAGCAGAATCTGCGTTTCTCCAGACGTCGACAGTACCTATCGCATGAGGAAAATGGCCCCGAGCGCGGTGACCGTGACGATGATCCACAACAGTCCGCCGAGAATGAGGGGGCGAAGCCCTGCCTTCCGGAATCCCGCCACATCGGTGGAGAGTCCGATGGCCGCCATGGCGGTGGAAATGAAGAACATGGCCACCTGCGCTAGTGGAGCCTGAGCCGCATCCGGAACCAATCCCAACGAGCGCAGCACCGAGGCCAGCAGGAATCCGATGAGAAACCACGGGATGAGTTTAAATACTCCAAGCAGGGAGATTCTTGGTACCGCGGAGTTGGTGGGCGAATCCGCCGCCTCCTTACGAGCCTGAAGCCCCGCGAGCCCGAGTGAGATCGGGATAATCATGAGGGTACGCACCAGCTTGACCACAACGGCGAAGCTCAACGCCGCCGAGCCGTAGATTCCGGCTGTCGCCACCACCGACGAGGTGTCATTGACGGCTGTGCCTGCGAAGAGCCCGAACTCATGCTGCGTCAACCCGAGGGCGTGCCCCAGCCACGGAAAGATGAGAACGGCGAGCACGTTGAAGAGGAAGATCGTCGAGACGGCATAGGCGATGGCTTCGTTGCGCGCTTTGACCACGGGGGACACTGCGGCGATGGCGGAGGCGCCGCAGATTGCGGTGCCGACGCCGATGAGAACGTTGAGATCGGCATCAATCTTCATCGCACGTCCGAGCAGCCACGCGGCCAGTAGGCATACGACGAGCGTGGAGATCATGACGGGGAAGGATTCGATACCCACCTCTGCAACCTGACGGAGGGAGAGCTGTGTTCCAAGAACGACGACGGCGACCTGCAACACCATCTTGCTGGCGAACTTCAGTCCTGGTTCCCAGGAGGCTGGGCGTTTGACGAGGACGGCAATGAGCACGCCGACGACAATGGCGGGCATCGCCGAACCGAGAATTGGGAACTGACGGCCAATCAATGTGGCCGCCGCCGCGATAGCGGCGGCGATTCCAAGACCGGGGAGAACGCTTTGAGTGCTCGATTCCGAATTCTTCATACCTTTAGTCTGCTCCTCCGTTCGTCGCGATGCCGTATCCATCCACGCCGCGACTTCGTGGATACAGTGGATCCATAGGCTCGCTTTGTATAGTGCCACCACCTCTACCGGCCCTCACGACCCCGTGGCTTCACACACGGCGTAGGTGAGGGGCCCGAGGTCCATGACCCCGAGCCCCTCACCCGTGCTATTCAATTTATTGGCGTGACAAGAAGATGTCAGAAGTGCCAGAGTCCCAGCGCGAACTCGGCGATCACCGCGGCCATGAGGAAGGAGGCGATGATGGCAACGATGCCGACCGGAATGATCTTCCAGCCAATGCCCTTGAGCATGGGAAGATCCTTGCCGAGGGAGAGGCCCGCGACGGCCAGTAGCATGGTGATGATGGCCATCTGGTTGAGGCTTCCCACGGCTCCGTTGATGACATCTGCCCAGGGGAACCACTGCGAGCTGAAGTAGGCTCCGGCGGTGATGACGATGGCGATGCCGGGGATGACACCCTTGGTCCACTTCGCACCGTAGATGCTGATCACGGTGAGCGCGATGAGAATAACCCAACCGAACATCATTTGCCCGATGTCCAACGGGATTTCCTGACCGGTCACGTGGTCCACGGGCGGGTCCGTCACATGCGCTACGACGGCCACAATGGTGCCGATGACGAACAGAATGGTCAGGGTGACCCACAGCGGGATCTTGACGCCGGATGAGAGAACCTGCTTGGCCTTCTTGGCGGCCTCGCTCAGCTCTTCGGTCTCAACGGTCTTGGAAGCCTTCGCGAAGTCAGCCTTCGTGAGGGCGACGTCCTTCTGGCGCGTGAGCTTGCGGTACATCCAGTCGGCCATCGGGAGGGCCACCCAAATACCCACGTACAGGCCGAGAACGGTGGTGATGAGGTTCGACGTCGCCGCGAAGGCCATGACCTGATCCGCGAGTTCCGGATGGCCGTTGGAAATGACGGCGGCGGCAGCGCCCATCATGGAGCCGGATCCCACGCCCGAGCCCATGGCTAGAGCGAGCGGGTGGAAGATTCCGAAGCCCATGGTCACCGAGGTAACCAGCGAGATGATGACCGCACCGAAGACGGTGCCGAACACGTACATCGAGAGCACGCCCTGGTACTGTGGCGACTGCTGTCCGTAGCGATCCTGGACCATGGCGAAGGATGCTTCGCGATCAATGGAGAAGGTAGCGCCGATGGTGGCTGGGCCCATGCGCAGTGCAACTGCCAGCGGCAATGCCAGGAGGAGCGTGCCGAAGAGGTGGCCCACTTCCTGAAGCAGGAGGGCGGGGCCGGCGCCAAGCAGGGTGGGAATCTGGGGGCCAATGTTGAAGGAGAGTCGTGCTCCAAAGAGAAGCACGGCAACAGACATCAGCGTACCCGCGGCCTCCTGGAGCGGCCGGGGCATAGGCTTCCAGGGGTTTCCGGATACGAAGCCGCCGACGAGGATAGCCCAGATCATTGGCAGGAGCGTGATGGAAACAGTGCTGCCCAGGGGGATATTGACTTCACCGATGGTTTGGGCAACCACGGCGACGACGAGGAGAAGCCCGGAAACGATCCACAGGCGCTTGTCCGCGAAGGTCATGGTGATGATTGACGGAGGTGAAACGTCAGATGGTTGGGCCTTGCCAACTGTGGGAGTGCTCATGATGGTCTCTTGTCTTTAGTAGGTCTAGGCCTCGAGGGTGATTTGGGTGGCTCCGGCCGGACGAGCTGCCTGGAGATCCTGGTAGTGCTTGCGCAGTTCAGGGGTGAGCGCAACGTCAAGCGTGGTGAAGGCGAGTGCGGTGGCGCCGTCGATCGTGGCCTGGTCGGCTGCTGGGGTGGCGGCGGCATCGGTGAAGTCCCGGGTATGGGGGACGGCTGTCTCGCCGAGGAATGCGATCATGGGGTGAATGGCGGGAAGGGCCTGGGTAACGTTGCCCATATCGGTGGAACCGCCGCCGAGACCGGACACCTCGAAGAGCTCGCGACCGAGATCCTTGAGGTTCTCGTCCCACAGCTCAGCAAGCTGCACGTCAGGATCAACGGGGGCGTAGGCGTTCTCGGTGGCCTCCCACTCCCAGGTGCAGTCGGTGGCGATTGCGGCACCTTCGAAGCACTTGAGGACGCGCTTCTTCACATCGCGCCAAGTGTCCACTTCGAGCGCACGCACTTCCATCTGGATGACGGACTTTTCCGCGATGATGTTGGTGGCGTGGCCGGACTCCTCAATGTAGGCGTTCATGTTGACGCCCGGAACCATGTGCTGGCGAAGCAAAGCAATGCCGTTGAGAGCGAGAACCGCGGCGGAGGTGGCGCTGTGTGCGTTCCACGGCGATGCGGCAGCATGTGCGCCGAGTCCATGGAAGGTCACCTTGAAGCGATCCACGGCGGTGTACAGCTTGATCTTCGCCGAGGTGTCGTGGCCGCTCATGCCGTGCACCATCATCGAGAAGGCGGAATCCTCCCAGGCGCCCTCGCGCAGCATGGCAACCTTGCCACCGCCGTGCTCTTCGGCCGGGGTGCCGAGCAGCTTGAGACGCAGGCCGGATTCCTTGACGAGTGGTGCAAGCGCGATGGCCGCGCCCACGCCGATGGTAGCAATGACGTTGTGACCACAACCGTGGCCGATGACAGGCAGGGCGTCGTACTCGGAGCACAGGGCGACGGTCAGGTCGCCGTCGCCGATGACGGCCTCGAAAGCGGTGTCACAGCCGTAGACTCCCACCTCGACGTCGAAGCCGTGCTCGCGGAGGAAGGTGGCGATGCGCTGGGCGGCTCGGTGCTCCTCCCAGGAAATTTCGGGGTCGGCATGGATCGCGTGATTGAGCTCGAGAATGGCGTCCTTGTTCTTCTCGAGTTCATCGCGGACAGCTTGCTTTGCTTCAGCGAGGGTCATACCGGACATTGGTTACTTCTTTCTGAATAACGCTGGTGAATGGCGCCAGACTATTCCTCTCGTGTTTCTAAAATGCTTCAGTATCACTTAGCGGTCATCAGACTTCGATGTTTTTGGTGTTTGTGTGGACGATTTAGGACTTCAGGCCTAAGCTCTGGGCGCTCGCGGTTCTTGTTGCGGGAATGGATCGACGACGGCGTCCTGCTGCCAGTTGGTGAAGATGCGCGGCTCGTCCCGACGGCGTCCTGCTACCGGTTGGTGAAGATGCGCGGCTCGACGACGCCCGTTGCTCACAGATGCGACCGCCCGTGTCCCAGGCCCACTGCCCACTGCCCGCGCTAAAGGAGTGGCGTTTTCCGCAACGTGCGACGGTTTTTCCCGCGGAAAATGTGTTACGTGTTCCCGAAAATGACACACGTTTGGAGGTGTCGGGGTACAGGTAAACATGGTGCTAGAGGACGCCATCCACGAAACGGCGGTGGGGGAGCACCTCTTGCGAGATGCTCCCCCACCGTATTGTTAAGCGCTAAGCGTTACTTGGTCTTCTTCTCAGCGGCGTGCTTGGCCTTGTTGGCGGTCTCGGTGGCAGCTTCCTTGACCTCAGCGGCCTTCTCCTTGGCAGCGTCAGCAGTTTCCGCAGCCTTATCCTTGACTGCTTCGACGGTTTCCTCTGCCTTGGCCTTGGCGGTGTCAGCCTTTTCTGCTGCTTCCTCCTTGACCTCCTCAGCCTTCTCTTCGGCCGCTTCCTTGACCTCTTCGACCTTGGTGGCGGCCTCGGTTGCTGCTTCCTTGGCGGTAGCAACAGGCTCGGATGCCTTGACGTCCTCCCAGTAGGCTTCGGCCCACGGATCCTCGACGGGCTGGCTGCGCTTCCAGAAGAAGAACACCGCGCCGCCAATCGCGCTGAGGATACCCAGGAACGTCAGTGCCTTGCGGGCCCGCTTCTTCTTGGGGGCGGGCTCGGCGAGTGCCTTCTCTGCAGCACTGGAGATTGCTGCTGCCCTGGTCCTCACGTCGCCGTCGGTCTCTTTGGCTGCATCCGCAGCGGCCTGGGCGATGCGCTTGGCCTTGGGAATGTACTCGGTGACGACCTTTTCCTTGGCCGCATCGGCCTTGACCTTGGCATCTTCCACGCGAGGAGTTGCCCACTCGACGCCCTGATGGGCAAGAACCTGGGCCTGGTCAGCGAGGTGGGTGGCCTTTACCTTCGCCTCGTCAACGACGGGGCGAAGCTTCTCGGCTGCGTCTTCGACGCGAGGGGTAGCCCATTCCTGAGCCTGATTAGCCAAAACTTCGGCTTTCTTCTGGGCATCCTTAATGACAGGGCGAAGCTTGTCGGCAGCATCCTCGACGCGAGGACCAGCCCACTCAATTCCTTGTGAAGCCAGATCCTGTGCCTGAGCTGCCACCTGTGTGGCGAGGGCGGCAGCCTGCTTTCCAGCGGTGGACGCCTGCTTCTTGGCCTTCTTTGCTGCCCGCTTGTTGTGGCAGAACATACTGAC
>RRZT010296385.1_pt1 | contig 11700 bp, 24 predicted proteins | sample 2165551 | NCBI WGS metagenome assembly RRZT01 (sample SAMN10456910, study PRJNA506462) | wastewater metagenome | biome: wastewater; feature: sludge; material: wastewater sludge; isolation source: wastewater sludge with Escherichia coli K12::gfp cells carrying plasmid... | place: USA: Moscow, Idaho... | reverse complement strand
TTATAAAGAAAGATGGGAAGAATTAAAAAATATTTTAGAAACAAATCAATGTGAAAATATCAGATTAATCGAACATGGTGAAGTAAATTCATTAGAAGAAGCACTTGAACAAACATCTGTATGGATGGAAGAAGGTTACGAGGGTTCTGTACTTAAAGATTGGAATATGTTATTCAAAGACGGGACATCTACTAAACAACTAAAGCTAAAGTTAGAAATAGATTGCGAGATGAGAATTGGTGAATTTTTACCAGGAAATCCTGGTTCTAAAAATGAAGCATATTTTAGTGCTATTACTTTTTATAATGATGAAGATACCATTAGAGGTCAAATTGGCGTTACAACAATGACAGAAGAAATGAGAGATTATCTATGGAGTATTAAAGACACATTACCTGGTAAAATTATGTCTATTAAATTTAATGATTTGAGTAGAGCAACAAGTAATCATTGGAGAGCTTTGAGTCACCCTAGGTTTATTGAAATTAGAAACGATAAAGATAGTACTGATACACTAGAAGATGTTAAAAAATATAGAAAGATGGCAATGCAACTGGGGAGCAGATAATGAGTACAACATATACAGCAAGAATGATGGTAGGTGTAGAATACTCTGATTTATCTGAAGAATTAAAAGAATTAGAATATGATATTTATGATTTTGCAGATAATGCAGGTTTAACCACTTGTTTTCAATGGTATGATTGCGGATTAGATGGATTAGTCGTTGGTAAAGAAATTGATAATAATATATCTGAAGAAAATCTAGAAGAATGGATGCTAAAGGTTAAAGAAGCATTCAAAGAAGTTAAGGAAATTTTAGGTGTAGATACTACTATAAAATTGATTGCATCTCAAGATATTTATTAGATTTTATTTATTTTTAAGGTTCTTTATTATATAATTATCTTATATAAAATAAAAAGGAAATAAAATGTATTGTAAATTTTGTAACACTGAAGTTGAGGCTATAGATGCAACTGGAGCATTCTGTGACGAATGTTAATATTGGAAAGATAAAGGAAATTTATGAAAGAATTTTATGCAGAAGAATGTGGTGAAGATTATGGCGTTCTATGTTGGAAAGAACAAGTTAGAAAATCTGTAACTAAAGAAATATTAGGTGAAGTTTTAAATCTAAAGATACTAAATTTACATATTAATTTTGAAAATGAAATTATAGAATATTTATATTATAACACAGCACATGAATGTAATTTATGGGATGATATATCAATAAATGATTTTTTTAAGAAATGTTATGAATTGGAGGATGAAAATGACTAAGGAGTTGCTTGAAGAAGTATTAGATGTCCAAATAGAAAAAATTCAGTCAGAGCTAGATATTCCTGGCGCTGAAAAAACTATAAGATACCATACTAAAAACGCTTTCAGACCATTTGATTATATTAATATTTTCGAATTATCATACAAGTGTAAAGATTATGCTTTAAAACATGGGTATATTTTAGATTCACAAAGTAGAAGATATTGCAGGGGTAAGGGAATATGCTTTGTTTATAGTGATGATTGGACATCTGAATTTTCAGAGCATTGTTTAGAATCTTTCTGCGCCGATACTGAAATAGAAGCTATATTTAGAGCTACAGAATGGGTAAGAAATAATAAAAAGGAGCAAAAATGAAAGTAAATGTTATTAAGGATTACACATAAGAATACGGATTTGAAAGACAAACATCACTTTGTATTGAAATAGATGGTAAAAGAGTTTTCGGATTAGATGAATTATGTGAGTGTCCAGAAGATGCTACTTTTGGAAGAGAGTTAAGCGATTGTAATTATATTCCAGAATTATTAAAGAGAGCATATGAAGCAGGTAAAGCTGGGGATTTATTTGAAATTGAATATGTTCAAGAAGACTAATTTAATGTTATTTTAAGGTTCTTTATATTATAATTATATTATTAAAATAAAAAGGAAAACAAAATGACGACATCACAATATGATGAACTATTAGTAATTCTAGAAGAATTAGAATGGAATCACGGATACGCCCCAAGCTTTCCAATAACTAGGGATTTAGATATAAGTAAATGTAGACAAATGATGTATAATGATTTTGAATTATATAAATTAGAATTAATTACATCAAAAGTATTAGTTGAATCTAAGAATGATATTATTAGGAGATTGGATGCAATCTAATAATATACGCGAGGAATTTAAAAATTATTTAAATGAGTGGAAGAAAACACCAATCGAAATAGATGGTAACACTTTAAATATAGTGAAATCAAGTCATGTTATGCAGCCAAGAGGCTCTAATTCTAAAATACCTAGAGACGGTAATATGAATAAAGGTAAATATGAAAAGATTATTAAAGCTGCATCCAAATACATTGATATAACGCGTCAATTTGCCATTATTTTTAAAGATGGTGAGTATTATTCAGGATTTACTGGAGTTCTAGTTGATAGTGATATAATTATTGTTACAGCTATTTTTAAACAAGTAAAATCAGCAGACAAACTATTTAAAGATATATCTAATAGATATATTATAGAAAAATTATAAAAGGAAAATAAATGGATTTAGGAACAAAACTTTATTACATTGATGGTCCAAATGGTGTATATGAAGTTACAAGAGAATCACCAGGTTCAACATTTTGGTATGCTGTTTATTTTCATCCAAGTTTTGGTAATGTTAAAACATTAAAAAATGAAGATATTGGTAGAACTTTTTTCTTAACAAGAGAAAAATGTTTAGATGCTAGAATTTCTAGAGCTAAAAGATTGTTAGAACTTGAAGTTTCAGCTAAAGAAAGAAAATTATAAAATAAAAAGGGTAATTCATGAGTCAAGAAATATTATATATGACGGAAAGAGAGCTATTAGACACTACATTTGCATTTATATTTCATGTTGAAAAATCTGAAGATATGTTTGTTCCAGTCGGTTATAGAGAAATTGGGTTTGTTGGTCAATATAAAGAGTTTTATAGTAGATTAAATGATGAAGAAAGTCAATGTCGAGAATGGTTCCCTTATAGGGATGAAAAAGGACATCATCTTAAATTATTTAATCATTATACAAAAAGCACATATTCTGAATATTATGGCAAATCCACGATTTTTGATAAACAAACTTATATTAATGCAGTAACGTCTCATTTACCAATTGTTATAGTAGATGGGCAATATAAAAAATATTATTATGTAATAGACGATGAATATAATTTTAAAGCATTTTCAAATGAAAATGTCGCAAAATCAAACATCAACAATAAAACTAGAGATATGTTTTATGGTAATCAAAAAGATTTAAAATTATTCATAAAAGAACTAAAGAAATTAGATAAAAAATAAATAAAAGGAAAAGAAATGCAAATGCAAAAAGGTACAAAAATTATTATTGGGTTAATGATGGGTTTTATCATTACAATTGGATTAACAATTGCTTGGTTAGTTTCTATTAAGTTTCAGGCTGGAACTTATGAGAATGAAATTACAGCAACAAATCAGAACTTACAAAACATTCATTCGAGTGTTAATAAGATTCTGACGAGTTCAGGTATTACAGTTAAAAACTTTGGTGAAACGAAAATTAAAGCAATTAAAGAGAGTATTGCTAAATATGCAGATAAACCTCAATTGATGATGATGTGGGTTCAAGAAAATCCACAGCAAATTGATTCTAAGTTATGGGAAAACTTCCAAAAACAAATTGAAGTTCAATATACAAAATTTGAGATGTCACAAACTTTAAAAATATCTAAATCACAAGAGTACCAAAACTTCTTAGATAATACCGTAAGAGGAAATGTCGCTGGTATTGTTTGGTCTTATCCAAGAGCTGAAACAGCAGCTATTATGAAACAAGTTATTATGACTGAAGATTCTAAAGAGACTTTTGAGACAGGAATTGACAAACCTATTAATGTTCTTGAGTCTAAATAGTAGATAAATCTAGAGGCTCCTCTAGATTTTAATTTATATTTAATGTTTTATATATTATAATTATATAAAATATAAAGGGTATAAAGATGAATATAGTTGAACAGAGAGATATTTTTAGAGAATTATTATTTTTAGACTATGGTATTGAAGATTATATTAAAAAATTAATTAAAAATTAAAGGACACAAAAAATGAGTACACAAATTAGAATTAGAACTATGGAAGAAATTGAAATCGAACTTTACAATTACATTAAAGATTTATTACAAGAGATTAAAGATATGCATCCAGTTGATGGTTTAAGTAGCCCAAGAGATATTGAATTAGTTAAAGAAATTAACAAAAAAGCTGCTATTATGGATAGACTTCAAGATGCTATGAGAGTTATTAACCCTAATTTCGAAATTAGGAATTAAAAATGAATGAAATAGATTATGTATTTAATATAAATGATTACTGGTATGATGATGTTGATTATGTTGAACATTTTTTAGATGAACATGAATTTTCGCTTGAAGATACTATTGAAATTGGAGAAAGGGTTCCAGTACTTCACAGAGATATTTTTAATTTAAGATATTTAATTGAAGAAATGCAAGACCGCGCTTATGAGATTGCTGACGAATACTCGGAAGATTATTTAATAGATTTAACATCAGAAAAAGCTGGCGAACTTGGGTCATTAATTTTAAATTGGTTAAATACTAATGTAAATCAACCAAATTTCTTTACAGTTAAAGGTGAAAAAGAAATAACAGTGCAAGAATTTAGAGAAAGATTTATATAAAGGAATAAAAATGCAAATATACGCAGGGAAACAAGTAAAAGCAATCGATTTATTACAAGTTGGTTCAGAAAGTAAATTATTAGAAGTTCTAGATCAAGCTAATTTATCGGACAGAGAACTAGATGAACTTCCCTTTGGAGTAAATAACGGATTTAGTAGATTCTTTGATGCTAATTTATTAGAAACTGACAAAGGGATTTATTTTGCTTGTAATGAAGTAGGTGGGTGTTTCTGTGAACCTGCATATATTCTTGAATTAAATTCTTTCCCAGAAGAGGAAGTAATTCAAGAAATTTCAGCAATGCTAATAAAATTAGACAGTCTTGGGACTAGAGTTGATAATTTAAAAGGAACTCTAGATAGTATTTATTATAAATTAGATGTTAAAAAAGCGTTAGTTAATGAATTTCAAAGAGAAGAATTAGAAGACTCTTTAATTCACGAATTAAGAATAAATATCAGTGATTCAATTAATCTAGCAATTGATAATTTTAGAGATAAGTATTCTTCTATTATAACTGAAACTGATTTAGAAAGAATAATCAAGGATATTCAAAGAGAATTCAATTAATATTTAAGGTTCTTTATATTATAATATATGAAATAAAAAGGAACAGCATGAAAAGATTAGAAAATCTACAGAAAATATTAGATGAAGTATTAGGCGATTATGGTGGGACATTAAAATATGATGTTAGTGATGATAGTAAAATAGATATATACAAAAATGATTTTATTAAATTATTTTTATAAAAATGTTGTGGGTGATTTACTTCTTGAAGAGACAAATGAATTTTCTATTATCGAAAGAATAAAAAAATGATTAGTTTATATAACTATATAAATGAAGCACCATTATCTTGGACTTTTAATAATAAAAGCAATGCTATTTCTTTAGAAAAAGATGGTGATGAATTTATATCTTTAAATTATGGTCAATCTACAGTTAAAATAGAAAATGATAGAGTTAAAATTAAAATATTAGGAGAATAAATGCTAGATATATTATTAAATAATTATCTTTTATTAATAAATATACTGTTACCATTTGGTATAGGGTTATATTTTGTTTTGACACACACCGAGTATAGTCTTAAAGAGTTCAGTATTCAAGTTTCTTTAACTACGGTAATTTTAATCTTTGCTTTTTGGATAGGTTATAATGTTAATGATGTTTATACTAAAAGTTATAAAACTAATAGTGTGTCTAAATTTATATACGAAGAGCACTGGACTGAAAAAGTAACATATTCAGATTCATATAAATGCGGTAAAAATACATGTTATACAACAAAAACTAGATATGATTATCATCCAGATAAGTATTATATAGTTGCTAATACCAGCGCAGTTTCTGAAATATCACGACATAATTATCAAAAAGCAATTGAAAAATTTGGTGAAGTTAAAATAAAAAGCTACCAACTGAATCAAAGTTCATACGGTGATGGTCGAACATTTGAATCAATTCCTTCAGAAGTAATCCCATTTGCTGATTATGATAGAGAAATTAATTATATTTATGCATCAGAAACTAATATAATTAAATCTGGTGCATTTAAAGACTTAGAAACACAATATAAAGATGAATTAGTAAATTACCCTGTAATAAAAAAAGATGATACTCTATATGGTACTCAGAATTTCAAAAGAGTTGTAAACTCAAAATTAGTATCAAAAGAAATAGCAGACAAACTACAAGATGATTTAGAAAAATTAAGTATAAATTTTCCGGGGAACCCTATTATTTATTTAACTAGTTCAACAAGTAGAGATTTCGCTTATGTTGTAAAAGGATTCTATAAAGATATGTATTTCAATGATGCTATGTTAGTCGTGGGTGTTAAAGATAATAAAATTACATGGACAGAACCTGTAAGTCTTTCAAAATCAGCAGAATTTAAAGTATACTCTACTAATTTAACAGATGATTTCAATGATTTAATACCTAAATATTCTGAAGTTTTAAAAAATTACTGGAAGAAACCAAACCTAGATGACTTTAAATATTTAGCAGGTTCAGTTGATTTGCCTCTTTGGTACGAATTATTAATCGTTTTTACAAATTTAGTTGGTAGCTTTTTTGTATTCAGATACATGTTTAGACACGAATTGTAGGAGATAGTTGTGGAAAGTATTTTATGTTATACAGTTACTGTTGTGAGTTGTTTTATCTTATTCGTAATTAACAATTATTTAGTTAAGGTAAAAAAGTTAGATTATCAGTGGAAGATAACTGCTGATATTTTTTGGTGGTTTACTTTAATGCCCGCGGTTAATATAATAGCTTTTGTATTCGTGTTATGTTTAGTTATTTATTTTTTAACTAAAGATTTCATAGAACAAAATTAATAAAAATTTTTAATATTCTTTATAATATAATAAATATATAAAATAAAAAAGGACAAATATGAATAATTTAAACAAAAATAAAGTAATAAGTTTAATAGATGTGTATTTAGATGAATTAAACATCACAGTACCAGAAATAAAAACAAAATTGAGAGAATTCTATCTTTTAGAATTGGAACACACTCTTGAGATGGTTCAAAGACAACAAGAATTTGGTAAAATTGCTAATTATAATTTTCTAGGCTTAATTAAATCATTAGATAGATTTGAATATTTTAATGGTATTAAGAATTTAGAAACTGAAAATGAATATTTTACATTTGTTGTAAATCAAGTTAATAACGCATTTGGTAAAATCTTTAAAGGAGATATTGATGGATAGTAGAATAGAATTAGCAAATGCTATATCTGGGTTAATTTTATCAGACACATCAGATGAAAAAATAATAAAAGCAAGGGTTCAATATTTTGATGTTTTATTAGATGATACTATCGGAAACTTTTATGAACTTAAAACAAATAGAAAAATCCCATTATTTGAATTATATGAACGATTAAAATTAGGTTCTGAAAATTATTGCTTAACAGAAAAACAATTTGACAAAGAAAATAACAAATTAGTTAATTTAATTCAAAGAAAATTTGGTGTTTCATTAAAGAATCAAAGTGAAAAATAATATAAACCATTATTTAGTGTCTATTTTGATTAATAGATATTTTAACCAATTTAATAAGTTTGATACTGTTACAAGATTCAGATTAATAAATGCATTTTTGGTTGCAGCTGGAATGAATTTACTTTATCCAGTTCTTGCTGATTTAAAGGGTGAATATCTTGTAGCTTGGATTATATCTGCGTTTATGATAATTGAAACGTTAGCAGTAAAAACAAACAGGTATTTTATCGAAAATTTTACTCTTAGTAGAATGTATAAATTAAGTGTTTTTGCTCATATAAACTTCACTCTTGTTGCTGCTCTTTATTTTTGGAGCCCGATATATATGATATATGCTGATATGATTGCTGCAATTATTGATGTTAGTATATTCTCTGCATTTTCAATAATGTTAACAAACTATTTAACAAATAATTACCCTGAAAGTATGAATGAATTTCAAATTGTTAGAAATAGTATTTGGGCAGATGGAATTCTTCTAGGGTTGTGTACGGTTACGCTCATAACTTATTTCTTTGGTAACTCTGTTGCCATTTCGGTATTTCTTGTATTTAATGTGTGTTTTAGTTCTTGGTTAGTTTGGAACTGGAATTTTTATGATAATGTTAAAATAAAAAAAGGAGAATAAATGAAAAAGATTGAGGTTCTTTATAAAAAAGAATACGTTGGTAGAATAATATTTGTTATAAAATATTTAGATAAAGTAACATTCGTTTATAAAAGTTCAGGATTTTCAGGAACAGGTCACGAGAGTAATATTATTCCATTTATGTATCTAAACAATTACAGGTCTGTAAGAGAACCTATGATAGGATATATTTGGAAAGAATATTTCGTAAATGGAAAATACGAAAGTCATGATAAAAATTTCACAGGTAACGTTAAATTGTTTTTAGATGAATTAAAAGTTCTATTGGAAGATGAAGTTTCTACGCAAACAGAAGAAGAATGTGATACTATTGTGAATTATAAAGATTTCATATCATTAGTTAATGAAATTAATTTAAATCTTAAAAAATTCGAAAAACAATATGGTTTATTAGATTATTCTTTAGTTTAATACTGTTTTAAGGCTCTTTATAATATAATATTTTATATAAAATAAAAAGGATTTAAATTGAAGAAACAAGATGAAATAGATTTTTTCTGGTATTTAATCGAATCGGAAGTCTCGGAATATTCCGGTTGTGTTCATCCAGGAAGAGATAAAATTAAATTATTCAATATGCCTAATAAGAGAAAAATGGTTTAGAAATGATATTTGGAATTGTGGTGGTTCTTTGTACACTGGCTGGTTTGAAAAGAACGCAATAGAAAATTTTACTACAGATAAAGGAATAATTAATGACTGAAATCGACTGGGAAGACTGGAAAGCACACATCAGAATAAAGTTAAAGAAAAAAGAATTGAAACTTATTTTTGATATGCACGGAGAAATTGGATTAGAGGAGCATTTGAAGGATATAATGCAAAATATAAAAAATGAGATTATGGAGCTAGATAAATGATTGAAATTCAAAATGTAACTGTTTACAAATGCGAACATTGTAATTATACTGATACTATGAAAGCTAGATTATTATCTCATGAAAGTAAATGTTTATCTGAACAATTAAAAGCTGCTAAAAATAAAGATAAACAAGAGATTTATAATCTTTTAGACACTTATATTATTAATATAAAGATTAAAGAATTTGTTGAAATATATAATTTACCAATTTCAAGCGAAATAGAATTTGTTAAGATTTCAATCGACAATTCATTTTTACCTGGTTTAGAATTAGATAGTTCTATAACAGGTATTTTTGATAGAACCAAATTCAGATTATATAATGAACTTAGTAATTTAAGATATACAAAAGAACATTTAACAAAAGAAGTTTCAGATGTAATTGACTGGTTTAATTCAGCAATAAGTAAACAAATGGAAGTTATAGATTCATTTAATTCATGTAAATGCGCAAAAATTAAATTAGCCATAAAAGATTATTTAAAAGGAATTAGATGAAAAAACAAGAAATAGGATTAAACAAAGAATCACTAGGCGATAGAATTAAAAGATATGAGTCGCAATATGAAATGGTCATTTCTCCAGAATCTGAAATAATTGTTAGAATCGATGGACATCATTTTTCAGCATTTACAAAGGGATTTGATAAACCATTTGATGCAGCTCTTTCTGAAGCAATGGTTCGTACAACAGAAGATTTATTAGATAGGTTTAGTGCTTATGCAGCGTATTCACAATCAGACGAAATAACGTTATATATTCCAAGTCTTAAAGATGTTCCAAATGCACATCAAAGAATTAGAGATAACTGGACGCATCAATTTTCTGGAAGAACTCAAAAAATTTCTTCTTTAGTGGCTGCTTACACAACAATGAGATTTAATAAACATTTAAGAGATATATTTAATGAAAAATTATATTGTCACAGAGAACAGTTTGAAGATGCTTTTAAAAGAACAAGAGAGGAAGAAGAATCAGAAAAATATTTAGATATATTAGAAAATAAATTAGATTTAGCTTATTTTGATGCTAGAGTATTTGGTGTACCAGATAAAGCAGAAGTATTTAATAGTTTTATGTTCAGAAGTAGAGATAATGAAAAGAACTCAAAATCTCAGTTCGCACAAGCACATTGCAATCATAAAGAATTATTACATAAAAATGGAGCTGAACAAATTCAATATACTCTTGAGGAAACAGGAAAAGACTGGAACACTATAGAAGATAAATATAAATTTGGAACTCTTGTAAAGAAAGAGTTATATATGAAAGAAACGGATTCTGGAAATGTTCAAAGAAGTAGAACAAAAAGAATTTATCAAAAGTTCACTGAATTCTCTGAAGAAAATGTAAAATTAATTTGCTCACAGTACTTGAGTACTTGAGTAGTTTATAAATAAATATAAAAAGGAATAAAAATGCCATTTTATAGTTTTAGAGATTATTACTATTATTTACTCGAGGAGAGTTCTAGAAAAAACGAATCCGTGATAAACAAAATATCTAAATTATTTTTATTAAAAGATGGTGAAAGAGTACTAAGTAAATTCAAAGAAATTTTTGATATTGAAGATAACACGATAAAACTACAGAAAGTTGAAATAGGAGGGACTTATGACCCTAATACAAACACTGTTGGTTATAGCACAATTAATTCGCTGATACATGAAATGCTACATTATTTACAAGTACAGAGTAAAAACAAATACAAGTACATTGAACCTAAATTAGATGATCGTGGTTTATTAGCTTATATATACCAACCATTAGAATTAAATAACTGGGCTTTATCACTTGCGGATGATGCCCAAGAATATAATTCATTTGAGATGTTTTTACGAAGTGGTAAACACTTCGATAATTTTGAAAAGCTACATAGATCTGATAGAATTAAACATATCATCTATTTAATTACACAGAATACAGATTGTCCAGAAAGAACAAAGAGTAGACATAAATTATTAAAATTGATGAAACAATATTACTTAACGATAAAAACTCTAAGAAGAGATGTTGAAGATTTTTATTTGGTTGAGATAAATGAACCTTTTATTTAATTAAACATTAAGGTTCTTTATAATATAATTATAATAATAAAATTAATATCTTTTATATTATAATTATATAAATAATATAAATTAAAGGAGGAAAGATGGAAATAGTTAGAAGTGCTAAATATAGATTATATCCAACTGCTAAACAGAAATCTTTACTCCATAATCATTTTGGTAGTACTAGATTTGTATTTAATTCTGTTCTAGGTATGATTCAAGAATCAAAATTTGGAACTACATTATCTAAAAGTGGTAAAGAAGTATCTATTATTCCATCTCAAACGCAAATTGTTAATCAAGTTACTATTCTAAAATCTAAATATTCATTTTTATATGGAACCGGTAATGATTTTTTACAAGCTGAATTAAATAATTTATATTCAGCTTTTAAAGGATTCT
>RRZT012667500.1_pt1 | contig 11701 bp, 6 predicted proteins | sample 2165551 | NCBI WGS metagenome assembly RRZT01 (sample SAMN10456910, study PRJNA506462) | wastewater metagenome | biome: wastewater; feature: sludge; material: wastewater sludge; isolation source: wastewater sludge with Escherichia coli K12::gfp cells carrying plasmid... | place: USA: Moscow, Idaho ... | reverse complement strand
CTGTGCAAGATCAAACAAGTGCAAATCACCTGGTTAAGTACGCTCACCAAAAGTAGCGATACTACTTGATTTGCGCGCGCCTAGCACCTCAGGATCGCCCCAAGCAGATTCACGGACCTTGAGTTTTCAAGGTTTAGAGAAGATTTATCAGCGAAGACATCCCCATTTAGTTGCCTTGACGGAATGCCCATGAAGCACACCTCCCACAACTAATTCGTCGCTGCCTGCACGAGGCGCTCCCCTGTATTTGCGCGTGGGAGCCCATTTATGAAACGCATGCTTTTTAACGCGACACAGGCCGAGGAACTCCGTGTCGCCATTGTTGATGGCCAGAAACTCGTTGACCTCGACATTGAATCGGCCGCCAAGGAACAGAAGAAAAGCAACATTTACAAAGCCGTAATCACGCGCATCGAGCCCAGCCTTGAAGCCGCATTTGTCGATTACGGTGCTGAGCGCCATGGTTTCCTGCCGTTCAAGGAAATTTCCCGAATCTACTTTCAGCCGGGCGTCGAGGCCAATCGCGCCACGATCAAGGAGGCCTTGCGTGAAGGCCAGGAACTGATTGTCCAGGTCGACAAGGATGAACGCGGCAACAAGGGTGCCGCCCTGACCACATTTGTCAGCCTCGCTGGCCGCTATCTCGTTCTGATGCCGAACAATCCGCGCGGCGGCGGTGTTTCGCGCCGTGTCGAAGGTGACGAGCGTGCCGAGTTGCGCGACGTGATGGATCAGTTGCAGGTTCCTCAGGGTATGAGTCTGATCGCCCGCACTGCGGCGATCGGTCGTTCGGCCGAAGAACTACAATGGGACTTGAACTACCTGATGCAGCTCTGGAAAGCCATCGAAGGTGCGGCCAACCAGCAAAAGGGCGCCTTCCTGATCTATCAGGAAGGCAGCTTGGTCATTCGTGCAATCCGCGATTACTTCCAGCCAGATATTGGCGAAATCCTGATCGACACCGACGACGTTTACGAACAGGCGCGCCAGTTCATGGCGCACGTGATGCCGGCGACGGTCAACCGGATCAAGCGTTATCGGGACGACGTTCCGCTCTTCTCGCGTTTCCAGATCGAGCACCAGATCGAGTCGGCGTACTCGCGGCAAGTCAACCTGCCGTCGGGTGGCGCCATCGTCATCGACCATACCGAAGCGCTGGTCTCGGTCGACGTCAACTCGGGTCGCTCGACGCGCGGTGCCGACATTGAAGAAACCGCGTTCAAGACGAACCTCGAAGCGGCCGAGGAAGTTGCGCGCCAGTTGCGCCTGCGCGACCTGGGCGGTTTGATCATCATCGACTTCATCGACATGGAAAACCAGCGCAATCAGCGCGAGGTTGAGAACCGCATGCGTGACGGACTGCGCCTCGACCGCGCGCGCGTGCAGACTGGCAAGATCAGCCGCTTTGGCTTGATGGAATTGTCCCGCCAGCGCCTGCGCCCTGCCCTGGCCGAGACGAGCTACATCCCCTGCCCGCGCTGCTCCGGGACTGGCCACATCCGTAGTGCCGAATCGGCGGCGCTGCACATTCTGCGCATCCTCGAAGAGGAAGCCATGAAGGACAACACAGCGGCCGTCCATACGCAGGTGCCCGTGGATGTCGCCACCTTCCTGCTCAACGAGAAACGCCAGGATATTCAGGCGATCGAGTTGCGCCACAAGGTCAGCGTCCTGTTGATTCCTAACATCCATCTCGAGACACCGCAGCACAGTATCGTCCGCCTGCGTCACGACGAGCTCAATCAGGATGACCTGCAGCAACCGTCATACAAGATGGTCGACGTGCCGTCGGAAGAGAACAACAAGCAAGCGGCTGCGGCACACGAAACACGCGCTCCGCGCCAAGAGGCTGCGATCAAGGGAATCACGCCATCGCAACCCGCTCCGATCGTTCCGGAAAAAACGAAAGAGCCTGAAGAGAAAGCCGAGAAGGGATTCTTTGCCAAGATTCTTTCCTGGTTCCGTAAGGAACCCGAACCCGTCGCCGCGCCAAAACCCGAACGCAAGCCGAGAAGCAACTCGCAGCGCGACGGCAAACGCGGTGGGAGGAACAGCAACCGCCGTGACGAGGAGCGGGAAGGACGCGAGCCCCGCCCGAACCGCGAGCCGAAGGAAGCTCGTCCGACCCAGGCACCGGCACGCGAAGAGAATCAGAAGCCGCGCGAGCCAAAGGAGGCACGCGAACCACGCCGCCAGCGCGAGCCACGCCCTGAGAAGAAGGAGTCTCAGAGCCCGGTTGTCGCCGAGGTCAAGGAAGTGCTGCCGGAGACCGTCGGTGCCGAAGACAAGGCCCCGAGTGGCGATGGCGGCAACGGCGGTGCTCGTCGCCGCGGTCGTCGCGGCGGTCGTCGCGAACGGGGTGAGCGCACAGAGAACCGGGTTGGAACGCAATCGTCCGAAATAGCGGAAAGCACAGAGGTGGTTGTCGCCGCCAGTGCCATAGGCGCCGACGTGACCGCTACCGAGAATCCTGCGGCCGAAAGCCTGGCACCGGTTGAAACTGCCGTTGAAACGGCTATCGCCCCGATTGCTGGCGACGAAGCGAAGCAGGAAGCATTACCTGCAAGCGAGTCCGAAATCTCGGTCGAAACCCCGGTCGTCAGCGCAGTTCCCGCAGCGCAAGAATCACCTGTCGCGCTTGCAACGACAGAAACACCGGTAGCAAGCGTAACAACCCTCATCGAAGAACAGGCCGCCACCGTCGCTGCGAGTGACGAGGCCATCGTCGCCAACGTCGAGGAAACGGTTTCGACCGAGGAGACGGCGGCTCCGATCGAAGTCGCCGCGACCACACCCTCCGAGATTTCTCAACTCGTACCAGCACCGGTTAATCTCGAAACCACGCTGCAATCGAGCGGACTGGTCATGGTTGAAACCAGCGGCGATAAGATCAAGGCGTGGCAACCCGAGGAAGAGACTGCCGTACCGGCGCCCCCCAAGCCACGGCGGCGGCGTCCGCAAGTCGTTTCGACCAGCGACGAGCCGTTGGTGATGGTGGAAACCAGCAAGTAACACCGGTCGAGACATTACGGCTGTAAGCAGTGACTGAGGGCGCGCAAGCGCCCTCAGTCTTTATATCGTTTCGCCACCGGAGATCAGGCTTCGCTGTCGTGTTTCGCAACACCGAACAGCCGCTCCTTGAGCCTGAAAAGCTCATCACGCGCGACAGCTGCCTTCTCAAACTCGAGATTGCGCGCGTGATCGGCCATTTCCTTTTCCAGACGTTTGATTTCCCGAGTCAATGCCTTTTCGCTCATCGCCTCGTAGCCTGCCTTCTGCTGCGCAACCTTGTGTTCCCGTTGAGCTGTTTCGGCATCGTAGACGCCATCGATGATGTCCTTGATTCGTTTGGTCACGCCTTTCGGGACAACGCCGTTCTCCTCGTTGAAGTGAATCTGCTTGGTCCTCCGCCGCTCGGTCTCGGAAATCGCACGCTGCATTGATCCGGTGACGCGATCCCCATAGAGAATCGCGGTACCGTTGAGGTGCCGAGCGGCACGTCCGACCGTCTGGATCAGCGAGCGCTCTGAGCGCAGGAAACCCTCCTTGTCCGCGTCAAGGATCGCGACCAGCGACACCTCGGGAATGTCGAGCCCTTCACGCAGGAGGTTAATGCCGACCAGAACGTCGAACTCGCCCAGGCGAAGGTCGCGAATGATTTCGACGCGCTCAACCGTATCGATATCGGAATGAAGGTAACGCACGCGGATTCCGTTCTCGCCAAGGTACTCGGTCAGTTCCTCCGACATCCGCTTGGTCAAGGTGGTCACCAGCACACGTTCGTTCCGAGCGACGCGCGATCTGATTTCCGACAACAGATCATCGACCTGCGTCGCTGCCGGACGCACGATGATCGTGGGATCGACGAGTCCGGTCGGACGCACGACCTGCTCGACGACTTGCCCCTGGTGTTCGTTTTCATAGTCGCCCGGCGTCGCCGAGACGAAGATCGTCTGGCGCAACAGAAGCTCGTATTCCTCGAACTTGAGTGGACGGTTGTCGAGCGCCGACGGCAGACGGAAACCATAGTTAACGAGGTTTTCCTTGCGCGAACGGTCGCCCTTGTACATGCCGCCAACCTGCGAGATCGCCACGTGCGACTCGTCGATGAACATCAAGGCATCGGCCGGCAAGTAATCGATCAGCGTCGGCGGCGGCTCCCCGGCCAAGCGTCCGGAAAGATGCCGCGAGTAGTTTTCGATGCCCTTGCAGAAACCCAACTGGTCGAGCATTTCGAGGTCGAAGCGGGTCCGTTGCTCGATGCGCAGGCTTTCGACAAGCCGCCCTTCACGGTTGAAGAACTCGATGCGGTCGCGCAATTCGTCCTTGATCGCCTCGATCGCGCGCAACACCGTCGCACGCGGCGTCACGTAGTGCGACGAGGGGAACACCGTGTAGCGGATCACCTTCGCCTGCAGATGGCCGGTCAGCGGATCAAAGAGCTGCAGGCCGTCGATTTCGTCGTCGAACAAGGAAATCCGGATCGCGTTCTCGGCGTTTTCCGCGGGAAACACGTCGATGATGTCGCCGCGTACCCGGAACGTGCCGCGCCGGAAATCGGTTTCGTTACGCTCGTATTGCATCTCGGACAAGCGCTTGATGATGTCGCGCTGGCCCATGCGGTCACCGACGCGCATCGTCAGGATCATCTGATGGTATTCGTCGCGGTCGCCGATACCGTAGATGCACGACACCGTCGCCACGATCACGCAATCGCGGCGCTCAAGCAGGCTCTTCGTCGCAGAGAGGCGCATCTGCTCGATGTGTTCGTTGATCGCCGAGTCCTTCTCGATGAACAGATCGCGCGAAGGAACATAGGCTTCCGGCTGGTAGTAGTCGTAGTAGGAGACGAAATACTCGACCGCATTTTCCGGAAAGAACTCGCGGAATTCGGCATACAGCTGCGCGGCGAGCGTCTTGTTCGGCGCGAGGATCAGCGCCGGACGCCCCGTCCGCGCGATGACATTGGCCATCGTGTAGGTCTTTCCCGAACCAGTCACGCCGAGCAATGTCTGAAACGACAATCCGTCCTCAAGGCCTTCCACGAGTCTGGCAATCGCCTCCGGCTGATCGCCCGCCGGCTGAAACGGCTGATGGAGACGGAAGGGACTGCCTTCGAAGGTAACTACTGGAATTGTTTGTGTATTCATCATGCTAGAATTTTACGTGGATTACGTGGAACGGGCCTTTGGCTCTTGTTCCCGCGACCGAAGGTATCACCGAAACCCTCCGCTTTTTGATCAACCTGTGGCACCGGGCATCCCCCTGACTCACGCCCGGAATGCGCCGCATCGACTGGAATTGACTGCCTGATGACCTCATCAATATTCTCCGCCGTAGAGATGGCTCCGCGTGACCCGATCATCGGACTTAACGAACTCTTCAACGCCGACACCCGTTCGATCAAGGTTAATTTGGGTGTTGGCGTCTATTTCGACGACAACGGAAAAATCCCGCTGCTCGATGCAGTCAAAGTCGCGGAAAAAGCACGTCTCGAAGCGATGCCGCCACGCGGTTACCAGCCCATCGATGGGACGCCGGCGTACAACCAGTCCGTGCAAAAACTGATCTTCGGCGCCGATTCGCAACTGTTGGCCGAAGGTCGCGTCGTCACGGCGCAAGCGCTGGGCGGTACCGGCGCGCTCAAGATCGGCGCCGATTACCTCAAGCAATTGATGCCGAACGCCACGGTGTATATCAGCGATCCGAGCTGGGAAAACCATCGCGCACTGTTCGAGGCCGCCGGCTTCCCGGTCGACATCTACCCGTACTACGACGCCGCGACGCGCGGGGTCAACTTCGACGGAATGAAGTCCAAGCTGAATACGCTGCCGGCCGGATCGATCGTCGTCCTTCACGCCTGCTGCCACAACCCGACCGGCGCCGACATGAGCGAAGCGCAATGGGTTGAAACCATCGCCATCCTGCGCGAACGCGGCCTGATCGCCTTCATCGACATGGCCTACCAGGGCTTCGCCGACGGCATCGCCGAAGACGCGCTGGCGCTCAACCTGTTCGCCGCTTCCGGTCTGCAGTTCCTCATTTCGAGCTCGTTCTCGAAGTCGTTCTCGCTCTACGGCGAGCGCGTCGGCGCCCTGTCGATCGTCACCGCCTCCAAGGACGAGTCGGCACGCGTGCTGTCGCAGGTCAAGCGCGTCATCCGGACCAACTACTCGAACCCGCCGACGCACGGCGGTGCGGTCGTTGCCTCAGTCCTCTCCAGCCCGGAACTCCGGAAAATGTGGGAAGACGAACTCGCCGCCATGCGTGTGCGCATCCGGACGATGCGCAGCAGCCTCGTCGAAAAACTGAAGGCACGCGGTACGAGCAAGGACTTCTCCTTCGTCACGGCGCAGCGCGGGATGTTCTCGTATACGGGACTTTCGGCCGAGCAGGTCGCTCGTCTACAAAGCGAGTTCGGAATCTACGCCGTCAGCACCGGCCGCATCTGCCTGGCCGCACTCAACACCAAGAACATCGACTACGTTGCTGACTCGATCGTGACTGTTCTCTGATCTTGCGTTAGCTGAAGAAGAGGCCGTTCAGTCTGACTGAGCGGCCTCTTTGTTTTCAGTCACGAATTCAGTTGTTCCCAGCCCTGACCTCGGGAACCATCAGCGTACCGCCGAGCGACACGGGAACGCGCATCTGATTTGCCGTACCGCGCATTTGAAGCTCCATCCTGCCCTTGAGCTTCAAATCCTTGCTCACCTCCGCACTACCCGATGACTGCATCAAGCCCGAATTGATACTGATGCCCGAAACCTGGTAACCAGAATCCGTTACCTTGATCTTTCCAGACAACTGCTCGAACTGCGTCGCTCCACCTTGGACAGGACCACGCGACACCCGGCGCACCGCCTCAGGCAGATCGATGCCACGCATGCTGCCTCGATCCAGCGAAAATGCGCCATCCGCATCCATGGTCGAGAAAATCGTCGCCCAATTCTCCGAAATAGCCGAGAAGCGCAGATTTCCCGACGCGCTGCCGGACAGCAACTGACCAACACCGAGCGCTTCGCCAAGACGTGCCGCGTCAATCCGCTCGTAGGCCACCTCACCCGTAAGTGTGCAGACCTTGTCCCCGCGGAGTACGGCCACGCCTTTGACGACGCCGTCAAAGACTCGCAACTCCATGTCGCTGAGCGTAAGCGCACCGCCTTCAACTACACCCTTGAGGTTCGCCGAGTTAACAACCAGGCGCGACGCCTCCGACGGGCGCCATGCGAGCGCATCGAGCTTTACCTCGAGCCCGGCACCGACCGGTTTTGCTTCCAGTTTGGTGCCACGATCAGCCGAGTTCAGTTGTACCCCCTGGAACAAGCCCTTGGCATCACGCTGCACTTCACCTTCCAAGCCTTCGAGAACAAGTCCGGCGAAGGACAATTCCGTCTTCTCCAGGCGAATGTTCTCCAGGCCGAATCTTGACGCGGGCAATGCAAGCGAAGCAAACAACCTTGGCAGCTCAGCAACCAACTCGGCAGGCAAGGAAACGCCGCTGAGTACGACCTGGCGGAAAAGGATCTTCGGTTCGAACAAGCTTCCAACCTCAGGCAACAGATGCGCTTCGCCGATATTCAGAGCGTTTTCATCCTTGCCGATTTTGACATGGGCGAGCGTAAGACCCGGTTTGGGGTAAACCTCGCCGCGAATTTCGCCCACCGTGACCGGCTGTCCCGTGGCCTGTTCGATTGCCGCCTCAACGTCAGTACGGAAGAGGTTGTAGGGGAAGAACATCACAAGCAGCACGGCGAGCACTATCAGGAACAGGAACGCAATCGTCGCAACGGCGCTCCAGGTCAGCGAATCACGTCGCCCTCCGCGGCGAATCGGCTTGATGGAGACTTTCGCAGACTCGATCACTTCCCCGCCGGAGAAAAGCCTCCTGATACGCGCGGCCAACTTCACCAATCCACCGCCCGCCTTCTCCGACGCCAAGTCGGATTTCTTCGGCTTGGCAGGTTTTTCCACAACCGGCGGTATGGCCGGTTTCTCGGTATTCGCGAAAGGCATGGGCGGGAATGGAAACGCCGAGGTACTGAACGCCGAGTCCGCGGGCAAGCTGAAGCCCGCATCAACGCCTGGTGCGGCCGTCGCTCCCTTGTCCTGCGAGACGACCTGCATCGCCTTGTTCAGCGCGGCGCTACGGATCTCTTGTGCAACCTTCTTGCTCTCGGACCAGAGTGAATCCTGTTCCGCCTGTGGCGCGATGAAGCCGCCGGCTTCGAGTTCGGCCAGCGCGCTCTCCGTCAGCGCCTGATTACCGATTTTCAATACCAGGTCCGATACCGTCGACTTGCCGTCAACCAGGATAAGAACCATACGCAGATTCCTCTGCATCACACGGGTTCTCTGGTGCATTGCCTCCTCACCCGAGGCGGTTTTCAGATAGATCAGATTGGAATCCATTAGCTGGCAAATTGAAGGCAGATTGTTGACGAAGGTGTCGTGAGTGACTAGAATGCGCGCTTCGTTGTTCCTCGATAGCTCAGTCGGTAGAGCGCCGGACTGTTAATCCGTAGGTCCCTGGTTCGAGCCCAGGTCGGGGAGCCAAGAAATTCAAGGGATTGTGAGAAATCACAATCCCTTTTTCTTTTTCTGTTGCCGGACTGCTCGCAGAAACACATGGTCTAGCCCTCTCGCCGCCTACCCGGCCTGCTTCGGCCTACGAACGGCAGAATACACCAGCGTTAGCCATTCTTCATAGCGCCGTTTTTTGGCTTGCTCTCGAACACTTCCCACGGCAAGATGCTCGGCTTTTCGGGCCTCCGGACGACTCGAGGCCGGACTAAAAGCAGAAGAACTCAAAACACAACGGAGGCTCAATGAACACATCCAAACGCGACGGCTTTACCAGCACATTTGGCGTGCTGGTCGCTACCCTCGGTTCGGCCGTCGGACTGGGCAACATCTGGAAATTTCCTTCGCTCACCGGAACCAACGGCGGCGCAGGTTTCCTGCTCGTTTACCTGCTCGCCACTCTGATGGTCGGCCTGCCGCTGATGATGGTCGAGACGATGCTCGGCCGTACCGCCCGGGCCAACGCGATCACCACGTTTGAACGCCTGGCTCCACGACAGCCTTGGTGGAAAGCCATCGGCTGGATGGGTTTCGTTGCCGCGCTGCTGATCATGGCTTTTTATTCGGAAGTCGCCGGCTGGGTGTACGCCTACATCTTCAAAGCGATGAGCGGCGAAATCCTGACCAGTGATCCCAAGGTCGCCGGCGGCATCTTCGGCGCGCTGGTTTCGAATCCTGTTTCGTCGCTGATCTGGCAATGGGTGGTCCTCGGCGTCACCGGCAGCATCATCATGCTCGGCGTTTCAAAAGGCATCGAAGCCGTTACGCGAAAATTGATGCCGCTGCTTTTCATCCTGCTGCTCGTCCTTTGTGTGCGCAGCCTGACCCTCGAAGGCGCATCGCAGGGACTGACCTTCCTGTTCAGCCCGGACTTCTCGAAGATCACGCCGGCAGTCATCCTGACCGCGCTCGGCCTCGCCTTCTTCAAGCTCTCGCTCGGCATGGGAACGATGCTGACCTACGGCAGCTATTTCCGCGAGAACCAGAACATTCCAGCGACGACGACGCGCGTCATGCTGGCCGACCTCTCGATTTCCCTGCTTGCCGGCGTCGCCATCTTCCCGGCGGTCTTTGCCTTCGGCTTTGAGCCGGCCGCCGGCCCGTCGCTGGTGTTCATGACCATCCCGGCGGTATTCACGTCCATACCGGGCGGCATCGTCTTCATGACGATCTTCTTCATTCTCACGGCGATCGCCAGTGTTGGCGCGATTCTCTCGCTGCTCGAAGTACCGGTGGCCATCCTGTCGGAACGCTTCGGCATGGGCCGCAAAATCGCTTCGATCTGCACGATCCTGGCGATTGCGCTGATCGGTGCGCCCGCCGCGCTATCGCAAGGTGTGCTGGCGGAGACGAAGCTGTTCGGCATGAATCCGTTCGACCTCTTCGATTTCCTCAGTTCCAACGTGCTTCTGCCCGTGGGCGGCATCCTGATTTGCCTCTTTGTAGGCTGGGTCTATGGGCTGCCGGAGCTGGAGAAGCGCCTGAGCAACGAGGGAGCGCTGAACAACCGCGGCCTGATCCGCGCGGTTTTCTTCCTTGTCCGCTTCATTGCCCCGCTATCGATCGCTATCGTCCTGCTGCACGGGCTGAAGGTCTTCTGACTTAGACAAACACCTGTTGCGGAAACCCATCCGCAACCGGCATCGAACCAAGCTAGCGGCGGCAGTTTTTGCCGGATACCGAAGCCGTCCGGGCAAACCCGAACCGGACTTGCCGCTCGAACTGGCCGATCAAGGCCTTATCTGCCTGGCGCGTTAATTGCGTAACGACGTTCACCTCGAATGTCCATGCAGGAGCCGCCATGTCACCCTTTTCCGCGCTTGGAATCGCCAGCAGCCTGTTTGATCTGCTGCAATCGTTCACCAGCAAGACCTCGTCCTCGGTGACCGACCTCGCCGACGGCACCGATTTCTCGACCTCGCTGAAAGTCCGACTGGCCGAACTGCAGGCGAACTCCATCACTACGATCACGAGCGGGGCAGCGAGCACATCATCGACATCATCGCCCTTCGACTTCCTGATCGGGCGCGACAATGCGACGCCGGCAGCAGGCATCCCGGGCCTGTCGGCAACGGGACGCAATCTCTCGCTGTTCGACCCCGAATCCGCCTTCACGATGATGAGCCGGATCAATTCGCTCGACGTGACCTGCAAGGCGCAGTTCTCCGAACTGAGCGAAATGAAGGCAGCGGTATCGGAGATGAAAGAGGCCGGCCAGACGCTGGGCGACGCGGTCGATTCGACCAGCGAAAACGCGGCAATCACAAGCCAGCTTCAAACCTTCGTCAGCAAGTACAACGAATGGGCTGCCGAGTTCGAGGCGACGGTCAAGGGCGACGGCGTGCTGGCCGGAACGCAGGCGGCGGATATTTCCCTCTACGAATTGCGCCAGAGCATCGAGAACCGCTTCAACGGCGCGCTCGACGGCTTTCGCGGACTTGCCGACCTCGGTCTGACCATCGACCCGACGACCCGCCTCGCTGCGCTCGATACGAGCAAACTTGACTCCGCACTGGCCACGAACAAGGCCGGTGCCGTCAATACGATCGACGAGTTCAGCGCGAATTTTGCCAAATCTGCCGGGCTGCTCACTTCGGCCAGCAACTTCATTCCGAATCGTTTGGCCAATCTGGATCGCGTGATCGACTACATCAGCGAAAACAAGACGTCGCTGCAAGCCGAGTTTGGCCTCGGTGATCCGGCCAAGACGTCGGACAAGGTCGCCAAGGCGCTGGCCGCATACAACGCCACCTACAGCACCTGAATGACCGCTCGGCGTTCCGCAAGTTCGGCCATCAACACAGGCTGTGTCGAGATAGCAACGCAATCGAAGACATAACGGCAGCGCCGCCTACAACCTTTCAGGCGGCGTATAATCTGCGCACGGCACAGGAAGCGTCCTGACGATCCGGGAAATCCGGACGCCTTGCGGGCAGTTCAAGCAGTGCATGGCTGCGTCTGCGTAACTCGCCCCACCGAGCAAGCCATCCCGCAAAGCTTCCGACGGAGATGTCCGCCCGCACAGCCTTGGGTGGTTTCAGGAATCTTTTCGGAGCCCTACGATGCGTATAGGAACAGACGAGAGTTTTCTTGAAAGCCGCACCTTCGACGAAATCAAGGT
>RRZT010175790.1_pt1 | contig 11701 bp, 10 predicted proteins | sample 2165551 | NCBI WGS metagenome assembly RRZT01 (sample SAMN10456910, study PRJNA506462) | wastewater metagenome | biome: wastewater; feature: sludge; material: wastewater sludge; isolation source: wastewater sludge with Escherichia coli K12::gfp cells carrying plasmid... | place: USA: Moscow, Idaho... | reverse complement strand
TTACTTCTGGGCCGGCGCAGCAGGCGTGGCCGGGGTCGCCGGGACGGCCGGCGTCGCAGGCGCCGCAGCCTTGGCGGCCTTGGGCTCAGCCTTCTTCTCCGCCTTCACGGCCTTCTTTTCGACCTTCTTCTCGGCGTGCTTCGCCTCGGCTTTCACCGCCGGCGTTGCAGCCTTCTTTTCTTCAACCTTGACCGGCGCAGCGGCAGTGGCCGGGGCGGCCGGAGCAGCCGGAGTGGCCGCAACCGCAGGCGTCGCGGCGGGCTTCACCGCCTCGACCGGCTTGGCCGGCGCCGTCGGGGCCGCGGTCTGTCCTTGCGCGTAAGCGGCCGTACCGAACGCAGCAACAACGGCCAGGGCGATGATCTTCTTCAGCATGTTCGTTCTCCAGTTGAGTAAGTGAGATTCACAACTCGGTCGGTGCGGTGTCTTGCGGTTTGTTCCGGCCTTGCTGCCAAAAACGACTCACCCTGGAAAAACGATGTCAGCATCTGTGTCACGCGGTGTAACGCCGCGTGACTGTGACCTCTGCATGTGTGCGGCCGCTCAGCTTTTGCCGGCGAGCATGGCCTTCATCGCCGCCAGGCGCGCGGCGCCGCTGGCTTTGTCGGCCGGCGCGTCATTCTTGCCGCCGATGAAGCGCAGGTCGTCCTTGCCCATTTCTTCGATGAAGCGGGAGGGCTCGCAGCCGATGTAATCGCGCCCCTGTTTGCGCCGTTCGGCATAACTGAGGTGCAGCGAACGCTGGGCGCGGGTGATGCCGACGTACATCAGGCGCCGCTCTTCCTCGACGGTGTCGTTCTCGATGCATTCGCGGTGCGGCAGAACGCCTTCTTCGACGCCGATCAGGAAGACGTGCGGGTATTCGAGCCCCTTCGAGGCGTGCAAGGTCGAGAGCTGCACGGCATCCGGACGCGTGCCGTCGTCGCGCTTGTCGAGCATGTTGATGAGGGCGATGGTCTGGGTCAGGTCGACGAGGTTCTTTTCGTCGGCCTCGCCCTTGTCGGTCAGCCAGCGTTTGAGCTCAAGCACATTCTCCCAGCGCGAGAGCGCGGCGCGCGCATCGTCGCCTTCGCTGAGCCAGGACTCGTAGCCGATGGCGGTGAGCAGGTCGTCCATCACTTGCCCGGCGGGTTCGCGCAGGGCGCGGTATTCGAGGCGATTGATGAATTCGCAGAATTCGAGCAGCGGCTGCAACTGGCGAGGCTGCACGCGCTGCGCGAAGCCTTCCTCGAAGACGGCGGCGAAGAGCGAGATGTGACGCTCGCCGGCGTAGGTTCCGAGCGCTTCCAGCGTCGCCCCGCCGACCCCGCGCCGCGGCGTGGTGATGGCGCGGATGAAGGCCGGGTCGTCGTCACTGTTGGCCAGGAGTCGCAGGTAGGCGCAGATGTCCTTGATCTCGCTTTTGTCGAAGAAGGACTGTCCGCCCGACAGCGAGTAGGGCACGCGCTGGTCGCGGAGGAACTGTTCGATGACGCGGGCCTGGAAGTTGCCGCGGTAGAGGATGGCGTAATCGGAAAACTGGGTCTTGTGTTCGAACTTGTGCGCAAGGAGCTTCATGACCACGTGTTCGGCCTCGCGCTCGCCGTCGCGGCAGGCGGTGACGGTGATCGGGTCGCCGTGTCCGAGGTCGGACCACAGCGTCTTCTCGAACAGCTTTTCGTTGTGCGCGATGACCGCGTTGGCGGCCTTGAGGATGCGCACCGTCGAGCGGTAGTTCTGCTCGAGCTTGATCACCTTGAGCTTCGGGTAGTCGCGCGGCAGGCCGCGCAGGTTCTCGATGTCGGCGCCGCGCCAGCCGTAGATCGCCTGGTCGTCGTCGCCGACCGCGGTGAAGGCCGCGCGCGGGCCGGTGAGCAGCTTGAGCAGGGTGTACTGGCAGGCGTTGGTGTCCTGATATTCGTCGACCAGCAGGTAGCGCAGCTTGTTCTGCCACTTGTCGAGCACCGCCGGATGCTGGCTGAAGAGCTCGACGGGGAGGACGATGAGGTCGTCGAAATCGACCGCCTGGTAGGCCTTGAGCGTCGCCGCGTAACTCAGGTAGACGCGTGCCGCGAGCGCTTCCGTTTCGTTGCTCGCCAGATGGCGCGCCGCGTCGGGCGTGACGAGGCCGTTCTTCCAGTTGGAGATGATGCTCTGCAGGCGGCGGATCGTCGCCTTGTCCACGCTGCCCGAGAGGTCGGCGACGATGGCCTGGCAGTCGGTGGCGTCGAAGATCGAGAAGCGCGGTTTGTAGCCGAGCACCGTCGCCTCTTCGCGCAGGAGACGCACCCCGAGCGAGTGGAAGGTCGAGATGGTGATGCCCTTGGGCTTTTCTCCGAGCATGTGCGTGATGCGTTCCTGCATCTCGCGCGCCGCCTTGTTGGTGAAGGTGATCGCGGCGATGTTGGCCGGGTTGAAGCCGCATTCCTGGATCAGGTAGGCGATTTTCTGGGTGATCACCCGGGTCTTGCCCGAACCTGCGCCCGCGAGCACCAGCAAGGGGCCGTCGAGGTAATGGATGGCTTCGCGTTGGGGGGCGTTGAGGAGCATGAGCAAACCAGGGGAAACAGCAGGCGGGGCGGCGCTGGGCCGCGCGGGAGGACGTCGGCGCGCGCGGCGGCCGACGTTGGGAAGGAGGGATTTTACAGCTTGCGCAGGACGAGGCTGCCGATCGAGTAGCCGGCGCCGAACGAGCAGAGGACGCCGTGGTCGCCGCGCTGAAGGTCGGCGCGGTGTTGGTGGAAGGCGACGATCGACCCGGCCGAGGCGGTGTTGGCGAATTCGTCGAGGATGATCGGCGCGTCGTCGGCCGTCGCCTCGCGTCCGAGCAGGCGCTTGCCGATCAGCTGGTTCATCGCGATATTGGCCTGATGCAGCCAGAAACGGCGTACGCCGGCCGGCTGCAGGCCAAGATCGGCGAGGTGTGCGGCGATGTGCTCGGCGGCCATCGGGCAGACTTCCTTGAACACCTTGCGGCCTTCCTGCATGAAATACTGGTCGCGGTCGTCCGGGTCGCGGTCTTCGCAGTGCGAGTAGAAGCCCTGGTTGCTGCGAATGTTGTTGGAATAACGAGTGGCGAGCTTGGCGCCGAGGATTTCCCAGCGTTCGTCGGCGCGGGTTTCGTCGGCGCGCTCGACGACCAGCGCGGTGGCCACGTCGCCGAAGATGAAATGGCAGTCGCGGTCCTTCCAGGCGAGGCCCACCGAACAGACCTCGGGATTGACGATCAACACCGCACGCGCCGCGCCGGTAAGGATGTTCTGGCGGGCGAGGTCGAGGGCGAAGGTCGCCGACGAGCAGGCGACGTCCATGTCGAAGGCCGCGCCCTGCGCGATGCCGAGCGCGTGCTGCACCTCGATGGCGATCGCCGGAAAGGCGCGCTGCATCGCCGAGGCGGCACAGATCACGAGGTCGATGTCGGCCGCCGTCCGGCCGGCGTTGGCCAGCGCCTCGCGCGCCGCGGCAACGGCCATCTCGGCTTGCAGCGACAGTGCTTCGTCGGGGCGTCGGGTCAGGCGCGGGCGCATGCGCTGCGGATCGAGCACGCCGCTTTTCTCGACCACCCGGCGCTGGCGAATGCCCGAGGCTTTTTCGATGAATTCGACGCTCGAAGGCTCGAGCGCCACGACTTCTCCGCCGGCAATGCGTTCGGCATTGTCGGCGTTGAAGCGGCGGGCGTATTCGTTGTATGCGGCGACGAGTTCTTCGTTGCTGATCAGGTCGGGCGCGGCATAGAGGCCGCTGCCGCTGATGACGGCTCGATGCATGGGCGGAATCCGGGCGTTGAGTGTTAAGTCAGTTGAACGATGAGCAGGCCGGCGAGCAAGGCGGCGATCAGCGCCAGCAGGCGGTTCTGGCGCCGTTGCGACGCGGCGAGGTCGGACAGCAGGGGCGCCAGCGCAGGCTGTGGCGGGCGCGCCAGCGTCTGATGTACGAGGCGCGGCAATTGCGGCAGGGTGCGCGCCCAGTGCGGCACCTCCTGCTGCAACCCTTTGGCGAAGGCGCGCCAGCCGACCTGTTCGCTCATCCAGCGCTCAAGGAAGGGCTTGGCGGTTTTCCACAGGTCGAGCTGCGGGTCGAGCTGACGACCGAGGCCTTCGATGTTGAGCAGCGTCTTCTGCAGCATCACCAGCTGCGGCTGGATCTCGACGTTGAAGCGGCGCGAGGTCTGGAACAGGCGCAGCAGCACGCGCCCGAAGGAAATCTCGCTCAAGGGGCGGTCGAAGATCGGCTCGCAAACCGCGCGGATCGCCGCTTCGAACTCGTCGATGCGGGTGTCGGCGGGGGCCCATCCGGCGTCGACGTGCGCTTGCGCGACGCCCTTGTAGTCGCGGCGGAAGAAGGCGAGGAAGTTCTGCGCCAGGTAATTCTTGTCCACGTCGGTCAGCGTGCCGACGATGCCGAAGTCGAGGGCGATGTACTTGCCGCGATGCGTCTCGTCGATGGCGACGAAGACGTTGCCGGGGTGCATGTCGGCGTGGAAGAAGCCGTCGCGGAAGACCTGGGTGAAGAAGATCTCGACCCCGGCGCGCGAAAGTTCGGAAAGATCGACCCCGGCGGCGACGAGCGCTTCGGTCTGGCTGACCGGAACGCCGTGCATGCGCTCCATGACCATCACCGTGGTCGTGCAGTGGTCCCAGTACACCTCGGGCACGCGCAAGAGCTTCGAATCGGCGAAATTGCGCCGCAGTTGCGCGCAGTTGGCGGCTTCGCGCATCAGGTCGAGTTCGTCGTACAGGTATTTCGAAAACTCGGCGACAACCTCGCGCGGGCGCAGTCGCTTGCCGTCCGACCACAGGTTTTCGAGCAACCCGGCGAGGGTGTCGAGCAGCGCCAGGTCGTGCGCGATGACGCCTTCCATGTCCGGGCGCAGCACCTTGACCGCGACCTCGTGCCCGCCGTCGGCTTGATGCAGGCGGGCAAAATGCACCTGCGCCACCGAGGCACTGGCGACGGGCGTTTCCTCGAACTCGGCGAACACCTCCTGCACCGGCTTGCCGTAGGCGGCCTCGACCTGCGTCTTGACCTGGTCGAACGGGAACGAGGGCACGCGATCCTGCAGCTTGGCGAGCTCGTCGGCGATGTCGAGCGGCAGCAGGTCGCGGCGTGTCGACAGCACTTGCCCGAACTTGACGAAAATCGGCCCCAGCGATTCCAGCGCCAGGCGCAAGCGTTCACCGCGCGGCGCGGTGCAACGCTTGCCGCCGCCCAGCAGGCGGGCCAGCGCGGCGAGTTTGCCGCTCGGTTCGTGCTCGAGGATCAGGACGTCGATGCCATGCCGGCGGCAGACGTTGAGTATCTTGGCGAGGCGGAGGAGGCGCATGAGCGGCCGTGGCGGGTCGGGAAAAGAAGGAGTTTATCGCTAAGGCTGCGCCGAACGAAAGCGGCCACGGCCACTCAGGGGGGGCGGCGGGAATGGAACATCGGCTGGCCTAGCTTGCCCAAGTGCCGGTGCTCGTCTAACCTCGCGCTCCGCTTTCGATCGACCGTTCCTTTTTGCCGCCATGTCGCAGACTTCCGACCGTCATCATCTGCTCGAAGATATCCAGGCGCTTTTTAGCGGCACCCTGATCTTCGCCTTCGCCATCCTGCTTTTCCGTCAGGCCGAAATGCTCACCGGCGGAACGGCCGGGCTGGCTTTTCTCGCCTATTACGTCAGCGACCTGCCCTTCGGTCTGCTCTACTTCCTGATCAACCTGCCTTTTTATGCCTTCGGGCTACGTGCCCTCGGACGGGCTTTCACCGTGAAGACCTTCTGTGCGGTCAGCCTGCTCTCGATTTTTTCCGAAACCCTGCCGCATTTCGTTCGTTTCGAACGCCTCGATCCCCTGCTGGCCGCGGTACTTGGCGGTCTGCTTGCCGGCGTCGGCCTGCTCATGCTCATCCGCCATCAGGCCAGTCTGGGCGGCATCGGCATCCTCGCCATCTACTTGCAGAAGACGCGCGGCTGGCGCGCCGGGACATTGCAGATGGTCGCCGATGGCGGCATCGTCCTCGCCGCGCTGTTCATCGCCGACCCGGCGCGCGTCGCGCTGTCGGTCGTCGGTGCGCTGCTGCTCAACATGGTGCTCACCATCAACCACCGTCCGGGGCGCTATTTCGGCCAGTAGTCCGGCTCACGGCCCGCAACCCCGCAGGCGACGGCGGGCGTCGTATAATCGGCCCCTTGCCCCGTATTCTGATTGCTGATCGAACCCCATGAGTCAAGACATCAAAGTCCACCTCTCCGAACTGATGCGCGCCGCGCTGCTCAGCGTCATGCCCGACCAGGCCGACGCCGCCATCGCGCTCGAGCGCCCGAAGCAGGCGGCGCACGGCGATTTCTCGTGCAACCTGGCGATGCAGCTGGCACGCGCGCAAAAGCGCAACCCGCGCGAACTCGCTCAGTTGCTGCTTTCCGAGACTCCCGCCTCGCCTTTCGTCGCGCGTTGCGAGATCGCTGGCGCGGGGTTCATCAACTTCCACCTGCAACCGGCGGCCAAGCTCGAAGTCGTGCGCCGCGTTCTCGAAGAGGGCGAGGCTTACGGTCGTTCGACGCTGGGTGGCAAGAAGAAGGTGCAGGTCGAATTCGTCTCGGCCAACCCGACCGGCCCGCTGCACGTCGGCCACGGCCGCGGCGCGGCCTACGGCGCCAGCCTTTCCAGCCTGCTGGCCTATGCCGGCTGGGACGTGACGCGTGAGTACTATGTGAACGACGCCGGCCGGCAGATGGACATCCTGGCGCTCTCGGGCTGGCTGCGCTACCTCGAACTTTGCGGCCAGAGCGTTCCCTTCCCGCCCAACGGTTACCAAGGCGACTACGTGCGCGAGATGGGCGCCCAGATGCGTGTCGCGCACGGCGACAAGCTGGCTCGCCCGGCCTCGCAGGTGCTCGCCGATACCCCCGGTCTGCCCGAGGCCGACCGCGCCGACGACGAGGCCAAGGCACAACGCGAGGAGCATCTCGACGCGCTGATCGCCAACGCCAAGGCGCTGCTCGGTGAGGAATGGCATTACGTGCACAACCCTGTGCTCACCGAACAGCTCGAAGACTGCCGCGACGACCTCGAGGAATTCGGGGTTCATTACGACGTCTGGTTCTCGGAAAAATCACTCTTCGACACCGGCCTCGTCGAGCGCTGCGTCAAGCGCCTCGAGGACGCCGGCCACGTCTACGTGCAGAACGGCGCCAAGTGGTTCAAGTCAACCGCCTTCGGCGACGAGAAGGACCGCGTCGTGCAGCGCGACAACGGTTTGTACACTTACTTCGCCTCGGACATCGCCTACCACCTGAACAAGGTCGAACGCGGCTTCGAGCGCATCATCAACATCTGGGGCGCCGACCACCACGGCTACATTCCGCGCGTCAAGGGCGCGCTGGCCGCGCTGGGGCTCGACTCCGACGTGCTCGACGTGGCCCTGGTGCAATTCGCGGTGCTCTACCGCAACGGGCAGAAGGCGTCGATGTCCACCCGTTCGGGCGAATTTGTCACCCTGCGCACGCTGCGCGACGACGTTGGCAACGACGCCTGCCGCTTCTTCTACGTGCTGCGCAAGTCCGACCAGCACCTCGACTTCGATCTCGACCTCGCCAAGAGCCAGACCAACGAGAACCCGGTCTACTACATCCAGTACGCGCACGCCCGCGTCTGCTCGGTGCTCGCCCAGTGGGCCGGCGACGAAGCCGAGTTTGCGCAGGCCGATCTCGGACGCCTCGATAACCCGCACGAGCTCGCCGTCGCTGCCAAGTTGAGCGAGTTCCCGGAGGTCATCGAAGCGGCCGCGCGCGACCTCGCGCCGCACATGGTCGCCTTCTACCTGAAGGATCTGGCCGCGGCCTTCCACAGCTACTACAACGCCGAACGCATGCTGGTCGACGACCCCGCGCTCCGGCTGGCACGCGTCACGCTCGCCGCGGCGGTGCGCCAGACGATTCGCAACGGCATGGGCATGCTGGGCGTCAGCTGCCCGCAAACCATGTAAGCTTCCGTTTTATCCTCGCATGAGCCTAGCCATGAAAGCGCGTAAAACCGCCGCCAGCCGCCGCACGAGCGGTGGCGGCATGTTGATCGGCCTGTTTGTCGGGCTGGTGATCGGGGTCCTGGTCGCTGCCGGCGTCGTCTGGTACATCCATCGGACGCCGATGCCCTTCAACAACAAGGTGCAGGCGCCGCCGCCACCGCCGTCCGCGCAAACGGCCGGCGGCCAGCCGCCGGCGCCGATGGCGTTGCCCGGCAAGCCCGGCGACCCGATTCCGCAGTCGCCGCAGGGCGACAAGCCGCGCTTCGACTTCTACAAGATCCTGCCGGGTAACGCCGAGGCGACGCCGGAAGCGAAGAAGGAGGCCGACCCCAAGGCCGCCGAGAACAAAGCCAAGGGCGAGAAGGACAGCCCGCAGAAGGACGGTCAGCTCAAGGAGCCGGTCTATCTGCAGACCGGTTCATTCCAGAACGCCGCCGACGCCGACAGCCACAAGGCCCGTCTGGCGCTGCTCGGGGCCGAGGCCAGCGTGCAGCAGGTGATGCTGCAGGAGAAGGTGTGGTACCGGGTGCGGCTGGGCCCGTTCAAGAAGATGGACGACGTTAACAACATGCGCGCCGATCTCGCCAAGCAAGGCATCGACGCCAAAATTGTGAAGAAGGACTGATCCCATGTCGCTGAAAAATCTGCTGCGCACCGGCCTGGCCGCCCTGAGCCTCACCCTGCTTCCCGCCATTCAGGCCCACGCCCAGACTCAGGGGCGCGATTTTTCAGTGGTCGAGCCGGCGGTGCCGACCGACAGCGCGGGCAAGATCGAAGTCCTCGAGTTCTTCTCCTACGGCTGCTCGCACTGCGCCGACCTCTACCCCGTCGTCAAAGCCTGGGGCGCCAAGAAACCGGGTGACGTCGAGCTGCGCCGCGTGCATGTCACCTTCGGCAACCCCTATTACACCAACCTCTCCAAGCTCTATTACGCGCTTGAAGCGATCGGCGAGCTCAAGCGGCTCGACGAGGCGGTGTTTACCGCCCTGCACCAGAAAGGGCTCAAGCTGGTCGACGACAAGAGCATCCTCGACTGGGTCGGGCAGCAGGGCGTCGACCAGACCCGCTTCGCCCAGGCCTACAACTCCTTTGGCGTCGTGAGCAAGGTCAAACGCGGCGATCAGTTGGCGCATGCGGCCAAGATTCGCGGGACTCCGTCCATTCTGGTCGACGGCCGCTATCTGATGCTCAACGACAACATCCGCTCGCACGCCGATCTGCTCGCCAACACCGACAAGGTGATCGAGAAGGTGCGCGCCGAGCGTAATCTGAAGCCCAAGAAGTAAATCCCGGCGTGACGAGCGTCGTCTTCATCACCGGCGCCTCGTCGGGCATCGGTCTGGCGCTCGCCGAACACTACGCGCGTACCGGCGCGACGCTGGGCCTCGCGGCCCGGCGCGCCGACCGGCTGGCCGAGCTGGCAGCGACGCTGCGCACGCTCGGCGCGAGCGCTGTTCATTCCTATCCGCTCGACGTTGCCGATGCGCCGGCGCTTGCCGCCGCGGCGCAGGATTTCATCGCCCACTGCGGCGCCCCCGACATCGTCGTCGCCAGCGCCGGTGTTTCGTCGGGGACGCTGACTGAATGCCCGGAAGACCTGGCCGCGATCCGCCGCATTTTCGACATCAACGTCTATGGCATGGCCGCGACCTTCTCCCCCTTCATCGCCGCGATGAAAGCCGAAGTGACGTCTGGACGCGCCCTGCGCCTGGTCGGCATCGCTTCGGTGGCGGGCATCCGCGGGTTGCCCGGCGCCGAGGCCTACAGCGCGTCGAAGGCCGCCACCATCGCCTACCTCGAGAGCCTGCGCCTCGAGTTGCGCGCCTCGGGCATCAAGGTGGTGACCATTGCGCCGGGCTACATCGCCACGCCGATGACCGCGATCAACCCTTATCGCATGCCTTTCCTGCTCCCCGCCGACGAAGCCGCGCGCCGTTTCGCCCGCGCCATCGCGCGCGGCGTGAGCTATACGGTCATTCCCTGGCAGATGGGCGTGGTCGCCAAGCTTTTGCGCCTCCTCCCCAATGCGCTTTACGACCGGCTCTTTGCCGGTGCTCCGCGCAAACCCAAAACGCTTTAGTCGTTGTACTTCATTCGGCGTCGGGCGCGCCCGTGCCGTTTCCTGCGTTCACCTGTTCGCACCAGTTCAGCGCGGAGAGGCGCACGCTGGCGATGGTCAGGGCGTCGAGCCGGCACAGTGCGGCGCAGAAATCGAGCCGCAAGGGATCGTCGGTTTCGCTGGCACAGGCCAGCGCCAGCGCATCACTCAAGGCGCCCGGCTGGCCTTGCAAGGCCGCCGCTACTTGTGGCGGCAGATCGACGGCCTGTACCAGTTCAGTCAACGGGCGGCCGAGCAGTGCGTCGAGCAGCGAGAACAACCCGACCATGAACAGCGCGTCGGGCAGGGGCGGAATGCGTCCTCGCCCGGCAAGCAGTTCGAGGAAACGCGCTCGCGTCAGTGCCTGCGCGGTGAGCATCCGTTCGCGGTAGCCGGGCTGGCCGAAATCGAAGAGCAGCAGCGACAGCCAGCGGTAAAAGCGGTCGCGGCCGAGCACGACGAGGCCGCGGGCGACGCTGTCGACGGCTTGCTGCAAACCAGCCCCGGCCGAGTTGATGTGGCGCAGCAACTTGAAGGTCAGGACCGGATCGGGTTTGAGCGCGGTGACGATGACGTCGTAATCGGCACCGCCACGCAGCTGGTTGAGGACGTCGATCACTCGCAAGCGGTTCACCTCGCTTTCCGGCGCTCGCCAGCCGTCGCGCTGGCCGGTGAAGCGACCGCTGAAGCCGTCGAAGCCGGCGCGGCGACAGAAGCGGAAATCATCGTCGTTCTGCAAGCCTTGCGCCAAAAGGCGCAAAGGCGCGCGGCGCAGGCTGCGGTAGGCGCGCAGCTCGCCGGCCAGGTGACGCAGTTGCATGCCGTTGTGTTGCGAAGTGTCGACCTCGAACCAGGCGATCGGATCGCCGCAGGCCAGAAGTTCGTTCACTCCCGCTGCGTGCAGGCCGGCTTGAAAGCCTTGCGCCGCGATTGACGCGGCCTGCGCGGCCACGTCGGCAGGCGTATCTCCTGGCGTCGGTGTGAGCAGGAGCGCGACGTTGTGGCGGGGCAGGTCGGCAAGGGCGGGGTGGGTGAGCGAAATGCGGCTCAAGCCGATGCAGACCAGTTGGTGTTGCGCCAATGCGGCCAGTTCGCCGCTCGGAAGGCCGCGCAACAGCACGTCTTCGTAGGCGGCCAGCGATGCCGTGCCGCTGGCGCGGGCGCGCGCCAGGAGACTGTGATTGAGGGCGAAACGATGGCCGACGATGCGTTCGTCTCGTCCGAGAATGGGCTCGCAGACCATGACCGAGTGCCGTACCGTCTCGCGCGTTGCGCAGGGCGAAGGAGGCGCCGGCAACGACGGCGCCGGAATCGCGGTCGCCGCTGCGGGAGCGGGTGTCCTCGGCTCGAACAGGCGGCGCAGGGTGGCGAACAGCGGCATGGTGTCCTTGACGTGGCGGCGACGGAGCCGGCTTGATCATTCAAGCAGAAAGCGGACCGCGCGCCTCTCCGTACTTCCCCGGAAGTCGGTGTTGGCGCGGCGGTCACGCGGCGTTACACCGCGTGACACAGATGCTGACATCGTTTTTCCAGGGTGAGTCGTTTTTGGCAGCAAGGCCGGAACAAACCGCAAGACACCGCACCGACCGAGTTGTGAATCTCACTTACTCAACTGGAGAACGA
>RRZT011676216.1_pt1 | contig 11702 bp, 13 predicted proteins | sample 2165551 | NCBI WGS metagenome assembly RRZT01 (sample SAMN10456910, study PRJNA506462) | wastewater metagenome | biome: wastewater; feature: sludge; material: wastewater sludge; isolation source: wastewater sludge with Escherichia coli K12::gfp cells carrying plasmid... | place: USA: Moscow, Idaho... | reverse complement strand
GAAATTCGCTTTATAATTCGGCACTCTGGCGCTTTAGCTCAGTCGGTTAGAGCGATGGAATCATAATCCACAGGTCCGCGGTTCGAATCCGTGAAGCGCCACCAAAAAAATCAAGCACTTAGGCGAGAAATTGCCTAAGTGCTTTTTCTTTTTCAGTGCTAATGTAGCCACCATGTAGCCACTGGTACAGGGTTTTTGCACCATGTCGGCTGCGTTTGGGGTGCGTGGCTGGCACCTTGACGGGAATCGTTGCTGCGCAAAAACTGTTGCATGAGGGCAGTTTTGGACTCAAAACCTACGCGCGTATTGCGCGAGAAATGCACCAGCGTTTGCTCAATGTAGCCTCACGCGCGATACGTGAGAGACCGGCACGATTCGTGCACAACTGGTACACGTTCCTGTCAGCGTATGCGATACGACGCAGAATCCAGATTTGGACTCTGTTTGCAAAACGCTCCTACGCGTGTGGGGGGATTCGCGTAGGCTGCACGTTTTATGACTGGACCGTAAAAGCCCTTCCTTCCCCCTCACATGCGCGATTCGACGTATGCGCCGTTGGCGTACACCACCGGTGAAAACGTCAATCTCTCATGCACGCGATGTGTACTCCAGGGGGGGGCGTTTCAGAAAACGAGACCATCATCACGCACTCACGCGCGCGATGCGTGTACCGTTATCAAATGTCATGGTGAAGGCTGAAACCATGCCCTCGCGCGCGCGATGCGCCCGGAAACTTGTCCAACAAAATCCCGCTCATTCGCGGGTCGTAGACAGCAGGCCTGATGACTTCGATCTGCGCTCTCAAACTGTGATGCCTGCTGCATTGCAGATCGAGGAGCTTCAGGAACTGCAAGGGCGATTGATCAACACTTGGGAGAAGGGGAGAATTGATAAATCAAGCCAAGGTCAGCATCTTACCAACGGTAATTCGTGCCAACAGGTGCTGAACCGCTGCAACAGTCGCTCCTGCCGCATTCCCTATTGCGGCCTTTTCTGCCAGCCGCCGGCAAGCCAGGCCAATAGTGCCGCTGCCAAAGCGTCGGTTGATGGTGTCCAGAGCCGCCATCAGCCGACACGGTTGAGCAGCTGATGCAGGCAATGGGGCTACAAGGGACCCGTCGAGGTAATGGCGTGCGGACACCCAGGCCAGATCCTTTTTCGTCCTGCCCGCGGTGATAGAGGTATTAACTTGAACCGGACAGCCTCCTTGAAACTCGAAGCGGTTCAACCTGTTTGTACGACAGCTTCGCAATATAGCAGGCGTATATACGGGTCAAGCCAGCCCTTCTGTGCATCTGGTATACATGGATTTTTACTTTTAGCAACATTTCGGTAAAATGTCGCCATGATTTTTAGGAGGGTTCAGTGGATTTTCGAGCGATTAGTGCAGGCTTGGTAGTCTTGGCTCTAACTGGATGCGCTGCAACGAATTGGCAACATACAACCATCATTGACAAAGCCGCTGCTGAAAAGCAGCTCGCAATCGATGATGGATATTGCACGCTAGTCGCTGACGGCTCCGTGCCGATGCCGCAAATCATGGCACCTGCAACTCCGAGAGCGTCAAACGTTACTCTGACTGGCAGCACCTACAACACCACCACTGGCCAGCGAACTTATGGGACTTACACTGGCCAAGTTACTACTGTACCAACTGGCGGATTCGCAGGAGGCTTTGCAAGTGGAATGGCATCCGGTGCAAGCATTGGTGCGGCTATCCGTGCACGACTGGACCAAGAGCGCATACATAAGGCATGTATGATTGCAAGAGGTTGGACGGACGCTCCCGTATCAACAACTGCTGCTAGCACCTCTCCGGTGCCGACAAAGGTAGTAGCTGCATCGCGCACGACAAACGCCACGAAAATCTATCCCACGCAGCAAGAGGAGTGGGCCGCAGACACGGATGAATTTATGCAGTTCTATCCAGCTTACCGGTCAGGCTCGTTACATGAATGGCTGGACGGAAAAGCCCGTACTATCGCCAAAGAGCAGCCTACTTGGCCTGGGTCACAAATCCTTTTGACTGCTCACAACTCACTTGCCGCCGCAGGGCAAGCTGCACCGGAACCGAAAGCCGAAGACGTGAAGGCTATGCTGCTTTTCTTTAAAGGCGCCGCAGAAGGGAAGCCGATGGACCAAGCGGCGTTGGGCACGATGTACATGAAGGGCAGCTCTTCAATTCCAGCTAACTTGAAACGCTCTGCATTTTGGTCTCAAAAATCAGCCCTGGCTGGCAATAGCATAGGCCAGACGGGTTACGGGCTGCTTATGTTTTTCGGTAGCGGTGTGCCGCAAGACCATGTGGAGGGCTATCGTTGGGTTCGAAGAGCAGCTGTCATTGATGCAGATGCACGAAAGCTTTTGAAGGATCTTGAAGGCCAGATGACTCCTGATGAGCTGCAAGCTGTTCAGTAAGCCCATCGTCATCTAGCGTTAAGAGCCGCCTTCGGGCGGCTTTTTTTATGATGAAGACGGGTCATAACGATAGCTGCTGTCATGCACTCCAGCGACTCAACTATCGGAAGGATTGAGCCGCCCCGGGAATGGGGTACTTGGATTACCGACACAAACAGGTTTTCTCCACTGGCGTTGGCGGCGTAAATCTTGCTGAATACGAAAGGCATTCCGTTGGCGTCGATTCTGCTCTGGAGCTGGCTGCTCACCTTGCCAACAACAAGACCGTCAATCATGGCCGTGCTTCGCGTATTTGCCGATGAAATACTCTGTCAGGTCCCGCCGTTGGTGTGCGGGTACCGTCTGACATTGCTGCCGCATGGATTCGCGGGCCTCGGCGCCATCGCCCCAAAAGTCGCACGCCAACATCGCGGCCTGGAGCAATGCGGCTAGGTCTGGCGGCATCGCTTCTTGCAGAACAGGCTGCTGTGCAGGTTCACGAACAGACTTCGGCTTCTTGTCGAATGGGGTAAGGGTCGCCTCATAGCTGCGCCAGAGAATGGCGCCCACACCACAGCGTTCTCCGTACCCCTTGCCCGCGGCAATACACACCGGACATCTGAAATGGTGGTCCTGATAGGCTCTATCCAGTGCAAGCCATTCAGCCTGCGTGATCGGTGCGTGCGATGCAGCTGTCACGTCATTGAGGCGATCGCTGCGCAGACAGGCCAGCAGGAGGCTCTTGGCCTCCCGGACCTCGGGCGTCCAGCGCCGCACGGCTGCAGCTGGTCCACGTAATTTGAGAGCATCACCACTTGACCGCAGCATCACCCCATCAGTAGCCATGCGCCTGATCATTTGCATAGCGGAGGATGTCATATCACCACCTCGCAGTCAGAATCATTGATTGATAGCTGCGAACTCTGCGAAACCTGCGAACTCTGGGCTTCGTCAAGGGTTTGTTGGGCGTCTTCATGAATCGCGAAATCTGCGAAGTCTGCGAAATCTGGAAGGCCTTGAGTATCTGCTGGTTCCTCAATTTGCAGAGTTCGCACGATTGACGCAGCTTGTCTTTCGCCCCCGAATCCACCATTCACGCCAGAATTCGCTGAATTCGCACCATTCGCGCGGATGATCCTGTAGACCTTGGTGCCACTTCCGGGTCCACTGTTCCTCGCGCGCGTTTCCAACTCAATGAGAGGCGGTGTGGCCCTGAGCAACTCGTCCAGCGCCGCATCCAGCACATCCTTGCTGACATGCCGCTTGAAGCAGTCCGTCACCAACTGTGTTCGAGAAGCCTCATCAACATTGCCCAGATAACTCAGGACGCGTTGCCCGGTTTCCTGCAGCCGTTCGGACGCCTCTTCCTCGGTAGCCGAGGCAAAGATGAACCGTACTGAATCCGACCAATACTGCACCCAATGCCATGCCACTTCCAAGTGGTGCAGTTCGATTACCACGCTTTTGTCGGTCAGGGCAAAGAGCATGGCCAGCCGCAGCAGGTAGGGTGCCCGTCTGATCAGAAGTCCCGCCACGCGGTCGCTACTGGCGCCGTCTTGCAGCGCGTCACGGTACAGGGAGCTGTAACGCTCACGAGCTTCTGGACTCAGCTGCATCCGTGAGTGATCACGATCAACGAAACGGTCGGCCTGGGCAAAGCGCAATACATCTGCCGTGCGATCTGCCAGAGCCTCCACTTCCTCGCTGGTTGTGTATCCGGGGAAGGGATCGAGACCGGCTTGTTCTGCCCAGATCATGATGAAGCGGTTGGCGAAGCCGTTGCTCAATTCCCGCGCTTTCATCAGATCCAGCATTTCTGCAGGCGTGATGTGTCCCAGCAGATTGATGTGCGGTTTGCTGGCGAATACAGGCGTGGTCTTGGTCGCCGGTTTGATGCTGGTGCCGTCCCAGGCATCACGCAAGGCTGCAGACAAGGTGTTTCCATCCCGGCGTGTCTGATGAAGGAGGTTGGCAAATTCGCTTTCCAGAATCCACAGACGCTTGTCATGAACGGGCGCGATTTCCTGTTTGCCTTCCATGAAGCCGTCATGAATCATCATGACCAGTCCCTCCCGGCTTGAAAGACCACCGGTATGAGTCTGGAAGGCCACATCCTCATGCCGTTCTTTCAGGCTGCGCATGATGCGTGTGACCAGCTTGGTGGATGTGCCTTTACGGCCCCGGCCTGAGCGTCCGACATGCAGGGCAAAGATCCTGGGGTGGTGCCAGTCGTCACCGATGGACAAATAGCAGCCGCGACCAAGACCGGCGCACAGCGCGGTCATGTATGCCAGTGCCGCAGCGTACGGATTGACCTCGCGGTTGGCCTTGCAAGCAGTGCGCGCCACATCGCCCACCAACCCATACAGGCAGTCTTCGTGTGGCCTGGGAACATTGCGGTGAGCGTCGCGCGCGCTTTCTTCCACTGCTGGAGCATTCATTTCCGGGCTTCTTGCCGGGGCGGGACCGTCGTGGAACATCAGATCCCGTTTACGAGCGATCTCGGCGTCCAGCGAAGAGGCCATGGCTTCGTATTCGTGGTGATTTTTCATCGGACGTAGTCCTCCACGATGCGATGGATGCGACCGGCGCAGGTGAACAGACGTGCCCGGTCGGCTTCCGTCAAGGCCAACCCGTTTGCCAGGTTTCCGGCAGCCACGGCGACCAGGGTGGATTCGAATCCAAGCACTTCCAGCGCATCGCGCGCGGACAAGGCTGCAGGCTTTTGCTGGATGTATGGCGTGCCATCATCGATCCATGCGCCAAGCGCCTTGGCGGCCGCCACAAACTCCAGGCCATGCACCTGCATGTGATAAGCGAGGACGTCGCCACCACTTGCCTGGCAGTTCATGCACCTGAATGCGCCCGTTGCTACGTTCACGCGCATGGAATCGCTGCCGCCGTGGAAGCGGCATTCGGTGGTTTTCCAATTGGCGTGGCGTGCGCCCTTCAGTCGCAGGCCTTCAGATTTGAAGTAGTTGGCCGGATCGGGGAGCTGGCTGCGATCAAACATGGCTTTCTCCTGAAGAAACTCCGAGGATTCGTTTGATCTCAGACACTGGCCAAGCCAGACGCCCGTTGACGCGGATGGGTCGGATGGGGCCGTCCTCTCGGCAGGCCCAGATGCGTAACGTCTGTTCTGCGCGATTCAGATGAAAAGCCGCTTCCATTGTTGGCAATGTTGCGCGACTTTCGCTTTCGAGCGGCGGGTATTGCAGCGGCGTGGTGGCCGCATTTCGCACTTCGGTGCTGTGATGAATTTCGGTATGCATTTGTATTGCCTTTCAACCCGGCTGCACAAGTGGCCTGGTATGGCAATACTTTGAAAACCCCGCATTTCTGCGAGTTACCCCGGGGTTCTGAAACGCTGTATTTATGCGGGCTGCGGAGGATTCATCGAATTTTTTCGGGGTCCACCCCCGGGGTTTTGGCGGCGTTTCAATCAATATCCAGATAGTCGGCTTCGTAGGTTTTCCATTCATCAAGCCACGGTATAAGCGCGGGTTTCGACTGGAATCGACCACGGACTTGATTTGCTTTTGCGTAGCCCTTGTCTACTAACGCTGCTCCAATCTTTACTGGGTCCCAGTGTGTCTGATGCACCCCTGGTTGTCCAGGGATTGACACGCATGGCCGCAGCCATTTCGGCTTATCGCCAAGAGGCTTTTTCCATTGCTGTTCATTCCAGCGCAAGCCACTAAATGCATGCGCAATCGCGTTGGTGGTTAAAGGAGTTAGCCCAGGCTGTTTCTTCTCTGTTGCAAGCGGGGCAACTTGCACACTGTCTGATGACGCGGTCTCTTTATTAACCGAGGCAGGCTCTTCTTGCTGCACCAGTACTGATGAAGGATCTGGACTTGGAAACTGATCCGGCTCATTAATTGCCACCACAATTGCATCCAGCCAGCGCACATATTCCTCTTTGGCCTGCCCACTTGCGTCATCCCATTTGTCCTTGATAGCAGCAACTTCCTTCTTCACCTGCCTAATACGTTTCTTGTACTCTTCGTCGCTCAGCCTGTGACCTCCCACCGAGGCAATTCCGAGAAGTTCTCTTGCCGCGCGCCGCTTGGTCCTGTATTGTTCGCAGAGGCTTTGCGCCAACTTTTCTAGCGCGTGGTCTTGTGGCCCAACACTTCTTAGGGCTCGCTCCAGATGCGCGAAAGCTTCTTTCATTGCATCGGCATACCTTATACCGGGAGCGCCTGTAAAAGCATCACTTAATTTCTTCGGGTCCGGTTGCAGCCCTTCTAGGCACAGATCTGTAAGCCCGCTTCCAGCAGCGGCTGGACAAATTATGAAAGCAGCCAAATCGCGTGTAGAAAACGGAATAGGTAGCAGTTTCCGACTGCCAGGGTCTGAACCCGGCAAGGCTCCTTGTGGACTCCAGTCAGCCTTAATTTCTTCCGTTTCTTCCACCCACTCTTTGGTCAAGTAGACGCCATCATCGTGCAGCTCCATTCCATCTTCGCCGCCGGCCAACTCAATCAGCCTCTTTGCAAAATCTTCGCGGTATATTTTTGGATTCACAGCGCCTCCCATAGCGCAACCCTGTAGAAGTGCATCGGCAGGCGGGCAGGGAGACCCGCTTTTCGTCTGGCCGGACTAGCCGGGCCCAAGGGTCACCTCATACAGGGATGGGCGCGTGCCGTACCTTCAGAGGTGTTTTCTTGATACTCTGGCGCGCCTGCCACAGGTCATAGTGCGTCTGCATCTCTAGCCACAATCCAGCGCGACCGCCATGGTCTGCACCTAGCCATGCCTCAATGCGTAACGCCATTTCCGGCGATATGGCGGCGCGGCCATTGAGCACACGGGACAGCGACACACGGGCCACGCCTAGTTGCTCGGCCGCCTGCGTGACAGAAAGCCCCAGCTCGGGCAACACATCGTCTCGCAGGGTCAGGCCCGGATGGGGTGGGTTGTACATCTCTACCATTGCAAGCTCCTAGTGGTAATCTTGATAATCCACCAGCACGGCATCCACGCCTTCAAACATGAATGTCATGCGCCAGTTGCCATTTACCCACACTGACCAATGCCCATCTAACGTACCGTGCAGGGCGTGCAAGCGCCAACCGGGGATGTTCATGTCTGCGGGGCTGCCCGCCACGTTTAACCGCGCCAGTTGCCGCGCCAGCTTTGACGCATGGCTTGGCTGTATGCCTGCCTTGCTGCCCTTGAGGAAAAAGGCTTCCAGCCCCTTATGGTTGAATGACTGAATCACAGTAATATTGTATCGTGTTGCGTTACGCCACTCAATGGCAGAATTATTTTCCGTTTGCCACCACGCGCAACTTGCTGGGCTCGGCTTCGGCGTCAAACGTCACTTCGGCCTGCTCCAGAATCCACGCAACCAGCTTTTCATGGTGCAGGCGCAGCAGGTCCAGCGGACGCACGGTGTAATGTTTTTCAGCGGTTGCGCTGGGCTTATGCCCCATGATTTGGGCCACCACGCCTGCGGGCAGTTCAAGCCATTCTGAAAGGCTCTTGAAGCTGCGGCGCAGGCCGTGCAGCGATACCGGTTCGATACCGGCCACGCGACAGGCATCTGCGTGCTGGCTGCGGGGCTCGGAAATATGCCCGGATTCGCTTGCTTGCAGTACGGCGGCGACATTCATCGGTTGGCCCTTGTCTTGAGCACGAAGTTCCCGGCGCTTGATGTTGGCCGGATCCATGCTCACAGTTCGCGAGCTGGCAAACACCCATTCATTGCGACGCGGCAGGCTGTTCAGTAATTGGCGCAGGTAGTCCGGCATCGGAATAACGCGGTCGCCCTCCACTTTGTCGCGAATGGTGATGCCACGCCATTGCATGTTTACATCCTCCCAGCGCATCGTCAGCACTTCTCCAGGGCGCGCACCAGTCAGCAACAGTGTTTGCAGATAGGCCGATATGACAGGATTTCCAATTTTGCGGACAGCGGCAGACCATGCCGGCAACTGTTCGCGTAGCAGGGCATCTTGCTTCGGCTTCGGCCTGCCCAGTGATTCGCGGGCCTTGCGTGTTGCCGCGGCATTCTTGGCTGGCATGATGGTGGCGTACTCTGGCTGTTCGGAGCACCAGTTCAGAAAAACCTTCAGCAGTCGCCAGGCAAGGCGGGCGGATGTTGGCCGGGTCTTTGCCTGCTCAGCGGCCCATGCTTCGATGGTGGGCGCGTCAAGCTCAGACAGGCGCAGGGTCATTAGCGCGTACAGGGGCATATCAATCGTCAGACCACCACCATTGATGCCACGCTTGGGCATTACGCCCCCTTTGCGGGCCAGCTTGATGTGGTCCTGATAATGCAAATCGCCCCAATGCGGGCGGCGGGCTTCAATGTAGGCAGCCCATACTTCAGCCACGGTCAAAGTGCGCAAGACTTCCGCGGCCTTTTGAACGGCTTTCTCGGCCTGTTGTCTCCGGTCCAGCTCACGCGGGTCTGTGCCTGCATCCAGCACCACGCGCAAGCGATTGGCTTCATTGCGCGCCTGTTCAATGCTCCATGACCGTACATCGCCAATGGTGCGGCGGATGGTTTGACGATTCAGTTTGGCTTCAAAGACGAAAGACTTCGCACCAGCAGCGGTAACCCGTACGCGCAGGCCGGGTGACTTGCTGTCACGCAAAAAAACCTGCTGTTTACCGTCCGGGCAGGTCAAACGCTCAATGGCCCCGACGGTCAGTTCAAGCGCTTGCGTGATGTCCGGCAATTCGGTCTTGCGTGGTCGTGCCATGGCTTTTGTCTTTCATGTATCCACCATGTAGCCGCTTTTGCCATATTTATGTGCATTTTAATCAACACGCGACATGGATATACACACAGTACTAATGAATTAACGTGTTGATTTTATGGATTTTACCAGCACCTATCAACATAGGTAAATACAGTTTGAATTGGAATCATAATCCACAGGTCCGCGGTTCGAATCCGTGAAGCGCCACCAAACAAGTCAAGGGCTTACGTGAAAACGTAAGCCCTTTTTCCTTGTCATCCCAGGCCGCGATGCCAACATTTCGGCTAAAGGCCGCACGGGCCTTCCGCTTATGCGCGGCCGCCCTGGGGCTCGCCGCCCAGATCCAGCACTTGTCCATGGCTCGCAAAGTGCTCACGCAGTCGCCGTGTCTGCTCCCGTTCGCGGCGCGAAAGCGCGCTGTCGCCGAGCCGTTGGCCCCAATAGCCGTTCACGACAAGGGTTGTGACGTCCGCCCTGCCGATTTTCCCGATTAAGGTCGACGCGCAGCCCGCCTGCAGATACAGCGTAACGTCGTTGACGAACAGCACATCGCGCCCGCTGCCGGGCTGTGGAAATCGGTCGAACAGCGCCTCGATGGCGCGCGCATTGTGCGCAGCTTTTTCCTCGGCCTCGGCTTCGGTGGCCGAGCTCAGGCGCGGCGCGTGCAAATGCGTGCGCAGATCCAGCACGCCGCTATCGGGTGGTGACAACAGGTACCCGCCTGCGCCTGCCAGGCCGCGCGCCTGCGCCAGAGTGGGCGGTATGTCCGGCGCCAGATCCAGCACCACGATGCGCGCGCCCAGCCCATGCGCGCAAAGCCGTGCGAGCCATTGGCGGCACAGGGTAGTCTTGCCCGCATTGATGTCGCCCATGACCAGCAGCTTTTTCCCGAGCGGATCATCGGGTGGCAACCATCCATCGCTCATGGCTGATTCTTCCCTTTTTCCTGTTGCGGCTGGTAGGTTTCGGGCAGCATGAACAGCATGGCCGCGCCCATCAAATAGATGCCGCTGGTGATGGCCAGCCCTGCCTGCAAGCCGTGTGTTTTTCCGATCACGCCAATGGTGTAGGGTGCAGCCATGGCGCCAATGCGCCCCATGTTCCAGCAAAAGCCGCCGGCATAGGCCCGCAGGTGCGCGGGGAACAGTTCGGCGTAATACGCGCCCAGAATGCCGCCCGCGCCGCACAGTGCAAAGCCCACCACCGCACCCCACCAGAACAGGAACATAGGGCTGCGCACCACGATGTACACGGCAATCGATACCGCACAAGCAGCAAACGCCGCCAGCATGGCGCGCCTGCGCCCGACCCGATCGGCCAACAGGCCAAAGAACTGAAAGCCGAAGAACATGCCCACGTACATCACGAAAGTGAAGCCCAGCATGGTCTCCACGCTCAAGCCGCGCTCCTGGGTCAGAAAGGTCGGAATCCAGAACGCCGCGCCCCAATAACCCGCCAGGTTGACGATGCTTACCAGCATGGCCGGCAAGGTGATGCGCGCCAGGCCACCACCAAAAATGGCGCCGGGTCCAATGCGCCCCCCGTCCTGTGCCGCTGCAGCAGATCCAGCAACGTTTTCTTCCAGGCCCGGTTGGCGACGGCCGGATGGAATCAGGCGGTGCACCAGCGGCGCCCCGGCAATCGACACCGCGCCCACCACGAACAGCCCCTGCCAGTGCAATGGCAGCAGCCAGCGCCCCAGCAGCGCCGTCACGATGGCCCCCACCGCAAAACTGCTGAGCACAAATGACACGGCGCGTCCACGAAAACGCGGCGCCCAATGGTCGGCAATAAGCGCCGCGCACGGCCCCCACACGCCGCCAATGGCCAGCCCGGTGACAAAGCGCAGCACCATCCACGGCAGCCAGCCATTGATGAAATACGCCCCGCCCATGCCGATTCCAAGCCAGCACAGCGCCAGCACCAGCGCAAAGCGGCGGCCCCGGTTCTCGGAAATCAGCCCGAACAGGATGCTGCCCAGCATCGCACCCAGCATGGTGGCCGTGCCCAGCAGCCCGCCTTCGGGCAGGGTGAGCGCCAGCGCCTTCAACATGACTGGCATGACGATGGCCAGCACCGTCAAATCAAAACTGTTAAAAAAATACGAAAGAAAAGTCGCCCACAACACTTTCCAGCGGTGCGGGCTGCCGCTGGGAGCGCTGGACGGGGGAATGTGGCTGGGATGGGCGGCGTTGCCGCCGGATGTATGGTTGGCCAAGGCTGTCTCCGTGCAGTGAAAAAATGCCTGCGGGAAGCCAATGGCCGTATACGCTCTCTGCGCGAGAGCCGGCTCCAATGACAATGACGTTGTTTCCTACGCGGGGATGACCCCAATCAGGTTCAACGGGTTCCACCGAAGTGGTCTCAGCCTCGACTTGCGTCTTTGGCACCCCGACAAGCCTGATGAGTATAAGCCCCCTTTGCGCACCAACAGGGCCGCCGCGCAAGACAATCGCGCCCGAAGCGCTGAGGCCGGGCCGGGCCTTGTATCATCCACCCCTTTTCCTGAACCGATTCATCCCGCAGCACCCATGTCCGATGGCCTCAACGTCTCGCAGCAAGAAGCAGTCAACCACCTGCACGGGCCGT
>RRZT010726579.1_pt1 | contig 11702 bp, 9 predicted proteins | sample 2165551 | NCBI WGS metagenome assembly RRZT01 (sample SAMN10456910, study PRJNA506462) | wastewater metagenome | biome: wastewater; feature: sludge; material: wastewater sludge; isolation source: wastewater sludge with Escherichia coli K12::gfp cells carrying plasmid... | place: USA: Moscow, Idaho ... | reverse complement strand
GTCATGCCGGGCCGCGAGGACGGAATCGCCTCCGACAGGGGCGTCGGTGACTCCACGTTGTACACCGAACCGGCTTTGGCGGCGGAGTTTGTGTCCGCAACCGGTGTGACGGCGTTGGCGTGCTCGTTCGGGACGGTGCATGGTCTGTACAAGGCCGAGCCCAAGATCCAGTACGACCGCATCACACAGCTCCGAGAGGCGACGGGCGTCCCGATCGTCATGCATGGTGGGTCGGGGCTGAGCTGCGATGAGTACCGCGCCTGCATCGAACGCGGTGTGCAGAAGATCAACTACTACACGTACGCAGACAAGGCGGCGCTGGAGGCGGTCAAGCAACACCTCAGCGACAAGCCGGAGACCTTCGTATTCTGCGATGCCGCCGTCGTGGCTGGCGAGGCGATCGAGAAGAACATCGATGATCTGGTGGCCTGCCTGTACAAGGGCATGGTGAACTGACTTCGCTGATACGCACGGCGGAGGGCGAGCGTTTTGAACACTCACCCTCCGCCGTGTGTTTTGGGGCCCTCGCGCGGTTCGCGCGGCGCTTTCAGTCGAGCGAGTAGCGCGGCACCGGTCCGTAACGGATGCGGTCGGGGAGGTCCAACTGCGTCACCTTCCACTCCCGTTGCGCTGTCCACGCGTTGACGTAGCGCCGTGACGGCCGCAGCCACAGCAGTCCCGCCGAGATGGCCGTTGGAATGATGGCCAGCGCGGCCAGGGGACTGAGCGTCAAGGAAAACAGGGAGATGAGGGTCGCCGCCAGGCCGCCCCAGCGCGTCCACCGCGAACCGACGAACGCGTAGTAGCCAACGAAGGCGGGCGCTCCTCCCACGAAGGCCGCCAAGACGGCATTGATGATCGAGAACGCGACTCGCACCCAGGAGCCCTTGTCGGTGCGCATGAGCCCATTGATCCACGACGCATGAGCGAAGTCGGCTATCGAGTTCCACATCACGAACGCGATGGCAACCGCGATGATCGTCGTTGCGCAATACGCGAGCAAGGTCGAGGCCCAGATTGTCCACGGCCTGCGGGGCTCGCCCGTGCGCGGATTGTTCGGTGAGCGTTCAGGGGTGCTGTCGTCGGGCGGGGGGAGGGTCGCGATTCCCCCGTTCTCCGCGTCCACGTCAGGAGAGGTTCGCGGCTGGGCGGCGAATGGGTCCGTCGGCTCCCAACTGCCGTCGTCGCCCGCGAAGCCCTGCGCCCCGTCCGGGAGTGGTTGCGTCATTCGCCCTCCTGTTCGACAACAAGCTTAGAACGTGCTGGTGGCCGCCCCGAACCTGAGGTCCGAGGCGGCCACCGACGAGTGTCCGGCTGTGCGATCAGGACTCCTTCATGGTGCCCGTCTCGAGGAAGCGAACGTGCCAGCCCAGGGCCTTGCGCAGGTCGTGAGGCGTCTGCATACCGTTGGCGACCTTCTCGGCCATGTCCATGTACTCGGTCAGCATGTCCTTGTACATCGGATGGGCGCAGTTCTCGATGATCTTGCGCGCACGCTTGCGGGGCGAGGTGCCTCGCAGATCAGCCAAGCCCTGCTCGGTGATGAGGACCTGCACATCGTGCTCGGTGTGGTCATGGTGCGACACCATGGGCACGATGCACGAGATGTCCCCGCCCTTGGCGATCGATGGTGTGACGAACGCCGAGATGTAGGCGTTGCGGGTGAAGTCGGCCGATCCGCCGATCCCGTTTTGCATCTTCGAGCCCATGATGTGGGTCGAGTTCACGTTGCCGTAGATGTCGGACTCGATCATGCCGTTGCAGGCGATGACGCCCAGGCGACGAATCATCTCCGGGTGGTTCGAGATCTCCTGCGGCCGCAAGATGATCTTCTCGGAGTACTCGTGCGCGTTGTTGTTCATCTTCTCCGCGTACTCCGGAGACAGGGAGAACGCGGTCGCCGAAGCGACGGTCATCTTGCCGGTGTCCAGCAGATCGACCATGCCGTCTTGAATAACCTCGGTGTAGGACGTGAGGTTCTCGAACGGACCCTCCATCAACCCGACCAGCACGGCGTTGGCAACGTTACCCACGCCCGACTGCAGCGGCAGGAGGTCCTTTGGCAGGCGACCCTTGCTGACCTCGTACTGGAGGAAGTCCAGCAGATGCCCCGCGATCTTGTGGGAGTCTTCATCAACCGGCTTGAAGGGCGTGTTGCGATCCTCGTGGTTCGTCTCGACAACCGCGACGACCTTTTCGGGATGAATCTCGTACACCGGCTGCCCGATGCGATCTCCGGTGGCGAACAACTGCACCGGCTTGCGATGCGGTGGCAGCCGAGCGCCGTAGTAGATGTCATGCATGCCCTCAAGGCCCTCGCTCTGCCACGAGTTCACCTCAAGGATGATCTTGTCTGCACGGTCGAGGAACGTCCGGTTGTTCCCCACCGACGACGACGGGACTGCGGTGCCATCCTCCTTGATGGATGTGACCTCGACGATCGCGACGTCCAGGTGTCCGAACCAGCCCGCCCAGATCTGGGGCGCGAGGTGCGACAGGTGGACGTCGGCGTAGTCGGTGATGCCCTCGTTGATCTTCTTACGCATGATCGGGTCGGACTGATACGGCGTGCGGAAGCTCACACCATTCACTTCAGCCAGCACGCTGTCCAACTCGGGGGCGGTGGAGGCACCGGTCCACAGGCCGATCATGAACTCTTCGCCCGCATCGTGGGCCGCCTGGATGCGTTCGGCGATCGCCCCTGGCAGCAGCTTGGGATATGCGGCACCCGTGAAGCCGCTCACCCCGACGTTCATACCGTGCTTGACGAACTTCGCTGCCTCTTCGGCCGTGGTGACCTTGGCTCTCAGAGCAGCGTTCGCAATTCGCGTCATTTGCTGGACCCTTCCACACTGGTGCTTACGAGCAAAGGCTACCGGTCAGCGTGACGCGTCGTTGGTCGTCAGGCAATCTCGCGCACGAGCAAACCGGTCAGCAACTTGGGCGTGAAGAAGGTCGACTTCGGCGGCATGAGGAGGCCCTCGCGGACGGTGACCATGATCTCGTCCACTGACGTCGGTCGAATGAGGACCGCCGCCGTGAACTCGCCAGTGGCAAGGGCCTCCATCACCCGGTCGACCCCGTGCTGGTAGGTGACCGTGGCGTCGATCTCCGCCAGAGCGTGTTCGAGTTTTGCCCCGTCGATGTCGCGAACGCCAGGGAAGGCTTCTGTGCGTGGCGAAAGCCACGACGACGTGCCGTCGGGGCAAACCAGAAGGAGGCACGCACGTTCGGTCATCTCGGCCAGCACTGCCTCCGTGACGGTCGGGCCGGGTGAAAGTTCGAAGCTCTCCTCCAGTGCGGCACGCAGCCTCGGCAGCGGAACACCCGAGTACAACCGATGAATCGCGTCGAGGCTGAGTTGGTCGGCGACCAACTCGTTGACATAGACGAGGGTCGAGTCCGCCCCCGTCGTATCGCCGGACGCCGTCTGCTCGCGCAGGTAGTCCTGAGCCACCCCGTACCGGTGGTGTCCGTCGGCGATCAAGACGGCTTCGCGCTCGACTGCCTCGGCTATGGCCGCCACGCGGTCGGGGTCGGTGACGCGCTCGACCGTGTGGGTGACACCGTCCACGACGACGCTGCCCAGCGGCTCACCAGGCTCGCCCAAGACCTGTGTCAGACCCGCCGATGGCGACAGGCCCCACACCGGTGACAGGTTGGCGCGGGTCGCCCTAGTGAGATCCAGCCGATCGGTGGAGGCCTTCGGGGTGATCCGCTCGTGGGGCAGGACCTCACGCTCGTCGTAGTCATGGACAGAGAGGGCGCCGACGACGCCGGAGATCCGTCTGGGTGACCCAGTCGCGTCCGTGAAGGCCATCCGGTAGATGGTGAACGACGGCTTATCGTCGCGTACGAGAACCCCTTCGCTCACCCACTGTGCGAGCGTGGCGGCGGCTTCGTCGTAGCTGCCGGGCAGGCCGCTGGGGACGTCGACGTGCACGATGTTGTAGGGGTCCCGTGCAGTGAGCTCGGCCAGGTCATCCTCCCCGAGCACGTCATAAGGGGGTGCAGTAACGGCGCCCAGGTCGCGGTCCGGGGCGTAGCGCAGCGCGCGAAAGGGACGAAAGCTCGGCATGCCCCCAACCTAGCGGGAGGACTCCCACCGTGGCCTCGCGCAACCGTCGGTCAAGACAGGTACTCAGTGAGTCGCTGATGAGCGGGCGGCGGTGTGAACCCTGTGGACTGCAACTTGCTCAGGTCCAACGTGCTGTGCCGAGGGCGGAGGGCGATCCCTTGGCGCCCGGCTGTGTACTCCTCGGTCGTGATGGGGACGACATCGCTGCGGTCACGGCCGCACAGGGCGTACACGTCCGCAGCCACCTCTGCCCACGTTTGCTCGGGCCCACTGTTGGTCACGTTGTACGTCCCCGCCGGCGCCTTGGTTGTGAGCAAATGCACGATGGCATCCGCTAGGTCCTTGGCGGAGGTCAGCCGTCCCGATTGGTCGGACACCACGCGGGCGACCTTTCCCGACCGCGCCAGGCCGGCCATCGTGGCCACGAAGTTGCGTCCTTCGCCGAAGACCCAACTGGTCCGCACGATGTGGTGTCGACCTGACAACGTGGCGACCAGCGCATCCCCGGCCGCCTTGGATTGGCCGTACACGCCCAGCGGCGCGGGGCTCTCGTCCTCGACGTGAGGGGTTTGCGTTCCGTCGAAGACGTACTCGCTCGACGGCTGCACAACCCAGATCTGGTGGCGGCGCGCCACGTCGACGAGGGCAGCGACCCCCGTCACGTTGATGGCCCAGCATTCTCGCCGCCCCTCGTGCGTCTCTGCGGCATCGACTGCCGTGAACGCTGCCGCGTTGATGATCGTGCCGACCTGTGACCAGTCATGCCCAGCGACGGCGGCAGGGTCCGCGAGATCCAACTCGTCGCGCGTCAAGGCCTGAGCGTGGGGGAGCGCAGTCTGGAGCGCTCGCCCGAGTTGTCCGTTTGCGCCGAGAATCACGGTGGTCTTCTCGGGAACCGTGCGTGCCTCCGCCAGTACGGGGTGCTCGCGATCCGCATCGGAAACGATGGCCTCGTCGAGAGGAATCGGCCACTCGATGGCCAGTTGCGGGTCGGCGAGGTTGACGTAGGCGTACGAGGACCTCGCTTGAGGACTCCAGTGGTCGTTGACCAGGTACGTATACACAGTGTCTGGTTCGAGCGACTGGAATCCGTTGGCAACCCCGCGCGGCACGAACACCGCCGTTTCCGGCCCGCACTCGAAGGTGACCGTGCGGCCGAATCCAGGTCCGGGACGAAGATCCACCCAGGCACCGAAGACGCGGCCCGCCGCAACCGAAATGAGCTTGTCCCACGGTTCGGCGTGCAGCCCGCGCGTGGTTCCCTGGCGGGCGTTGAAGCTCTGATTGGCCTGGACGGGACCGAAGTCGGGCAGGCCCAGGGCCGTCATCTTCTCCCGTTGCCAGGCCTCCTTGAACCAGCCTCGGGCATCGCCATGGACGGGAATGCGAACCAGAAGCAGGTCCGGGATCGCGGTGCGTTCGACGCTGAGTTCAGCCATCTGCGTCCCGCTGATCAGGCGTTCGTGGGGACGGTGATCGTCACCGGCTCGTTGAACTTGCTGAGTGTGGTGTTGTAGGTCACTTGTGATCCCTGCACGTCCATCTCAAGCACCGAGCGGACGAGGCGGCCCTCATCGTCGACCCACACCTTGTAATCGACGGGCGAGGTCGATGACGGCATGGTCATGGTCAGTGTGTAGGCGCGGGCCTCCGAGTCGTTGACCATCGCTGTGCCGGTGAAGACGGCCTTGGTCACGTTGCTCAGGTACTGCTCGACGTCACTCAACGGCTGGGTCGCGGTGGTGCTGGTGGTCTTCTGCCAGGTGTTCCCCCCGTCGGCGGAGGCGTACGTCACGCCGCCGACGGTGACCACCTCTGTGGTGACGCCGCCCGACTCTGTCTTCATCGCGGACTTCACATTGTCCGGATCGGTCTGGTCAACGTCGCCCTCGATGTTCTGAACAGTTGACCCACCTACGTTGACGAGCACGTGGACGGTCTTGATCGACTCCATCCCCGTGGTGAGTTCAGTCTTGAGTTTGTCGAGGTTGACCTCGGAGCCCGGCGTGACTGACTGCGTTGCGCTCGCCGAGGCAGTGGTGCTCGACGTTGGGTCGGACGTGCCGCACCCCGCCAGGGCCACCAGGGCCGCGATTCCGGCTGTGGCTACAAGAGTCTTGACCCGCATGCTCGTCCTTCCGTTGCGCAGGTGCTCCATGATGCCAGGGATCGGTGCGAATGTCCGTCGCAGGCCCGGCTCCCGCCCCATGCGCAGGGACTCAGCCGACGGCCGGCGCCTCAATGCTGACCTTCTCGTTGATCTTGGAAATGGTGCCGGTGTACTGATCGGTTTCGTCGGCCGCCTTGGCTGTCAGTTCATACTTGCGAATCTGGTGCTTGGCGTCGACCCAGATCTTCATCGAGGTCGTCCCGTTGAAGTTCGGCAGCGTCAGCTTGAGGGTGTACATGGCGGTCGGCGTACTGCCGATGGTCTCAGCGCCGTCATAGTGCGCCGTATCGGCGTACTGCAGGACCACCTCCTGCTGGGTGAGGTATTGCAGAATCCGCGCAGTGTCGCTGGTCCTCGTCCAGGTCTCGCCATCGGTTGACTGGTAACCGGAGCCGTCGACCAAGATGACCTCGGTCGTTTGCGCGCCCTGCGTCGTCTTCATCTGCATGCGGGGGCTGTCAGGCTCGGTGCGGTCCATGTCACCCTCTATGACCACGTCCTCCTTGCCGGTGGTCGTCTCCCGCAGCTTGACATGGAACGTCGTCTCATCCGCCGCCGCCTGTTGTACGGCCTCGGTCAGTGGAGCGACATCGACCTTCGAACCAGGCTGGGCCGTCTCGATCGGGCTCGCCTGCGTCTCGCTCGGTGAAGGCGAAGCATCGCTCGCCTGAGCGCACCCTGAGAGTGCGAGGGCGGCGAGGGCGGCGACGACGGCTGCCCGACGGGTTACTGACATGCGTGGAGTCCTTGTCGGTCGTGGTCAGCCCATTATGGTGTGCCCGACATGGCACACGTGGCGGGCGTGCGATCCGGGCTCGGTCACGGCGGGGGTCCGGCTCAATCCAGCGGATTAGGGATCAGCCTTTATCGCGCACATGGGCGCCCCTTGTTTTTCGTCTGTCGAGTCAGAAATCCCGGTGAAGCCGGGATCAGTTCAAGGGGACGGATCGGCGCTTCCTTGTCAATAGGGATCGCGTTGAGCGGATCCTGTCAGCAGGACCACTATTCATAGGACAAGAAAGTGGTTGACATTTCTGGCCGGGCGTCCCTTCGAAACTGGCGTGTTCGAGATTACCGACGTGAATAGGTATTACGTTGGCGACGTGCTCCGTTTGCCGATATCCGTTGGTCGAGAACGTGGTCTCGTGGCGCTTGGGGGGCGTGATTCGCATACCTGTGGACTCGCGCGCATTGCTCGATTAGTCGTCCGCACCTATTGAGGCTGCGCGCTAAATGCTGGCTCGGCGGGGTTGTGCCCGCTCGGGTGACCGTGGGGAGGCCTCATAGGAAAAATCCCTAGGCAGATGCAGGTAAGGCGATTACTCTCGGGAGAGCGCCGATGTGTCCGGTGGGTGTCGGTCGCCCTGGGGGGCCATGGGGGCCTCTCGTCGCGTAAATGCCTCCTTGAGACGTCTCACGGAACACTGAACCCTTCGGTTCAAAAAGACTGATTTCCTCAAAGGTAAGAAAAAGCGACGTTTTGTGTATCACAAGGCGTACCGAAGGCTCGTACTGTTGAGTCACTTGCTTCACTCCCGTGAAGCGAACTTGATAGGACTTGCGCTTTGCCATATATTCAGACCCGAAGCACGCGGCACATGCTGCTTGGGCAAGATGTCCCGGTTGTTCGGGACAAAGTCCGTGCTCACCTCGATCCGGGGGGTTCGGGGCCTGACCACTCGTTCGGGGGGACGATGGTATCTGTTGCAGCTGATGTCTCTGCTGTCCTGAATGCGCGTACGCGTGGGGCAGGGACGTATTCGACGAGCGTGGTGATCCCACTTCTCGTCGCAGGCGATCTCGCGACCATCGCTATTAGTACCGTCGCGGCGCTCGGTGCGCGCCACCTCATCACGGCGAACGGCTGGCTCGGTGTCGTTCGTCCCATCGATCTCGTCATCGGCGTGCTGTGGGTCTTCTTCCTCGTCACGCTGGGCACGTACCGTCTCCGCAATCGCGTCTCGGGCATGGACGAGTTTCGCCGCGTGGCCACGGCTGGCTGCGCAACGGCGGCCGCGACCGGTGTGTTCTCCTACCTCGCTCAGCACGAGCTGTCTCGAGCCTTTTACATCTCCTTGTTCGTCATCGGCATTCCCGCACTTCTGAGTGAACGGTTGTTGTCGAGGCGCATTGGGCATAGGCTTCGCGCCCGCGGTTATTTGTCGCAAGAGGTGCTCGTTGCTGGCGACCCCGCCCGAATCAACGAAATCGTCGATGCCATGCGGCGCGAGCGGCACCTTGGGCTGCGCGTTCTTGGTGCTCTCACGCGACGCGGCGCAAATGACACTGGTGACGTTAACGGAATACCGGTCGTCGGCACGATTGACGACGCGGGCCGCGTTGCCGAGCGCGTAGGCGCTTGCGCTGTGATTTTCTGCGAGGGCGCCTTCGACGACGGCGCCGAGTTCCGGCGTTCGGCTTGGCGCTTCGAGAACAGCAGCGTGCAGATGATGGTTGTCCCGGGAGTTACCGACGTGTCGGCCGACCGGCTGACCATGCGGCCGATTGCGGGGATGTCTCTCATTCAGGTTGAACAACCCCAGGCCATGCAGGCTGGCCGGTTGCTCAAGCGGATCTTCGACGTGTTCACCACGTCCTTGTTGGTCCTGTTCGCCCTGCCCGTCATGGCGGCAACGGCGATCGCGATCAAGCTCGAAGACGGCGGCAAGGTTTTCTACCGTCAGACTCGTGTGGGACGCAATGGGGAACTGTTCTGGTGCTACAAGTTCCGCAGCATGCGTCAGGACGCTGACAAGTTGCTTGCCGGACTGAAGGCCTTCAACGAGGGCAGTGGCGTGCTATTCAAGATGGCCGACGACCCGCGCGTGACTCGCGTCGGCAAGGTCATTCGCCGCCTGTCCATCGATGAGATCCCGCAGTTCTTTAACGTGTTGCGCGGCGAAATGAGTCTCATTGGCCCCCGTCCGGCGCTGCCGAACGAGGTCGCCGAATATGAGCCTGATGTTCTGCGTCGACTGGCTGTCCGGCCTGGGCTGACCGGCCTGTGGCAGGTCTCCGGGCGCTCGGATCTGAGCTGGAGCGAGTCCGTGCGGCTCGACCTGTACTACGTCGACAACTGGTCGATGGTGCAAGACGTCGGGATCCTGCTCAAGACCGCGAACGCCGTGTTCCAGTCCCGGGGCGCCTACTGAGGGGTGGGTTTCCTACCGCGCGGCCCAGGCCACCACGGCCAAGAAGGCGGCGGAGGCAACGACTTCGAGGGTTCCGACCACACTCGGACGAACAGGCGCGCGCCGTGCCCAAGCTGCGAGGGCGGCGGCGCGCGCGCTGAGCGCGATCCACAGCACAAGCCACATGAGCGTCTGCCCCGTGAAGATCGCGACGACAGAGATGGCCGCCCATCCCACGTGCCAGCCAACAGACGCTATGAACCAGGCAATCGAACCCCGCTCGCGAACGACCGACTTCACGGTGAAGATCGTCCCGGCCAAGTAGCCGAAGGTGAAAAACCCTGCCCAGAGTTCGTCCGGCGTCGGAAGGACCAGCGGGTTGGGCTGCGCGGCAATCATCACGAGCACCGACGAGGACAAGGCCGTCGCCAGGCCGCTTCCGAGTGAGCGGGCGGCGCCTCGTCGCGTGTAGAACCAGGCGAGAAGCAGGCACAGCGCCTGGAGGCCGAACCACAACAAGACCGAAGGTGTCGTGAGGGCGACCACAGCCACGACGGAGAGACCCGCCACCGTTCCGTACACGAGCATTGGCGCCCGCGCGGCGCCGCGCCGATTGGGCGGCATCTTCGCCCACCACGACGCCGCATTGAAGAAGAAGTATCCAGCCAGGGCACTGACCAGCAAGGCGGCCTGGAACCACGCGGGCCCGGAAACGAGAACGCCGACGGCGATCGGAATGAGAAGCCAAGCCCAGGCGCCGTGTTCCTGTGGCACCCACACCATCCGGTTCGGCCGCCTCCGACGCGTGGGGCGGCGTTGAGGTTCGGCTGTCGCTGTCACCGCATCATCCTTGGGGTGTGGGGCCACGGGGCTGCTGGTCAGGTGGTTGGGTCCAGTCCCAGGGACGTCCTGCGCGCGCTCCACGCCGAGGCAACCATCGACTCGACATCGTGGCGCATGGCCCAGTTCAGGTCGTGAGCCGCCTTGTCGCCGTTGGCCACGATGCGGGGAGGGTCACCGGCACGTCGGGGGCCGATCTCTGGGGTGAAGTCGATTCCGGTCACGGCGACCATGGCGTCCATGATCTGCCGGACCGACAGGCCCATGCCACTGCCGAGGTTGTAGGCGGGGGCGAGCGACGCGCCCTCCATGAGCGCCTGCGCGGCGGTCGCATGGGACGCGGCCACGTCGGCGACATGCACGTAATCGCGGACGCACGTTCCGTCGGGAGTCGGATAGTCGATGCCGTTGATTCGCGGCGTCTTGCCCTCCAGTAGGGCATCGATCACGAGCGGGAACAGGTTGTGCGGGCTGGCGTCCCACACGGCGTTGGTCCCGGACCCGACAACATTGAAGTACCGCAGCGATACCGAGCGGAATCCTTCGACGGCCCTAGCCTGATCGGCCAGCAGCCACTCTCCGATGAGCTTGGACTCGCCGTAGGGAGACTCGGGATGCAGCGCCGCGTCCTCGGTGACGATGTCCGAATCAGGTGTGCCGTACACGGCCGCACTGGACGAGAACACGACCTTGTCGACACTGACACGATGCGCGGCATCTAAGACCGACATCATGCCGACGACGTTCTCTCGGTACGTGTGCAGGGGCCGCTGGACCGAGACGCCGGCGTACTTGAAACCCGCAACGTGCACGATCCCGTCGACGGCGTGGTCGCGCAACGCCGCTGCCACGGCGGGTGTGTCGTTGACGTCAGCCTCGACGAGCGGGACACCTGCGGGTACGAACTGGGCCTTGCCGGGGGAGAGGTTGTCCAAGACGACGGGTCGCAGGCCCGCCAGTGCCAGTGCACGCACCACATGCGCCCCGATGTACCCTGCCCCGCCAGTTACCAACCACGTCATGGTCTCCTCCTTGGTCGGCAGTGTGCGCTCCGCGCCCACCTAGGGATTTGCGTCGAGTTCGGCGTTGTACTGCTGAAGGACGTCGTCCATCTCCCCGTCCGCGATCAGACGTCCACTACTGAGGTATATCCCACGCGTGCAAAAGCGTCGCAGATCGGGCTCTGAGTGGGACACGAGGAACAGGGTCTTGCCGTCATGCAGCAGGCTCTCCATGCGGCGATAGCACTTGTCGCGGAAGGCTCTGTCGCCAACTGCGAGCACCTCATCGACGAGAACGATGGGTTCGTCCAGGGTCGTGATGACGGCGAAGCCGATCCGGACCTTCATGCCCGAGGAGAAGTGTCGATAGGGGGTGTCAAGACCGACTCGCAACTGGGGCCCGGCGAAGTAGACGATGTCGTCGAATCGTTCCTCCACCTGGTCGCGGCTCAGCCCACGAAGCCCTGCAGTCAGGAAGACGT
>RRZT011723378.1_pt1 | contig 11703 bp, 14 predicted proteins | sample 2165551 | NCBI WGS metagenome assembly RRZT01 (sample SAMN10456910, study PRJNA506462) | wastewater metagenome | biome: wastewater; feature: sludge; material: wastewater sludge; isolation source: wastewater sludge with Escherichia coli K12::gfp cells carrying plasmid... | place: USA: Moscow, Idaho... | reverse complement strand
GCCTTCCGGCACGTCTACTGGAACGTCCTGCTGCCGGGGCGCCCGATGCCGCTGCCGGCCGACATGTCCATGGTCGGCAAGGTCGTCGAGGACTGACCATCGGCGCGCAGGTCAGCCCTGTGCGCCAGCTCACCCGAACGCCCACTCACCCACCAGCAGACCCGAACAGATCGAGCAGGAGAATCGTCACATGCCCACCACCACGATGGCCGGACGTCAGATCGACGTCGATGCCGAGGGCTTCCTCACCAACCCCGACCAGTGGGACGAGGAGCTCGCCCAAACCCTTGCCGCGAACATCGGCATCACCCTCACCGAGGCACACTGGGTGCCGATCCGTTTCCTGCGCAAGGATTTCGAGACCCAGAAGGAGACCGCGACACTGCGCCGCGTCTCCACCGTCGGCGGCATCCCGGTCAAGGAGCTCTTCGCGCTCTTCCCCGGCAAGCCGGCCAAGAAGATGTCCTACGTCGCCGGCCTGCAGAAGCCCAAGGGCTGCGTCTGACCGTCAGCCACACCCATCACACCGGCATACCCTCGAAAACCCCCTGCGCGAGAACGAGACCACCATGTCCGACATGATCGTCCCCTCCTTCGACGACGACGCCTCCTCCGGCCGCAAACTGGCCATCATCTGCTCCAAGGGCAACCTCGACATGGCCTACCCGGGCCTGATCCTCGCCAACGCGGCACTCGGCGAGGGCATCGAGACGCACCTGTTCTTCACCTTCTGGGGCTTCGACATGATCAACAAGAAGACCATGGAGCACCTGAAGTTCTCCTACCTCGGCAACACCGCGATGCACCCACCCGGGCACTTCGGCGTGTCGATGCCCCAAGGAATGGCCGGGCTGCCGGGCATGACGGCCATGACGACGAAGATGATGAAGAAGCAGATCGCCGACCTCGACGTGCCCGAGGTGCCCGAGTTCCTCGAGCTGCTGCACGCCTCCGGTGCCAAGATGTGGGCCTGCCGGATGAGCGCCGACATGATGCACCTGGAGATGGACGACCTCTATGAGGGCGTCGAGGCCATCATCAGCGCCTCCGACTTCATGGAACTCACCGACGGCGCGCAGCTGTTGTTCATCTGAGTGTTGTCTATCTGAGCAGAGGTTGCCGGGTCAGCCTTGGGGCGCCCCGGCGACCTCGTCGGGCAGCCGTCCGCTGAGTCGGAAGCCCTCGCCGGGCGCCGTGTGCCAGGTCAGCTCGCCGCCGACGAGCGACACCCGCTCGGCCATCCCTGACAGACCGTTGCCGGGAGTGATCGAGGCGAGCCCGGGCCCGTCGTCACGGATCTCGAAGGCGACGGCGCCGACCTCGCGGGTGATCCGCACCCAGGCATGTTTGGCCTGCGAGTGACGGGCGACGTTCGTGAGCCCCTCCTGCACGACGCGAACGAGTGAGATCGCGACGGGTTGCGGAGCTTCGTCGATAGCCGGGTCGAGGTCCAGCGAGGTCTCCGGGCGGGGCAGCGAGCGCGCCAACCGGGCGATCTCGTCGCGCGCCTTCACGTGCCCGTTGCGCAGCTGCGTGACGACGCCACGCACGTCCCGGATGACCCCGGCGACGAGCACCTTGGCCTGTTCGACGTGTTCGGCGCCCTCGTCGTCGACGTGCCGGGAGATGAGGTCCAGATGCAGCCGCAGCGCGGTGAGCTGCTGGCCCATGCCGTCGTGCAAGTCACGGGAGATCCGCAGCCGCTCCTCAGCGCGGCTCGCTTCGGCGAGAGCCTGCTGCGTCTCGTGCAGTTCGACGTTGGCAGCCTGCAACCGCTCGTTCGCGCGCCCGAGCTCGGCGTTGGTGACCTCCAGCTGCGCCACTGCTGCCGCCGCCCGTTCGCGAGCCTTCCCCTCCCGGACGACGACATCGACCATGAGCGCCGCGAAGAACATCAGCGCCGAGTAGATGAGCGCCCACACGACCGTGTCACCCTTCACCATGAGGATGACGACGAGCGCGATGGACTGCAGGGCGGCGATGCCGAAGGAGACCGGGGTGGGCAGGACGAAGCCGACCGCCCCCGAGGCCAGCACCATGAGCACCGCCGACACCTGGTCGGCGCCCCACATGGCGACCACGACGATCCCGGTGACGACCATGAGTGCGGCGACCGGCCCATGGGCACGGCTGGGCCTGGTGCGGGTGGCCGAGAGGTACAGGAAGCTGGCCAGCTGCACGAGGGCCAACACCCACCACGCGGGCGGGACCAGGTCGCGCTGGTAACTGATGGCGGCAGGAAGCACCGCGCCGAGCCAGGCGACGATCCCGCCGAGGGTGGAGCCGACCGTGATGACATCCCACGATGCAGGGCGTCGCGCCTCCGGGTCGACCGTCACGGCACCAGCCTAGGCATCTGCCGAGGGCCGCGCCACGAGCGCTCAGCGATTGATGAGACCCAGCTCGATGGCCCGCAGCACGGCGCGGGTGCGGTCGCGGACCCCCAGCTTCAGCAGGATCGCCGACACGTGGTTCTTCACGGTGCCCTCGACCAGATGAAGGGCTTGGGCCACCTCGCGGTTGGAGTAGCCGGCCGCGAGCAGGCGAAGCACCTCGACCTCCCGCTCGCTGAGATCCGGGGCCAACTCGGAGGACTCGACAGCGTTGGCGCCGTGGTGGCCGGTCGGTCCGCTGACCAGCCGGTCGAGCAGCCCGGCAGTCAGGCCCGGCTGGATGATCCGCCCGCCCGTTGCCAGGGTCTGGATGCTCTCGACGAGTTGGGTCAGCGTGACGTCCTTGAGCAGGTAACCGCGGGCCCCGAGGCGCAGCGCCTCGAAGATGGCATCGTCGTCGTCGAACGTGGTGAGCACGAGCACCGGCGGCAGCGGAGCGTCGCGCCGCTGCGCCACCCGGAGCATCTCCAGCCCGCTCATCCGCGGCATCCGCAGGTCGAGCAGCACGACGTCGGGATGGGTCGCGTCGATGACTTCCAGCCCCGCGGCACCGTCGTCGGCCTCGCCGACGACCTCGACCTCGGGGCTCAGGCCGAGCAGGGCCTTGATGCCTTGCCGCACGAGATGCTGGTCGTCGATGACGACCACCCGGACGGCCTGGTGGCCCGGTCCCCCATGGGGTGAGTCAGTGGAAGCCACCATCAGAGGAGATTCTCTCCCAACGGGATATGGGCCATCAGGTGGAAGCCACCCGCTGCGGGGGCGGCCCACCGCAGGGTGCCCCCGATGGCGCGCAGCCGTTCGGTCATGCCCAGCAGGCCGTTCCCCGGAGCGATCGCACCAGCCCCCCGACCGTCGTCGCGCACCTCGACGGCCACCCGCTCGGCGCCGGGTTCGCCGGCCGACGGCGTCGGCCCGGACGACTCCAGGGCGACCCGGACCCACGCATGAGAGGCGCCGGAGTGCCGAGCCGTGTTGGTCAGCCCCTCCTGCACGACCCGCACCACCGCCTCCGCGGCGGCCGGGGGCAGTACGTCCAGCCGCTCGTCGACGTGCACCTGCACGTCGATCCCGGCGGAGACGTTGTCAGCCAGGCGACGGACCTCCGGCTCGATGCCCACCCCGGGGTCGCGCATCCGGGACACGACCTGACGGATGTCGCCGAGGATGCCTTTGGCCAGCTCCCGGGACTGCTCGACGTGCGGCGTGGCGCGGCCCTCGACGATGTGCGCCGCGACCTCGAGATTGAGGGTCAGAGCGGTGAGCTGGTGGCCGATCGTGTCGTGCAGGTCACGGGCGATCCGCAGCCGCTCCTCGTCGACGCGCTGCCGCGCCAGCTGAGCCTGCGCCTGGGCTAGCTCGCGGTTGGCCGCTCGCAGGCGCTCGTTCGCGGCCGCGAGCTTCGTCGTGGCCTCCAGGCTGAGTTGACTGGCAGCCGACTCCCGCACGGCGATCGACACCATGATCGTGGCGAAGAACATGAGCGCGTAGTAACTGATGGTCCAGTCCCACCCGAGCCCCTGCATCGGCAGGGCGACCGTGATGAAGGCAGCGTTCGCCAGGAGCATGGCAATCGCCCACGCCCGGGCGAGCACGAAGCCCAACGAGGCGACGTTGATGACGAGCAGCAGGGGGGTCAAGCCTTCGGCCAGCCAGACTGCAGTCGCACACACCCCGCTGAGCACCATGCCGATCCCGCTTGCCCAGATGAGCTTGGGGTATCGGACTTCGCCCGTCGTGAAGTGCTGCACGAGATAGCAGGCCTGATGGGCGACGACACCGATCCACCAGAGCGAGGGCGCCTCGACCCGGGACTCCGGTTGCACGAGCACCGGCAGGATCACCCCGGCCCATGCCAAGACGCCGCATGCCATGAGCAGCATGCGCAGGCGGCTGTCCAGCGGCACCGGCGTCACCCTTCGAGAGTAGGTTGCGCCCCGGCAGGGCGCCTCTGGCGGAAGTCATGACCTGCGGGCATGACTGGTGGCACGGTCCGTACAGGTGAGTGCCAGAAGTCATGGTCGCAGGTCATGACCGACGGCACATCCGCCGGCGCCGTGCCGTGGCCCATAGTTGGTGGTGTACAGGTGACACACCGTCAGAGTGGCGTCGGGGGACGCTCACGACGGAAAGACCCGGAGCGGGGGCTCGGGAATGGGTGGCCCTGGATCGATGGTGACGCAACAGCACGTGCAGGGGCCTGAGGGGGAGCCTGCCCAGCGCGGACCATCGTTCCAGGGTCACCGCTTTTTTGTCTGCGACGTCGTCGCTCTCATGAGGGTCGCGCCCGTCGCTGTTCGCGCCGGGTCAGCGGTGCCCGGTGGGCGGGCGCCACACCACGAGGGCGCGTGAGCTGGTCGGCCGCTGCCCGGGGCGCATGGTGACGATGTCACCGCGGGGGCCGGCGGCGAAGATGCGTGGCTCGGCACCGGCGCGGCCTTGGGCCAGCTCGGCGGAGAGGGCGCGCACCTGCGCCTGCAGGGCGCGCACCTGGTGTTCGAGGGTGAGGATGCGCTGGATGCCGGCCAGACTCACCCCCTCCTCTTGGGACAACCGCTGCACCTCACGCAACAGCGCCACGTCGCGCGCCGAGTAGCGTCGCCCGCCACCGCTGGTGCGCGACGGACTGACCAGGCCGAGCCGGTCGTACTGCCGCAGGGTCTGGGCGTGCATCCCGGCCAGTTGCGCGGCGACCGAGATGACGAACACCGGGGTGGCGTCATCGGGCTGGTATGCCGCGTGCTCACCGAGCATCATTGGCCGGCCCGGGCGATGAGCTCGGCCCGCGGGTCGAAGCCGTCGGCGGCGTCGAGGTCGGCGAGGGTCTGCACGGCGGTTCGACCGTCGTCGGTGAGACGTTGCGGCACGATGATGCTCACCTTGGCGAGCAGGTCACCGGTGGCCTTGGCGGTGTGCACGCCGCGGCCCTTGATCCGCAGCATCCGCCCGCTCGGGGTGCCGGGAGCGACCTTGACCCGCACCTTCTCGCCATTGAGGGTGGGCACCTGGACGGTGGCGCCGAGCACGGCCTCGGCGAAGGTGACCGGCAGTTCGACGGTGAGGTCGTCGCCCTCCCGCCCGAAGACCGGGTGTGGGGTGACCGAGACGGTGAGGATGAGGTCACCGGGCTCGCCGCCCATCGGGCTGGGCCGTCCCTTGCCGCGCAGCCGGATCTTCTGACCGTCCTTGACCCCGGCGGGCAGCCGGGTGGTGATGTGGCCGCCGTCGGCGGTCGTCAGGGTGATCGTCTCCCCGGCGACGGCCTGGCGAAAGGCGATGGTGGTGCGGGCCTGCACGTCCTCACCCGGCAGCGGCCCACGGGCACCGCCGAAGCCGCCGTAAGGGTCGGCACCGGGCGCACCGGCATACCCGCCCCCGAAGAGACCACCGAGCAGGTCCTGCAGATCGGGCTGGCCGCCACCGCGGGTGCTGAAGCGGACGTTCGGACCCCCGCCGCCGCCGAACATGCCGGAGAAGATGTCCTCGAAGCCACCGCCGGCACCCCCGGGCCCGGCGGTGAACCGAGCGCCACCGGAGGTCATCGCCCGGATCTGGTCGTACTGCTTGCGTTGCTCGGGGTCGGAGAGCACGGCATACGCCTCCCCGATCTCCTTGAAGCGCTCTTCAGCCTTGGCGTCTCCCGCGGCCTGGTCGGGGTGCAGCTTGCGGGCCAGCTTGCGGTAGGTCTTCTTGATCGTCGCGTCGTCGGCGTCCTTGGGCACGCCGAGCACGGCGTAGAAGTCCTTGGTCAGCCAATCCTGACTCGCCATCGCGGGGTGCCCTCCTGTCGTGTCATCCGGGTGATTGCCGCATCACGACGGGTCGGCGACGGCCACGAGCGCGGCCCGCACGAGCCGCTCACCGAGCCGGTAGCCGGGCTGCAGCACCTGCACGATCGTCGTGGCCGTGGTGCCCTCGGGCAGCTCGGCCTCCATCCGCAGGAGGGCTTCGTGGTGGTTGGGGTCGAAGGCGTCGCCGACCGCCCCGAAGCGTTCGATGCCGAGTTTGGCCAGCACCGCCTCGAGCTTGTCAACGATCGTCGCCGCGGGCCCGTCGAGCAGGTCGCCGTGCCCTCGGGCCAGGTGGATCTCGTCGAGCACCGGCAGCATCGACTCGAGCACGTGGCTGATGCCCTGCTCCCGGGCCAGCGACCGGTCGCGGTCGACGCGCCGCTTGTAGTTGACGTATTCGGCCTGCAACCGCTGCAGGTCCTCGAGCCGCTGGGCGGCCAGCAGGGTGTCCGGGTGGTCCGCGCCGGGCGCCGGCGCCGGCGCGCGCACCGGCTCGGCCGCGTCACCTTCCGCCGCGGTGCCGTCGGACACCACCGGTATGCCGCCCGCTCCCGCCCGCACCTGCGCCTCAGTCACCGGGTCGTTGACCGCCTCGGTGTTGACGTCGCCGTCGGTGCTGTCCTCGGCGACGGTGCTTCCTGCGGCCACGAAGCCTTCCTCCACGACCGCGCCACCCTCGGTGACGGTGCTTCCCTCGGTGACGCTGTCGCCGGCCGCAGTCGCCGGGTGGTCGTCCTCGTCGTAGCCGCCCGGCTCGGCAGAGGCCCACCCGCCCGGGTGGGCGGGGCCCTGGTGGGGCCCCGCCGACCCGTCGTGATGTCCGCCGGTGTCAGGGGTCACTTCTTCTCCTCGTCGTCGTCGACCACCTCGGCGTCGACGACGTCGTCCTGCGGGCCGGCGTGGGTGTGCCCGCCGTCGCCGTCCTGGGGACCGGCCTCGCCGGCGGCGGCGGCCGCGGCATACATGGCCTGACCCATCTTGGAGCGCACCTCGTCGAGGGTGGCGACCTTGGCCTTGATGTCCTCGACGCCGGCCGTGGAGTCCTTGGCGATGGCGGTCTTGACCTCGGCGAGCGCGGCCTCGACCTCACCCTTGATGTCGGCGGGGATCTTCTCGGTGTTGTCGGCGAGGAACTTCTCGGTCGAGTAGACGACCTGCTCGGCCTGGTTGCGGGTCTCGATCTCCTCGACGCGCTTGCGGTCCTCCTCGGCGTGCGCCTCGGCCTCGCGGACCATCCGCTCGATCTCCTCCTTGGGCAGCGCGCTGCCGCCGGAGATCGTCATGGACTGCTCCTTGCCGGTGCCCTGGTCCTTGGCGGACACGTGCACGATGCCGTTGGCGTCGATGTCGAAGGTGACCTCGATCTTCGGCACGCCTCGCGGGGCGGGGGCGATGCCGGTGAGCTCGAAGGTGCCCAGCGGCTTGTTGTGCTTGGCGATCTCGCGCTCGCCCTGGAAGACCTGGATGAGCACCGACGGCTGGTTGTCGGCGGCCGTCGTGAAGATCTCCGACCGCTTGGTCGGGATGGCCGTGTTGCGGTCGATGAGCTTGGTGAAGCGGCCGCCTTCGGTCTCGATGCCCAGCGACAGCGGGGTGACGTCGATGAGCAGCACGTCCTTGCGCTCGCCCTTGAGCACCCCGGCCTGCAGGCTGGCGCCGATGGCGACGACCTCGTCGGGGTTGACGCCCTTGTTGGGCTCGCGGCCGCCGGTGAGCTCCTTGACCAGGGCGGTCACCGCCGGCATCCGGGTGGAGCCGCCGACGAGCACGACGTGGTCGATGTCGGACAGCTTGATGCCGGCGTCCTGGATGACCTTCTGGAAGGGGGCCTTGCAGCGGTCCAGCAGGTCCTTGGTGAGCGACTCGAACTGGGCGCGGCTGATCGTCTCGTCGAGGTGGATCGGGCCGTTCTCGCTCATCGACAGGTACTGCATGTTGACGTTGGTCGTCGTCGAGGAGGACAGCTCCTTCTTGGCCTGCTCGGCCGCGTCACGCAGCCGCTGCATCGCGATCTTGTCCTTGGACAGGTCGATGCCGGTGGAGTTCTTCACCGTGCTCAGCAGGTGAGTGACGATCCGCTCGTCCCAGTCGTCGCCGCCGAGCCGGTTGTCACCGCTGGTGGCCTTGACCTGAATGGTGGAGAAGCCGTCCTCCGGGTCCTTGCCGACCTCCAGCAGGCTCACGTCGAAGGTGCCGCCGCCGAGGTCGAAGACGAGGATGAGTTCGTCCTCCTTGCCCTTGTCCAGCCCGTAGGCCAGCGCTGCCGCGGTCGGCTCGTTGATGATCCGCAGGACGTTGAGGCCCGCGATCTCGCCGGCCTCCTTGGTGGCCTGGCGCTCGTGGTCGTCGAAGTAGGCCGGCACCGTGATGACCGCGTCGGTCACCGGCTCGCCCAAGTAGGACTCGGCATCGCGCTTGAGCTTCATGAGGGTGCGGGCGCTGATCTCCTGTGCGGTGTAGCGCTTGCCGTCGATCTCCGGCGACTTCCAGTCGGTGCCCATGTGCCGCTTCACCGAGCGGATCGTGCGGTCGACGTTGGTCACCGCCTGGCGCTTGGCGATCTCGCCGACGAGCACGTCGCCGTTCTTGCTGAAGGCCACGACGGACGGGGTGGTGCGACCGCCCTCCGCGTTGGCGATGATCGTGGGCTCGCCGCCCTCGAGGACTGAGACGGCCGAGTTGGTGGTGCCGAGGTCGATGCCGACCGCACGTGCCATGTGAGGGTTCTCCTGAGCGTCGCGGCATACGCGTCGGTATGCCGGGTGGTCCGGTAGGTGGTTGAGTCTTCGGCGCTCAATCTGCTCCGCCTCGGCTGGGTTGTCAAGCTGGGGCTCGGCAAAGTTGCGCTTAGTTGGCTCAACTCTTGGTATGCCGGGCTTGTTCCCAATGGCGGGCTCAGGGTGCACGGCCGCCACCTCCTCCTCAACTCGAGGCATCAACCAGGCTGTGGGCGTGCCACAATGGCAACCATGCTGGCATCCATCGACAAGGCGGGCCGAGTGGTCATCCCCAAGGAGGTGCGCGACCGTCTCTCCCTCGAGGCTGGCACCGAGTTGGAGCTCACTGTCGAGGGCGCGGCCCTGCGCCTGGCTCCCGTGCGCCGGCCGGGCCGTCGCGTGGTGACCGTCGACGGCTGGCCCGTGCTCGAATCGGTTAGCGGCCTGACCGTCAGCGACGCCGACGTCCAGCGCTGGCGCGAGGACGGGCAACGCTGACATGGCCCGCGCCATCCGGTATGCCGTCGACACCTCCGTCGCCGTCGCCGCCATCGACGCCGCCCACAGCGTCCACGCGGCCTGCCGCGATGCGGTCCGGTCATTTCGCCCTGCTCTCGCCGGACACGCGGCATACGAGGTGTATGCCGTGCTGACCCGGATGACAGGCGCCCTCGCCGTCGACCCGTCGGACGCCGCATCCCTCGTCGCGGGGGCCTTCCCCGAGGTGGTGTGGCTCGACCCAGCGGCGAGTGCGGAGCTTCGATCCCGGCTGCCGCAGCTCGGCATCATCGGCGGGAGCGTCTACGACGCCCTCGTGGGGCAGGCCGCACTGGCGGCTGGGCGGCGGCTGCTCACTCGGGATCTGCGGGCCCGGCGCACCTACGAGTTGCTCGGTGTGGACGTCACCCTCGTCGGGGTCTGAGCGACACCCCGCTGGACGCCATGACCGTCACACGAGCCGCGCCGATCGCGACCGGCGGGGCGTGCCTCCCGTAACGTGGTCGGATGCGGTCAGCCGTGGTCGACCTCGCCGACAAGCTCGCGCTCTTCACCGAGCACTGGTCCCCCAAAGTCGTGGCCACCCTCAACGACTACGAAGTCAAGCTCGTCAAGGTCAAGGGCGACTTCGTCTGGCACAGCCACGCTCAGACCGACGAACTCTTCCTCGTCCTCGAAGGCACCCTGACCATTCAGCTCCGCGACGGGGACGTCACCCTCGGGCCGGGCCAACTCTTCGTTGTGCCGCGCGGCGTGGAGCATTGCCCCCGCGCTGACCACGAGGTCAAGGCCCTCCTGCTCGAGCCTGCCGGTGTGGTCAATACCGGCGAGGCAGGCGGGCCACTGACCGCGACACTCGAGCGAATCTAGGTCCGCAGCCACCTCCGTGACTGACTGCACGACAGCGATCAGCGCAGGAATGGCGACTCGACCTCGCCGCGGACCGCGATGCCCTCCGAGCTGACCCAACCCTCTTGCGACAACCACCACACCCAACCCTCATCGACGAGTGGCAGCGGCTGCCCGATACCTGGGACAGCGCACGCCGCTGGGTCGATGAGGGCGCGCAAGCCAGCGCACTGCTCCTCACCGGCAGCGCATCGCTTCCCCGAAGCGTGGACACCCATTCTGGCTCGGGCCGCATCCTCGACTTGCGGATGCGACCCATGGCCCTCTTCGAACGAAGCCTGACGCCAACGGTGTCTCTGGCCGCCCTGCTGGCCGGTCAGTCCGCAGTGGGTGGCCTCACCGCCCTGCCCTCGTATGCCGTCGACATCGCCTCGAGCGGCTTCCCTGGTATCCGCGCTGCGCACCACGACGTCCAAGAGGACCTGCTGGACTCCTACACCCGCAACATCGTCGACCGCGACCTCGCTGAGGCCGACATCCGGATTCGGGCGCCCCACACGCTGCATCGCTGGCTCACGGCCTACGCGGCGGCCAGCTCAACGAAGACTGCCTACGACCGGATTCTCAACGCGGCCGTCGGGCCCGAGGGGCAGCACCCAGCCAAGGCGACAACAATCGCCTACCGCGAGCACCTGGAACGGATCTACGTCTTGGACCCGGTGGCGCCGTCGCCCCAGCCACAACCCCTTCGCGGCGCTGCAGGTCGGCGCCAAACACCAACTCGTTGATCCAGCGATCGCCGCTCGACTCTTGGGAGTCACCGCGGGGTCACTCATGACGGCCCGTGGGCGACACCTCCTCGGACCCCTCTTCGAGTCCTTGAGCACCCTGTCCGCGCGGGTCGCCGCAGAGAGCAACCGGGCTCGGGTAGGCCACCTGCGGACCCGCGACGGGCGGCGCGAGGTGGACCTCATCGTCGAGAATCGCGAGGGCCAGATCGTCGCCCTCGAGGTCAAACTCAGCCAAGAGGTCCGGGACGAGGATGTTCGCCACACTGTGGCTGCGCGACCAATACCCCGACGTGGTAGACCTCGTCGTTCTCACCACTGGCACCCGAGCCTTCCGCCGCAGCGACGGAGTGGCCGTCGTCCCCCTGGCCCTGTTCGGCCCCTGACCTCGGGGCACAGGCAAATGCCACCAGACTCCAAGAGCCGAAGGACGTGGCGACGGGTCGGTCGCGCATCGGGCCGGCCGCGAGAGTCCCAGCTCCAGACTCAACACCGCTGGCTCAGCTCACTCAGTCGGAGTTCATCCACACCAAGACGCCCGGGCCGTCGGGCGTCAGCACCGGCGCCCACGCCTCGTCGACCTCGTAGAGGCGACCAGGGTCAAGGCGCAGCGCGACCTCCGTACCCTCGTCGTCGCTCGCGCTCATAACCACCCTGGAGACAAGTT
>RRZT012839222.1_pt1 | contig 11704 bp, 8 predicted proteins | sample 2165551 | NCBI WGS metagenome assembly RRZT01 (sample SAMN10456910, study PRJNA506462) | wastewater metagenome | biome: wastewater; feature: sludge; material: wastewater sludge; isolation source: wastewater sludge with Escherichia coli K12::gfp cells carrying plasmid... | place: USA: Moscow, Idaho ... | reverse complement strand
CGCGCATGGCGAGCTTGTCCTGGGCATAGCGCAAGGCATGGGCGCCAGGGCGCACCGGGATATGATGGGACACCCTCTCCAAAATGGTGTCGGGAACGTGCTCGTGTTCAACCGTCAGGACATCCACACCTTCGGCGAGGCGATAGATGAGTTCGGCGTCCTCCGCTCCCCCGACCTGAGAATGCGGAATGACCTGTCCGGACGAGCCGTCGGCGGCTTCCACGAGGACGTGCAGTTGAATTCCAAGGGCGACGGCAGATTCTTGCATCATGCGGGCAAGCTGCCCGCCTCCGATGACGCCCACTTTGGGAGCTGCTTGCTCTGCTCCGGTTCCCACAACGTGTTGGATGCTCACGAACACAGCCTACCCACCGCTAGACTGATCGGGTGCCTGCATCTCGCAATCTCATCCAACGTTTGCTCAAGGGACAGTCCTTTGGCGAGTGGTTCACCGAGTTTCTTCGCTTCTGCGTTGTCGGGTTGGGCGCTTATTTTGTCGACGTCGGACTGTTCAACGTGCTGGCTCACTCCGATGTTGTCAGTCTGCCCGGCGACCAGTCCATGGTGGCGATGTTTGTTGCCGGCTCGGTCGCTGTGGTCTTCGCGTGGGTGGTCAGCCGTCTCGGGCCCTTCCGGGACGAGCGCCGCACCGCCAAGAGGCGAGAATTCACCATGTTCGTTCTGGTCAATCTTGGTGGAATGCTCATAGCTCTGGTGTGCCTGTGGATCTCTCGCTATGGGCTCGGCCTGCGCAGCCAGTTCGCCGACAACATCTCAGCGAATGTCGTGGGTCTGGCCTTGGGCACTGCTTTCCGGTATGTCATGTACCGATACGTGGTGTTCAGTGACGACAAGGACCGGGCAGACGTCCCGGAAGGCGCCGACGAAGCTACCGGCGCCGACGTCGTGATCCAACCGCAATAATCGAACCTGCCGGAAGTATCCGGTGCGGATTCAGCGACTGCGGAACCGCGTTGAGTGCCAACGAGAAGATGGGGGGGCGTGCCTGTGAGAGCTCGAGACGGCCACCATCGGCTTCCGCAAGACTCTTGGCAAGGGCCAAACCGATGCCCGTCGAGCCGCCTGTGGAAAACCCTTTCGTAAAGATGGCTTCGCTCAGATCCTTGTCCACACCCTCGCCTTCGTCGGAAACCTGAATGATGACACCGCGGCCGGACTTGCGCGCCCGCACCGAGGTGGATCCCTTGCCATACTTGAGGGAGTTCTCGATGAGCGTGGCGATGATCTGGGCCAGTGAACCCGGGTTGATGAGCACCGCGAGCTCGGCATCGTCCGTGAACGTGAGTGTGCGTCCGGCTTGCTCGAAGCTCCTCTCCCATTCATCCTTTTGTTGCTCGAACACCGGGCCTATGAGCACCGCCTCGGTGTTGCCCGCCGCATCCGAGCGCGAGACCGCCAGAAGGTCCTGCACCACCCCGGCAAGGCGCTCCACCTGTTCGAGACAGCTCGCGGCCTCCTCTGCGATCTCCGGGTTGTCGGTGAGAAACTGGATCTCCTCCAAACGCATGGAGAGCGCCGTCAACGGTGTGCGCAATTGGTGGGAGGCATCGGCACTGAACTGGCGCTCGGCGGAGATACGACCAGCCATGCGATCAGCCGTACGAACCAGTTCCTCGTAGACGAGATCGATTTCCTCGATCCCGGACTTCTCCATCTGGGGACGGGTCTGGCCCGCACCGAGTTGCTCGGCGGCGGCAGCCAGATAGATGAGCGGGGCAGACAGTCGCCGCGATTGTCTCAGGGCCACCACCACACCCGCGCCGAAGGAGAACAGAATGATGGCTACACCGACCGCGGCAGCGTAGCCCATGCGCAGCAGCACGGTATCGCGGGAAATCTCCACCACGATGCGGGTCTCCCCCGCGAACACCACATGCCGAATGGTGTCTTGTCCCTCCAGGGATTCTCCGACCTCCAGTCGGCTATCCGGAGAAGCCAGAACAACATGGGCCGGATACTCATCCGTGGCAAAGGCATAGCGCTCCAGCAACACGGGGGAAACGTCCTGCTCCGCCTCGAAGCGCTGTTCCACGATCGAGGCCAGTTCCACCGCCCGGCTCTCCGCGGAGGCGTTGGCTCCGCGCCAAATCAAGGTCACTCCCAGCACGATGCCGGGAATGCCGAGCAGAAGCACCGCCACCGCGACCGCGGTGGTCGTCATGTGAATCGCGCGACGCCGCAAAGGGCCCTACCCCTTTTCGAAACGGAAACCCATCCCGCGCACGGTCACGATGTAACGCGGGTCGGAGACGTCATCGCCGAGTTTGCGGCGCAGCCAGGAGATGTGCATGTCCAGTTTCTTGGTCGAATCATCACCCTGAACACCCCACACCTCCTGCATCAGTTCCTCGCGTGGAACAACAGAACCCGCCTGGCAGACCAGAATGGTCAGCAGATCGAATTCCTTGCCGGTCAACTGGAGTTCGCTGTTGGAAATGAAGGCACGGTGGGCAGAGATGTCAACGTGGACGTCCTGGGCCTTGATGAGGTCACTTCCCTCGACCGCCTCCGCGCGGCGCAGCAACGCCCGCACCCGAGCCATGAGCTCCGCCAGCCGGAAGGGCTTCGTCACGTAGTCGTCCGCCCCGGCGTCCAAGCCAACCACCATGTCCACTTCCTCGGTGCGGGCCGTCAGGATGAGGATCGGAAAATCCCAGCCCCGACTGCGCACCTGACGGGCAACATCCAGGCCGTCCATGTCCGGCAATCCCAGATCGAGAATCACCATGTCCGGGCCGCGTTCCATCGCCACGAGTGCATCACGGCCCCGCTCGGCAAGCTCCACGTTGTAGCCTTCGCGAGACAGGGCGCGCATGAGCGGTCCGGAGATGGCGGTATCGTCTTCAACAAGCAGTAAGTTTGTCACACCTGAATGCTAGGCCAATCGTCAAGCTCAAGTCGAGGACTTCACCCAAACGTGCCCGGAAATCGTTATCGGTTGGCATGCCGGGAAGGAACCGGCCCCATCATCACGGCCGCCCTCGCTACCTTCGCCACGCGAGGCTCCCGCCACCGTTGGGAAGATGACCAGCGCAAACACACTCAGTGGGTGGGCATGCGCCGCAACTCGACAGCTTCGATCTTGCCCACTCCCTTGAGATCGGGAGAGCCGGCCGGCACGAGTGTGAAGCGCCCGAGCTTGAGCTGGCGCAGAATGCTGGCGGTGGTGTGATCGGTGTACACGGATCCCGCCGCCGCGATGTCCACCAGGCGCGAGGCCAGGTTGACGGTGGGCCCGAAGATGTCGCCGAAGCGCGAGACCACCCCACCCCACACCAGCGAGGCACGCACGGGGAGCATCCCCGCCTCGTTGCGCAGCCGTTCAACGATCTCGGTGGCGGTATCGGCGCCGGTCACCAGATCATCGGCAATGTAGAGGAAGGCGTCGCCAATTGTCTTGACCACCCGGGCGCCGTTCGCGGAGATCACATCTCGACAGGTGTGCTCGAAGACCTCGATGAGCTTCACCAGATCCGCGGCCCCCAGCTCGTTGGAGCGGTTGGTGAACGCCACCATGTCCACGAATCCGAGCGCGCGCTGGAGCTGCTCGCCGGAGTCCCCGCTGCGGTCCATCTCCGACGCCTCGGCCTCCGAGCGCCGCATGAGCGAGGCCAGATGGCGCCGCCAGGAGTACTCCATTTGGTCCTGAAGGAACGTCTGGAAGTCCTCGAAGTGGTCAAGCACCCAGAATCGGGCGCTGACCATGTCCCCGCCAAGTACTCGCTCGGCGTGTTGCACCAACGCTTCGTGCTGCCACAGCACCACCCTGTCGGACATGTGGGACTCCGCCCGAATGAGCGAGTTCAGGGTATCGATGGAAAGCGCGCCGGACTCCAAAAGATCTTGATGGCGCTTCATGGCGACGACGTCGTCGTCCGTGAACACGCGGTTCTTCTCCTCGTCCATGATCGTCGGGAATCCCATGGACAACCAGAACCTGCGAGCGAGATCCACACTCATGCCGGCGTGCCCGGCCGCCTCGTTCAGGGTGTAGCGAGCTGGTCCCCCCAGGAGTCGTTCGACGTATCGTTCGACGGTGGAGTTCTGGCGCGTTGCATCCATCTGGGCTTTCTCCTCTGGCACGCCATACCCTCCTAGATTGTGTAGTTGATCACACGCCAGTGTACTCGGCGGGCAGGGTTCCGTCACCCATTAGAGAAATGAGCCTACACCCCGTCGCCCGAGGATTTCCTGAGCATCGTGTGGGATGCTCGCGAAGTCGAATTCTGCCACGAGCTGATTGCCCAATGGGAGTACTACGCTGGGGGAATGAGTACTGCGATTGACGAGTTGTCCAACTCCTACTTCCACGCCCTGCTCCAGATGTCCCCGGAACTTGCGACGAGCGTGGGACTGCCGGGCGCGGACGAGGGAACGTTCAGCGATTACTCCCCGGTGGGCATCAACGCCAGAGCAGAACTCATCCGCTCAACCCTCGCGCAACTCGAGCACCTCCCTCCGGTCTCACCCGCGGACGGCATCAGCGCCGCAGCGCTGCGTGAGCGTCTCTCGCTGGAGCTGGAGCTCATTGATGCCGGCGAGGTCGTTGGCGACATCAACGTCATCGCCTCCCCCATCCAGGAGCTGCGCGACATCTTCGACCTCATGGCCAAGCACACCGAAGCGGACTGGCGCACGATCGCCCGGCGCCTCAATGCCGTGGCCATGGCGCTCGACGGCTACAAGGAATCCCTGCTGGTTCGGGTCGCCTCGGGCCCGGCCATCCCGGCGCGTCAGGTGGCCCGGTGTGCCGAGCAGTGTGACGTCCAGGCCGATACCGCCTCATCCAGCTTCCACAAGGTGGCGGACGAAGGGGCCCGAGCATTTCCCGGGCTCGCCGGGCAACTGGGCGAAGCCGCCCTGGTCGCGCAATCCGCCTACGGTGAGTTGGCCGCCTTCCTGCGTGACGAGATCGCCCCGCACGCCACGGAGGTGGACGGCGTCGGACGGGAACGGTACCAGCGGTTCTCGCGCGAGTTCCTCGGCGCCGTCGTCGACCTCGACGAGACCTACGAGTGGGGCAAGGCGGAACTGGCGGACATCGTCGCCGAACAGGAGGCGATCACCGAACAGCTCTACGGCCCCGGGGTGAGCGTTTCCGAGGCCGTCGAGCGGCTCAACGCGGACCCGGCCCGTCAGCTCCACTCCACCGGCGAGCTGCGGGCATGGATGCAGGCAACCGCGGACGCCGCCATGGACGCCGTGTCCGGCACCTGGTTCGACATCCCCGAGCCCATGCGCACCATGGAATGCATGGTGCTGGAGGACGGCACCGGCGGCATCTACTACACCGGCCCGACGGACGACTTCTCCCGTCCGGGGCGCATGTGGTGGTCCGTTCCTGCCGGAGTCACCGAGTTCGCCACATGGCAGGAGAAGACCACGGTGTATCACGAGGGTGTTCCCGGCCACCACCTCCAGGTGGGCCTGGCCACCTACCTGCGCAACGACCTCAACCTCTGGCGCCGCCAGGGCTGCTGGGTTTCGGGGCACGGCGAGGGATGGGCTCTTTACTCCGAGCAGCTGATGAACGAACTGGGCTTCCACGAGGACCTCGGAGATCGCATGGGCGTGCTCGATTCCATGCGCCTGCGCGCCGCCCGCGTGGTGGTGGACCTCGGTATTCATCTGGGCAAGGACGCCGGCGAATACCAGAACGGAGCATATGGCCGGGGCCCATGGAACTACGACTCGGCGTGGAAGTTTCTGCGCGAAAACGTGGCCATGGATCCGGCGTTTCTCTCCTTCGAACTGGACCGCTACCTCGGATGGCCGGGCCAGGCGCCCTCCTACAAGATCGGCCAGCGCATCTGGAACGAACTGCGCGAGGATGCCCGCGCCAAGGCGGAGGTCGGCGGGCAGGAGTTCAACATGTTGGCGTGGCACATGAATGCGCTCTCCGTTGGCTCGGTGGGTCTGGACGTGTTGCGCGCCGCACTGACCTGAGAATGCCGCGAACCAGAATCACCCACCACCCACCCGACCCGAGGAACAGCCATGCAACCGCTCTCCCTGATTCTTGCCAGCAAATCGCCCGCGCGCCTGCAGACTCTGCGCAGCGCCGGCATCGAGCCCGAGGTGGTGGTCTCGGAGGTTGACGAGGAGGCGATTCTGGCCGGAGTTCGGGGCGGGGCGAGCGCCCAGGTGTTGGCGTTGGCCACGGCGAAGGCCCGCGCGGTGTTCTCCCGGATACGCGCGGAAGAACACGCCGGAGCGGACCTGATCCTGGGCTGCGACTCCATGTTCGAGTTCGACGGCCAGGTGGTGGGCAAGCCGCACACCCCCGAGGTGGCGCGGGAACGGCTGCGCGCGATGAGCGGGCGCTCGGGTGTGTTGCACACGGGCCACTGCCTGCTCCAGGGCCGCACCGGCTCCACCCTCGGCGCGGTCTCACACGCCACCGTTCACGTGGCTCCCATGAGCGAGGGCGAGATCGATGCCTACATCGCGGCGGGCGAGCCGTTGTGGGTGGCGGGATCCTTCACCGTGGACGGGTTGGGTGGTCCGTTCATCGAGAGGGTCGACGGCGACTTTCACGGAGTCGTGGGTCTGAGCCTTCCGTTGCTGCGGGCAATGCTCGCGAATCGGGGGTTGTCCGTCACCCAACTGTGGAGCCCACGACTCAATCCGCTGGCGGCACCGGCGGCGGGCGAGTTGGGCCCGATTGGCCACGACCATCTGAACGCCCGGCACGTGTTCAGCCCCAAGCACGACGCCGATGGCTTCATCCTGTGTTCGTGCGGCAGGCGCCACTGGGGACTTGCCGGGGCCGCGGGAGTGTGCGCGTTCCGCGAGCGCGGGGGCCGCCGCGAAGTGCTGCTGCAGCTGCGAGCCGAATGGTCGCATGGCGGCGGCTCGTGGTCCATCCCCGGGGGTGCCATGGAGTGGAACGAGGATCCTCGCGCCGGAGGGCTGCGCGAGTTCACTGAGGAGACGAGGATCACGGACGTGGAGGTCATTGCCTCGCACGTGGCCGATCACGGCGACTGGAGCTTCACCACCTGGGTGGCGCGCTGCCCGGACGGTGTGGAACCCGTCGCGGATGCGGAATCCAAGGAGTTGCGTTGGGTCGACGCCGAGCACCTGCCCGAGGATCTGCATCCCGCCTTCGCCGCCTCGTGGCCGCACATCAAGGCCATGGTCCCAGCCGGGTGACCTTGGCGTGATCTCTCAATCATTCCTTACCGAGTCACCACCCATTCCATACCTTGGGCACTCGCCTGCCGAAATGTGTTGTTCATGTTCGGATGAGTAGTGTGGTGACCATGAGTGAGAATTCGGCATGGGGCTTCGGCCTCGCTACGTCACGTCCCGACGGCAAGGTCCTGGACGTCTGGTATCCCCACCCGCAGCTGGGAACCCCTCCCGAGGATGCACAACCAGACCCGCTGCTGCTCTCGCTGGAGCGAGACGACGACCTGCGCCACGTCCATCTTCGCATCGTGAAGACCGTCATCGATCTCGATGAGGAGCCGCATTCAGCCGCTGGGGCGTACCTGCGCCTTCACCTGCTGTCCTGGCGCTTCGTCCAGCCCAACACCATCAATTTCGATGGAATCTTCTCGGTTCTGGAGAACGTTGCGTGGACCAGCAAGGGCCCGTGCTTCCTGGAGGATTTCGAGGACACCCGGATGCGGGTGCGCGCAGCAACGAACACACCCGTCAGGATCCTCTCCGTGGACAAGTTCCCGCGCATGGTCGATTACGTCATTCCGTCCGGCGTGCGCATCGCGGACGGCAACAACGTCCGCCTCGGAGCCTACCTCTCCGAGGGAACCACCGTGATGCACGCCGGGTTCGTCAACTACAACGCGGGATCGCTGGGCCGCGCGATGGTCGAGGGACGAGTCTCCCAGGGAGTCGTCGTGGATGACGGCGCCGACATCGGCGGCGGCGCCTCCACCATGGGCACACTCTCCGGCGGGGGCCGCGAGAAGGTGCGCGTGGGCAAGCGCTCCCTGCTCGGGGCCAACTCGGGCCTCGGTATTCCCGTGGGTGACGACTGCATCGTTGAGTCGGGCCTGTACGTGACAGCCTCCACCAAGGTGACCGTGCTGCCAACCGGCGGAGTCTCTCCCACCCGGGAAGGCTACATTCAGGAGCCCGACGTTGTACCCGCGCGCCTCCTGGCGGGCATGAGCAACATCCTCTTCCGCCGCAACTCGCTGAACGGCGCGGTTGAGGCTCTCCCCCGCCCGGGAACCATCGGGACCTCGCTCAACAAGATTCTGCACAACAACTGAGGCGGCCCGGCCTGCACAATCCCCCACGAACTCCGAGTCTCGGAGTTCGTGGGGGATTGTTGCGGTCTGCCACAAGTACTCCCATGTCAGTCCCTCCTGGCATCGATACTCCCCGCCCACTCCCATGAGTGCGATGACTGACTGGGAGCAAGGGGCATCCTCGCCTCGTCCAAAATCAATCCAGGAGCTGAGTCCAGCTTCTGAGCCATTGTGTCCTTCCAGTATCGGGATGACATGTGCCGCACATCCAACAGTTCTTTTTCCGCCATTCACCCCTGTCGCGGAAGGAAACACTCGGCGATCACGCGACGTCGGGGTCATGGGCACGTATCTCGTGTGCAAACTCCTCCCTTCGTGAGAAACTTGCGTCAGACTCGATTGAGATTTGCCAAAGGCGGACGAACCCCCAGCTGCATCGCTCCCGCGTGGTGGGACTTCATCCCTGCACGCCACCTTCGAAGCATGCGATGGTCACCGGGAAGGTGGTGTGTCAGAAGCTGAAAATACTGCGGAACGAGGGCTGTTCGTCGTGAACATGAATGAGGTTCGCGCAATCGCGAAGGAGGGCGGCGCCCGGCATCTCGGGCGCGTCCTCTTTCACCCTCCGATTCTGCGGCTGCGGGCGCTCGAGCGCCCGCGACTCCAACCCGAAGAGGACGTCCCCCTGACAGTGCTGTGTGCTCCTTCGGGCTACGGCAAGAGCGTCATGCTCGCCCAGTGGGGCGCCCGGTGGGACGCCACCCACACGGCCGTGTCATGGCTTCTTCTTGGCGATCAGCGCGTCACCGAGCGAGAATTCTGGGACCTGTTGGCCCACTCGCTCGGTCTCGACCTCTCCAGGACATCTGACGAGGAGCAGGTCAGGCACGCGATCTCCCTGTACCTGCAGAGCCTGACGGAGAAACTCGTCGTCGTCGTCGACAACTACGAGTACGCGACCACACCGGCACTGGACCAGAACATCGCGCGACTTCTGGACAACTCGTTCCATCTGGACCTCGTCGTGAGCGCACGGCGAATCACGACCCTTGCCGGCCCGCTGGTCACCAGCGGGTACACCACCCGGATTCTGGCGGCCGGCGATCTTGCCTTCACCAGCGCCGAAGCCCGCGATCTGGCTCGCCTGCACGGCAACCAGCCCGCCGGGCGAATCGCCGAGTTCTCGGAATCGGTGGGCGGCTGGCCCCTCTCCGTTCGGGCGGCCTGCGCGAGTACACAGGATCCGAATGAGCAACTCGAGCTCATTGTTGCCCAGCTCGTGAGGCGCACGGCCGCTGCCGGCGGCAGCAGAATCCTCCACGCAACCGCCATGTGTCCCCGAGCGAGCACCCATGTACTGGAGTCCATCGCGCCCGGGCGCGGGGCATGTTCCACGGAAGATTCGCCGCCGGCCGGTGGCACCGAGCTTGGCACGCCGGTGCAGGATGTGTGCGAGGAACTCGAGTGTCTCGGACTCCTCATCAAGGTTTCAGCGCACGGAGACGCCCGATACATCTGCCACCCCGGCATCGCGCGCACCATGCAACGCCGAGCAAAGGAGTCCTTCACTGCGAGCGAGTACGCACGCCTGCGCAAGAATTACGCGACGGACATCGAGGACCGTGAACCGGCAACTGCACTCGACGTGCTGTTGAAGCTGGGGGATGTCGAAGCGGCAGAGCAAGTGGCTCGGCGACACCCCGTGACGCTGTTGAACACTCTGGACCAGACGCGGGAGGCGTTGAACTCGGTGGATCCGAGCTCCACATCGGGACACGTGGCCATGGACGCACTGCGGCTGTTCGTCGATCAGGACGATCCGATCATCTCCGAGGAGGTGCGCTGGCAACGTATGCAGGTCCGCCGCGCCACCATGAATCGACTGCTGCTGGATGGCGACGCGGATTCCCTGCTCTACGTGGCGTGCTCACTCATGGCGTCGGAGTACATGCTTGGCCACACGGACGAGGCCTACCGAATGGCACAGGATCTGGAACGGCGGCTCGATGCCCTGGGTGACTCGAATGATGCCGGCCAACGCGCGCCACATGCATTGATCCGCACTCTGATCGGATTTGGCGGAGCCGCAATCGGCGATTTCGAGTTTGCCGAGCGCAACTACCTCTCCGGCCTCCGCCTGGCCGCGAAAGACGACAATCTTCCGCTGCGGATGCGGGCACAGCGGGGGATCACGCTGGTGAAGTACTGCACGGGAGATCTCGTCGCAGCGCGAGAGAGCTTCGAGGCATTGCAAGGGCTGGCATCGTCATGGCGCGATCGCAGTGGAGGCGCCCAGCGTGAGATCTCGGACGTCCACGTGACCGAGATTCTCCTCGGCAATACTCCGTTCGAGGGCTGGACATGCGGGAAGGAACCGGAGCAGGTTCCCGAACATCTCATGAAGGCCAAGATTCGGGCGGTGTCCTACCCCCTCCTCATCATGGCGGAGGCAGAGGCAACTCGGAGGCTGCATGGAGATCTCCATGCGCTTCGCCTGCTCCGCCACCGCGTGCGCCGCTGGCCGATGAAGGACTCCCCTCCCACGGCATTCGGATGGAAACTCCGGCGGTACACGGCCGACCTGATGATGGTGAGCGGAGACGTCGCCTCCGCGCAGCTCGAGCTCGCGACGTTGCCCGACGGCGGCTTCGGCAAGAGCATCTCGACGGCGCGGCTTCACCTGTTCGAAGGACATCCCGAGCACGCGCTGGACGAGCTCGGTGCGATCGCGACTGGGACCCAGACGCCGTTGCTGCAGCTGGAGCGCCAGCTCCTGGCGGCGATTGCCTTGTGGCAGGTGGGCCTGGACAAACTGGCGCTCAGGACAATCACCGATGCGACGCGCGACATGAGGGACATCTCGGGATACGGCGTCCTGGCATGGGTGCCCTACGCGCAACTTCTCGAGCTTGCAGCCTTCGCCGAGACCAACGGCGTGGATGGCCTCCACGAGCACGTCCTCGCTCTTCCCGAGAACCTTCGATGCCCTCAATACGAGAGGCTGAGCCGAGCCGAACTCCGCACCCTGACGGAGCTGGCTGGCGGCACATCCCTGGAGCAGGTTGCCTCGGAGCTCTTCATATCGAAGAACACCCTCAAGTCCCATTTGAGGAGCATCTATCGCAAGCTGCACGCGTCAAACAGGCATGAGGCGCTCGTGCGGGCTCAATCCCTTGGGATCATTGCGAGGCCACAGGCGGGCGGGACTCGCAGCGCAGAGCACCGTGAGTAGCTGACCGAGTGCCCCTCGTGGTCCGTCACAGGCGCTTGTTGTCCAGATCGAAGGAGATGTCCACCATCGGCTGCTTCTCGCGTTGGCCACGCGAGATCCACTGGCGCTCGGCGTGGCCCGTGTACACCTGGCGCGGGCGCCCGATCTTCTGGGCCGGATCCGCCACGAGCTCGCGGTACTGGGCGATCCAACCCGGCAAGCGGCCCAGCGAGAACAGTGGAGTGAACAT
>RRZT012592014.1_pt1 | contig 11705 bp, 8 predicted proteins | sample 2165551 | NCBI WGS metagenome assembly RRZT01 (sample SAMN10456910, study PRJNA506462) | wastewater metagenome | biome: wastewater; feature: sludge; material: wastewater sludge; isolation source: wastewater sludge with Escherichia coli K12::gfp cells carrying plasmid... | place: USA: Moscow, Idaho ... | reverse complement strand
TGAAGCAAAGCTTCAGCTTTACGGCATACCGCATCGGCTACATTTAATTCAGTTATCAGCTGGTTTTAAAAAGCAATCCGACTTTGTAAAATCAAAGCGATGCTTTGAACTGGATACCTGCCTGAAACCATCTAATACGTCATTGCCGAACTTGATTCGGCAATCCATGGTGAAAATAAACCGACACAGCAGCAATACAGAAACAGCAGCAATATCATTGATTTTAAAAAATAGTTGAATTTGCTCTTTCCCTGCCAATGGATTGCCGAATCAAGTTCGGCAATGACGGTTTTACTTTTCAGGCAGCCTTGATACACAGCGGCGTAACTTCAGTTATCAATTACAAGCGTTTCATTTCCGTGGCCGGGCGCTGTTGCCAATCGGCCAGCAGCGCTGCCGCTGCCGCCTGCCCGCTTTGCACCGCCGCTTCCAATGTGGCCGGGTAGCGCGGGTGGATATAGTCTCCGGCCAGATACACGCCTTGGCCGCGCAGCCATGCCTGCGGAACCGGCGCCATATCGGGGCGGCTTTCGATGGTGGCGCGTTTTTCGGTGATGGCACGCCCGGCCATGGGTGGCGGCAAATCGGGATACAGCCGCAATAAATCCTGATGCACCCGCTCTATCCATTCTTCGTTGCTCAGCGTGCCGTATTGGTCGGACAGGGAAACCACTGCCGCCACTTCTTGCGCATTGCCGCCCAGTGAGCCGCGTGCAATCAGCCATTGTGCCGTGCCCTTGGCTAGGCCGGTGATGGCATGCGGCAACGGCAGTGCCTGCGGATAACGCAGATACACCGTGGTGATGGCGCGGTAGTGCAAGGCGTTTAAGGCTGCCTGAAACTCGGGCGGGGTTTGCGGCGGCAATAAGGCGCCCACATGATACGGCGCCACCGCCACAATCACACGGGCAAATAGGTGTTCGTCTACCCAAATTTGTTCGCTTTCGCCAGCCAAACGCAAGGTGCCGATGCGGCTGCCGGTGTGCACGGCCACACCTTGTTTTTCTACCCAAGCGGCCACCGGTGCCACCCAGCTTTGCTGCAAGTCGCCTGTGGCAATCAGCATATCGCTGTGGGCGCGCTCACGCCACACGCCGTCGGCCAATACATTCGCCAACCGCGCGGTGCTGGCCTGCCCCAAATCGGTGTTGAGACTGCCCCACACCAAAGGCTGCCAAAATTGCTGCTGCCATTTCTGGCTCACGCCGTGCTGGCGCAGCCACTGTGCCACATCGATATCGGCACCGTTTTGCTGTTGGCGGCGGTGCCATTGTTGCAAGGCACGCATTTGCTGCAACAACGCGGTTTTTTCGCCCCACGCCGCCCCTTTGGCACCCAGCACACCCAAGAGCAAATGCCAAGGGCTGGGCAGCCGGGCAGCTTGAAATTGCACGCCGTCGGCCATATGCCATGTGAGCGGCAGGCGCAAAAAAGCGTCTGCTTCGGCCACGCCCGCGCGCGCCAGCAAAGCCAAGCATTGTTGATAAGCGCCCACCAGCAAGTGCTGGCCGTTGTCGAGAAAAGCAAAATTATTGCTGTCGGCCGCCACGGCACGGGCGCGGCCACCCAAGGTTTTGCCTGCTTCAAACAGGGTGACATCGGCTTGCCCGGCCAAGGCTTCGGCCGCAGCCAAACCGGCCCAGCCGCCGCCAATTACCGCCACTTTGGGCTTGCCCGCAGGCCGGGTATGAATACTCATGGCTTAAACCCCAATAGCCACGTTTTCAGGGCAATACGGGCTTTGCGCGGCCCGGGAATGGCCAGCTTATATTGCAAAACATGGGCGGCGCCATCGGCGGCAATTTCCTGCAATAAAGCATAATAAATCGCCGCCATAATCAGGCCGGGCTTTTGCGCGCGCGCATCGGCAGCAGGCAGCAAGGCCACGGCTTCGCGGTAGCACTGGCGCGCACGGTCTACTTGAAAATCCATCAGCCGGGCAAAACCTTCGCCGCCGCTGCCATTCAGTATCGCGGCGGCGGGCACATCGTATTGCTGCAATTCGGCCACCGGCAGGTAAATGCGCCCCATGCGGGCGTCTTCACCCACATCGCGGATGATGTTGGTCAGTTGCAGCGCCAGCCCCATTTTGTCGGCATAATCCAGCGTTTGCGGCTGGGTAAAGCCCAAAATACGCGTAATCAAGCGCCCCACCACCCCGGCCACACATTGGCAATAGTGTTGCAGCTCGGCAAAGTCGGCATAACGCGCTTGGCTTAAATCCATGCGCATGCCGTCGATAATTTGGGCTAATTCGTGTTCAGGCAGCCCGAAACGCGGCACCAAAGGCTGCAACGCCCGCATCACCGGATGCTCGGGCACGCCGCCGGGCGCAAACACTTTGGCCAATTCGGCTTGCCACCAATTGAGCGTGGCCGCGGCCACCGCCGCATCGCTGCAATCGTCCACCACATCGTCCAGCTCGCGGCAATAGGCATACAGCACCGTAATGCCCTCGCGCTTGGCGCGCGGCAAAAAGCGAAAGCCGTTTAAAAAGCTGGAGCCGCTGGCGGCGGCTTTGTGTTGGCAATACTGCAAAGGTTCCACGGGCATTCCCATGCCGTTGAGGCAAAATCATATTAAGGCGCGATTGTAACCAGATTTGGCCGAAAGCTAAAGCCGCTCGGCTTGGCCTGGGTATAAAGGCTGCCTGAAAGGGTTTCAGGCAGCCTTTTATTCAGTAAAGTAAGTGATTTGCTTATTCGTCTAGATGTGCGCTGCTGGGTGCCAGCACGGTGCGGTTGCCGTTGCCTTCGGCGGCAGACACAATGCCATCGGCCTCCATTTGCTCGACTAAGCGCGCGGCGCGGTTGTAGCCGATGCGCAATTGGCGCTGTACCGAAGAAATGCTGGCTTTGCGGGTTTTCACCACCACGGCCACGGCTTCATCGTAGAGCGGGTCGTCTTCGCCTTCGTTGTTGCGGCTGCCGTTGGCGTTGCTGAATAAGTCGTCTTCGCCCACACCGGCGGTGAGGATGTCGTCGATATAGTCCGGCTCGCCAAACTGTTTTAGGTATTCCACAATGCCGTGCACTTCTTCGTCGGCCACAAAAGCGCCGTGGATACGGCGCGGATAGCCGGTGCCGGGCGGCAGAAACAGCATATCGCCTTGGCCGAGCAGGTTTTCGGCACCCATTTGATCCAAAATGGTGCGGCTGTCGATTTTGCTCGATACCTGAAACGCAATGCGGGTGGGGATATTGGCTTTAATCAGGCCGGTAATCACGTCTACGCTGGGGCGTTGGGTGGCCAAAATCAAATGGATGCCGGCGGCACGCGCTTTTTGTGCCAGCCGCGCAATCAGCTCTTCGATTTTTTTGCCTGCGGTCATCATCAGGTCGGCAAATTCGTCCACCACCACCACGATAAACGGTAGTTTTTCCAACGGCTCCGGCGTTTCCGGGGTAAGTGAAAACGGGTTGGCCAGCTTGTGGCCGCGCTGGGCGGCTTCGGCCACTTTTTGGTTAAATCCGGCCAAGTTGCGCACACCCATATGGCTCATCAGGCGGTAGCGTTTTTCCATTTCGTTTACGCACCAAGTAAGTGCATTGGCGGCCAGCTTCATGTCGGTAACCACCGGCGCGAGCAGGTGCGGAATGCCTTCGTAAATCGACAGCTCCAGCATTTTGGGGTCGATCATAATCATGCGCACTTCTTCGGGCGTGGCTTTGAACAGCATCGATAAAATCATCGCATTCACGCCCACCGACTTGCCCGAGCCGGTGGTGCCCGCCACCAGCAAATGCGGTGCGCGCGCCAAATCGGTAACCACGGGCGCACCGGTGATGTCTTGCCCCAACGCCAAGGTAAGTTTTGAGCGCGATTCCTGAAATGCCGGGGCGCTGAAAATTTCGCTAATGCGAATCATCTGCCGCTTGGGATTGGGCAATTCCAAGCCCATGCAGGTTTTGCCGGGGATGGTTTCCACCACGCGGATGGCGGCAAAGCCCAAGCTGCGCGCCAAGTCTTTTTCCAAATTCACCACTTGGTTGCCGCGCACGCCTTGCGCCGGCTCGATTTCGTAGCGGGTAATCACCGGGCCGGCGTAGGCATCCACCACGCTCACTTTTACTTTAAATTCGGCCAGTTTTTCTTCGATGGTGATGCCGTTTTCCAGCAAGGCTTCTTCGGTTTGGCGCGCGCCGGGATCGAACTGCGGCGGCAACAGCAAATTCAAACCCGGCAGGCTGTGTTCGTTCAACACGGCGGGCGATGGCGGCGGTGCGTGCTGCATGGCCGATTGCAAGGCCATGCCGATGGCGGTTTGCGGCGCGGGCTGTGCGGCTGCGGGTGGTGTGGGCGGCGGTGCCGGTACCGCGCTGGGGGTCATCGCCATGGCTTCATTTAAAGTTTGCTGCCACTCGGGGATGTCTTCGTCTGCCAATTCAGCAGACAAGGGCGGCGGGGCATCAATATTTTCATTTTCAGGCAGCGTATGGGCATGGGCGGCGGCGCGTTGCCCCCACACATTGCGCCCGCTGCCCGCAGGCGTTGGCTCGGTCGTATTGTTCTGCCACGCCGGTTGCGGCGGCACCGGTGCCAAGGCGGCGCTGTGGCTGCCGCTTTGCGGCCATTCGGTGCTCACCGGCACTAAAGGTGCATCCGATTCGCTCATTAAGCGGTCGCTAATCGACCAAGTGGGTGCATCGGTGATGTGTAAGGTGGGCGTGTTCGCGATTGCAGCCACATTCATACTTAATACCGGCGGCACGGGCGCGGGCACCACCGGCGCAGGCTCGGGTGTGGACTCATAGGGTGTAAAACGGGTGGAAATGGGTGCGCTTGCCGCCTCTGCCGCCAGTGCGGTGGACAATGGCGACAACTTCACCGCATGACTGTGGCCGATGCGCGCCGCCGCCGGAATCACGCTTTCGCGCACGGTGGTGCGTTTAAACTGGTGTTTGGGCTTATTGACTGGGGAGTCGGTTTTGGCCAGATTGGCCAGCACTTCGTCTTCGGCAATCACCGCCAGCTCGGGCTGGATGGGCGCGGCCACGGTATGCGGGCTGTGCTCGCGGCGGCGTGCCAGCCGTTGGCGCAGCAAATTGCTGCGGATATCGTCTTCACCGATGGTGGGCAAGGGCGCGGGCGCCGCAGCAGCGGGTTTGGCCGGCACGGCCACCGCCAAGGTTTCGCGCTCGGCCAAGGTGCGCTCGCGAATGCGCGACACCGCCGGATCGGCCAAGGTAATCACTTCAGCCGGTTCGACAGCGGTATTTTTAGCCGCAGCGGCATCCACAGGCGGCCAATTCAGCTCAACCGTTTCCAGCGGCGGCGTGCTGGCCAGTGACTCAGGCGTGCGGGTGGCCACTTTACGGGTGGCTTCGGCCAAGGTAATCACTTCCAACGGCGTGGCAGGTGTGGTGTTGGCGTTGGCTTCTTTTGGCAGCGTGGCTTCCGGCACGTGTTCAAACATCGGGATGGCCGCATCGCTGGCGGCCATGCTGGCAACCATTTCGGCGGCATTCTCTACCGCTTCGTTTTCCTGTACCGGGGTTTCTGTGCTTAAGGCATGGGCGAAAATCGGCAGCTCGGCCAGCACTTCATCGCTGGCCAAGCGGGCTTTGTCGGCTTCGGTGAGCGCGGCGGCGGCTTTAAAGCGCGGATTAACTTGCTGCATTTGCGCTTCCACCCGCCCCAATACTGCTTGGTTGGCTTGGCTGGCACGGGTTTGCAGGCGCACATTGGTGAGGTTGGGGCTGATTTGGCGCAATACCTTAATTGAGGGCGGCGTAGCCGAAGCTTCCACTGCTTTACTCGCGGCAGTATCGGCACGCGGCGCATGGCGGCTTAAATAAGCCAGCTCCAGTCGCCATTCACGCTCCTGCTTGCCCCGCCACCACAGCAAAGCGGCAATGGCCAACATCAATAACAATAAAATCATCCACCACATACGTGCTTATCCCGCATTGTTTAGTTTGAATATTTTTAGAACTGAAGTTACGCACTTATTGGCAATGCTGCCTGAAATCATCGAATACGTCATTGCCGAACTGGATTCGGCAATCCACGGTAAAAATAAACCAACACCGCAGCAATACAAAAACAGTATCAATATCATTGATTTTAAACCAGATGATATATTCTGCACTTTCCTGCCAATGGATTGCCGAATCAAGTTCGGCAATGACGGTTTTGCGTTTCAGGCAGCCTTGATATACAACTGCGTAACTTCAGTTTATAAAATAAGCCATCTGCTCACCCAAGGCTGCCTGAAAACAGTTTTCCGCTCAAGTCATGCCTGCCCACAGACGCTAAGCCAAGCTCACTTCGATATTATCAATCAGCCGGGTTTTGCCCAGCCGTGCCGCCGCCACAATCACCACTTGTTTGTCGCCCGCATGTGCCACCGCCAAGGTATCGGCATGGCGCACTTCAATATAGTCTACCTGCCAGCCTTGTTGCTGCATATTGGCCACCGCCACGGCTTCGAGATTGGCGTAGTCTTGCCGCCCGCCGCGGATTTGCGCCGCCATTTGGCTGAGCATGGCATACATTTGCGGCGCTTGCGCCCGTTCGGCCGGGGTTAGATAGGCGTTGCGGCTGGATAAGGCCAAGCCGTCTTCGGCGCGGCCGGTGTCCACCGGCACAATGTTGATATTGAAATTCAAATCGGCCACCAAGCCGCGAATCACCGCCAGCTGCTGGTAGTCTTTTTTGCCGAAACAGGCCACATCGGGCGCCACAATATTAAACAGCTTGGTCACCACCGTGGCCACGCCGCGGAAATGACCGGGGCGGAAACGGCCGCACAGCTCGTTTTGTAAATGCGGCGGCTCCACATTGTAGTCTTGCGACACTTGCGGATAAAGCTCGCGCTCATCCGGTGCAAACACCACCGCCACGCCCTCGCCTTTCAGCTTATCGGCGTCTTCCTGCAAGGTGCGCGGGTAGCGGTCGAAATCCTCGCCTTGGCCGAATTGCAAGCGGTTGACAAAAATACTCACCACCACCGCAGCGGCATGTTGGCGCGCCTCGCGCACCAGTGCCAAATGCCCTTGGTGCAGATTGCCCATGGTGGGCACAAAAGCCACTGTGCCGGCGTGTTTACGCCATTGGCGCAGCTCGGCAACGGTATGGATGATTTGCATAATAAATACGACCCGATTTAAATTGTTGAATGGCTGAAACCACAAACGCGCAATTATAACACCGCCGCCGCCTAAACACAGCGCTGGTGATTGACGCAACATTTTGACCAGCAATTATTTGATATTAAATAACAAATACCAAACCCAATCGTCCAAGGCTACCTGAAACATTTACACCACACCCGCCGCCATACAACCCTACATCCTGGTTTTGCAGTGCAGCAATTTATGTTAAAATCTTATTTTTATGCGCACATCTTTTCGAAACAGACCTGAAAACATGTTCGCAAATGGTTTTTTTAGGAGAACAACGCAATGAACATGAAAAAATGGTTGGCCGCTGCCGTGGCCTGTTCCGGTTTGATGTTGGCCGCCTGCGGCGGTCAAGGCAATGCCACTGCCGACGCGGGCAAAGACGCTTCTGCTGCCGCCAGCAGCCCGGCCGCAGGCAAAACCTACACCGTGGGCTTGAATGCCGAATTTGCCCCGTTTGAATCGCAAGGTGCGGGCGGCGAAATTGAAGGCTTTGATGTGGACATCCTCAATGCCATGGCCAAAGCCGGCGGCTTCCAAGTAAGCTTCAAAAACCAGCCTTGGGACGGCCTGTTTGCCAGCCTTAACCACGGCGACTTCGACATGCTGGCCTCTGCCGTTACCATCACCGATGAGCGCCGCCAAAGCATGGATTTTTCCGCCCCCTACTTTGAAATCACCCAAGTGGTGTTGGTGCCCAAAGGCAAAGACATCAAATCAGTGGACGACCTCAAAAACATGAACCGCGTGGGCGTGGTGACCGGCAACACCGGCGACTTGGCCGCACAAAAAATCTTGGGTGCCACCAGCCCCAAAATCGCCCGTTTTGAAAGCCTGCCGCTGGTATTGAAAGAAGTGGAAGGCGGCGGCGTGGATGCAGTAATCAGCGACAGCGCCGTGGTGGGCAACTACATCAAAAACAACGGTGACAAAGGCTTTAGTATGATTACCGTGCCCGATTTTGAAGTAGAACACTACGGCATTGCCGTGCGCAAAGGCGACACCGCCACGCTGAACCTGCTGAACGAATCACTGCAAAAAATACGCGACAGCGGTGAATACATGGAAATCCACAAGAAATACTTTGCGCAGTAAGAACTAAGAATATGCTGCCTGAAAAAACCAGCCTACGGGCTGGTTTTTTTATTGGGCGCCGCAAACAGATTCGCACACTCATACACAAGTAAGATAAGATGCCCTCTTTTTACCGCCACACCGCCATGAGCCACCGCATCACCGTATTGCCCAGCAATGAACACTTTACTGCCGCCGCCGATGAAAACCTGCTCGCCGCCGCCAAACGCCAAGGGCTGCCCTTGCCCCATGCTTGCCAAAGCGGCAGCTGCGGCTCCTGCAAAGCACGGCTGCTCAGCGGCCAAGTGGCATCCTTGGGCAACGAAGATTTGCCGGGTTTGAGCGCCGCCGATAAGGCATTGGGTGATATTTTGCTGTGTTGCAGCGTGGCGCAAAGCGATGTGTGCGTGTCCATGCCTCACTACGCCGGTGCCGATGCCACACCTGCGCAAATTCTGCCGGCACGGATTCAGCAAATCACCATCGAAGGCGGCAATGCCGTGGTGCAACTGGCCTTGCCACGGCAAAAACCGTTTGCTTTCCGTCCCGGCCAATATGTCGACATCCTGCTGCCACAAGCGCAACGGCGCAGCTACTCGATTGCCAACAGCCCCGGCGATACCGGCCTGATTGAGCTGCATGTGCGCCAACACGAAAACGGCATTTTTTCCGCCCCTTTGTTCAACGGCAGCATGGTCGAAAAAAGCATTGTGCGCCTGCAAGGCCCTTTGGGCAGCTTCGGCCTCAACCCCAGCGCCAAACCCATCATTATGCTGGCCACCGGCACCGGTTTCGCCCCGATTAAAAGCCTGTTGTTGCAGCTATTGGCCGAACACAGCACACGCCCGCTGCATTTGTTTTGGGGTGTGCGCGAACAGCACGATTTTTACCAATTGGCCGCAGCAAAAGCGCTGTTGGCACAGCTGCCCCACGCCCGTTTGAGTTTGCTGCTGTCGCGCCCCGCTGCCGATTGGCCGGGCGCTTACGGCCATGTACAAAATAGCGCTGCCGCGGCCTACCCTGATTTAAGCGGCCATGAAGTCTATGCCTGCGGCAATCCGGCCATGGTGACCGCAGCACGGCATTTATTTACCCAGCAACACAGGCTGCCTGAAAACGCTTTTTTTGCCGACAGCTTCAGCCCGGCAGGCCACTAACTTCCTCAAGCAGCCTTATCGAAATTTTATTTGCAGTGCCCGCACAAACTTTATGCTTTTCATGACCTCGGCCTTATTACAACGCTTATCCGCCAAACAGCAGTACACTTTATTGGTGGCGGCTTTTTTCTTGCTAAGTGCATTGGCCATTTACGCCTTGCGCTACCCGCTCAATCCCAACCGCATTATCGAAACATTCTTGTTTTGGTTGGTGCTGCACCGGCTCGCTCCACGCTTGCTACAAGCCTTGCTTTACATCAGTGCGCTGGTGGTATTGCTCTATCACCCCACCGCTGCACTTTACGGCCGCCCCAGCTTCGGCATTATCGCCTCCTTAATCAGCACCAGTGCCAGCGAAGCGGGCGAATACCTGCAAACCATCCCTTGGCATGTTTACATCGCCGCCGTGGTGTTCAGCTTACTGTTAGCCGCCTTGGCGCGGCTGGCCGGGCGCATTGCCGCGCCACAATTTGGCTGGCGCTGGCTGTTGCCCTTGTGCGCAGTGATTGCCGCCATGACCTTGTCCACCGCACGCAAATCGTATGCAGAAAGCGGCTTTCCCTTGCGCGTGGTGCCGCTGGAGTTTATCGCCGACAGCTACCTGATGCCCAAAGCCTATTTTGCCGAGCTAAACAAACTACAACACGATTTGCAATTGCCGCACGATTGGCAAGTCACCGCCACCCAACAGCCCTACCGCAACTACGTGCTGCTGATTGGCGAAAGCGTGCGCGCGGATTATATGTCGCTATACGGCTTTAAAATCGACAACACCCCGTTTTTGCGCCGCCGCGCCAATCTGGTAATGGAAAACCAGCTATCACCCGGCCCCAATACCCCGATTTCTCTGCTCTACGGGCTTAATCTCAGCCACAATGGCGGTTTTCAAATCCAAAACAATCTGGTTAGCTTAGCCAAAGCCGCGAATATGCACACCGTGTGGCTGTCCAATCAAGGCGCTTTGGGCAAATACGACACCTCGATTTCCGCCATCGCCCATAAAGCCGATACAGTGCATTTTCTGAAAACCAGCGGCTACGATTTCGGCCACAAAACCCACGACCACCAATTGCTGCCGCTGCTGCAACAAACCTTGCAGCAACCCTTGCCAGCGCAGCAAAACCGCCTGATTGTGCTGCACTTGCTCGGCGCCCACCCCAATCCCTGCGACCGCCTGACCCAGCCGCCGCTACACTACAGCAGCAATGCCAACACCAATTGCTATATCGACAGCATTCGCGCCACCGATACCCTAATCGCCGATATCGACACCCTGCTGGCCAAAACCGAACAGCCCTACAGCATGCTGTATTTCAGCGACCATGGCCTCTCGCACGATAAAAATACCTACGACAAAAACACCTTATCAATTGAAGACAGCGTGTTGCGCCACAACGACCACTATCGGCAAAACTACCATATTCCGCTGGTCATTATTAACAGCAAGCAGCAAACCCAACAGCGCAACTCAGCACAGCGCAGCGGTGAACATTTGCTATCAGGGCTGGCACAATGGCTGGGCATCCGCAGCCCTCAGTTTGCCGCCGAATACGATTTTTTCGCTCCCAAGGCCGACACCGATATCCGCGTATTGGACTTCAGCGCCCGCTGGCGCAGCGCCAGTGAACTGGCAGACGATCCGCCACCTTTAGCGGATATTCACCACCCTTAGCGCTTTTGTACGATCTTTTTGGTGCTGAATTTAATGCACAAGCAAGTACAAGCAAAGCACAACAAAAGAGTGTGAACAGGCTCTTAAGCTACCTGAACACATTTTGACAGCCATTTTTGCTACACTGCACCTATTCAACCCAAATATTGCACGCCATGAAAACAAGCGCCTTATTGCTCATCGCCCTACTGCCCGCCTTGGCCGTAGCCGAAACCACCCTCTACGGCGAAATCAACAGCGGCTTTAATGTGAGCCGTAGCCAAAACAACGCCTTGGATAGCCATCGCCGCAGCGGCGTTGTCGACAACGGCAGCTACATCGGCCTGCGTGGCAGCCATCCTTTGGGCAGCAGCGGCAACCAACTGATTTGGCAAACCGAACAAAATGCCCCCACGAGCTACAACGGCTCCACCCGCGACTATATGCGCCAACGCAAAGAAAACAGCGTGTTTACACGCTAACATCAATTCTAAAAAATAACCTATTTTAAAATTCATCCAAATGAAATTGAGACTCATAGGATGCGCCTTGGCGCATCCTATGCCGTATTTTGCGAATTTTAATTTAAGGTTATTTTTTAGATTGATATAACCATTTGCCCGCAACAAAAAAGGCTGCCTGAAATCTCTAATCTAAAGATTTCAGGCAGCCTTTTGATTATGGCCTATCCGTTTTATT
>RRZT010191230.1_pt1 | contig 11705 bp, 10 predicted proteins | sample 2165551 | NCBI WGS metagenome assembly RRZT01 (sample SAMN10456910, study PRJNA506462) | wastewater metagenome | biome: wastewater; feature: sludge; material: wastewater sludge; isolation source: wastewater sludge with Escherichia coli K12::gfp cells carrying plasmid... | place: USA: Moscow, Idaho... | reverse complement strand
ATTAAATTACCATTATTTAAGAAAAAAATAGGTAAAATATAATTAATTAATAATAAGGATTTTTTTGTGGATAAATTAGATGATATTAAAAATAAACAATATGAAATGACTAAATTCGATATAAAAAGTTCTAGTAATTTAGAAAAAATTTTTAGAAATCGAAGAAAATATTCTATGATTTAACAATTTTTTTTAAAGAGTATCCTCTTAAAGCCATTTGATATAAAAATATATCTATTGTATTAACGTGTAAAACAGTCCAAGAAATTCTTTTATCTTCTTCAATTTTATTTAAAAATTTTTTATCATCTGTATATAATTTTTTAAATAAATCTTTTTGATTGTGAAAATCTCTATATTGTAATGGCAAAAAACTATAATTTTCATTATAATCATATATTTTTTTAAAAGGTAAATCTTTATATTTTTTATTTTTTTGTTTAAATCTTTCTTCTAAAAATCTATCGTCTCTTTGTAATTTATAATTAAAATTTTCAAACATAAAAGGCAAAAATAAATTAAATATATTTTCAAACATTAATTCTTCATTAATAGTATAAAACTCAAAATCATTTAAAAAATTTTTTCTTTCATAATATTTACAATCTTTATAAATATTTTTAATTAAATCTTTTTGTAGTTCTATTGTTGAATATATTTTAGGGTATATTTTATTTTTAATCAAAAGTATATTCTTTATATCTATAATTTAAATTAATTTCTTTATCCCCCATATTTTTCTCTATTTCTTTTTCAATAACATCATTAAGTTCTTTTATTGTTATTTTTTCAGTATTTTTATATAAATTTTTATCGTTTAAATTATCTTTTATTTTTAATATATTGTCTATTAATGTAGGATTTTCTTTAAAAATTTTTTCCAAATCTCTTTGTTCTATAATTAATATTTTTAATTGTTTTAAAATTAAAAAAAACTTTTTATCTATTATGAAACTTTTAACAACTCCCTTTAAATTCAATATTATTTTATTTGTATTAATTTCCATATTTTCTAAATCTTCTAAAACATATTTTTTATCTAATGCAAAAAATAAAATTTTTTCTTTATAATTTATAATCATTTCCATTTCTTTTTTAAGAAGTAACATATTATTTTTTATTATTGTTTCTTTAGACATACTAAACCTTTTTGTTAATTTTTTATTTTTATACAAATATTATATTAAAACAAGCTAATTTATTAAAAATAATTATATATAAAATATATATTTTAATATAATACTTAAATAAAAATTAAAACAAGGATTTTACAATGGCTTTATCTAAAATTAAAACAAGTCCATTTATTAAAAATTATTTAATAACAGCTGGCGTTACTGCTTTTTCTTTAACTTATATGGCTTCCATTACTAGTTTTGTAATGAAAGAAGATTATTTAAATATGCCTTTGATAGCTGGTACAACAGCTTTTTTAATACCTTTTCTTATGAAATATAGAGAAAAAAATTTAGAAAAAATTAATGGACGAAATCAAGAAAATAAAATAAATAATGAAAACAACCCCTCTTTATTAATTTAAAGAGGGAACATTATTTGTTTTATTGTTATTTATTTCTAAAGTAGAAATTTTTTTTAAAAATTTAGATACTTCTTTTTCTAACTCAATTATTCCGTAAACATTATTTCTTACTTTTTCATTACCTAATACTTTAGAAATATTAAATAAATTTATATGACTAATAGATACAAATTTTTTGTATGCTTGATGATATTCATTCAATATTTTTATTAATTTTTTCTTTTTTAAATTAGAAATTAATTTTGAAGATTCTATATTTTCCATTTCTTTTTGAAAATCAAAATCATTAGAATTTAAAGTAACTTTTAATTTATTATAAGTTTTTAGAAAAACAATATTTTCTTTATCATAATCTATTTTAGTATCATAAAAACTATAATTTAATTTTGTTGTTATACCTTCTTTTTCTAACTCTTTTTGTTTTTTAGTTAATTCAACAAAAGTATTAAAAACATTTGAACCCTTTAATGTTGAAGAACTTCCTATTTTTATATTCTTTTTAATCTCAGACAAATGTTTTTTCATTACTAATTTATTTTTTTTAACGTTTTCTTTATTTTCTTTTAAACAACTTTCTAAATCAGGAGAATATTTAAAATCTATTTTTAATCCTGTTTCTTTTTCTATCTTATCAGATAAATCTCTAAATAATGATGATAAATTTGTTCTAAAACTATTATTAGAACTAATTTCACTATTATTATTTATATTATAAATAACAGTCTTTGAACTATCACTAAAATTATTAGGATTTAAAGTTTTATAATTCATATGAAAAATATTAGTAAAAATATTTTGCCAAGCTTTAGTATTACAAAAATTTGAACTTCTACCAAAAATAGCAAAATTTGAACTAGAACCTATAATGTTTGTTTTATCTATTAAAAATTTTATACCGTTACCACCTTCATATTTTTGGTGTTCTTCATAATAATTTAATTGTAATACATTATTCATTTTTATACCTTATTTTTATTTTTATTTTTTATATAAAATTATATACAAAGAAACATTAAATTTCTTTTAAATTTTATTAATTATATTAAAAAAAAATCTTTATTTTATTAAATCAATTATTTTTAATTAATTTAATTATTTTTTCTCTTTATTTTGTTAAATAATTATTGTTTTTATTATAATAGAAAAAATATTATAGGAGAAAAAATGACAAAAATTTATTACCCTGCCGGATTTATATATGATATTGAAAAAAACACTTATTTTTCTTCTTTTTTTCCTGTTGACAAAGAAATAAAACATTCCTCTATCACAATAGAAACAAATCAAAAAGAAGCTTATATTTTAAGGCTTCGACGATTTTTAAATTTAAATGATATGAACAATATTACTTTTGACTTAACAAACAATAAAGTTAATATAAATTATGAAGATATTAAATTAAAATATAAAAATACAATAGAAAAATTAACATTAGAAAACAATTTTAAAATGATTGAAAAATTAATAACTCAAGGGGTTATGCTAGTTGATAGTGAAAAATATAAAAAAATTATTGGTACAACAAAAATAAAATTTTTAAACATAGATAAAAAAAATTTAGATTTTAATAGAAACGACGTTATAAATATTATTAGTAAATCTATTTATTATAATGAAAATTTTTCAAACAGTAAACACGTTAATCTTATAAAAGATAGTTTAAAATCTTCTTTCTATGAAATTAATAAAAAAATACAAAAAGATTTTGGCGTAAGAAAAGATTTTAATTTTAATGATGAATTTGAAAAAAAATTTAAAAATTTTTTAAAAAACATAGAAGAAGATTTTAATGAATTAATTGATAATAAAAAACAGATTACTAAAGATAATAAAAATAATTATGTATATAATTCTTTTGAGCCTTAATAATAAAATTATTAAGTGATTTAAATAAAATTGGTGGTATTCTTCAAATACATTGTACTAATTAATTAGATTAAATTAAAAAAAATTTATAATAAAAAATTTTAAATATATCTACCCAAAAGACATTGTATTTGAGTAAGCAAAATTTTCATAACTTTTTGGACATTTAAATCCTTGAAAATTTCCATTCCAATACATAGCCTTAGTATCTTTACTTCCACAACCACAATTACATATTGTTCCAGATATTTCTCTTGTTAAAGCCTCTAAATTTGCTTTTTGAAATTCTTTTTTATATAATTTTAAATCGTTAGAACAATTTGTAATTGTAAAATTATATTTTTTGCTTATATTTAAATCAAAATTTTGCATAATTGTATTAGAATAATTACCTTTAATTGTATTAAATTCTAAAGGAAACTGGTCAGAACTATCCCATACGTCTTCGTCTCTTCTTCTAAATAACATATTAGTATTTTTTGGAAGGATACCCCAGTCAAAATTTTCCATTGTAAACTTTCTAAATGGATATTTAATTAAATCCCATTTTGAACCAATTATACATTTTCCAGTTTCTTTGTTCCATTCAGCTTTTACATATTGATTACTAGCAATACAGTAATATTCTCCTATTGTTGTTTTCAAAGTTTCTTTTATTATTTTAACAACAGGTTTAAAATCATTATTAACTACAAAAATAACTCTATCTTTTTTTAGAGTGTTATCATCATATTTTAAAATGTTATTTTTAGATAAATCTAAATTATATTTTTTAATAATATCTTTATTAATTAAAGAAAACATTTTATCAAATAAATTAAAATCATATCCCAATTTTGAAGTAATATAAACATTTGGTTGACTAAATTTTGTTCCAGTCTCATTTAATTTAGAAAATTCTGTATATTCAATAACATTAGTTATTTTTTCAAATGTTACAAATTTATTTTTACTATTTTCATATATTTTATCATTATTTTGATTTAACATTTGATTATATTTTTTAACATTTTTATTAAATGGAACTTCGTTATTAAATTCATCTACGATTACAGAAGTGTACATTGAATATTTTTCATCACCTATCTCAATTTTTATACTTTTATATCCTAAAGTATTTTTAATTTGTAATTCATTTAAAGACTCAGAAATAACATTCCAAATATCTTGATATTTGTAATTCCATAATTTATTTAATAAATAATGTGTTTTTTCTTTATCTTGAGTTTTAATATTATTTTTCTCTATATATTCATCTTTAATTTTAAATGTTTTATCTACTATTTTTCTATGTAAATTTTTTAAAATTTCTAATACTTTTTGATACTCTTCTTTACCTTTTTCAATATGATTTTTTTCTTGTTCTTTTCTTTCTACAAGTTTCTTACTTTTATTTATTTCTTGATTATGTTTTTTATTTAAATTTAATAACTCTTCTTCTGTTAAAAATAAATAAAAAGCACTTTTAAAATCTATAAATTCTATTAAGTCAGAATATTTAAGTTCTATTTTTTGTTTTGTATTTTTTAATTCTCTTGGAGCTAAATTAGAAAGTGGCATATTTTCTGTATCTATTTCAAAAGTTTTATCTGTTAATTTTTTAATCTTTGCTTCTTTATCTTTACTATATTTTAAAGAAAGTTCTTCATTTATTTTTAATTCTTTTAACATTTTTCTGATGATACTTTTTAATACAAACACTTTTTTCATCTTATTTCCTACTTTTATATATAAATATTATGTGTTATTTTAATATATAGTATATGAAATTTAACTTAAAAAAATTCTATTTTAAAAAATTTTAATTTTTTTATTTTAATTGATAATTAATAAAACTTTAATAATAAATATAGTATTATTGGTAAATTATTTTATTAATATTAAGAGGAATTATATATGTTAGTACACTTTCAAATAACTTTATCAGATTTTAAAGAAACTAAAGAAAACTTTCAAACTGTATACCTTTCAAACGAACTTAGCGTTGAAGAGTTAGGAACAAAATTTAAAAAATTATTACAGTATTTTAAAGAAAAATCAAATAACAGAGTTAATTATTGCAAAATAGAGGATTATAAAAATGAACTAACTAAATCTTATTCTTTTTCTATTAATACATATAGTATAAGTCCTGAACAACATTTTCAAAAATTCATTGATTTAGAATGGAGCGAAAAATTTAAAGAACCAAAAATTTTTCTTTTTTCTGATTTAATAGGCTGGAATTTTGTAAATGCTTTTATAGATTGTAATAATTTAAGAAGATTTACTTTTGAAAAAGATAATGAAATAAAACAATATGTGATTTCAAGTAAAGAAAACAAAACTTTAAATAGAAATTACTGTTTTACTATTAATAATGAAAGATATTATGAAAAAAATGGAAATACTTTTGCTAAAAAATTTGATGGAAATATCTTTGAAATTTCTCAAGTTATTAAAGGTAAAGTTTTAAATATTGAATGTAATAACGAAATTTTTAAATTAGTTACTGAAATAGGGGAGTTATCATATTCTATCCAATATAGAGAAGATTCCTTAATTATTTCAGAAAGTTTGAATTTTATACCTTGTCCATATGAAAACTTAAAAAATGAATTAATTATTAAAGTTAGACAAAAAAATGTTGGTGAAACTATAAAAATAGACTTTATAAAAGCAAGAGGAGATAGTCACATAGGTTCTGTTTATGGAGAAGCAAAAACTTCTGATTATAAAGAATTTAATGAAATATTAAATTGTTATATTGAAGTTACAAATAGAATATTAAAAATAGTTAATAAAACTGAAGATTTTGAGAAAGTTAAATATATTTATAGTAAAATTGAAGATATTATTTTTGATTTTCCTGAATTAGATTTATCAAATTTATATTTAGATTTTAAACAAATTAAAATTAATAACGATGAATTAGTGAAATTAAAGAATGAAAAAAGAATAAAGAAAAATTAATGTTTGAAGAAATTAAAAAGAAAAACAATTTTTCTCATAGTTTTAAAATAAAAGACGTAGAACTTGTTTTAAATGCTTATGTAAAACTTTATGAAAATGAATATAACTATGGTAAAGTCGAATATATACAGTTACAAGTTCTTTTTCCAAATATTTATGTTGAGAGTTGTTTAGACTGGAAATACTATAAAAAATATTATATATTAGCAGATATTAATGTAAATTCTTGTCACGATAAAAATATTTGGAGTGAGTCTATTTTTTTAAAAATTGCTAATAAATTAATTAGTAAATTAAAAAATAAAAATAATTTTGAGATTTTTTTAAATGGTGAAAGTGGTACTAATATATTGGGGCAATATTATCAGTTAGACCATTTTTTAAATGATAATTATGATTTTCAACATTAAAAGAAAAAATAATTTCTTTTAATAAATAATTACCTTATTTCTAATTAATTTTATTATTTTTTCAATAACATAAAATTAAATAATAATTTATTTATATATTTTACTTCATCTTCATCAATTTTAATATCTACAGATTTAAAATTAATAGATAATTTAATATTGTTTTCTTTTAATTTATTATTTAAATTTGTTGTAATTATTCAATCTGAAAGAAATACAAGAATTAAATTAAAAAACAAATTCAAATAAATAAGAATAATATTTTTAATCTTATTTTAAATTAAATACTTAAATTAATATCACTAATGTTTTCTATATTTTTGTTATAATTTTTAACATTTTTTATTATATCTTTAAGAGAGTCAAAATAACTTTTTTTATCTAAATTTTTGCTTATATTTATTAAATTATTAAAGATTATAGCTTTTTGTTTTTGTTCAACTATTGATAAATAATTTGAAACCATAGAACTTATTATTAAATAATTTAAATCATAACCTTGTTCTTTCATCATATATTTTAAATTGCTGTTTGAATTTCTATAATCTATATTATTTTCATAATCTTCTTTATAATTATTTTGAACACCATTAAATTTCACTTCTTCTTTTTTCAAAGCAAATTTTATTTTAAGATTATTTAAATCACTTGTATATTTTTTAGAATGTCCTTCCCATATTTGTCTTATACTGTTTTTGTTTTTTTTAAAATTTTCTTCGTATTCTTCAATTTTTCTTTTATTTTCTTGATATTTTAACAAATATTCTCTATCTTCATATTTTTCACTCATTTTTTCTGATTTTGTTTTTATAGTTTGTTCTAAAGTAAAAAAACTTTCAAAACCACAAATTATTTTATCACCTAACTCATTTTTCAAATTTTTAATTGAAACTTCTAAAAATTTTTTTAACTCGTTTTTATCTCCAGTAATATCAAACTTTTTATTTAAATAAATTTCCCAATCTTTTACAAAATTATTTAAATTATAATTATTTGAATTTATTAAGAATTCTTTTTCAGAGTTTTTATATGATAAGTCATTGTTATTTTCTTTTTCATTTATAGAAGCTTCTATATCTTGTTTTGTTAATTTATAATTAATTATTTTTTTGATATTTTTTATATCAAAATCTTTATTTTTATCATAAAAATCTAACCAATTAGGTTCAAAATCAAGACCTATTAAATTATATTTATAAGAAAATAAAATCCCGTCTAATAAATTACCACCTTCTCTTAATTCTTTTTCATTATTAAATTCAAGTATAATTGAATTATTTAATATTTTAATATTTTTTGAAATAACTCCGTCAATACTTTTGTAAAAATCATTAACATATTTATTGCTATTAAAATTTATTATTAAAAAACCTTTTAAATTTTTTTCTGATTTTATTTTTATTTTTTTTTCTTCTATACTTTTTTTCATTAATTCTAATAAATCTACATTTTCCATTTCACACCTTTTTTTATTTTAAAATAATAGTATATAATAATTAAGATAAATTCAAATCACTTTTTAAAATATTATACATATTTATTAAATCATTGTTTAATGAACTTTGTTGATTTTTAGTAGAACTATTAAAATCTTTAACTTCTTCAAAGTTTTCATCTTTTTTTACATACAACTTATCTTTTATCATTTTATATTCATTATCATTAGAGTCATAATACTTAAATTCTAATATATTGTGGTTTTTAAAATTTACTGTACTATCTTTTATTATAAATAATATATAAAATTAAAACATTTAAATAAAATTTTTTTAATAAAAAAGTTTTATTTAATAAAAAAATCATTTTTTCTTACTTTTTCTTTTATTTCTAAAGTATTTTGTTTATCAACTTGATTTAATAAATCATAATCTATTTTCATATTTTTTGTATTACCTAAATCAGCTCTTAAAGCTCCTAATAACATACCGTGTTTTCCTTTAAAAAGATTTTTTTTAATTTCAAACAATAACTGATTTTTTAATTTAACAGAAACATCAAAATTAAAACCAGAATTAGATGGTGTTATTTTTTCAAAATCAATAGAAATATCTTTTACATTTCTTTTTACTTTTTCATAATCTAATAAATTAGTTATTTCACCATTTTCTAAAATTATACTATCACCTTTTTTTAAGTTTATATTCTTATCTAACCAATTTAATTTTTGTTCATTTGTTAATCTTTGTGAAATATTAAATATTTCTTCTAACTCATTTTTTAATACATTATAAAATTCAAGAGAGTAATCATTACCAAATTCTTTTTTATATTTATTTCTTAAAAATTCGTCCCTATGATAAAATTTAACTATATATTTATTTGGTACAAGTCTTTTATCACTAATATAAACATTTTCCATATAACCATTATTTTTTAATAATGTTTTTAAGTCACTTAAAACTTTTTCTTGTGCTTGATTTATATTTAATTTTGATAATATTTCTTCAAAAACATACTTATTAATAGAATTATTAAATTTATTAATACCATCATCTTTATTATCTATAAAATGATTTATAAAATTATCTTTTTCATCTTTAAATTTTATACTCGTAATAACTGGTAGAACATTAATTATATCTTTTTCTATTACTGTTTTTCGTTTCTTTTTAGAACGAACTTTTTCAAAATATTTATGTTCAAATATTATTTCTTGTGCTCTTTTATATAACAAAGACAACACATTAGAGTTCTTTTTAACATATTCATCAATTTCTTTTGCTTTAGCTTTTGATTTAATCGTTTTACTTTCAATATCATCATATTTTACTAAAAGAATTTCTTCAGTTTTAATAGTACCAAAACTTTTTCCTAAAATATATTTATAACTAATATTTATGTAAGACTTGTCTTCCTTTGATATATTAAATTGATTAATTAATTCTTTATTAGGAACTATTGTATAATCAAAACCTTTATTATTATGATTTATCTCGTTATCGTCAACAATATGAAACTTTTTACGATTTTCTTCTCCATATAACTCTTTATACTTTAAGTAAGAATATTGTAACAATTTACGGCAATCTTTATAAACAACTTGCTCGTTATTTCCTTTCATTTCATAAATATCCTTATACTCTTTATTTTCATTTTCTAATTCTTCTTCTATAAAAAATTGGATTTCATCTTTTATATTATTAACGTCTTGATTTAAGTCTAAATCTTCTAATAATTCTTTATTATTTAAAATTCCATTTGTTATTTTAAAAACTAATTTTTCTCGTACTCGATATTGTTTTTCTTCTTTTGTTAAGTCTTTAATTTCAGGAGATAAATATTTATCTTCAAAAAATCCAATTTCTAATAATTTTTTAAATTTATAGTTTATAATATTCGTACTTTTTTTTATTTTTTTATAGTTTAATTGACAGTCTTCATCTAAATAATTATTAAAAAATAATTCTTCATTTTCTTCTTTAAATTTTTTTTGATGATTTTGTTTTAATTGACGTTTACTTATATCTGTATTTAAATTTTCTATATATTTTTTATAAGAATTATCAAACATAGATTTTTTAGAATCTTCATTAATAAATTTAAAATTATTTTCTTTAAGAATTTTATAACCTTCTATTAATATAAAATCTTTATCATCATACAATAATTTTTCATCAAATTCTCCAGTTTCTTTAGTAATATACTTTTCATAATCTTTTCTTATTTTAAATATTATTTGTGTTAACTTAGAGTTTTTTTTAGAATTAGGGTATTTTCCATTATATTCAGGATTAGCTAAATGCTCTTTTAATTTTTCCATAGCATTAGTTAAATATAATAATGTATTATTAACAAAATAGAAATTATTTTCTTTAAGAATTTTATAACCTTCAATTAATATTAAATCGTTATCTTTATATAACAGTTTTTCATTAAATTCTCCAGTTTCTTTATTAATATATTTTTCATATTTTTTTCTTATTTTTAGTATTACATTTAAAAAATTTTTGTTTGTTTTTTCATTTGGATATTTTCCATTATATTCAGGATTACTTAAATGTTCATTTAATTTTTTCATAGCATTTTTTAAAGACATTACTGTATTATTATTATCAATATTAATAAAATTAAAATTATTTTCTTTTAGAATTTTATAACCTTCTATTAATATGAAGTCGTCATCTTCATATAATAATTTTTCATTGAACTCTCCAACTTCTTTATCAATATATTTTTCATATTCTTTTCTTATTCTTAATATTGATTTTAATAATGGAAAGTTTGTTTTAGTATTAGGATATTCTCCATTATATTCAGAATTTTCCAAATGTTCTTTTAATTTTTTTATAGTATTTTTAAAAGAAATTAAAGTAACATTATTATCAACTTCAATAAAATTAAAATTATTTTTTTTTAAAATTTTATATCCTTCTATTAATAAGAAATCATTATCTTCATATAATAATTTTTCATTAAACTCTACAGTTTCTTTATCAATATACTTTTCATAATATTTTCTTATTTTATATATTCTTTGGAATAAATTTTGATTTGTTTTAGTATTGGGATACTCCCCATTATATTCAGGATTAGACAAATGTTCTTTTAATTTTTCAATATTATTTTTTAAACTAATTATCATATTGTTATTATCAATATTAACAAAATGAAAATTATTTTCTTTTAGAATTTTATAACTTTCTATTAATATGAAATCATTATCTTCATATAATAACTTTTCATTAAATTTTCCTGTTTCTTTACATATATATTTTTCATAATTTTTTCTTATTTTTGTTATTAAATTTGATAACTTTTGATTTGTTTTAGAATTAGGATATTCTCCTTTATATTTAGTATTAGCTAAATGCTCTTTTAATTTTTCTATAGTATTTTTTATAGAATTATTAACAATATTAATAAAACTAAAATTATTTTCTTTTAGAATTTTATAACCTTCTATTAATATTAAATCATTATCTTCATATAATAATTTT
>RRZT010331941.1_pt1 | contig 11706 bp, 11 predicted proteins | sample 2165551 | NCBI WGS metagenome assembly RRZT01 (sample SAMN10456910, study PRJNA506462) | wastewater metagenome | biome: wastewater; feature: sludge; material: wastewater sludge; isolation source: wastewater sludge with Escherichia coli K12::gfp cells carrying plasmid... | place: USA: Moscow, Idaho... | reverse complement strand
CGCCTCCCAGTCGAGGGTGTTCACCTCCCCTACGCGCCACAGCCGCCGAACGTGACAACCGCGTTCGAGGCCAGTGGTACTTCGCCACTGGACCCATCGGAAACCGTGGCAATACTGCTACAGTTGCGCACATGACGGTGGTGGCCAGCAGGGACCTGCGTAATCACACGGCGGAGGTGCTCCGCCGCGTTGCAGAGGGCGTCGAGATCACAGTGACCGTGCACGGTCGTCCCGTGGCGCTCATCTCCCCTCCGCGGAGCCAGCGGCCGCGGACCTTCAGCAAGGCGGAACTCCTCGGGCATCGCGACCAGTCCCTCTCCGATCCGGGCCTCCTCGCCGACCTGAAGTGGATCTCCGCAGGAACCACCGACGACCTGGATGACCTCGAATGAGCTCGGGACTTGCCGACACCAGCGTGTACATCGCTATCGAGAGCAGACGCGACCTTGCCCGCGACCTACTGCCGGATGAGATGTTCGTCAGCGTCATCACGCTGGCTGAGCTGGAGGCAGGGGTCTTGGCGGCGAACGACCTCGTCAGCCGCTCCGCGCGGCTCCGCACCTTCGAGTTCGCCTCGCGCCACGAACCGCTCCTCGTCGACGCCGCCGTGTCCGCCCACTGGGCGCGACTGCGCGTCGCGCTCCATCAGGCGGGTCGCCGATCGGGAGTCAACGACCTCTGGCTCGCCGCAACCGCCCTGGCAAATAGCCTCCCCATCGTCACCCAGGACGACGACTTCGACGTCCTCGCGGAACTGGGTCTGCTTGAGGTCATAAAGGTCTAGGACCTACTTTACGTGGGAGATATGACAACAGGTCTGGTGCCACATCTCCCACCTAAGCGTTCCGGCAACGAGATGTCCTCCGACGACGGCATCGTGGTTTGGTCGGGCCGTCCAACCGGGAGATGATCCCCCGCATCTCGGAATGTAACGTCGGCATCCGGTCACCGCGTATTAGCTGGTGACGAAGGGAAACGCATGCACGTGATAGACGAGTTCGAGGCGTGGGCCGTCCAGGCCACGCCGCGGCTGTTCCGCCACGCCAGGCTGCTCATGGGCGACTGGCAACTGGCGGAGGACCTCGTGCAGGACACGCTCGCCAAAATGTACGTGAACTGGCACCGCGTGGACCTCGACCACAACCCCACCGGGTACGCGTTGCAGACCCTGTTTCGCCTCTTCGTCTCTCGACGCCGTCGGAAGTCCTCGGGAGAGATCGCCACCGATCTCATCCCGGAGACCCTCGCCGGCACCAGGATCGACCACGAGCTGCGACTCGACCTGGCCAGGGCCCTGGCCGAGCTCAAGCCCACGGAACGGGCCGTCGTCGTCGCGCGCTACATCGACGACAGGCCCGTCGCCGAGGTGGCAACGCTCCTCGACCGATCCGAGGGGTGGGTGCGCACCACCTCCTCCCGCGCCCTCGCGCGCCTCCGCCACCATCCCCAGCTGGCCCCGTTGGCCGCCCACGCTTGAAGGAACTGACCATGCACCTCACCGACAACACCGAACTGACCGACGCCCAGACCCGCGACCTCGTCCGACGCGGCGTCGCCAAGGGCCGCCGGATGAACGCCACCCGCCGCGCCGTCAGCGGTGTCGCGGCCCTCGCCGTTGTCGGCGCGCTGAGCGTCGGCGCGTTCAACGTCGTGGGCGCCCTCTCCCCCGACAACAACGTCGCCCCCGCAGCACCCGCGCCGATGGCCCCGAAGGAGGCACCGCCCGCGTCTGATGCCCCCTCCGATCGCGTGGACGGCGAGAAGGTGCCGCAGTTGGAGCGGGTGGAGGACCGCAAGGCTGGGGAGGCCTCGGAGAGGCCGGAGGACCCGAACCCGCCGGTCCCGAACATGTCCACCTCCCAGGAGTTGAAGGCCGCGCTCAAGGAACTCCTGCCCGGCGCGAAGGTCAAGCTCGCCGACGGGGGCACCACCACCGACTACGCGGCGACCGTCAAGATCCCGACCGACGACGGCTACGCCACCGCGGATGTGTTCCTCTTCAACGCCACCGGCGACCAGCCGATCGGCGACAGCCCCGGCATCCAGCAGGTGGACGACCTGAACGTCTGGTACTTCGCGGGCTCCCTCGACGACAAGCAGGGGTCGCACAACTGGTACTACCTGCGCGAGGACGGCGCACAGATCAGCTTCTACCTCAGCACGATCAAGCGCTCCGGCGAGGACGGCAAGACGATCACCTCCACGACGAGCACGCTGCCGCTCTCGCAGCAGGAGATGGCCGAGATGCTGGCCTCGCCCGTCTGGGACACGGTCCTCGACGAGATGATGGCATCGACGAGCTAACCCCCAACGAGGTACCCGAACGCGCTGTGGGCGCCGGTCTGTTCCAGGCCGAGCGCCCGTAGCCATGTCCGATCCTCGACGCCGCCTACTCACAGCGGCCACCGCGAACGGGCTGTGAGCCCAGGGTCTTGATAGGTTGTAGGCATGGCCGCGTCCACGAGGTTCAACATCACCGGCGTCCAACTAAGGGACTACCGCAGCATCGCGCGTTGCCGGGTAAGGCTCGGGCGGATGACGCTACTTGTCGGGCCCAACGGATCGGGCAAATCGAACTTCGTTGACAGCCTTCGCTTCGTCTCGCAGGCATTGAGCGAGACGCTCGACAGCGCACTGCGAGACCGCGGCGGGGTGTCCGAGGTACGGCGCCGATCCACTGGCCATCCGAGGCATTTCACGATCGACCTCAGCTTTGAGAGCGAGAGCATCTCCGGAAGCTACGGCTTCACCATCGGCGCCGTCCGCGGTGGCGACTATCGGGTCTCTCACGAACAGTGCAACGTTGCGCATCTTGGTGAACTGCCAGCCTCATTCGTGGCGAGGGACGGCCAGGTCGTCGAGACATCGCTGCGTGGACCGATGCCGAAGCTCGTGGACGACCGGTTGGGACTGGTCGCGCTCTCGGGTTTCGAGGAGCTCCGTCCGGTATTCGACGGACTCACAGGCATGAATGTATTCAACCTGAACCCAGAAACGATGCGTCAGCTGCAGAAGCCAGATGCGGGCGACTTGCTCCGCCGCGACGGCGCCAATGTGGCGAGCGTCTTGGATTCCTTGAAGCGGAACCATCCCAACCTCAAAGAAATAATCGAGGATTACCTCCGGAAGATTGTTCCCGGCATCGAGTCGGCGGATCGGGCCTCCTTCGGCGCATGGGAGTCCGTCGAGTTCCGGCAACGAGTGGCTGGCTCGCCGAATCCGTGGAGCTTCCAGGCGACGTCCATGAGCGACGGCACCCTGCGGGCCCTCGGTGTGCTCGTGGCGCTCTTCTCACCGTCAGCACAGAATGTGCTCGCGCCTGTCGCAGTGGAGGAGCCCGAGTCAGCTCTCCATCCCGGGGCAGCGGGTATCCTTCTCGACGCCCTGGGTCGCGCCTCCGAGTTGCGTCAGGTCCTAGCAACCACCCATAGTCCCGAACTCCTCGATTCGGAGAGCATCGAGGCCGAGTCCCTTCTCGCTGTGCGGTCGCTCGAGGGACGCACTGAGATCGGACGCGTGGGCAGGGCGAGCATCCAGGCGATCAAAGACCGCCTCTTCACACCAGGTGAGTTGCTCCGCGTTGATCAGTTGGCACCTGACGCCGACTCCGGCCAGGACTCGCTCTTCTCATGATCTCCATCGCCTGCGTTGTCGAGGGGCATGGAGAGGTGGAGGCGCTCCCGGTCCTGCTTCGCCGGATCGCCGGAGAGCACGGCACCGCAATTCAGGTGCGGAAACCACACCGAGTTCCCCGATCAAAACCATGGGACGAGTGGGCCCGCGCCATCGCCCTCCAGCAATCGGCCTTGGGCGAGGACGACGGCGCCGTGGTCGTTCTCCTCGACTCTGACGACGATGATCCTGAAGTCATCGAGGCAGAGATACGGTCTGCCACAGTTGCCCGTTCCGGGCGCGACGACTCCATCGTCTGTATTGCCGTACGCGAGTATGAGGCTTGGTTCCTGGCCGCGATTGACTCACTCACCACACATGCACTGGTCAAGGATGATGCCAGCTACTCAGCCGACCCGGAGGACATCCGCAACGCAAAAGGTGCGCTGGACGCACTCATGACAACTTCCTATAGCGAGATCCTTCACCAGCCCAAGTTCTCGGCGGTGATGAATCTAGACACCGCTCGCGAGCGGAGCGTCTCTTTCCGACGATTCTGCGACCAGCTCACGCTGGTCTTCAGCACCTGATCTCCACGACCTCGACGGGTTCTACAGGCAGGTCCCGGGGCGCCGGCAGCGTCGTGCCTGGCAGGCTCGCGGCGGCCGAGCCGTAGGCGATCGACGACGCGAGGCACTCCGCCGGCGAGCGCCCCGCGACCTGGGCGAGGACGAATCCCGCGACGGCCGAGTCGCCGGCGCCAACGGTGCTGCGCACCTGTGTGCGGGGAGCGCGGCCGAACCAGGCGCCGTCGGCGGTGACGAGCACGGCCCCGGCGCCGCCCAGGGTCACCAACACGTTGGCGATGCCGCGGAGGTGCAGGTCGCGGGCCGCGGCGACGATGTCGCCGACCTCCCCCGCCGCCGCGGCCTCCTCGAACGCCGCGGCGTCGCCGCCCACCAGCTGGGCGAGCTCGTCCGAGTTGGGCTTGATCAGGTCGAACCGGCCCCCCGGAAGCCCGGCGAGGACGGCGTCGAGCGCCGCCTCCGACGTGTCGACGGCGACCCGCGCCCCGAGACGGGCGAGCCGCGTGATGAGTTGCGCGTACCAGTCGTCGGGCGCGCCGGGCGGCAGCGAGCCCGACAACGCCACCCAGGCCGCGCCCCGCGCGGACGCAAGCAGCAGGTCGGAGGCGACGTCGAGCTGCTCGCGGGTGAGGGTCGGGCCGGCCTCGTTGATCTTGGTGGTCACGCCCGAAGGGTCGGTGATGGTGGTGTTGATCCGGACCCGCTGGCCAGATCCTAGACGCTGCCCCTCCACCTCGAGCGACGGCCGCGTCTCCTCCGCGAGGCGCTGGAACGCGTCGTCGATGCCCGCCGCGACGACGGTCACGGGGCAGCCCGCGAGCCGCAGCACGCGGGCGACGTTGACGCCCTTGCCGGCGGCCTGTTCGGTCACGCTCAGGGCGCGGGTCACCTCGCCCGGGGCGAGCGGGGCGGGGAGGACGACGGTCCGGTCGATGCTGGGGTTGGCGGTGAAGGTGACGACCCTCGCCAGGACGGGTTCGCTCATCGTTTCTTTCCTCCTCGTGAGATGGGTTAGGCGAGGGTGACCTCGAGGCCCGCCGCCTCGAGCGCCGCCCGGGCACCGGGCGCGAGCCGCTCGTCGGTGACGAGGCCGTCGACGTCCGACAGCTCGGCGAAGCGGACCGCCTCGTCTGACCCGAACTTCGTCGAGTCGGCGAGAACGTAGACGTGGCGCGCCGCGCGCACCATCGCCTCCTTCATCGCCGCCTCGGCGGGGTCCGGGGTGGAGAACCCGTGCTCGACCGAGATGCCGTTGGTCCCCATGAAGGCGACGTCGACCCTCAGCTTCGCCAGCATGGCGTGGGCCTCCGCGCCGACGATCGCCTGGGTCACGCCGCGCACCCGGCCGCCCAACAGGAAGACCTCGATCCCCGGCCGCTCGGCCAGCACGCCGGCGATGCGGACCGAGTTGGTGAACACCGTGCCCACCCGCTCCGGCAGGAGTCCGCACAGCTTCGCCGTCGTCGTCCCGGAGTCGAGCAGCACCGTGAGCTCGCGGCCCTCGGGCAGGACGCCGACGGCGCGGGTGGCGATCGCCAGCTTCTCCGGCTGGGCCGCCACCTCGCGCGCCCCGACGGGGGCCTCACCCCGCGGCAGCTTGTCCGGGGGCACCGCGCCGCCGTGGACCCGGCTGAGCAGCCCGTCGCGCGCGAGCGCGTCCAGGTCCCGCCGGATGGTCTCCGCCGTCACCCCGAACCGGGTGGCCAGGTCGGCGACGGAGACCCGCCCCAGCTCGCGCGCCCAGGCCACGATGGCGCTCTGCCGTTCCTCCGCGTACATGGGTCAACCTTAGGGCTCGGCCGGTCCGGCTCAGGGCTCGACCGTGACCTTGATCGCCTCGCCCTTGGCGACGATGTCCAGCGCGTCGAGCGCCCGGTCCAGCGGGACGTGCCGCGTGATCAGGTCCTTCACGGGGATCTGCCCGGAGGCGATGTAGGCCAGCGCCGCCTTGTGGTGCTCCGGCGCGGAGCCGTTGGCCCCGTGGATGTGGAGTTGCCGGTAGTGCACGAGGTTGCTGTCGCAGGTGATGGTCGGGTTGGTCTTCGGCAGGCCGCCGAAGAACGAGATCCGCCCGTTGCGCGCGGCCATCGCGATGGCCTGCTCCTGCGTCACGTTCGCGGGGGTCGCCGTGATGATCACGTCCGCCCCGCGGCCCTCCGTCAGCCGCATGACCTCCTCGACGACGTCCACCGCGGACGCGTCGATCACCACGTCCGGCTGCACCGCTTCGGCCGACATGGCGAGCCGCTCGGCGTTGACGTCGACCAGCACCACCGTTCCGACCCTGTGCACGCCGCGCGCGATCCTGATGTGCATGCAGCCGATGGGCCCGGCGCCGAAGACGACGGTGAAGTCGCCCTCCTCGATGCCGAGCTGCTCCTGCGCGTTGATGGCGCAGGCGAAGGGCTCCACGGCAGAGGCCTCGTCGAAGCCCACGCCGTCGGGAATCCGGTTCAGGCCGTCGACCCTCAGCACCTCGGGCGGCACGATCATGTACTCGGCGAACCCGCCGTCGTACTGGTACCCGACGGAGGTCTGGTTCTGGCACACCGCCATCCAGCCCTTCCTGCACTCGTGGCAGTCGCCGCAGGGCACGGCGGCGATCACCTGCACGCGGTCGCCCACCGCGAAACCGCCGACGGCGTCAGGCCCGACCTCGACGACCTCGCCGGCGATCTCGTGGCCCATCGTCGTGACGCGGGTGATGTTGACGTGCCCGTTGGCGCGGATCTTGACGTCGGTGCCGCAGGTCGAGCAGTTGCGGACGCGGATCTTGACCTCGTCCGCCCCGCACACCGGCTCGGGGATGTCCTCGAGCCGGACGTCGCCGGGGGAATGGAATCTCAGTGCCAACATGCTCAGGCCTCCTTCAGGATGTCGATGATCTCCTGCACGGAACCGGCCTTCTCAAGCTTGTCGACCTGTTCCAGGTTGCTGAAGGTGATGGCGACCCTCTGCAGGATCTCCAGGTGGGTGTTGTTCGCCCCCGCGATGCCGACGACGAACTTCACCGGATTGCCGTTCCAGTCGATGCCCTCCGGGTATCGCACGAACGACATGGTGGAACGCTTCACCGCGTCCTTGGCCTCGTTGGTGCCGTGCGGGATGGCGAGGAAGTTGCCCATGTAGGTGGACACCAGCTCCTCGCGCTGGTGCATCGCATCGACGTAGGCCGCATCGACCCCACCGGCGGCAACCAACAGGTTGCCGGCCTCCGTGATGGCGGAGGCGGCGTCGGTGGCGGAGCCGGAAAGCACCACGGACTCCGCGGCGAGCACCTCGGAACCGGCGTCGGCGGAATGCGCCGGGGCCTCCTGGACCGGAGCAGGGGCGGCAGGCTGCGCGACGGCGTGCGAGTCGACGACCATCTGGAGCACCTCGTCGTAGCGGGGCGAGTTCATGAAGTTGTCCACGAACACCGCGACGGCGCTCGGCGCGAGGGCGATGGCCCGGTCGCCGAGTTCACGCTGCGTGACAAGGACGTCGATGTTGTCCTCGAGGTTGCGCACCGCCTTGTTGACCACGGTGACGTTGTCGTAGCCGGCGTCCTTGATCTTCTTGCGCAGCACGCTGGCGCCCATGGCGCTGGAGCCCATGCCCGCATCGCAGGCGAAGACGATGGACGTGATCGGGCCGGAGACCGCAGCCGTCCCGCCGCCGCCCAGCATGGACAACGCGTCGGACTTCTTGCCCTTGTTGGCCTGGGTCTGGGCGACGGCCGCGGACAGGTCGCCCGCATCGCCCTTCTCCAGGTCGCGCTTGCGCGAGAGCCGGAGGATGAAGGCGGCGACCAGGAAGGTGACCGTCGCCGACAGCACCACGGACAAGATCACGCCCACGTAGGAGTCCGAGGCGGTCTGGAACAGCACCGCGAGGAACGAGCCCGGCGCGGCGGGTCCGCGGAGGCCCGAACCGAAGACCATGTTGGTGGTGACGCCCGTCATGCCGCCCAGAATCATCGCGATCAGCAGCTGGGGCTTCATCAGCACGTAGGGGAAGTAGATCTCGTGGATACCACCCAAGAAGTGGATGATCGCGGCTCCGGGGGCGGAGGCCCGCGCCGCTCCCAGGCCGAAGAAGGTGAAGGCCAGAAGGAGGCCGAGGCCGGGGCCGGGGTTGGCCTCGAGGAGGAACAGGATCGACTTGCCGTCGATGTCCGCCTGCGCGGTTCCCAGCGGGGTGAGCACGCCGTGGTTGATGGCGTTGTTCAGGAAGAACACTTTGGCGGGTTCGATCACGATGCTGACCAGCGGCAGGAGGCCCGTCTCGATCAGCCAGGCCACGGCCGAGCCGAGGACGTCCATGATCACGTTGACGAGGCGAGCGATCACGGTGAAGCCGAACAGCATCATCAGGAAGCCGGCGATGCCGGCGGAGAACATGTCCACCAACATCTCGAAGCCCGCGCGGACCTTGCCGGCCCACAACGCGTCGAGCTTCTTCATCACCCAGGCGCTCAGCGGGCCCATGATCATGGCGCCGATGAACATGTGGATCTGGCCGAGCTGGCTCGCCCCCTCAGGCAGCGTGGCGTTGAACTGCGCGATCAGGTAGTCGGAGCCGACGATGGCGCCCATGGTTCCGAGCACGCCCACGACGCCGCCGCGGAAGTCGTAGACCATCCGGCCGCCGGTGTTGGCGATCAGTAGGGGCAGCAGGTAGTGGATGGTGGGGCCCACCATCAACGCGAGGGACGCGTTGGGGAGCCAGCCGACGTCGATGAACAGGGCCGTCAAAAGACCCCATGCAATCAACGCCGGGATGTTGGGCATGATCATGCCCGAGAGGAAGGTCCCGAACTTCTGGACTGCGACTCGCGCGCCCCCTCCAGGTGGGGTGGTGGTAACACTCATGCGTAACTCCTCTTGCTCTTCTGCGACGCAGGACAGTGCAGCCTGGCCGGACCCCGCGGCAGCCCGAACCAGTTCGGTCGAGCTGGCACTCGACCGGCAGTGCGCCTAGGCGACACCTCTTCGCGACGCCATAGCCCCATCCTGGACCCAAAACAACACGATGTCAACACAAGTACAGATTATTTTCTGTGTTTATATTGGTTTAGCCTTCCGCTGGTCGAGCCGGACCGCGAGGCGCCCGCCTGCCAGTGGTTGAGCCGGACCGCGAGGCGCCAGCCGAGCGTCCGAGTCGAAACCAATGGACGCACCCACAGGGGTGGTGGTGCACGATAGGAGGAGACCGAAAGGAACCCCATGAGCACAGCCGCCACGAAGAACACCCTCCTCCTGGGCGTGGACATCGGCACGGGGAGCTCGAAGGGGGTCCTTGCCCGCGCCGACGGAGAGGTGGTCGCGGTCAGCGAGCGCCCGCACGACCTGTCCCTCCCCGCGCCGGGCTGGGCCGAGCACGACGCCGAGGCCGTCTGGTGGCGCGACTTCGTCGAGATCTGCGCGGAACTCCTCCCGCAGGTCGGCGACGGCGAGCTGGCGGGCCTGGCCGTCTCGGGCATCGGGCCGTGCATCGTCGCCTGCGACGAGGACGCCCGCCCGCTGCGGCCCGCGATCCTCTACGGCATCGACACGCGCTCGGGCGCCGAGGTCGACGAACTCACCCGCCTGCTGGGCGAGGAGAACATCGTCGCCCGCTGCGGCAACCCGATGAACGCCCAGTCGGTTGGCGGCCGCCTGCTGTGGCTGCGCAGGAACGAACCCGAGGTCTACGCGCGCACCGAGCGCTGGTTCATGGCAAGCTCCTTCATCGCGCACCGGCTCACCGGCGCGTACTTCCTGGACCACATCTCGGCCGGATTCTGCGAGCCCCTCTACGACGTGCACGAGGGAGGGTGGATTCCCGAGTGGTGCGAGGAGGTCGCCCCCGGAATCCCGATGCCGACACTCCGGTGGCCGGGCGAGGTCGCCGGGCGCGTCAGCGCGGAGGGCGCCCGGCTCACCGGGCTCCCGGAGGGGCTCCCCGTCGCCGCGGGCACCATGGACGCGTTCGCCGACGCGATGAGCGTCGGCGCCCGCAACCCCGGCGACGGCGTTATGATCTACGGCTCGACGATGTCCATCGTCGTCGTGACCGACCGGCCGTACTCCTCGCCGCAGCTCTGGTCCAACGCGCATCTCTTCGAGGGCACCTACCACTTCACCAGCGGAACGGCCACGTCCGGGTCGCTGACGAAGTGGCTCCGCGACATGATCGGCGACGTCTCCTTCGCGGACCTCACGTCCGAGGCCGCCGCCGTCGAGGAGGGCTCTCATGGGCTGGTGGTCCTCCCCTACTTCGCAGGCGAGCGCTGCCCGATCCTCGACCCGCTCGCCCGCGGCACGATCTGCGGCCTCACGCTGAATCACGGGCGGGGCCACCTGTACCGCGCTCTCCTCGAGGGGACGGCCTACGCCGCCCGCCACATCCTCGACGCGATGGCCGCCGCGGGGACCACCCCGACGCGGCTGTTCTCCGTCGGCGGCGGCACCACGGGAGGCCTGTGGCCGCAGATCGTCTCCGACGTGACCGGCCTCGCGCAGGACATCACCCAGCAGTCCATGGGCGCGTGCTACGGCGACGCGATGCTGGCGGGCGTCGCGAGCGGGATCGTCGAACGCGACGCCGAGTGGACGTCCGTCGCGCGCAGGGTGGAGCCGAACCCGGAGGCGAAGCGGGTCTACGACGAGCTCTACGCCGTCTACCGGGAGCTCCACCCGCGAACAGCGGACCTGCAACACCGGCTCGCGGCGCTGCAGACGAGTCAATGACAAGACCGGGGCCCGCGTCTCCGCAGGCCCCGGTCCGTCGAGCACTCACCCGCCTCAGCGGGCGGCGGAGCCCTCCACGTAGTCCGTGTCGGTGGTCTCGACCCAGCTCATCAGCTTGCGCAGCTCGCGGCCGGTGGCCTCGATCGGGTGCGCCTCGCCCTTCGCGCGGAGCTCCTTGAACTCGGGAGCGCCGGCGTCCTGGTCGTCGATGAAGCGCTTGGCGAACGCGCCGGTCTGGATGTCGGTGAGGACGGCCTTCATGTTCTCCTTGACCCGCGCGTCGACGACGCGGGGGCCGGAGACGTAGTCGCCGTACTCGGCGGTGTCCGAGACGCTCCAGCGCTGCTTGGCGATGCCGCCCTCGTACATGAGGTCGACGATCAGCTTCAGCTCGTGCAGGCACTCGAAGTAGGCGACCTCGGGCTGGTAGCCGGCCTCGATCAGCGTCTCGAAGCCCGCCTGGACCAGCGCGGAGGCGCCGCCGCAGAGCACGGCCTGCTCGCCGAACAGGTCGGTCTCGGTCTCCTCGGTGAACGTGGTCTTGATGCCGCCGGCCCGCAGCGCCCCGATGGCCTTGGCATACGACAGGGCCAGGGGCCACGCCTGGCCGCTCGCGTCCTGTTCCACCGCGATGATCGCCGGCACGCCGCGCCCGGCTTCGTACTCGCGGCGCACCAGGTGCCCCGGCCCCTTGGGGGCGACCATGCAGACGTCGACGAAGTCCGGCGGTGTGATGTAGCCGAACCGGATGTTGAACCCGTGGGCGAAGAACAGTGCATCGCCTTCCTGGAGGT
>RRZT012056964.1_pt1 | contig 11707 bp, 9 predicted proteins | sample 2165551 | NCBI WGS metagenome assembly RRZT01 (sample SAMN10456910, study PRJNA506462) | wastewater metagenome | biome: wastewater; feature: sludge; material: wastewater sludge; isolation source: wastewater sludge with Escherichia coli K12::gfp cells carrying plasmid... | place: USA: Moscow, Idaho ... | reverse complement strand
GCGGATCTGGTTAGCCATATCAAGATGCATGGCCTGATGAGTGCCATCCAGTGCAGCCCCATGAATCGATGCCATCAAGTGACCGAGCTGCTGAAGACCCGTTTCGGTTTGCCAGCTACATAACGGTAGCGGTTCATCATCTACCCAGCGCGTCACCAGCAAGCCTGTTTCCGGCTCGATATGCAAAATCTCTGGTGCCCACCCAGCGACCACCGCATGCTGCAATATTTTCAACTCACGATAACGATGGATACCAAGCTGATGAGCATGGGGCGAACCCTCTCGCAAATAGCAACGTTCATCGACCAGTTGCAATGAATAGCAGGTATTCACCAGACCACCGGACAACAGACTCCTTTGCGCAAGCAGGTACTTAAGCGGCAGCATCACCAACCCAGCGTCTTTTTGCGACTCTGCTTACGGATTTCTTGTTGATCGGCCCAGATCAACTCTCCACTTTCCAGCTCCATCAGATTCATGGTCAATTGGTAAAAGACATCCTTCACCTTGCCATTATCCTTCACTATGCTGGCCAGGTTGCCATACAGCATGTACTGGGCACCAGTCTGCTTACCCAACCGTACCATAGCCGCAGGATTGACCATGCCGCTTTGCTGCTGGTATTCCAGCTGCTCCTTAACCGACTGGACTTTGCTCATATCCACAAAACGGAACTTACCTGAACGAAGCAACTGGGTTCGCATGGAATCCGTCAATGCTTCCGTATCAATATGCTCGGAACTCTTGTTACGAATGGAGTCAACAAAGAGCACAGGACGGCCATTGGCACTGGCCTCCTTTACCGCCGGGCTGTCAGCCAGCGATCTGGCCATCTTGGAGGCAAGGCTTTGCAAGTCCGTAGAGCCATACTCTACTGTCACCGTCTCGGTTTCTTTAGCGTCGCCATACGACACCTCGGTAGAACAGCCTGAAAGAAAAGAGCCTGTGGCAATAAATGCCAAAACCATAAGGCCTGTTTGTGTCTTGTTCATCATCTAGTCCTTCACAATATTGCGTACAGCAAACGAGAACGAGGTAGCATCGGACAAGGGGGCGGAAGAGCGAATTATTTTCTGCTCTCCCCCATGGAGGATTAGCGGCTGCCAGTAAGCACTATCCGGCTCTACGGGCATACCACCTTCATCAAACCAATCAATTTTGTACTGTAGCGATTGATCATAGGCAATATGGCTCTTCACCTTCACGGCCAGCTCCAACCTATCATCCATCCGGCGCAACTGCTGAAGTTCAAGTCCCACCTGCTGCCCAAGGCTACTACTCTCCTTTTGCAACTTGGCTGCCCCTCCTTCACTACCAGATAGGGCAATACCATTGGTCATGGAGGAACAACCCACCATCAAGCTACAGACAAACAGAATCCAACAACCTGGATTTACTCGCATATCAAGCACCCCGCTATTTCATACCCTATGCAATCTGTCTGATAACAGCAACAGGGCGACCGCCAGATTGCTGCACCCATACCAGGGTGATCCTGTTTTTTGTCACCGGTACCGTCAGTACCTGCTGGTTCTCACCAGAACCAATCGTCAACGAGTGTGACCCGCCTGACAACTCACCTCGCCACAGCATCACATCGGCGGGCAATGTGGACCAGCTACGAGTGTCGGCATGTTCAGAGAGCATGTTGTAGACACCAACGAGCAATCCACCCAGATCACCGCCACTCTTGGAGGCCTCATGCCGCATCCACTCTTTGGTTCCCAGACGCAAAATCTGTCTGGTGACAATCCCAGGAAGCCGCTCCTGCAATGAATATGCAGCCAGCTCATTAAACGACATCAAAACCGAAAGACGTTCAACAGCACCATCAATCTGCACTGTCCCTGCCGCAGGCATTGCCGGGTTAGCGGGATACCAGGGGAGCGCCAGGGTATAACTCTTGAACGTTCCATTGGATGAGACCAGAGGCACAGGCAGATAAATCTCCTGCATCTGCGGGATTAATCCCTGTTCAGACAAAATGATAAGTTGTCCACTGGATGAAGCTGACGATGCAGACTCTGACCGCTCAGGAAGAGCAAATTTCTTGCGAAGTTTCTTCTGATCGTCGATTAATCCCAGACGTCCGCTTAGTCGGACCAAATCCTGCTGCACAAAGGGATTGTCCGGCAACAGCTCATAGGCTCGCCGGTAATCCACATAGGCATCATTCAAATCACCCTTGGCTTCATACAGCAAAGCAGACAGATAAATAGTATAGATGCTCTGCACCTTGCCTTTGAATTTACCAACGGCAATCTGGGCTTGCGGTAAGCTTGAGGTGGCCTGCTCAACCAGGTCTGACACACCTGCCTGCTCCGCCTCTTGCTTCGATTTTTGCAGCGCCTCATCCCTGCGGGCTAGTGCCCGCTCCTGAACCTGATTGGCCTTGCGAATTTCAACCAGCGCATCATCATCTTTGTTGAGAAAGAGATAATTCAATGCCTGGTAATGGTGCAACAGTGCCTGTTCATAGTCTGCCGGGGTATAGCTGATGGCCTGATCGTTGCTAAATAGGGCACTCGCCTGTTCAAGCCCATGGCTTATCCGGTATTGCGCCTGTTGATCAAGCCAGTCCAGTTGTGTACTGGCCGTCGATAACACCTGCTCACTCGCAGCCCAATCTCCGGCTAAAAACGCCAGGCGACCCGACTCAAGTCTGTCCAGCAAAAAATTGTTATCTGATGGCGTTGAGGCCGGAATGGCCGCGGAGGCCTCCCGATATTGCCCCAACTGCGCCTGAAGGCGCACCGGCTGGATCTGTTCGCTGTAACTGGTCCACAGGTCAGCAAAACGCATACCGACACAACCGGAGAGCACACTACTCAGCGCTACCACAACAACACAGGAACCATAACACTTCATCAAGATTAATCCGCCAGCAAGCCACCGAGTGGTTGACCACCAAGCAGATGCATATGCAGGTGGTACACTTCCTGTCCACCATGACGATTACAATTGACAATCAACCGGTAGCCATCCTCGGCAATCCCCTCTTGTTCAGCCAGCTTGCGGGCAACGGTGAACAGACGACCCAATGCCAATTCATCTTCCTGCTCGACCTGATTGACCGTAGGGATCAGCTTGTTGGGTATGATTAAAACATGAGTCTTCGCCTTGGGGCTGATGTCACGAAAAGCCGTCACCAGCTCATCTTGATAAAGAAGCTCGCAGGGAATTTCCTTACGAATTATTTTACTGAAAATAGTCTCTTCATGCATTTGCAACTCCTTACATTGTCTATAGTTAGACAGGCTAATTACCTTTGGACTCAGACAAAGCATTACCCAGTTCACAAACGAAAACAGCCAAGACTGGCAACTGTGACTTGGCTCAGGCTTTATCGATAAGCTACAACTAATTTATTAATTATCAGGTCAATATTAACGATGATAAACCAGCTCAGGAGTATCCTGAGGACACCTCTGGGAGCAGCAGTTAACATGGCGGGTCTGACAATGAAAATCAACTTATCTGATCTCTCTATACTTCACCGCGTCTATCTGGGCTTTGCCGTACTGATCGGTGTTCTGATGTCCGGCTCTTTTTTCAGTTACCTTAACCAGAATGAACTCAATAGCGCCTTGCGCTCCGTGGCTGAAGAAGCCTCTCCCATTGTCGTATCGGCAAACAGGCTGGAAATCAGTCTGCTCTACACCAACAAACGCTTGACCGATGTGCTGACCGAAAAAGAGCCCGCCAAGCTGGAACAACTCAGTAAAGATCTGGATGCGTCACGCCTGGCCTTCAGCAAAGCCATTGCCGATTTCAAGAAGCTGGCCAGCCAGCAAGCGATTATGGCGCCCTATGTTACTCCGCTGGAAAAAGCAGCCCAAAAATATTTGCAAGATACAGATGGGCTGGCCAAGGGCAAGAGTAATGTACTGACCCTGCTGCTCCAAACCAGCAAGGCCAAGGTTGAATTTCAAACCTTCCTCCCCCTGTTCAGGGGCACCATTGATGGCATGATTGCCCTGATCGAAGACAGTTATGTACAGGGTCTCTTTCGCACCATGCTGATCAAGCAATCCCCCATTGAAGTCAGTACCCTCGATGCCCTCAACCAGACTCGACCCAAGCCCATAGAAATGACGCTGACCCGTAACCGGGCACTGATTGAAGAGTATAAAAAGATGATCTCCGATCTTAAGGTGGAAGAACCCAACCTGGAGAATAATGCTGGCCTTTATATCAAGAGTTTCATACTCAATACCACCGATGACAAAGGTCTGCTGGCCCGATACCTGAAACTGGTCAAGGAACAAGGTGCTCTTGAATCCAAGGCCGAAAATGCCAACCAGCAGGTCATGGAAGTGCAAAGCGAGCTGGCCAAGGTGCAGAAGGTGGCTCAGGATCTGATGAACAAGAATATCGACAACGCCAACCATACACTGGCATCGGGTCAGATGCAGTTGCTGGGCACTGTTGTTCTTGCCACCATTTTTGCCATCTGCGTCGCCTTTCAGCTGGCCCGCAGCATCCGGGTTCCGTTACGCCAGATCCTCAACGTACTTGGCGCCGTCACCTCCGGTGATATGACGACCCGTGTCAGTTACAAAAATAACAACGAGTTCGGACGTCTTGGCTCGCAACTCAATAAGCAGGTTGAACAGATGGCCGACATTCTTCGCCAACTGGCAGAGGCTTCCAAAGAGCTCAATAACGTGGCGCATGATAATCACACCACGGCAGAACGCTCACGCAGCGAACTGGATCTGCAACGCAGTGAAACCGCCAGCGTGGCAACAGCTATGACGGAAATGGAAGCAACGGTGCGTGAAGTAGCCCAGGCCGCCGCCCATACTCTCGACCAGGTAATCATAGTGGAGAAGGCAGCAGAAACCGGTCGTAACATCATGGCAACCAATATTTCCACCATTCATCAACTGGCAAACAAATTGACCCAGACAGGCAAGGTGATTGGTGATGTCAGCAACATGAGTAACAACATCGGCAATATTCTGGAAGTAATCCGTGGTATTGCCGAGCAAACCAACTTGCTGGCCCTTAACGCCGCCATTGAGGCGGCCCGGGCTGGCGAACATGGTCGCGGCTTTGCCGTGGTTGCCGATGAGGTTCGCACCCTCGCCCGCCGCACTGCGGACTCCACCTCCGAGATCAACAAGATGATTGATGGCCTGCAACAAGCCGTACAACGTGCCGTCAAAGAGATGGGAGAATGCAGCAAGGAGATGGAATCGAGCATGCACCAAAGCTCCAATGCCAACAGCTCCATGGAAGAGATCCAGGCTATCATCACCCAGATCAGCGATATGTCCAGCCAGATTGCTGCCGCCGCAGAAGAACAAGAAGCTACCGGTGCCGAGATCTCGGCCAACATCAACCGCATCTCCGAGATTTCTGACTCCAACTACGAAGGGATCGAACAGGTTGCCGAAACCTGTACCCGCCTCAATCAACTGGCCAGCAATCAGGCCGCTCTGGTTAGCCGTTTCAAACTCTGATCAAACAGCAACGAAAAAAGGAGCCCATAGGCTCCTTTTTTTATTCCCGTCATTACCCTATGACTCGGCAATCGCTCCCTTGCCAACGCCTTCGTAAGCCACCACGCGCAAAGCACGATCCGGCATGGAACACTGCAGTTGACGCAAAATATAATCCGCCAGTAGCTCGACCGTGGTATCAGTATCGATTAGCTCGCAACAGGCCTTGGGGATGGCCAGTTGAAAACGCCCCTGAGGGGCCTGGTAGCAAAAACCATAATGCTGATCGGTCAGCACATCATGTGCCCTGGCACTCAGTTCAAGCGCATTCAGCTCCACCAGATCGTCGATCGATCCCAGATAGATATCAGCCCAACGCCGGGCCCACTGCTGCTCAAGTTGGTTATTACGCTCACCGTCGACCCAAAGCTCTATGGTGGATCTATGACCATGGGCAATCCGCTGGCAGTTGCCATCATGCTTCTTGAGGCCATGACTGTAGTGATAGCTGGCTCCGGCTATGGCCTCGGGGCGCAATGTCAGGGTCAGTCCGTCAATATTTTCGGGCAATCTTTCGCGGATCACGTTGTAAAGATACGCGGTGACACTCTCGACCGTAATCGCCTGGGCCGGAATGAAGCAGAAGGCCTGGGAAGGAGCATGCAGATGAATACTCCCCTTCTCACTGGCAAAATCAACCACATGGTATTCAGGCTGGACAACCGCCACCTGACTGGCATCGGTACAGAGCGGCACCAGCAACCTGTGATCCACTTCGGCATCTATGATGGCCTTGAGGTTTTTCTTCACCCGGGCAAAATCGAGCAACATGCTCATCTCGTTGAGTGAGCCAGTCAATTCAATATCGACCAGCCAGCTCTCACCTACCATGCCACGCTGCAGACACAAGTAGGAGGCATCAATCACTGTCAAGTCGCGGACAAACAGCTTCATTCTTTTTATGCCCTCGGCTAGTTGGAATGGTTTGGGTATTATAGGCGGCAACAACAACGAAGGAACCGCCTTACATGAAGTCGTTGCTTATCAAAAACGCCACCTTGGTAAACGAAGATACCATTTTTGCCGCCGACCTGCTGATCTGTGATGGTCGTATCGAGAAGATAGCCAGCGAGATTGCCGCCACAGCTGATATCCAAATCCTGGATGCCAAGGGTAAGACCCTGATCCCCGGCATGATTGATGATCAGGTGCACTTTCGCGAACCCGGTCTCACCCACAAGGGCACCATCGCCACTGAATCCCGCGCTGCCGTGGCTGGTGGAACCACCAGCTACATGGAGATGCCCAACACCAATCCCCAGACCACCACCCTGGAGGCGCTGGAAGAGAAGTACCGTTTTGCCAGCGACAAGAGCCTGGCCAACTACAGCTTCTATCTGGGAGCCACCAACGATAACCTCGACGAGATCAAGCGACTGGGCATCAACCAGACCTGCGGGGTAAAAGTCTTCATGGGCGCCTCCACCGGCAACATGCTGGTGGATAACAGCGACACCCTGGCCGCCATCTTCCGTGAAAGCCCGGTGCTCATCGCCACCCATTGCGAAAACACCCCCATGATCCAGGCAGCCGAGCAGGCCGCTCGCGAGCGCGTTGGTGACGACGTCCCGGCTCGTGAACATGCGCTGCTCCGCAGTGCCGACGCCTGTTATGCCTCCAGCTCGCTGGCCGTAGAGCTGGCCCGCAAACATGGCGCCAAGCTGCATGTGCTGCATATCACCACGGCCAAAGAGCTGTCGCTCTTTACTGCCAGTCATTCGTTGAGCGAGTTGGCCAGCAAGAACATCACCGCCGAGGCCTGTGTGCATCACCTCTACTTCCAGCAAGAGGATTACGATCGCCTCGGCCACCAGATCAAGTGTAACCCCTCAGTGAAGATGGCCGCCGATCGGGACGCCCTGCTGGCAGCGGTAAGAAGCGGGGTGATTGATGTTATCGCCACCGACCATGCCCCCCATACCTGGGAAGAGAAACAGAACAGCTACTTCAAGGCCCCTTCCGGCCTGCCACTGTGCCAGCATGCCCTGCTGAGCCTGCTGGAGCACTACCACAATGGCCAATTGTCGCTGGAGACCATAGTCAAGCGCACCTCTCACGCCGTGGCCGAACGCTACCAGATCGCCGAACGCGGTTACCTGCGCGAAGGCTACTTTGCCGATCTGGTGCTGCTGGATCTGGCGTCCCCCACCGCCGTGACCAAGGCCGACCTGCTATATCAGTGCGGCTGGTCGCCCTTTGAAGGCCATACGTTCCAAAGTCGCATCGACACCACACTGGTAAACGGCCAGATTGTCTATCACAACGGTGCCATCCAACCGGCATCCATGGGCCAACGCCTGAAGTTTACCCGCTGATTGCACAGATATTCAGCGAACGAACACAAGGCAGTGCAGAAGCGGTTGACACAACGGGAGCAGATCCCTAGACTCTGCTCCCGTTGAGTGACACAAGTGTCACAATTCAACATCTCGGCGCGTAGCGCAGCCTGGTAGCGCACTGTCATGGGGTGTCAGGGGTCGGAGGTTCAAATCCTCTCGCGCCGACCAAATAACCCTCGAAAAAGCCTAGCATTTTTGCTGGGCTTTTTTGTTTTCGCAATTCACTGTGGGTAATTGCTGGGTAAAACCCGGGTAAAAAACTCGGTGTTGCGCCCCGCTACCAATCACAGTTGCTGCTGGATGCCCTGCGCCGCAAGAAAGCGGCCGCTATCGCAGCATGATGGGCGCTCAATAGCAAAAAGCCTCGCACTGCGAGGCTTTTTTGTTTTAATGCTTCCTGGCGACAACCCCTAGTTGCTGGTGGGCCTGACCTCGACAAAGGGCACAGTGCCGCCGGGGATCATGGTATCGGGCAGCTTACCATCCCAGCGCTGGGCCGTGGTGAGATTGACCACCTGCGGATTCTGTCGCAGCGCCTCACCCCGGGCACGAATGGACTCAGCTTCTGCCTGCCCCTTCAGACGCACCGCTTCGGCGTCAGCCTTGGCTGCCGCCAGGCGGGAGTCTGCTTCGGCCTTGGCCTTGGTCACCGTGATCTCGGCATTCACCTTCTCGGTTTCCAGATTTTGGCGACGGGTGGCAATCTTCACCTCGGCATCCATACGATCCTCGATGGATTTCTCATAGACGGCAGAAAAGTCGATATTCTCCACCTGTACACTGTCGATGATCACCGGACTATCCTTGATGGCCGCGCGCACCGCATCGTTGAGATCTTTGACAAACGCCACCCGATCCTTGACCACAGAGATGGCGGTGTACTGACCAAACACATTCTCCACCTGGGTTGGAAGCTGGCGGCTGATCAGTCGATCTTCCATATTCTCCAGTGACCCATACAGAGAATAGAGCGCGCGCACCCCGGAGGCAGGCACATGATAACTCGCCGAGACCACCAGCTTGGCCGGTTGCTGATCGTGGGTATAGGCATCCACCCCCCCGAACTTGATGGAGTGATTACGGATGGAGACGGATTTGGCCGTATCGATCAGCGGCCATTTGAAGCCAAGCCCCGGCTCAGCCACTTCCACCAACCGTCCGTTGCGCAGCACCACGGCCCGCTCCCCCTCATCCACCGTATAGATGCAGCCAAAGACCACGACACCAATCATCGCTATCAGCAGCAGTGGTGCCCATGCAAATTGTTTCAGATCCATCCTTGTATCCTTACTCTGTCATGCCAATGAATAAATGAATCGCCCCGCACTCAGGCGGGGCGATTCACTGCTGGACTATTTGAGCAGATCTGCAGGAGAAGATTCAACCGTTACCGCTTTATCGGCTCACACATCCAGATCCACGCCGATGAAGCCACCCGTCTGGTGGGCCCAGAGGTGGGCATAGATGCCACCTTGCTGGATCAACTCGGCATGGGTGCCCTGCTCGACGATGTGTCCCTGATCCATCACCACCAGACGATCCATGGCCGCTATGGTGGAGAGGCGGTGGGCGATGGCGATCACCGTCTTGCCCCGCATCAACTTCTCCAGGCTGTGCTGGATGGCCGCCTCCACTTCCGAATCCAGCGCCGAGGTCGCCTCGTCGAGGATGAGGATCGGCGCATCCTTGAGCAGCACCCGCGCCAGCGCGATGCGTTGCCGCTGGCCGCCAGAGAGCTTGACCCCGCGTTCACCCACCTGGGCCTCAAAGCCCTTGTTACCCTTGGGATCGGTCAGGGTGTTGATGAAATCCAGCGCCTCGGCCTGGCGGGCGGCCTCAAGCAGTTGCTCCTCAGTGGCATCGGGGCGGCCATAGAGGATATTTTCCCGCACCGAGCGGTGCAGCAGCGAGGTATCCTGGGTCACCATGCCTATCTGGGCACGCAGGCTCTCCTGGGAGACAGTGCGGATATCGTGACCATCCACCAGAATGCGTCCTTGCTCCACATCGTAAAAACGCAGCAACAGGTTCACCAGCGTCGACTTGCCCGCCCCGGAGCGCCCCACTATGCCGATCTTCTCGCCGGCACGGATCTGCAGATCCAGCTTATCCAGCACCCCCTTACCCTTGCCATAGTGGAAGCTCACCTGATCGAAACGCACTTCGCCACGAATGGGCGGCAGAGCGGGGGCCTTCGCCACATCCTGCACCTCCTGGGGCTTGGCAAGAGTGCCCATGCCATCGACCACAGTGCCGATATTTTCAAACAGCATGCTCACTTCCCACATGATCCACTGGGCCATACCGTTTAACCGCAGCGCCAGACTGATGGCCACGGCAATGGCTCCGACGCTGATGGCACTACGGGTCCATAACCAGATGGAGAGCGCCGCCACAGAGAAGGCCAGCAAATAGTTCAGCACCTGCACACTCACGCCGATGCCGGTGGCCAGGCGCATCTGGCGATAGACGGAGTCCAGAAACTCCTCCATCCCCTGCTGGGCATAACGGGCTTCACGCTGGGTGTGGGAGAAGAGCTTCACGGTCTGGATATTGGTGTAACTGTCCACAATCCGCCCCGTCATCAAGGAGCGCGCCTCCGCCTGCTCGGCCGCCACCTTCTTGAGCTTGGGCACAAAGTAGTACTGGATGGCCATGTAGACAACCAGCCAGATCAGCATGGGCAGCATCAGGCGCCAGTCGGCCTGCCCCACCATCACCACCATCGAGATGAAGTAAACCAGCACATAGACCAGCACATCCAGGGTCTTCATCACCGCCTCGCGCACCGCCAGCGCCGTCTGCATCACCTTGGTGGCGACCCGTCCGGCAAAGTCATTGCTGTAAAAGGAGACACTCTGCCGCAGCAGATAGCGATGGGCCTGCCAGCGGATCACCATGGGATAATTCCCCAGCAACGTCTGGTGCAGCAGCATGGAGTGCACCAGCACCAGCAACGGCAGCCCCACCAGCATCAGCAGGGTCATCGCCAGCAGGCGTATCCCCTCATCGGCCAGCAACGAATCTGGCTGCTTGTGCACCAGCCAATCCACCAGTTGCCCGAGAAAGCCGAACATGGAGACCTCGGCAATGGCAATCAGTGCGGTCAGCAGGGACATGGAGAACAGATAGGGCTCCAGCCCCCGGGTATAGTGACGACAAAACGCCAGCAGAGTCCCCGGTGGCTGGGTTGGCTCTTCGGGGGGAAATGGCTTAACCAGACGCTCAAAAAACGACAACATAGAACAACCTCAATCGCCTGCGACTACCGCAGGCCCAGTACCTATTTCTTATCTGCCAAGATTACCCCGAACCGGCCCAATTATGGCAATACAAATCACTCTTTTAGCCCACCCCTTGCGCCCACCATGGTAGCGCCAATCAACAGCAATAATAAACTCAATATAATCAATGTGTTATATGTTATTGATTGCATTGATCATTTTGTATCCATTTGATTTATATTGGTTTTTTGTTGCAGTTCACTCAGTGTTGATACTCCAGCTCCGGCCATCTCTCAGCCATCACATTCAAAATCCGTGGGCTAGACTCAATTCATGGCCTTCTTCGGATCACCACCATGTCCAGGCAGTTGATAAGGGCATTAGCTCTGCTGGTTTGCGGTTTTCCCTTTTGCCAGAGTGGGGCGCTGGAGCTGGCCGTGATGCATGGCAACAAACAGCAGCGGGATAATTTTGTGGAAGTGCTCTGGGATTTCTATGCCGAAACCGGTGTCCGGGTGCAACTGCTGGCCTACACAGACAGCGAGTACAAGGCCAGATTCCCTCGCTGGCTGGCGGCGGATACCTCGCCGGATCTGCTCTACTGGCAAGGCGGGGAGCGCCTGCTGACCTATGTCCG
>RRZT011262647.1_pt1 | contig 11707 bp, 9 predicted proteins | sample 2165551 | NCBI WGS metagenome assembly RRZT01 (sample SAMN10456910, study PRJNA506462) | wastewater metagenome | biome: wastewater; feature: sludge; material: wastewater sludge; isolation source: wastewater sludge with Escherichia coli K12::gfp cells carrying plasmid... | place: USA: Moscow, Idaho ... | reverse complement strand
CAATTAATTAGCCGGTTCATTTAATAAATCCATGAATTCCATCGTACGAGCCTCCATCTTGTTCACGACGTTATCTACTTGAGATACCAGATAGTTGTACGCGAACAATGTAATAATACCAACAACCAGACCACCAACAGTTGTTACCAAGGCCTCATAGATACCACCGGATAATAGGGAGACATCAACATTGGTGCCTGCGTTTGCCATATCGAAGAAAGCACGTACCATACCGGTTACCGTCCCAAGGAAACCAAGCATGGGAGCTCCGGCGGCGGTCGTCGCGATCAAGGGGAAACCTTTTTCCAGTTTAGCGATCTCCAAATTTCCGACATTCTCGATCGCTACGAGTACATCGTTCATCGGACGGCCCAAACGGGTAATACCTTTCTCGATCATACGGGCGGAAGGCGTGTTGGTGCTCCTGCATAAATTGAGAGCCGAGTCCACTTTTCCCTCGTGAATATAGTCTTTGATACGATTCATGAACGTCTCGTCTTCTTTTCCCGCACGGCGAATGATGATCAGACGTTGAACAAAAATATAAATAGCCATCAGAGAGAGCAGTAACAATACCACCATAATCCAACCTCCCTTAAAGGCAAGGTCTATCACATTGATTTCCGCTTCCGTAGGAAGGGTTACAGCCGTTAAATCCGGCATTTGATCTGCCGCCTGAGAGCCCACGGCCTGTAGTGAAAGTAAAATACTCATCGTTTCGAATTATGAATTATAATTTATGATTTATAACTATAAACTGTCACTTGTCAACTATTCAAGCATGCCTTGTATAAAGCGATCGTCTCTTGCAAACCATGGTAGAGCGCATCACAAATCAAGGCATGGCCGATAGAAACCTCCTCCAGCCAAGGGATATTCTTGTTGAAGAAAGCCAGATTTTCTAAGTTCAAATCGTGTCCGGCATTTACGCCTAATCCTAAGTTTTTAGCTAATTGCGCGGCCTCGACAAAAGGAGCGATCGCTTTGTCACGATCTTCCGGATAATAGGTCGCATAAGGTTCCGTATATAATTCAATACGGTCCGTACCTGTTTTCGCCGCTAGCTCGATATTCGCCAAGTCTGTTCCGACGAAGATGGATGTACGGATTCCTTGTGAGGTAAAGGTGTCTACCAATTCGCTTAAGTAATCGAAATTGTCCTTTACGTTCCAACCTGAGTTCGACGTGATGGCATCCGGAGCGTCCGGAACCAGTGTGACTTGGGTCGGTTTTACCTTCAATACCAAGTCGATGAATTTATCACAAGGATAGCCTTCTATGTTAAATTCTGTCCGGATAAGAGGTTTTAGTCCATAAACATCGCTATAGCGTATGTGTCGTTCATCCGGACGGGGATGAACCGTAATTCCTTGTGCCCCGAATAATTCACAGTCTTGCGCCACTTTCAGCACGTTTGGCATATTGCCACCTCTCGCATTACGAATAGTAGCAACCTTGTTAATGTTTACACTTAAATTTGTCATTGTATATCGTATATCTTTTTTCTTTCATTACATTTGCACAAAAGTATCGGCAAATTTAGCAGGATTTAGGGAATTAACAGAATAATGTTGGTGAAAGATTTCATAACAAAGGAAATTCCGGTGTTAAAAAGTTTTGACACAGCGGAATATGCGTTGGCGTTAATGGAGGATTTTAAACTCAAGCATCTTCCGTTATTGAGTGATAACGCATACCAGTGTTTAGTGTCGGAAAAAGACTTATTGGCGCTGCCGGATCCTTCGGCTACGATCGGTGAGCCGGTTTTATTCGCTCCGGCGATTTCGGAAAATGGACATTTACATGAAGCGTTGGCAATGATAACCCGATATGGATTGAGCCTGTTGCCTGTGGTTTCCGTGGACGGAACTTATTTGGGGGCGATTACCCGGGATCGTTTGGTGGATGCTTTATCCGAGCTATGTAATGCGGAGGCGGCTGGAAGCGTGATCGTATTGGAAATGATGCCACAGGATTATTCATTAACGGATATCGCCCGTTTGGTAGAGGCGAATAATGCCCATGTCCTTAATTTGCTATCCCATCAAGATAAAGATACGGGCCGTCTGCTTATAACCCTTAAGATCGATTTGGAAGATGCCTCTCCCGTGATCCGTAGTTTCGAGCGTTTCAATTATACGGTGCTTTATCATTTTATGGAGAAGGGGATGGTGGATGATATGTTGCGGCAGCGGATGAATGAGTTATTACATTATATGAATATGTAAAGTAAGGAGCGTAGAATGAAAGTTGGAATATTTGGAAGTGAATATCAGATCGAGAGACAGAATCTGATTAAACGCCTGTTTGAGAAGCTTCGTGAACAAGAGGCTGATATTTATGTGGACAGCCCTTTTTATACATTCCTTACCGATGCTTTTGGTTTTGAGCCAGTGGTGAGCGGGCTATTAGTGGGTGATGAGTTTGATCTGGATATAGCCCTTAGCGTGGGAGGAGATGGTACGTTCCTTCGTACGGCGGCCCGGGTAAATAAACAGGATATCCCTATTTTAGGCATTAATACCGGACGGCTGGGTTTCCTTGCGGATGTCAGCAGTAATGAGGTTGAGGATACGCTGGATGAGATTTTTAAGAATTACTATAAGGTAGAGGAACGAACCCTCTTGCGTTTATATACGGAAGACCGTGCGTTTCGCGGATATAATTATGCCTTGAACGAGATCGCCGTGCTGAAGCGTGATAGTTCCTCGATGATTACGATTCATACATTCTTGAATGGGGAATATCTGACTTCTTATCAGGCGGATGGTTTGGTAGTGGCTACACCTACCGGTTCCACGGCCTATTCGATGAGCGTAAATGGGCCGATTATCGTCCCGCAAAGTAATAGCATTGTCTTGAGTCCGGTCGCTCCGCATTCCTTGAACGTGCGTCCGTTGGTGATTCCGGATTCAGATATAATAACGCTTCGGGTAGAGAGCCGGAATAAATATTTTCTGATCTCTTTGGATGGACGTTCGGAAATATTCCCGGCAGGTATCGAATTAAAGATGAGCAAGGCCGATTATACGACGAAAGTCATCAAGCGCTATAACCATACTTTTTATCAGACGCTTCGGGAAAAATTAATGTGGGGGGCAGATGTGCGAATGAAATAATATTGTGTGCGTCCAGTCTTTGTCCAAATAGTAGCGGATAGTATTGTATTTTGTAAGCTATTGATAAATAGATTATTCTGCATGAATGAACTGAACGTATCTTATGTCTTTTGTCCAGTTTTTCTATTATGGGGTAAAAAATAGGGGGTATTCGATGTCCAGCTATGTCCTCTATTTGTCCAGTGCCCTTTTTTGATACACGCTTTTTAACTCTTTACTTTTGTCGGCAGATTAAATCTAGCTTAATGGAAGTATTTTCAATTATTATTCCTGTCTACAATCGTCCGGAGGAGATAGACGATTTATTAAACAGTCTTACCCGGCAGACATATGTACATTTTGAGGTTATCGTAGTGGACGACGGTTCTTCTATACCTTGTGAGCCCGTAGTCAATGCCTATAATGACCGCTTGAGGATTCGCTATTTCTATATAGAGAATTCAGGCCCGGGCTTGGCTCGCAATCAAGGGGTACGTTATGCGGAAGGAGAGATCGTGATTGTCTTGGATTCGGATTGTATCGTTCCGGCCAGCTATCTGGAACAAGTACACGAGTCCTTGATGCGTTATAAGGTGGATGCCTTTGGTGGTGCTGACAGGGCGCATTCTTCTTTTTCCGCTATACAGAAAGCGGTCAATTACTCGATGACTTCTTTCTTTACGACAGGAGGGATCCGAGGAAGCCGGAGACATTTGGATACATTCTATCCTCGGAGTTTTAATATGGGAATGCGGAAAGAGGTGTATGAAGCCTTGGGTGGTTTCTCTGATATGCGTTATGGAGAGGATATAGATTTTAGTATCCGGATTTTTGCGGCAGGCTATAAATGCCGTTATTTTCCGGGCGCTTGGGTCTATCATAAGCGAAGAACAAATTTCGTCCAGTTTTTCCGGCAAGTATGGCATTCGGGGTACGCTAGGATTATCTTGTACCAGAAGTACCCGGAATCATTGAAATGGGTACATTGCCTGCCGGCCTTATTTGTGGTAGGTCTGCTGGGGGTATGTATTTCCGCTTTTTTCGTTCCAAAGGTATGGGGGCTATTGTTATTTTATATTTCGCTGATCTTTTTTGACGCTTTAGTGAGAAATAAGAACGGAATCGTTGCGTTGTTATCTATCATAGCGGCTTTTGTCCAATTGATCGGATATGGGACAGGCTTTTTGGAAGCGATTTGGAGAGAGGGAATTCTAAGAAAGAAGTATTAAGATAATAAATACTATTTATATGAAGTTTGCGCTGCACACATCTACTGCCATAAGCTCGGTTCTAAAGGAGCCGGAGCATTTCTATGTAGATATTTATTATCTGATCATTTTAATCATCGTCGCTTTTACCCTGCTTCTGTTATCTTTTTTGCGTTATCACCTTTATAAGACAAAAAAGGAGAAAGAACTGAGAGAAATAGCGAGTCTTGTGGATAAAAATGAAATCTTGATACAACGTTATAGTCGTGAGATGTCGCACATCAAGGAGCAATTGGAAGCGAAGGAGAAATGTTTGAAGGAATACCAGCATGCGGCTCAGTGGAAAGCGCATCGTGACGTGGAATCCTTGATCAAGGAAAAGGAGCGTTTGGCGAAGTGTTTGCTGGAACAGTTGGATACGTTCAAGAAGCTGAAGATACTTTCTAAATCGGAAACGATATTGCCGGATTCAGATTGGAGAAACTTGATCGAGATCGTAAATACTCTTTATGATGATTTTATAAGTCGTTTACGTGTCGCTTATCCGGATTTGACGGAGGATGCCATTCGTTTTTGTTGCTTGATCAAATTGCGGCTAACCTCGGCGGAGCTGATGTCAGTCTTGAATGTGACGAAGGACGCTATCTATAAACGCAAATTTCGTTTGAAAAAAGAATTGATGCCAGATGATGATACTCGTTCCCTCGACGATTTCTTGGGAAGCTATTAGATCTGAACGAATAGTTTTCTTGTTAATAACTATGTTTTAGGGCATGATTTCGTTAAATCGAGTTAAGCGAATGAATTTTGCAAATAATTCAGTATGCTACATAACATAAAACCGCCTATATTTGCACTGTGTTTTTCATGGTATTAGATTTAAGGTTAACAATTGAGATTGGCTGTCCGTGACGGATAGCCTTTTTTTGTATAGAGGCATGAATACACGAATTTTTGAGAACACTGCTTAAGCGCCCCTTTCCGAGGGTAACATCCATACTTTCAAAGTAAGCTAATTTCATCGGCAAAGTAAGTTAACTTGCTTTGGTATTTCAGTTAACTTACTTTGTCAATGAAGCTAACTGTATTTTTATGATCTTTTTCGGTTATTCTTTGTCTGTTTCGATTTTGTATACAATTGATGTGTTTTTGTACGCTTTTAGTTTAGTTATGCATTTAATAGTCAATTTTTTATTATATAATTTTGTCTTGTGTTTTTTTATGATTTCCTTGGTTAGCTGTTAGCACCAATTGATATATAAGGTTTGATGGCTAATAGAAGAGGGGGTAAGGAAAGAAAAATATCAAACGAATATACTTGGGACCTTAACGGACAGAACAAAATATAATATTATTCTGTTGATTGTTGTTGGAGGTAAGATTTCGTATTCCCTTAATTTATAAGAGTATATGCAAGAGAATAGGTATAATACATGTGATCGTTTTTTAGGCGGATTAGAAAAAGACTTTATTATTACGGAACAGATTGAAGATAGTCCATTGACTTCAGAACCTTCTTTTTTGGATTACGGGATAATAGCAGTATGTAATAGAGGTAGTGCGATCATTCATTTGCTTGATAATAAGCATGTATGGAATAAGAATGAATTGATTTTCTTATTTCCGAGACAGTTATGCTCAATGCGGAACGTGAGTGAGGACTTCTCGGCGAAGTTTATCATCATACCACATGTACTACATGGGGATGTATTAAGTTCCTTACGTCATTTTGATCCGGGATTTCATTTTTTCGTGAAGGATCATTTTTACTATAATATAGAGGATAATAATGGTATTGAGCGTTTTCAATCATTTTGCAAATTGATAGAGAATGAGCTTGAGCGGTATCGGGGTAATGGGCTTCTGAGGGAGCGGATTATATGTTACTTGGGGATTTTTTACATGGATGTTTACGACTATTATGTGAAAGTGCGTAAGAAAATCCCTTTCAGGACTAGTTTGAGAAAAGAGCAATTGATCTATGATTTCTGTAGTCTCGTGGCAGAGAATTTCAAGAATCACAAGAATGTCGGATTTTATGCGGATAAATTGAATATAACGACAACTTATTTAAGTGCGATCATGAATGAAAGGTGTGGCATTTCAGCCAAGGAGTTTTTATCTATCTATATAGTGTTAGAGGTAAAGTCGTTGCTACGTGACTCTCGATTAAATATACAGGAGATCGCTATATTGACTAATTTTCCGTCTCAATCGACATTGAATCGCTTTTTTCGTCAACGGACGGGAATGACTCTTTCTCAATATCGAAAACATATATTTTCAACATGATTATGTTTGATTTTCATATTATTTCTATAACTTTAAACTTCTGCTGCAATCGTTATTATCGTTCATTTGTTGTATAAATAACAGAGGAGATTGCTTGATTGATTTAAAGTAGGGAATTAGTGGTTATAATTTAATATGACGATGGGACAATGTAATAAAATGCTAGAGGAAATGAGCTTTAATGCCCTATTCCAGAAATTACCTGTTGGAATTGAAGTTTATGACGAGAGGGGGCAGCTAGTGGATCTCAATAGGACGGACGAGAATTTGTTCGCTATAAGCCGGAAGGATATTATGGGAATAAATCTTTTCGAGAATCCTAATTTTCCAGAGGACAAGATCGCTCGTCTGAAACAGGGAGAAATGGTTGTGTTCGATTGTAATTATGAATTTGATAATATACAAACGAATGAGTACTATAACATAGACCCAAAAAAGGAAGGTATAAATTTACGTCTGTCTATTAAATGTGTGCCGTTGAAAGGAGAGGCTGAAGATATCTGTGGATATGTACTAATGTTTACGGATGAGACGGAAGAATATCAAAAGTCGGAGAAAGTAGAGGAACTGTTCACGAAGTTGAAAACGGTTATGCGTTGCAGTGATTCCTTGCTGTGGGAATATGATGTTAAAACCGATAAGATGCATATCGATCTGGATTTACGTGTTTTAGGTAATAAATCCAGATTGAGAGCAAGTAACTTGACAACGAAAAAAGATTTTTGTGAGATCGTATATCCGGAAGATCGGGAAAGGGTACTTGTACAAGGCTTTGAAAAGATTGTTATGGGTGAGATCGGTGAATATAGTATTCAATACCGACAGCTTTTTGAGGGGCAATATGTTTGGGTGAGAGCGTATGCGTACCCTTATAAATATGATGAGGCGGGAAGACCTGCGAAAATCCTTTATTACTTGATGGACATAACGGATGAGATCGCCATGCAAGATAAATTGCGCTGGGTGGAACGAGAGCGTCAACGGAAAGAATATGAGTTAGCTAAGGCTAAAGAGGCGAATCGGCTTAAGTCTATGTTCTTGGCGAATATGAGTCATGAGATCCGTACGCCTTTAAATGCTATTGTTGGTTTCGCGAATATACTGGCAGAGACCAAGGAGATAGAGGAGGAGGAACGAGAGTTTTATGTGGATATCATTGACAAGAATAGTGAATTGCTTCTGCAATTGATTGAGGATATCCTTGATTTCTCAAAGATTGAGGCGGGAACCTTTGACATTACGAAGAGAAATTTTGATTTTAAGGAGATCTGTGAGGAAACCTATGCGGTACATGCCTTGAAGATTCCGAAAAACGTTCGATTTGTTTTCGATCGGGGCTCACAACCCGTGACTGTTTTCTCAGATCCGAAACGAGTCGTGCAGGTTATTTCTAATTTCTTGACAAATGCGATTAAGTTTACTTCGGAAGGTGAGATCAAATTAGCCTATAAGGTATCGAATGATGAAATACGAGTTTCGGTCTCGGATACGGGAATGGGAATCTCGGAGGAAGATTGTAGAACTATATTCGATCGCTTTGTTAAGTTGAACGCTTGCAAACAAGGTACCGGATTAGGATTGGCGATTTGCAAAAATATTATCGAGAAACTAGGGGGACGAATCGGGGTAGAATCTACATTGGGAGTAGGTTCCACTTTTTGGTTTACCTTGCCTTTGAAGGAGATTAAAGAGAATGAACCTAAGTTCTAAGGGGATATATATTGTTTACGGATATGTTTTAAAGCATAGTTTTGTTAAATCTGGTTAAGTAAATGAGATTTGCAAATAAAATATTATGCTACATAACATAAAACCGCTATATTTGCACTGTGTTTTTCATGGTATTAGATTTAAGGTTAACAATTGAGATTGGCTGTCCGTGACGGATGGCCTTTTTTGTTTCAAAAAATCATAACCATGAGATTTTAGGAGTGTAGCTGAAGGTTTTTTCGTAAATTTGCGCTCCGTTTGTAATACTAGATCCTGTATTTAAGTGTATGAAAAGAGTATTCTGTCCAAAATGTGATAATCAGTTGTCTTTTGATGAGACCAAATATCCGGAAGGGAAGGTATTAGCCTTCGTCTGTCCGCAGTGTGGAGCGCAATTTAAGATTAAATTGGGCCGAAAGGTGGTGAAGACGGCTACCGGTGAGGAAAAAGAGGTGAAGGAACCGGATTTCTCTTGTGGTTATATTACCATTATCGAGAATGGTTTTGCTTTTAAGCAAGATCTACCATTAGTGATGGGAGATAATGTGATTGGTCGCCGTAATAAGGATACGGAAGGTGTAGATGTCCCTATTATCACGAGCGATCCAAGTATGGGGCGTAAGCATTGTGTGATTAATGTAAAGAAAGACACTAATGGCAAGTTCGTTTATATGGTGCGTGACTTTCCTAGCTTGACCGGGACTTTTGTGAAAAATGTATTGGTCGGTAAAAAAGAACAAGTACGTATCGGGGAAGGTACGATCGTAACGATTGGCGCTACTACTTTTATCTTACATTCGGCGAACGAGGGAGAAGAAGAGGAATAAATATAAAAAACTTCAGAGGCTGTTCCCGTTAATGATCTCGATCTTTAACTTCGGGTCGGAATGATGGCAGATAAGGGATTTTGGCGTTTGTTTTGGGAGTGAGTTATAAGATATATGCTCATTCCGGGATACAGCTCTGAAGTATCACTGAGAAAACAAGGCTCATAGGTATTAAGATTAAGCCGATTAACATAAAGAAATGAAAAGAACCGAAAGAATAGTTGTATTAACTATAGTTAAAATAGGCTCTTAGGGTTTGTTTTTCTAGAAATTAGCTAACTTTTTGTGCGGTTTTTGAAATGTTAATGAGCACGAGGTGAAATAGAAATATAGATAGTTATGGAGCAGGTTTCTAAACAACAGCCGGTAAATAAAACAGCATTCCGGGTATTGGTGGCGTTAAGCGTTACGCATTGTTTGAATGATTCGTTGCAATCCGTTATCTCGGCGGTTTATCCACTTTTCAAGGATGATTTAGCGTTGAGCTTCGCCCAAATCGGGTTGATTACGCTTGTTTATCAATTATCCGCTTCTGTTTTCCAGCCTATAACCGGTTTGGTTTTTGATAAGCGTCCCGTGGCTTGGTCGTTACCTATTGGTATGAGTTTTACGTTGGTCGGCTTGTTGAATCTCGCTTTTTCCTCTACGCTCCATTGGGTCTTGATCTCCGTATTCTTGATAGGTATCGGGTCTTCGGTTTTGCATCCGGAAGCGTCCCGGATCACCTCGCTAGCGTCGGGAGGGCGTAGGGGATTGGCGCAATCGCTTTTTCAAGTGGGTGGTAATTTGGGCGGATCGTTAGGTCCGCTACTGGTTGCTCTATTGGTGGCGCCTTATGGACGGACTCATATCGCTTTGTTTTCTATACTAGCATTCGTCGCTATTTTGGTGATGATTCCTATCTGCCGTTGGTATAAGGCGTATTTGAGTCGGGTGAAATGGCAGAAGAAGTCGGGTGAGACGCATGTGGAGATGCCTCTTTCTTTGGGAAAAACAGTCTTTTCGATCTCGATATTGCTGACCTTGATTTTCTCTAAATATATCTATATGGCTAGTTTGAATAGCTACTATACCTTTTACTTGATCCATAAATTCGGGGTGAGTGTACAGACTTCGCAGATCTGTTTGTTCGTCTTCCTGATCGCTACGGCCATAGGAACCTTGGCGGGTGGTCCTATCGGTGATAAGATAGGACGGAAATATGTGATTTGGGGATCGATTCTAGGGGCAGCCCCATTTAGCTTGTTGATGCCGCATGTGGGATTCGTTTGGACGATCGTGCTTAGTTTTTGCGTGGGGTTGGTCTTATCATCGGCGTTCCCGGCTATTTTGTTGTATGCGCAAGAGTTGCTTCCTTATAAATTAGGTCTTATCTCGGGACTTTTCTTTGGATTTGCTTTCGGTGTGGCAGGTATAGCCTCGGCCGTATTAGGAAATATGGCGGATCATTATGGAATAGAGGCTGTCTACAACGTATGTGGCTTCATGCCTCTTTTAGGACTGGTTACTTGGTTCCTTCCCAACTTGAAAAAGAAGTAAAAACAATCCTCCCTTTTTCGCTGTTATTACTCCAACTGAACGTCAATTACTAAATGAGTTTATGGTGAGTAATATAGTATCTTACAGTATTCTTTTGCTGTATCTTCTTCCATGCGCTTCATGGAGCCAAGGGAACGATGTGGATTTAAGCTTGGAACAATCTCTCGACCTGCTTCATAAGGAAAATAAAAGCTTGAAAATAGCCGGGAAAGAAGTGGAATGGGCTCGGAATGAGCATCAAAAGCTAAACGCTTTTTGGTATCCGTCGGTGAACGCCGCGGGTGCTTTCGTACATATGTCGAATCCGATAGAGGTACGGCAGTCGCTGAGTAAATATACGGAACCGGCGAAGGAGTTTGTCCATAATTATATCCCGGATAATGAGTTGATCATGTCGGTATTGGATAAGATCGGGCAAGGTACTTTCTCGCTTCCGCTGATCTCCCAAAACATCACTTCTATAGACGCTACGGTGACGTGGCCTGTTTTCACGGGAGGAAAACGTATCTATGCGAACAAGATCGGAAAGACGATGGTCTCTATAGCGGAGGTGAATAGGAATCAAGTGGATGCCAACCAACAATCCTTATTGATCGAGGCTTATTTCGGGCTTCGTCTGGGACAAAGTGTGGTGGACGTAAAAACGGAAGTGTACAATTCTTTGAAAACCCATTATGACCAAGCCCTTAAATTAGAGCAAAACGGGATGATCAATCGGGCCGAGCGTCTGTTCGCTCAGGTGAGTATGGACGAGGCGAAACGAGAACTGGAATCGGCCCGTAAGGATTTAGCGGTCGCTCAACAGGCGTTTAAAAGCTTGATTAATATGGAGGAGGGGAGTGACGTACGTACCACGACTCCTTTATTCATTAATGAGGCGCTTCCTCCGGCTCAATACTTCAAGGATCTGGTTCCGATGAATAATTATATAGTCAATCAATTGAAATTGCAGCAGGTTGTAGCCGATAATCAACTAAAGATCGGCCGGTCCGCTTATGTCCCGAATATCGCTTTATTCGGCAAACAGACTTTG
>RRZT010904414.1_pt1 | contig 11709 bp, 14 predicted proteins | sample 2165551 | NCBI WGS metagenome assembly RRZT01 (sample SAMN10456910, study PRJNA506462) | wastewater metagenome | biome: wastewater; feature: sludge; material: wastewater sludge; isolation source: wastewater sludge with Escherichia coli K12::gfp cells carrying plasmid... | place: USA: Moscow, Idaho... | reverse complement strand
GAATCCGCCTCGATTGCGATCTAAATGCGGGGACCTGTACCTCCGCGTCAGATAGATCTTTCCTCTGAATCCACCATTTCCTACTTTCTTCGCCTGACGCGCCATTCCGTGCGCATCAGATTCGGCTTCAGCCTCGCGCGCATGTGTATGCGTTGAGACTGTGCATCGAGGCACGTGGCACAGGTGTGGCACAACGTCTTGCGCCATGTCCTTGACGCACGAAATGGATGGATTCTCCATCGATCGGCGCAAGTCCCTAGTATTTCTTGATGCTTCGCCCACCATCGCCGATGGCACGATCCTTGATATGAGAAGAAGCATGCGAGCGAGGTGCTACAGGCCATAACGGGTCGAACGACGGGGAGAGGCCAAAGAGGGGACGCATATGGATGTCGCAGGTTTTTTACTCTCATACGATGCGGAGCAGGAAGTGTTGGTGACGATTCAACCCTCGTCCCTGGGTCCCTTCGATCAGCCTGATGTAAAAGAACAGATTGACGGATCTTGGATCGATATGTCGCAAGTGCCGCACCGAACCTGGACGGATCGAAGGAGGGCAGTCGGAGCGGTGCTGACCTATCTGCAAGGGTTGGCGCCGATCTCATCGGGATTTCCGCTCGCGATTCGTGAAGGAATGAAGGGCCAGAACTAGAACCAAGGAGAGCACCATGTGGAGTGAACAGCAGAATGTTGTGCAGGTTGAACGTGAGGCGAATGCGCAGGGCTCGACACCGGGGATCGCGCAGGCGTTGGGCGGAGGCCTGGCGGTCAAACGGCGTCCTGAAGACTTGACTCCTCGCGAACAGGAAATCTTGCAGTTGGTTTGGGCCGGCCTGACGAATCGTACGATCGCGGAGCGGCTGCATATCAGCATCAAGACCGCGGAGGCTCACCGCGCCAATATGATGAAAAAGTTGCGCGTGTCCAACATTGCGCAACTCTTGAAGACCGCGCTGGAAGAGGGGCTGCTCGCCACCCATGCGGGCTGATGGGGTTCGCGGCGGCCTGCGTTCTCGGGGGAAGTCCCACTCCCGGCGGCGCAGCGGCTCCCCGCGAATCCGCCCCCTCACAGCAGAAATGAGGCTCGCGCCGGCGAGGGTGTTTGCAGTAGAATGCCGCACCGTTGCAGGAGCGAGCCGTGGTCGAACAGCGTATCGAAGAAATCACCCGTGCCAATCTCGCCTTTTATGCCGCCTTTGAAAGCCTGGACATGCTCCAGATGGACAAAGTGTGGGCGCATCTCGAATACGTCACCTGCATTCATCCGGGGTGGAGCCTCCGCAGCGACTGGCCGGCGGTGCGCGATTCCTGGGTGCTGATCTTCAACAATACCTTCTCCATGAAATTTGAGCTGTCGGACGTGCAGGTTCAGGTCGCAGGGGACCTGGGGTGGGTCATCTGCACCGAACATCTCACCAGCCGTCAAGACGACCAGCCGGTCGAAACGCGTGTCCTCGCGACCAATCTCTTTGAGCGTATCGGCGACGAGTGGTTGATGATCCATCACCATGGCTCGCCGGTGATGGGCTAGCCCCATCGCTGGGGAGGTCCGGATGTCCGGCGAAGATCGAAGGTCTCTCGGTGTTGGGTGGGTGGCGTTGGGACTCTTCTTCCTCTCCGGCTGTACGACCGTCGCTCAGGTGACGACGTGGTCGGATGAGTCCTGCCGGCAGAAGGTCAAAGACCAGCTTCAATCTATCCTCACGGATGAGGGTGAACAAGGGGATATCGCGAATCGCCTGGCCGTGAATACCACCGTGGTGTTGGCGACCGGTTCTTTGGGCCCCCGTCCCTTCGGTGTCGCTTCGCCCTCCGGCACCGACTATAGTTTCTTCGTGCAGCGTAAAGGTGAGGGGTGTCTCCTGCGCTTGTTCGGCCGCCAGAAGGGGTTTACCCGGTACACCAATAACCTGACCTATATTTCCACGCGTTCCCTTGACGGTTGTGCTTGCGCTGAATGACCGTCGCCTGACGGCTGCGCTTCCAGTTTCCCTGCCGTTCTCTTTGGTTCTGTAAACCGTCGCCCCATCGGTCACGCACAATTCCCTCTCGCCGTCTAGTTCCTCAAGATTCCCCAGTATCCGTTCCTATACAGCAGATGCACGGGGCCAATCTGTCGCCTGAAAGTGTCTCTCGGTACTGTCTCACGCTTGAATTTTGGCACACTCTTGTTTCTTGTGGCACAACTTGTGGCGGTTGGTATAGATCCAGAGTTCTTGCTCAACATATTGTTTTATTTGGAAGAATATCTTTCCGTCGTCACTTGGCACAGCCCTTGATGTAGCGGGGATATGTCTCGTAGGGCAAAGACCTTGGGGACTTTGATTGAGACGGCATTCGAGGGTCCTGAGTGTGCAGAAAAAAAGGGAGGAGTGATCATGATGGTGAAGGGGTTCTTACTCAAAGACAGGGAGGAGCAGGAGTATCTGCTGGCCATTCAACCGGCCACCCACGGAATGTTCGAGCGGTTGATTGTCCGCCAAAAGGTCGATGGGTCTTGGGTCGAGCTTAATGGGAATGCACAGGGTTCCTGGCAGCCGCGGACACAAGCCATTACCGCTGTGTTGGGGTACCTGCAACGTCTCTGGGACACGTCCAAGCCTACCTTGGCGCGGGGGAACTAAAGAAAGCGGCATCCTCCGCGAAGTGAAGCATGCGGAAAGGGTGACGAAGGAGGGACTTGATGTTGGCTGAAAAAAAAGACAGCCGGGTAGGGAATCAAGAGGCGACGGAGGACGGGGGCTTCACAACACATCGTCCATCGTCTGACGCTCTTGCACCGGCCGCCGTGAAGCGAAGGCCGGAGGATCTCACGCCGCGTGAGTTGGAAATTCTTCGCCTGATCTGGGATGGCCATACCAATCGAAGTATCGCAGAGCAGCTGAACATCAGCATGAAGACGGCCGATACTCATCGCTCGAATATGATGAAGAAGTTGCGCGCCTGTAACACTGCTCAATTACTCAAAGCGGCGCTGGAGGGAAATCTGCTGGAGACCGACCCGGACCTGAGGCGTTCCGGTCGGGGAGGCCACCGCTGAGGACCGACAGCCAGGAAACCGGTTTGAAGTGGCTGGCCTTCCGTCCGGTGCAGGACAGGAAGGCGCAGGTAGAGCGGGGAGGCTTACAAGCCTGGAATGGGGTGGGGCAGGTCTTTAGTGCCGAGGGTCTGGAGCCACTCACCTGCGATCACATCACGTTCTTCCATCGTCATGCCGGCATACTTCCGGAACATCTGTGGGCCCCGTCGCCGCCTCCACGTGAGGAAGCCGAGAAAGTGGTCTTTGCAGATAGCATGGGTCCCCGCCGGCGCATACACTCTCGCCTGACATCCGTCGATTAAACAGCTCTGTCCGCTCATCGGTATCCCCCTTGATTGCTGCAAAGTATGCCGGAGATTGCTCTGGAAATGCAATGTGGCGAGCCGGCGACCGTGGTCAGCTAGACAGCCCGACGCACCGCGCCGGAGTAATGCGCAACCACATCGGCGCCGATCCGTTTCAGCGTCTCTTGGTTCGCTGCTTCGCGGGGAATTTCCCCTTGCAATCACATCCAGCAGCCAGGTACCGTACTCCGTTCTCACGCGGCGTCCGGCAAGGAGTGCGCGAGCATATCCATATCATGGTGATGCAGGTCATATCGGTGGTCGGGGCACTGATGGTGCTCGTGGCCTATGGCCTCATTCAGGCCGGCACCTGGCGTGAATTGGACGCGGGGTATCTGGCGCTGAATATCCTCGGCTCGTTGCTGCTGGGAATTGTCGCCATTGAAGACCGACGGGTGGGTTTTGTTCTGCTGGAATTCGCGTGGGCCGGCATTGCGCTGGTCGGGGTCGCCCGGGCGATCCGCGCCAGGCGGGCTGCGCGTAGCCTCTAAATCGCCCATACACAATAAACATCGGGCAGTCTTGTAACGAAGGAGTAGGGAACTATGGCAGGGTTGTTGTCAGCAGACGAGATCTTTGAAAAGGCGAAGGACGCGGCGGTCGGGGCGACCAATGCCGATGAAAAGGCGCTCCAAATCGATTACGAAGCGTTGCAACTCAAGTTCCAGGCAGCCTTGGGCGATCGCAAAGTGGCGCGGTGCCATATCAATAAGTTCCTGCCCGAAGGGTACGAAGATCAGGGGCGGTTCAATCTAGTGCTGCTCACGGCCGGCAACGTCATTTTCGACATCGTCATCGGGGATTCCTATTTCCGCTACGATGTGGTGTCCGTCGGTCAGTTGGATAAGGTGCAGGTCATCGATGCCATGTGGGATAACCGCGAAAAGCGCCGGGAAGAACCCTTCTTGAGCCTCCGGCTGATGCACGCCGAAGAGACGCATCTGTTGTTGGCATTGGATGACGATGAGCGGAAGAGCCTGCTCGGATTCGCGTCAGCCGTGTCGGCCGTGCGTAATCCTGAAAAGTAGAACACCTCTGCCACTCGAAAAAGGGTGGTCATCGGTTCGTGTGATTGAAGCCCCGCAGGGTGTTCAAAACGGCCGTTCAGGAAGGCCGCAGCCAGTGAAGCGCTGACGCGTACCCTCAGGGTACGTTGAGGCGCTGAACGATGCGAGAACGAGGCCGGCGGACGTTTTCAGCATCCTGCTACGAGTGCTTCTGAAACGGTAGGGCATGGACGGTAGCCTGATGGCGCGTCCCTGCCACTTCGACCGTCAGTGTGGTGTCAGGTGCCGAAAAGTCGCGTAATGGAAAACCGAATGCCAGTGCGGCATTGCGTTGCGGCGAAAAGACGGCGCTGCTGACCCATCCCACCTCCCGATCTCCGCTGAATAACTTCGAGCCCGCGGGCGGAACCGTTTTGTCCTGGATGATCAATCCGACCAGATGCCGGCGCACGTTCCCATAGGTATCCATCCTGGCCACGACTTCCTGTCCCGGGTAACAACCCTTTGAGAGGCTGAACGCCTTGCCTTCCAGGTTGGCTTCCGGCGGGACAATCTCTTCGTTGAGATCCGGACCGGCCTTGGGCAGACCGGCTTCGATGCGCAACAGTTCGCGCGCCTGTGCGCCGACGGGCTTGATGTCGAACGGTGCGCCTGATGTCATGAGCTGGTTCCAGGCGGCGGGGACCGCATCGGCCGGCAGCAAGACTTCAAAGTCCTGTTCGCCGGTTTCTTCGGTACGCAGGATCAGTCCCTGCTGCCCGCCGATCGTGGCGGGGAGGGTGTGCAAGAGCTGAAGGGCGCGGACCTCGATACCGAATGCCGCGGCGACGGCCTCTGCTGATTTCGGTCCGCTCACCAATAATAAGCCCCAGCTTTCTCCGCAATTCTCCATCTTGGCTTTGGTGCCGTAGAGCAGGAACTTTCGCAACGCTTGAAATGTGGCCTCACCCACCTCGCCCACATCTTCGACCCACACGGCATCGGCTTGCACATATACCCGGAAGTAGCCGAGCATTTTCCCCTTATGGGTCAGGAAGCTGGAGTAGCGCCCCTGGCCGGGTTGGAGCGGGAGGATATCGTTGCTGATGATGCTCTGGAGCCACTTGATGCGATCGTCGCCGGTCACCCGGATTTTTCCGCGGTGCGACAGGTCGGACAGCCCGACGGCGTCGCGGACGGCGGCATATTCCGCGGCGGGAGCGCCGTAATGGGCCGGCATCGACCATCCTGCGGTGTCCTCGAAAATGGCGCCCAGTTGTTGATGCTGATCCTGGAGTCGGGATTGTTTCATTGGATTCTTACTCTCTGTTCTCAGCCTTCAGCGTTCAGCTCTGAGCGGACCGGTGATTGCTGACTGCTGTTGGCTATGATGTCTTCAACCAGCTCTCTGGTTCGTGTGGAGAACTCATTTCTGGAGACAATTTTCGTCACGCCCAGTTCCTTGGCGCGGCGCCAGGTGTCCGTTTCTTCGTGATTGGCAAAAGCCAGGATGGGAAGCGAACGCAACGCGGGGTCGGCCTGGAGGGTTTCCAACGCCTTGAAGGCATCGATGGCCAGGTCGTTCATGTTGAGAATCAGGGCGGCAGGCGAAGCTGAGGCGGTTTTTTCAGCCACCTCATCCTGGCTGCGGATCCGCTCCAGCGTGTAGCCCTGCGGCCGCAAGGCATCGCGTACCTTGGTGTAAAAGAAAATGTCAGTCACGGCCACTAAAATCGTGGTGTTCATCCGGTTCCTGTCCTATGGTCCCTAATTCAGTGAGCTGATGAGCCGACCCAGAGCCTTCTTGGCCAAGGCGTAGTCCGGGTTCAGGGCGAGCGCCTGTTTGTAGCAGTCAATCGCCTCGCTCCACTTGCCCTGGCGTTCGTAGACACGGCCAAGATTCAGGTGTGGGAAAGCCGGGCTCTCATACCGTCTGGCCTGCATGGCTTTTTGAAACCAGGGAATCGCCTCCTCCAGATCACCCTTTTCGATCAGGTAGGCTCCGATGTCGTTGTAGGGATTCCCGAAATGCGGATCGCAGGCGATGGCCTTGTGGCATTCGTCGATCGCCTCGTCCAGCTTACCCATGAAGCTGTAGGTCCATCCGAGGAACGTATAGGCTTCGGCAGTCTGATGCGTCGCGAGCGACAGTTTGTAGAGACTGACCGCTTCTTCCAGCTGCCCTTTCATCTGCTGCTCGTAGGCTTGCTGAAAGAGTTGCCAGGCTTCGCGCTTGTCTGCTTCGCTGCCGTCGCCTTGTATAAGAAAGTCCTGAACATCCATGTGTGATCACAAGAGCCAATGGCCTATGGAGCATAGCAGTTCGATGGTCTGTTCCCTGCTACCAGCCGTTCGCTATCAGCTATATGCTCTTGCCTTGTTTCAGTTTCTTTTGAATTAACTCCGCGCCATAGCGGCCGGAGAGCAGCATCGATCCGAAGGCCGGGCCCATTCGTGGTGTGCCGAACACGGCCGCGACAGCCAACCCGATCACAAAGCAATTGGGAGAGACTTCCCCGGTCCGGTCCATCACTTCTTCTTCCGACCGCGACACCCACATCGCGCCGTTGCCCGGCACCTGCTGGTAGAGCCCCCGCTTATGCAGGAGATTGACCACCACGGCATCATGTCCGGTGGCATCGACCACGATTTTACTCTCCAAGGCGATCGGATCGACATGGATAATATCGTGGCCCGCCATTTCGGCGGTGGTGCTGTTGACGACGACGCCTTCGAGCACGCCTTCGCGGCGCAGAATCAGATCGACCACCCGGGTCAGGTTCATGATCTTCGCCCCGGCGTTGTAGGCGGCGGCAATCAGCGCCCCGGTGGCATGCGGAGGATCGACCATGTACATGCCGGGGCATTCCTTGATCTGCTTGCAAGGCACCCCCACTTCTTTGAGAATCTTATGCGCGGGGGCGCAGATGGTGGCTTTGTTCATCAAATACCCGCCGGACCAGAAGCCGCCGCCGAGGGCCAAGCTCTGCTCTACGATGAGGGTCTTGATGCCCATCCGGCCAAGATCGTGGGCGCAAATGAGGCCGGACGGCCCGGCGCCGACGATGATGACGTCGCTCTCGATAAGCTGATCGAACTCTTTATAGTACTCCCGCGCAATCTGGCGGGTGATATCGCGCTCGCGTAATGGCGCCGGCTTCGGCTTTCCCATGCTACCTTCCCTCTCAGCGGCTGCTGAACATGACTCCCGGCTTCGTTCTCGGCTCCATCAAATCCTCAACGTACCCCGGAGGGTACGTTGAGGATTTGATGGAGCCTGTGGCCTTGCCGGATAGCCATGTTGATCAGCCTTATAGATAGATTTCTGAACCGGCTTTTTTAAATTCTTCTGATTTTTCCTTCATGCCGATCTGGATGGCCTGCTGCTCTTCCAGCTGTTTCTGCGCCGCATAGTCGCGGACGTCCTGCGTGATCTTCATCGAACAGAAATGCGGTCCGCACATGCTGCAGAAATGCGCGACCTTCGCGGCATTGTCCGGCAGCGTCGCATCGTGATACGAGCGGGCGGTGTCCGGGTCCAGCGACAGGTTGAATTGATCTTCCCAGCGGAACTCAAAGCGCGCTTTTGATAAGGCATTGTCACGGGCCTGCGCACCCGGATGGCCTTTGGCCAAGTCTGCCGCATGGGCGGCGATCTTGTACGTCACGACACCGACCTTTACGTCTTCCTTGGTCGGCAGGCCAAGGTGTTCTTTCGGCGTGACGTAACAGAGCATCGCGCAACCGTACCAGCCGATCATCGCCGCGCCGATGCCGGAGGTGATGTGGTCATATCCCGGTGCAATGTCCGTCGTGAGCGGCCCCAGCGTATAGAACGGCGCCTCCTGGCACTCCTTCAGCTGCTTCTCCATGTTCTCTTGAATCATATGCATCGGCACATGGCCGGGACCTTCAATCATCACCTGGACGTCATGTTTCCACGCGACTTTGGTGAGTTCGCCCAAGGTCTCCAATTCGGCAAATTGCGCCTCGTCGTTGGCATCGGCAATCGAACCGGGCCGTAAGCCATCGCCCAGGCTGAAGGCCACATCGTAGGCCTTCATGATTTCGCAGATCTCTTCGAAGTGCGTATAAGCGAAGTTTTCCTGGTGATGCGAGAGGCACCATTTGGCGTGGATCGAGCCGCCGCGCGAGACGATGCCGGTCATGCGTTTCGCCGTCATCGGCACGTAACGCAGCAGGACACCGGCGTGGATCGTGAAGTAGTCCACACCCTGTTCGGCCTGCTCGATCAGCGTATCCCGGAAAATTTCCCAGGTCAGGTCTTCGGCCTTGCCGTTGACCTTTTCGAGCGCCTGATAGATCGGCACGGTACCGATCGGTACGGGCGAGTTGCGGATGATCCACTCGCGTGTCTCGTGAATGTTCTTGCCGGTCGAGAGATCCATCACCGTGTCGGCGCCCCAACGGATCGACCAGATCATCTTCTCGACTTCTTCCTCGATCGAGGAAGCGACCGCGGAATTGCCGATGTTGGAATTGATCTTCACGAGGAAGTTCCGGCCGATAATCATCGGCTCGGTTTCCGGGTGGTTGATATTGTTCGGGATAATCGCACGTCCGCGGGCCACTTCGTCGCGCACGAATTCGGGGGTGATGATGTTTGGAATACGCGCGCCCCAGGCTTGGCCGGGATGCTGCAACACGCCGCCGCCATGGCCGTTGGTCGAGGCCAGGAGTTCTTTGGCCCTTGCGCGGGACTGATTCTCCCGGATCGCGATGAATTCCATTTCCGGCGTGATGATGCCTTTCTTGGCATAGTGCATCTGGCTGACGTTGTGCCCGGCTTTGGCGCGGAGCGGTTTGCGAATATGCGTAAACCGGAGGTCGGCCAATTTCGGGTCCGCGGCTCGCTGACGCCCGTACTGGGATGTGACCTGCGAAAGTTCTTCCGTATCCCGGCGACTCTCGATCCAGGCCCGGCGCAAGGGTTGCAGGCCGGCGCGCACATCGATCGTCATGTTCGGATCGGTATAAGGGCCGGAGGTGTCGTAAATCGTGATCGGCTGGTTGGGTGTGGGGCCCTGGCCGTTGGCTGACTGCGTGGGGGTCAGGCTGATTTCGCGCATCGGGACCCGGACCCCTGGGAGCGTGCCGTCAACATGCACCTTGCGCGAAGCCGCAAAAGGCGTCGTAGTGAGGCGTGCGGTCGAGGGCTTGGAGCCGTGACCGTTGCTGGAACCGTTCTGTGTATGGGCCTCGCTCATAGCGGACATCCTTTCGTCGGAGGTGAGCGTCTGACAACCGAAATAAAAAAAGCCGCATCCAGCGAGGGTGCGGCTTAAAGCGATCACGAAGCCAGTCAACCGGTCGCTTCCCTACGCTGGTATTACCCAGGTCAGGTTGTGAGGGTCGCCCGAGCAAGTCGGACTCTCAGCCGGATGGCACCCCTAGCTGTCGAATGTGATCGTACCGACCTGTCGGGGCGAAGTCAATCTTCTGGAGGACCTAGTAGTCAAGGGGCTTCTCGGGCAGGGAATTCCAGTTCGGGCGAGTAATGCGGAGTGCCTAGGCAAGTGGCCTGAATAATGCGGCGGGAGATTCGTCGCGGAATGTTCAATGCACAATGGGTCATGCTCAAGGGATGGCAGGACGCCGGGTGCATTCAGGGTGAGAAGCTGCACGCTTGCGCATCATCGGCGAGTACCAATTGCAAGCCAGAGCGAAGAGGGGCCGCGTTGCGATGACCGTTTGTATCGCATCAGATACCGCCCTCGTATCGTATCGGATACGAGAACGCCCGCTGGTTCCTCCCAAGATTCCCGTGAAGTCTGCGTCGTGCTTCCGTGCCCGCCGCCATCCTGCTGGTCGCCGCAAACATTTCGCGAGGTTCCAAATACTTGTTTTTATCTCCTGACCGCTGCGTGACCAGACGCCTCACCCGGTATACCGTTTGCTTTTGACAGGGAGAACAGCAGTGTAAGGGGACCTCTCCCCCAGTCAATCTTGATCACTCCATAGCTCGGACGAGGTGGCTCGTGTTGCTGCACATCGCTCTACAAGAAGGCTTTCACCATGACGAGGTGCGTGTGTCGGTGGATGCCCGGGAGGTGTGGGGCAGTGCCGACCTCACGACGCGTCGACAAACCGGATATGCGGCGGCTGTGGAATTTGACGTCGCACATACCCCGGTCGTCGTGGAGGTCGTGCTGAGCAAGCGGGGGGTGGCTCAAACCAAATCGGTTTCGGTGGATCGTCCGACCTATCTCGGTGTGTCACTCACAACTGAAGGGAACCTGGCCTGGAAAACCTCGTACGAACCCTTCGGGTACCTGTGACGAGACGTACCGAAACAGCATGACGCCTGAAGGTCGCGGTCTATCACAACAGGAGGTAGCGTATGAAAGAGCAAGACCAAATCGATCAGGAGTATCGTGTCGAAGCCGCCGAAATAGCCCGTCCGGGCATAGAGCCCCTCATACCGATCCTGCCCTGGCCGCCACGTGTCCGCGTGAGCGGGTTGTACGCCGCATCCCGGATCGTGACGCCCCCCATCCCGGCGCCCGGCCCCCTGCCGATTCAGCCCGTTCCACTCGCTCAGCCGATGCCGGGCATCGCGCCGACAGCAGCCGGTCCGTGGCAAATTGAGGAACTGCTCCCCTGGGGCTTTCTTCGCGAAGAGCTGCGCCTCGATGTGGACGGGCGCTATCCGCAGATGATGGCCAGCGGAACGCACTATGGCGTGTTAGCCAAACGTGTGCACTGGATTGCCCGTCTCACCGCATCCGGGCCGAATGCCTGGACCGGCTCAATCTGGTTCAAGGATGGCGATGTCGCCAGCTTCCCCTACACGATGGTCGAGATCACGACGACGGCAACCTTTCTCTCCAGCCAGCGCAAGGCCGTTGTCCGGTTCTCAGGCGGGGGCACGTCGGTTCGGACGAGAACGCTGGCGTTCAAATCTCCGTACTTCAGACAGGTGGAATTCGAGTTCGACTGCGCCACCGGCGTCACCGCGACCACGCACATCGGCACCCATGACCATCCGAATCGTCCGGCCACATTGCCGGGCGAGACGCTCACCATCGAGGAGGTCTACCGAAGGGTCGGGTTCGATGTGCGGAAGTCCGGTAGCGACAGCATCGTCCCTATCGGCGACGCGGGGACGAACGCGCGTTGGAGCGACAACGAAATGCATGATGCGATGCAAGTGTATTGGTCGCGATTTGCCGGCAAGGCGCAGTGGTCCCTGTGGGTGTTCTTTGCCCGGTTGCACGAGCAGGGCACAAGCCTGGGCGGCATCATGTTCGACGATATCGGGCCGAATCATCGCCAGGGGACAGCGATTTTCAACGAGTCGTTCATCTCTACGGCGCCG
>RRZT011397244.1_pt1 | contig 11713 bp, 14 predicted proteins | sample 2165551 | NCBI WGS metagenome assembly RRZT01 (sample SAMN10456910, study PRJNA506462) | wastewater metagenome | biome: wastewater; feature: sludge; material: wastewater sludge; isolation source: wastewater sludge with Escherichia coli K12::gfp cells carrying plasmid... | place: USA: Moscow, Idaho... | reverse complement strand
TCCATGACATAGCGAATGGCGTTGCCGTGCGCTTTGCAGCCATAGCAGTGATAGTGGTCCGGATAGACTTTGAAGCTCGGCGTTGCCTCGTTATGGAAAGGGCAAAGTCCTTCGACAACGCCGCCTGCAGATTCACGTAATTCGACCTCCTCTCCGATCAAATCGGTGAGGGAGGTGGCTGCAATTACGTTATCAATGACGGTGCTTTCGATCATAGGTGGCGAATTTAGACGATTCAGCCCCTTTCTCGGGTTCCCGTCGCCGGGAATCGACCAAATGGCCACGTTTCTTGCACTATTCCTGGCCAGGAAACACCGTTCTGTCATGCAATCATTGCCGCATTCAAAGAACCCCTAGACCGAAAGAAACTCATGCAGGCAGATCAAGAACTGATTCAAATTTCAGACTGGATGCGTCGCACGACAATCGATTTTTTCCAGAAAAATAAAGACGCAATGATGGTGAAGGGCTATGTCACCCTTTCCAATCCGGCCATCGTGACCATCATGAGCACGACCTACGAGCCGCTGATGCGCGATACGCACTTCATCAGCTGCAAGGCGCGTGAAATTTTGCTCGACCATGCAAGCGGCGAGGTCATTCGCGATGACGAATTGCTCCGCGCTGAAATGGAAATCAATGCGCATGTGAAGTCCGTCCACGACTACTTCGATACGCGCATTGCCCAAGCCGAACAGAAACTGGCTTTGCATGGTATTACGACGGACAGCATGCAGCGCAAAGAGCGCAACTACGAGACGAAGATTTGCTCGCCGACCATGACGCATTTCTTCAACATTCTCTACAAGGCCGACATCTACCTCTCCCAACTGCACTATCTCTGGATGACCGCAGAACTGGCCGACGATGACAATGAAGCGATGCGTGTTCGCCTCAACGCGGAGCGCGATGTGCGTCATCAGATTCTGGCGATGTGCCGGCTGGCAACGCAGCATTTCACGCTTGTCCGTCGTCTGTGCATGGCGGTCAAGGATCAGCGCACAGAGCAACGCCGTCTTTCGGCTGAACGTGATCGCCAGATCACCATCGAGCGTGCGGAGCGCCAGCGCGTGATCGCGGAACGTGAAGCTCGTGCGAAGTCCAAGAAAATCGAACGCCATGAAAAACGGGTTGGAAAAATGGCCGAAAGCCTCTCTGTCGCGCAAGAGGAACTGGATCGCGTCGCTGCCGGTGCCGTAGAGGAAGTCAGCCCGCTTCCCGCGTAATGGGCGGAAAAAGCAAACTCAACCCTAACCAGCGCGACGCAGTTGAATCCGATGAAAACTTGCTGTGTTGCGCTTGTCCGGGGTCTGGCAAAACCAGCGTCCTGATCGCCAAAGTCCTCCACATCCTGGAGGCACATCCCGATCCCAAAATCATCATGACCACCTTCTCCCGTGCGGCTGCCGATGAAATGAGCGGCCGTCTGCGGCTTGCTTTGGAAGAGGCGCGTAAAGAGGGTCGGACGAAGCTTCATCCAGGCCGTCTCTCCGCGCTGACGATAGGCACGTTCCATTCTTTGGCCCTCTCCCAGCTCAAAAAGAACGGCAGCGGCCCGAAGATTTTGCGGGAGGTTGAATCGCGCCGTCTGTTGAACCGTGCGATTGCGACGGTGATCGATGAACTGCCGAAAGATCAGGCCATCTTCCTAAGCAAGACCAAGGTCGACGACGCCGTGCCTTTGATCGAGAACTGTCGAATTTCCCCCAAGTTCGCTGAAGAAAATCCGATTTTTGGTCGTGTCGCTGAACTCTATTGCGCTGATTTGACGGCGAGCGAGGCGACTGACTTCACCGATATCTTGCTCAGTGCCAACGCCAAAATGCGCAGTGGTGAGCTGGAGCCGCTGCACGCAACGCACATCCTCGCCGATGAGTGGCAGGACGCCGATGAGGTTCAGTTTGAGTGGCTGATGCATCACTGTGGAGAGGGGCGCATCGCCTGTGCGGTCGGCGACGATGATCAGGCCATCTATGGTTTCCGTAATAGCCGGGGCTATCAGGGAATGATGGATTTCGTCGCGCATACGGGTGCCAGGATCATCAACCTCGACACGAACTATCGCTCGCTGGGCGGCATTATCGACAGCGCCACCGCGCTGATCCAGCACAACTTCGAACGCATCCCCAAAGCCATTACAGCGGCCCGCGGCGACGGGCCTCGACCGCAAGTGATTCTGGTGAGCTCCAAGTCATCTCAGGACGAGGAATCGGAAAAGCCCAAGTCGGAGCACCAATCGGCTGCAGACCAGATTGCCAAGAAGATCCGTGAGATGGCCCAACGCTCGGCTGATGGGCGCGGTATTAAGGTCCAGGAAAAGCAGTTCGCCGTCCTTGCCAGAACCAATCGGCAACTGGATCAGGTGGAAGGCGTTTTTTCTGCCCTTGGCTATCCCTATATCCGTTCGGGAAAGTCATTTTGGGATAGCCAGCTGCTACAGGTTTATCTCTCCATGCTCGAAGCGGTGTGCACCGGCGACCTGCTCGGCTACGAGGTCGGTTTGCATTGGGCCAAGGTGCCCGAAGCCTATCTTCAGATGCTGACGGCGGAATACGGCGGCCTTGAAGGGTTCTTGGGCAGCGTGACGGTGGATACCCTGCCCAGAAATGCGCCGGTGCCGGTTCATCAACTGGTGCAACAGGCGCACGCATGGCCGCGCAAACTGGCAGGCCCCGATCCGGAGCGAGGCGCCAACTCCGTGATCCATGGTGTTTGCGGCTGGATGACCACGCTCTTGAAGCAGCGCCGGGATGACATCGAAGAAAGCTCCAAGAGCGGTTCCGCGCGCCGCGATGCACTGGACACCCAGATCGACATCCTTGAAATGGCCAGAAATTCGCTGGAAAGCGCCAACGGAACGCTGCAGCAACGCTTGTTCCGGGTTCGCAATCGCGAAAAGCCCGAAGGGGCGAGCATCGCCCTCTCGACGTTTCATGGCAGCAAGGGACTCGAGTGGGAGGTGGTTTTCCTGGTCGACGTTCATGGTGGCTCTGTGCCCAACCTTGATGAAGCTGCCACCGACAACGACGTTGCCGAAGAACGCCGTGTTTTCTATGTCGCCATGACCAGGGCGAGAGATTTTCTCTACATCTACGGCGATGCCGACCGGCCGCGTAGCGAGTTCTTATTGGAGGCCGAACTGGTTTCCATGCAGCAGTTTTCCGAAGGAGACAAAAAGAATGTCAGTCACTGAACCCTCCAAGATTCCCAACATTGTCAGTCGCCACATTGGGAATCTGCCCAACGCCATTGCGCTGGTCTGCATCATCGGCAGCGAGTCGATGGCCAACGTCATTGCCTTTTTCACTCCCGGTGATGGGGCTCGGGATGCCGACTTCCGCAAGGCCCTGCTTGCTGAAGATAGCTATTGCGAGGCTGTCTTGAGTTTTGACGATGTCTCGGAGGATGACTCCGATCAATCCTTGCTCGGCCGGCTGGCTGGCCTGGCCGATGAGCTTGGGGTGGATCGCATCGTGTCCATGGTGGCCCGCACCGAAGAGGGAAAGATTCTGATGGCACACGATTACTCGGGCTTGGAATACACCCTGATCGAAGGCGTCCAGACGCAACTCAGCCGCTTTAGCGAAATCATCGACGGCGCCTTCTATCCGAAAACCGGCGCCGCGCGGACGCTGCACTAATTCCAGAAACACACAAGGCGATTCTCTAGGCTTGTCACATGAACAAAAAACACGTCGCGTTGGTTTTCCTGATCTTCAGCAGGGTCACCACGGGCTACAGCGTATTGCTCAGCAATTGCAGCGGCCCGGGCGGGGATGCCCCCTGTGTAGGCGTGAGCAAGGAAAAGCCGTGAAGACGCTGTGGATTCGTGCTGCCGTCATTTTGGGGATGTGGTTTTACATGCTGCGCAACCATGTCGACGACCTGTACATGATGTTTTTCGTCGGCTTCCTGCTGACGACCTTCTTGTGGCTGCTGGCTAAGGGTTTCCCTGTGACCAGCCGGGCATCGAGGGCAATGGATAAGAAGGAGGGGGCATGAAGGCCCGAATTTATTTGATGGCCATCCTCGGCGTGGCGGTGTCCGGCAGTGCCTTGGCCCAGTGGGATTCGGATCGCGAGCGCTTGGCCGAACAGGCGGTGCAGGTCGGTCATACCGTCGAAGGGATGGTCAATGGCCGGCCGGCGACCGCCGTGCCCTATCCGGTCTCGCAACGCGGCTGTACCGGTGTCGGGATTATTCAGCCCGGCCAGCGTGCCTTCAGGAATGGCCCGCGGATCGACGTGTTCCGTTCCTGCGGCGGTTCGCTCGAGTTGATCGACGACATGCCGCCAATGCTGCCGGGCGATCGCCGCCTGATTGAAACCGGCGAGATGGCCATCCGCGGGGCTGTGCGCTACGGCGACCAGGTGGCCACTTACGGTGGCTATGAAATCCGTGCCCAGCGACTGTCTCCGATCGATCAGCGCGGCTGTGCGTTGATCGAAACCGTTGTCACCACCAATGACCTGCTGGTCTCGCACCAGGTGGGTCGCATTTGCCAATGAAAGCTACTCATGTCCTACGATAAATATCTGCTCATCGTGATTCCCATGGCGGCGCTGGCCATCGCCTACTGGAAATTCGGCATTTTCCGCTCGGCCCCCGTGGCGGATGCCTGGGTTCGTGACTTTCTTGTCCGGCGCGACAAGAAATGGCATGTCGTCTATCCGGATCAGAACGGGACGATGGTCACGATCAAAACCTACCCCGAGGTCGAATTCAAGCAAGCCTCCGAATTCGTGCGCAAACAGGGTAAAGCCGGTCTGCACATGATGGTTCGTTCCGGGGCTATGAATCGCAAACCTGGCCGGAAAAAACGTAAATGAGCCACCCCCTTCTGAAGCCGGGGACCGGTGAAATCGCCAACCGCCCCCTTGGCCTGGCCTTGATTGCCTTGTTTTGGCTGTTCATTGGCGGTTCTCTGGTGTACTCCGGGGCCATGCTGGTCTTCGACAGCATGCTGACGGACGCCAAGCAGTTCTCCTTTGAGTTCGGTGCCTTCCTGTTCCTGATTGGTGCCTTCTGCTGCAGCTCGGCCAGTGGTTTGTGGCTGTTCACGAACTGGGGCAGGGGAATGATCATGGGCTTGTCCTACGTCGCTATTCCCCTCGGCCTGGTGTCGATGTTCCCGCCGCTGGCCGGCGAGTCATCTTCGCTCGAAAACACCCTGACCCAGCTGGTGTCGATCGGCATCAATGCGTGGATGATTTTCTATCTCCACGGCAACTACGCCCGCGACCGTTTTCCGTCGGACGAGATGAAGGGCGAATGATGGCCACGCCCAAACAACTCGCCCATGTGCTGCGGATTGGTTTCCTGTTGCTGGCCGGCATCCTGAGTTTTCTGATCGGCGCACTCGGCATTTCGGCGGCCGCCAAGGTTGGTAATCCGCAGGCCGTCTACGTGCTTGGCGTCTGCGGAACCCTCTTTATCGCGGCCAGCATCCTGATGCTGCATATCTCGGCCCTGAACTTGTTTTCCATGATGACCGACCCTCGCCGGCCGGTCGTATCGCCAACCACCCTGTGAGGATATTCGTCATGTTGTTGCAAAAGAAAAACATTGGACTGACGCTGGTCAGCCTCTATACCGCGTGTGGCGGCCTGCTGTGTCTGGGCGTGGCCACCTTCTTGTTGTTCGTCTCGGGCGTCCTTTACGGCCAGGACACGGCCCGGCCAGTCGCCATCGTCGGCGGGATTGTGCTGATCCTGGGGATCACGGCGGCTGTGTCTTTGTACGGTCTGGTTCAACGGCGCCACTGGGGCCGCGCCACCACGATGTGGCTCAACGGGATTGGCATTTTCATCGGGCTGCTGACCTTCCTGCCGATCTTGCCCTCGATGGGCATGTCCTCGTCGGCAAAAGTGGCGCAAGTGATTGTGATCACGCTCAGCGTCATGTGCATTCAGTACCTGGCGCGAACGGAAGTCAGCGAGCAGTTCAAAGCCTGACGAAATTGATCGGGGCAGGAGGCTGGTTTGCGGTCCAGCCTCCCGGTCTGCGGGGCTAGTTTGGGGTCGAAGGGGCTGTTTTGCGGAAGAAATTCTTCCATTTCAGGGGACATATTTGTGCCACCCGACCCGACAAGAAAACCGGATGGCCGATTATCTGTAGTGGCCAATACATAGCAGGCGCAACCAAGCCCCCTCAGCAACCACATATCTCTCAACAACCCCTAATCCGCAGTCAATCGAAGCTGACACCCGGCTCAGGCAGAAAAACCAAAAAATGGACGCTACCCCCGCTACAATGGCCGTATGTAATTAAGCGTCAACGACACGTCCATGACTACAACCCCGTCCTACCGTCCAACCACCGAGCTACTTGACTCTACTTCTACCTGGCTCGACTCGCCTTATCTCGCCTTCTCCTCCTGGATAGAGACATTGCCCCTCCGCCCCCGAACAAAAGGCGTCTATAAAAGCATGTTTAACCGGTACGTCGAATGGTGCGAAGACACGCTCCATATCAAGTTCCATCTAACCGAGAAGGGGCATGTCACCGAGTTTCTCAACACGGTGAATCCAAATCTCCCCGAGGATCGAAGAAAACCCATGACCTCGCGGCAGCGACGACAGTATCTGCTTTTGATCGAGCGAACCTTCGACCACCTGAGCCGGATCGGCCTGCAGCGGGACAATCCGGCACGCCAGGAAGGCAGGGATCTCGCCAAGAAGTTCGAATACGGCAAGGACGAGGGGACGGTTTTCCTCGATGTGGAGGAGAGAAGAAGCCTGATCAGGTATGCAGAGGAGCGTTTAGCCTTTCTCGATCTTCAGGGAGACCCTCTCGAAAAATGGCACGAATACAGGGACTTAGCATTAGTCGGGACCATGGTCGGGGCCGGGCTGAAGGTGGCTCTGGCCGGTGGTTTGACGCTTAATTACATAGAAGCGGCGGTCCGGCAGGCCAGGGGGGATGACCACGGCGTCTATATGGACCTCGCCGGCATCACCCGCACCGCGTATCGCCCGCTGGTTCTGCCTTTCGCGCTGCCGCTGATGCGCCGCTGGCTGGTGGTCTATGAGGCGCTGCGCCGGTCTCCGGAGCACGTGCAGACCCTGATCAAACTGACCGAAGAAAAGCGGCTGGCCTTTCCCGGTGGCCGGAACAAGGGATTTGGCTCGCCCAAGAGCCAGAAGCCCTGCAAGAACCCGCAGCTCTCAGCCGTTTCCATCTTCCGGCGCACCAAGGCCGTCTGTGAGGCGGCCGGCATCGCGGGGCGGCGCATCTCGGCCCAGACGCTGCGCAATACCTACGCGGCCGTCCTCATCGAGCAGGGCGTCCCCGACGAACAACTGATGCTCTACCTCGGCCTCGCCTCGATGCGCTCGATCTATCGCTTGCGCACCGCCTATCTCAACCCCACCGGGGCGGAACAGCCCCAGCCTGACACTGATTTCGATCAGCCATAACGAAAGGACAGCAACCAAAATGTGGTTCAAGAACATTCAGCTTTATCGCCTCCCGACCCCTTGGTCCATGGATCTCGCCCGCTTCGTCGAGCAGCTTGAGCGCAACCCCTTCACCCGTTGTTCTGGCAGCGAGCAGAAGCGCAGCGGCTGGGTTTCCCCGCGCAAGGTCGGCAGCCTGGTGTTTTCCCTTGGCCAGCAGTGGCTGATCGCACTGCGGACCGAAGAACGCATCCTGCCGTCCTCGGTGATCAACGACGAGGTCAAGGAACGCGCCGAGAAGCTGACCGACAGCCAGGGCTATGCCCCCGGCCGCAAACAGTTGCGAGAATTGAAGGAACGGGTCGCCGAGGAACTCCTGCCGCGCGCCTTCACCCGCAGCAAAACCACCTTCGCCTGGATCGACCCGCAACACGGCTGGCTGGCGATCGACGCCGGCGCCGTCGGCCGCGCCGAGGACTTCATTGAGCAGTTGCGCATGGTGCTCGACGAATTCCCGTTGAAGGCCTTGCACACCCAGCTCTCCCCGCAGGCCGCAATGGCGGACTGGCTCGCCGGCGGCGAAGCCCCGGCCGGATTCACGATCGACCGCGATTGCGAACTGAAGGCCGTGGGCGAGGAGAAATCGGCTGTCCGTTATGTACGCCATCCGTTGAGCGACGAGATGGCCAGCGAGATCAAGGCCCATCTGGCGGCCGGCAAGCTGCCGACCAAGCTGGCCCTGACCTGGGACGACCGCATTTCCTTCGTGCTGTCCGAGAAATTGGAAGTGAAGCGCCTGACCTTCCTCGATCTGTTGAAGGAAGAGGCCGAAAAGAGCGCCGAGCATGCCGACGAGCAGTTCGACGCCGACTTCGCGCTGATGACCGGCGAACTGGTGCGTTTTCTGCCATCCCTTGTGGACGCGCTGGGCGGCGAGATCACAGAGGCTCCGTAATGGAAACGGCATCCATCAAAGGGATCGAGGTCGCCGACGATATCAAGGGGGCGCGCCAGGACCCTTACTACCCGTTCGCCCGCGAACTGGTCCTCACGGCCTCCCGCGCTTCGATCTCGATGATTCAGCGTCATCTCCGTATCGGGTACAACCACGCCGCCCGCCTCCTTGAGGCTATGGAGGGCGATGTGGTGGGGCCGGTGCAAGCTGACGGCTTTCGTCGCTTGTTGGCCCCATAGCAGCGCTTCCGATCAGCTGGCCGGGAGTCGGCCTGGCCAGCCTTCGGATGACAGAGCATTTACATCGCGGATTGTTCTAAGCGGGCGCGACGCGTTGAGCCACTCCCCTTTGGGCGCTCCCCGGCAAGCACCGTCGAAAGCTGTGCCAGCGACATCGGTCGATGAAAGAAGAACCCCTGGAAAAACTCACAGCCCATTTCGGCCAGTTGATCCCGTTGGTAGGGCGTTTCAACACCCTCGGCAAGGGCGCTCAAGCCGAGTGTCTTGGCCAAGGCGACGATCGTGCGAACAATCCCTTCGCAGCGCGTGTCATGGCCTAAATCCCGAACGAAGGAACGGTCGATTTTCAGGGTATGGACCGGGAAGTCCTTCAAGTAGGCCAGACTGGAATAGCCGGTACCAAAATCATCAATAGAGAGATGCACGCCAAGAGCGACAAGTTGTTGAAGAGTCGATATCACGTCGCTGACGTTATTCATCAGCGAGGATTCCGTGATTTCCAGCTTCAGCGATGCCGGCGGCAATCGGCTTTCTTCCAGGATCTCGGCGACGACCTTGACGAGATCAGGTTGCCGGAACTGCCGCGGCGAAAGGTTCACGGCCAGGCCAAGCCCGGGGTGCCCGGACGAGCGCAGTTTCATGATCTGGTGGCACGACTCCCTGAGCACCCACTCACCGATGGGAACAATCGTCCCGCTTTCCTCGGCAATCGGGATGAATTCAGCCGGTGGGACATCGCCCAACGCCGATGAGTGCCAACGAAGAAGGGCTTCGACCGAGACGACCTTCATGCTCTCGCTACTGACGATCGGCTGAAAAACAATCTCGAGCTCGTGTTGGCTCTCGGCATAGCGAAGGGCCGTTTCGATCTGGAAGCGTTTGTCGACCTCGGCATTCAGCTTGTCCACGAAGAACTTGTAATTGTTCCGGCCGCAGGACTTCGCGTGATACATCGCTGTATCGGCATTCCGCATCAGCGTTTCAGCATCTTCGCCATGCTCAGGGAAACAGCAGATGCCAATGCTTGGGGTAATGTGTAATTGATGAGATTCGATATCGATCGGCTGCGTCAGAACCTCAATCAGTTTTTCGGCAATAACGACCAGCTTGGCATTACTGGTCACTTTCGGGACCATTAGCAAAAACTCATCACCGCCTAGGCGGCCAATGGTATCGCTGTCTCGAAGCGAGTAGGACATCCGCTTGGCCACCTGCCCCAGCAGCAAATCCCCGACCTGGTGCCCGAGCGTGTCGTTGATGTTCTTGAAGTGATCAAGATCGATAAACAAAATCCCAACGTGTTGCTTGTGGCGCCGGGCGTGCGCGAGCGTTTGATCGAGCCGTTCAATCAGCAGGTTGCGATTGGGCAAGCCGGTCAGAGGATCAAAATGGGCCAGTTGGCGCATACGGTTCTCGATCTGTAGCTGTTCCTCCATCTGGCTCATGAGTCTCGAGTGAGCTTCTGCCAGTTCGGACGTTCTCAAATTCACCTGCAGCTCAAGATTTTTTTGGGTCTGCCTTGCGAGCTCTTCCGCTTGCTGCCGTGCTGTCAGATCCACGCCGACCAGGGTGTAGCCGGTAATCGTCCCATTACCGTCGAATTGCGCTGTCACCGTCAGGTGTATTGGCAGACGAGAGCCATCCTTGCGCACATAAATCCAGTCCCGATCATGGCCACCATACCCTTTGGCCTGGTTGGAAATCACCTCAAGCTTGTTGATCAGCGGGCGCTTCAGGATTGTGGCCAGCTCAGCACCTCTTTGCTCCATTTCCTCAGGGTCGTGGAACCACTCTGGCGTTCCTTTTCCGATGACTTCCGAGGCCGCGTAGCCAAGCCAGCGTTCAGCTGTTTTGTTCATCAGGCGGATGACGCCATCGGGGCCGGTGGAAAGGATGGATACATTTGCCTCGTTGAGGACGGTTTGTATCAACGCGTTTGCATTGGCCAGCGCCAGTTCGGCTCGACGTCGATAGCTTAGATCTTCAAGGACCCAGATCGCGCCGCCGCCCGTCGGGTTATTCAGATCGCGGATTCGACCGGTCAGGCGGCACCAGAAAGTATCCCCGTTGTCGCGGACCATCATCCGTTCTCGCGCCTGAATCTCCCCAGACAGCAACTTTGGGTACAAATCATTGCCGAGATCTTCGAAATCCTTTTCAGAGGGATACCAGTGACGTGTACTTTTTCCAGTTAAGGTGCCGGCCGGAACGCCGAACAGGGCTTCCGCCTGAGGGTTGCACTTCAGAACCACCCGCCCCTTGGTGAACACAATGCCCACCGGCGCGCTCTCTAAAATGGTTTGCAGGTCGACCAGTGTGCTCCGCAATTCTTCCCGACTGGCTTTCCCTTCTGAGCAATCGCTGATCGTCCAGATGGTCCCGCGCGACGTATCGCATTCGTCGACCACGTACGCCGTCACCTGCGCCCAGAGCACGGAGCCATCTTTGCGTACAAGCTCCAATTCATCGTGATAGGGCTTGCCCTGGGAAAGAAGAGGGTAGGCTGTCTCCCCCAAATGATCGTAAAGCGCATCGGAGGGGAACAACATGCGGCCGGTGAGGTGGCGTGCTTCTGTTTCCGTATAACCGAACATCTCGCAGAACTTAGGGTTGAAGCGGGTAATCTGACGGTTGGCCGTAAAAATAATCCCTACTGGGGAGTTGTTCATTACGGCCTCGAACTCAATCGTGGCCTTGCGGATTTCCGCCTCTGTTTTATCGGCTTCCGTGACGTCTTCAAACAGCCAGACCGTACCTTCGGTCCCTGTTGATGGATTGACCGCTGTTGCGCTCACCTGGCAGGTGATAAGCCGGCCGTCGCACCGCATAAACCGCCCTCGAACCTTGATCGGGGCACCTCGTCTGAGGAAAGGTTTCACCTGGGCGCTAAAGCGCTGATACTCGAGCTCGTTTTCGAAAATTTGGCAACTTTTCTGGCCAACAAGCTCGCCTTGCTCGTAACCGAACATCCGTTCAAAGGCTTGGTTAGAGCGAGTGATCACGGGGTTTGGGGAGCAATGGAACCAAAAACCAACGTAAGCTCTGAATCCCACCGTAAAGGGGCTTTCCGATCTCCAGCTCACCCGCCAGGCATTACTCTCTGATCAGTGCCTCGATGATCG
>RRZT010237214.1_pt1 | contig 11713 bp, 11 predicted proteins | sample 2165551 | NCBI WGS metagenome assembly RRZT01 (sample SAMN10456910, study PRJNA506462) | wastewater metagenome | biome: wastewater; feature: sludge; material: wastewater sludge; isolation source: wastewater sludge with Escherichia coli K12::gfp cells carrying plasmid... | place: USA: Moscow, Idaho... | reverse complement strand
TTTATCAAAATTATACTTATTTTTACCAAATTTATTTTCAACTTTTTTTATAAAAATATTTTTTAATATTCCTTTTGGGTCTTTTACTATACTTGCTTCTTTTTTCTTATTTTCTCTAATACACATTTAATACAATTTTGTCCCCTAATATGATTTCCTGGCCTCTGGTAAAATACTCCGTGAGACTTACAAATTATTTTAACGGGAGTATATGTATTTACGTATTCTACTAAACTATAGTCGTATTTAGAACCATGTTTTACTAATGCTTTATTAATAAACTTCTCTTTATCTAACGACTGGTTTTCCTTCTTACATTCTGGGCACCCATGATATTTTTTAGTATTAGTTCTAATTTGTGTAAACTCTACATTATGTTTTTTACATATTAATGTTACCTTTACATTATTTTTTATAAAATTTACTTTACTAAAATCGTAAAGACCTGGTCTTAGTTTTTCTATACTATCTATATATTTTAATTCTTCTATTTTAGTACGGTTTAAATTAACTTTATTACCGTTAATTAACCTAAAATAATTATCTTCATTTTTTATATATTTCATTACTTCCTTTCTAACATTGCAGTGTTATTATTATTATTATTATTATTCAAAATTATGCGGATGGATTCTCCATGAAACACCATTTTTATCTGAGATCTTACTCCCCACCCCTGGAATTACTGTTGTCTCTACTACTACTTCTACTCTTGTTATAAAAGATTCATTTCTGTATCTTAATTCTGATTTTATGTCAGTAGATGATATAGCCATAGACTCAACTATAGTTTTACTTGCTCTAGGTGTAATGTTTTTATCATCACTATGTTTATTATAAGTAGATACTATTCTTCTATGTATCTGTTTTATATTTTCTGCTATACCATCTAACGATTCTTTACCATGTAGATACGTATCTTTTTTAGATGGTGATTTATATACTTTAACAGAAACTACTTTATTATTTATAATACTTTTACCATTTAAATTTATTGCCTTAGTAGGATGTTTTGTATAAAAACATTCATCGTATATAGGGTCTATATCCATAGTATCGTATACACTTGGTGGAATATCATCTGGAGATAGTTCTCTTAATGCCATAACTATACTATCTGGTCCTATAGTATCACCTACTTTTGGTAATGGTAGATAATTATTTTCATCACCATATACATTTAACATAATCTTATCGTTAGATATATTACATTCAAATTTAGAATATACTTTATGTGCCATTTTTTGCATAAGTTCTTCGGATACCACTATACCATCTTGACCAACATCTGGATGCGTTACTAGTTTCATATCTGCATTTATCCCATAAGAATAAGTACCGTCTACTACTCCTGGAGTTTCTGCTAGTACTGTACCTTCATTTAGTCTAGAACCTACAGATATATTAGATAATAACTCTATATTTCTTTTATACCTAAAACCATATTCAGTTACAAAATAAAATAATGGAACATCTATAATATCTAACTCTCCGTTTAAATATTCAACTACTAGAATTATAGTTTCTGTATTTTCTATATCGTGACTATCATTTGATGCTATGATAGCCTTTACTATACAATCTCTTTCGACTCTACATTTCCATGTATTATCTGTTAACTGTTCCGTAATTCCTTCCTGTATAATTTTAGGTTCTGGATTTATTAAAACAGCTAATTGTGCAAACTGTCCTGTTTGCATTAATCCTCTAGATGCACTATTATGTGCAGCATATGGATTTAGTGCTTGTAGAGAAACTAGTTCTTCTCTTATAGCTAGTGTAGATTTATTTATTTTATTGTATATATCTGGAGCTGATTTCAACATTTCCATGATAGATTCAATAGTGTGTATATGCATTATTATCCTTTATGTTAAAAATAAGGAGTCAGTATGGATTTTTGTTATATAGCTAATACTATAGAGAAAAAAAATCGACTTATCCAAAAAGAGTTAGATGTAAGTACAGCCAATAGTTATCGAGGTGATTTTTTTGGTCTCTTACATAAACATTTAAATATAAGACATGAAATCATACCACATATTATATCTGCTAATGGATTTAATTGTAGTAGTGATTATAATGGTGAAACTAATATCTTTCTATTAGATTCCAGTGTTGTATCTAGTTACCTTTAATATGGTAACTAGATACATTTTAATAATATGTTTTTTATCTATATAGATATGGATTACCTAACATATTATTTTGTTGTTCTTTTAATAGTATTTTCTCTGCAACAGATAAATGTCTATTAGGTGTAACTGTTCCTGTAGATACACTATTAAAATTACTAAGTCTAGAAATCCCACCTGCTGGTATGTGTTGTTGTGTTAATACACTAATATCTGGTATCTCGTAAGGTAAAGCATTATTATAAATATTTGCAACATGTAAATCTGGTCTTAAACCAGTATAGTTATTTAATGTTGGTATTTGATTATATATTGCTTCTGTTTGTATACCTGATTTTCCTGCCATAGCTAATTTAGCTTTTTCATATTCAGATAGATTACTATCAGGGGCTTGCATAGCAGGTGTATTAATATCGTTCATAGTTGGTACTGTACCAACATTTAATTTTGACATAATACTATTTCTATTACTGTTTTGATTTAAAACAGGTTGAGTATTATTAGCTTCTAAATTACCTTCACTTGGATATAATTTTGCCTCTCTTTCTAAAGATGGTATATTTTGTATATCTTCCATAGTTAAAGATAACGGTATAGTAGCTACTTCAGATAGTTCTAAATCTACTACTTTTGTTTCTTGTGCTATGTTATTAAACCATTCTGAGAAAGTAACATATAATCTTAAGAAACTATCTAAACCTGGTTGATTTGTACTACTACCTGTTTTAATAGATTTCTCATCTTCAAAACATAACATAAAGTTTAATATAGTTTTAATAGTTGCAACGTCTTTTGGTCTTACTTTTATTCCAGTTATTTCTTCTATTTTTATATTTTGTTTTTCTTGTTCTAATATATAATCTAACAATGGACTATACATAGAACACACCATACTAAACTTATCTTTACCTATATTTCCATTTTTGTTTAATAAGATTCTTATTGGTTCTAACTCTTTACCGATATTATCCATAAGTATTTTATAAATATTATTTACAGCTGTTTCGTCTATAATCTTTTTTATAGCTACATTGTTAACTGTTTTATTTAACATTGTATTAAAATTAGCTATATCCATACCTGTTTGTTTTAATTCTGTACTACCCATAAGTAATTTAGCAATATTACATAAACTAAAACTTAAATTTAATTTACCCATATTGATTAACATGTTTAATACCTGATTACTATTTTTTCTAGAAGTATATACTTCTTCTAAAATAGGATTAAATATTATATAGTTCTTAGTACCATCTTGTTTTAAATAATTATTAATTATTTTTTTAGTTGGTAAAGCTATAGGTATATCTAATATCGTTAATACATCTTCCTCATCCTTATAAACAACATCTTCTATAATACTAAAAGATGTAGATTCTAAAACCTTTATATAAAATTCTACTAAAGTCATACTTTATTCCTTTTTTTTTTAATTTGCAAATATTCCGTCAATAAGAGTAGCTATTTCTGCCGAAGCATTATTAACACCTTGAGCTGTTGTAACCATTGGAGTAAATGTGTTATCCATAGTACTATTATATCTAAATACATTTGGATATCCACCCTCTACTGTAACAACTACACTTGACTTACCTAATAAATCTATATCTGCTATAATATTAACAGATATTTGGTTAGATGTATTATGTTTTGTTAATTTTGGTAATACTATATTTTTTAGATATGTATCTAAATATACAGAATTTTTAACACTAGCAAAAAACTGATGAAATCCTGATTCTATCTTATGTGTTTCTGCTTTATCTACGCTATGAAAATTTCTATGGTTAGATAACGTCATTATTGCTTTAGTAATTTTCTTACTAAACATTTCAGTACTAACTATATAGTAAAATTCCATAGCTATAAGATTCTCTATACTAGGTTGTAAATTATTACCTAAATCATTATCTAGTAAAATATTACTTACACTATAGTTAGCATATTCTACTGCACTATTTTTTTCTCTTGTCATATCTGTTAACAATAACATCTTAGTAACTGAATCGACATTAGCAACACCAAATATATTTAATAAATCAGTAACATTAAAATTATCTGGTTTAGCATCGTATTCATCTCTTATTGATTTTTGTTTAATCAACTCTAAGATAAAACGATTTTTAGTAATAGTTGCATCTTCTTGTTCTGCTATAGTTAGTACAGTACTAACAACTTCATTAGTACTTAATTCAGCATCATCATAGTTTCTATTAGACTCTTTAGTTATGATTGCACCAGATTGGATATTGTTAATTAAACTACCTATATAATTTAAAGGATTAATATTACTTCTATTTACTTCGGTAACTTCTTTAGAAAGAGTTTTATACAATTGGAAATCCGATACATTAGTTATAACATCTATAGGTCTAATAAGACACTCATTGCTAAATAAATCATCATAACTATTTTCACTATTGTTATTTTTTACTAACGTAATTTCATCTACATACTTATAAGACATTTCACCATTAGCATGTCTTAACTCTTCTATAGTTGTCATAGAGTTAATAATAAATTTCATAGTTGGGTCCATCTGTCTAATAGATGAGTATTCTCCTGTAAACCTATCTTCAAATTTATTAGTATACCCTGTTAGAAAATAGAATTCTGTTTTACTATCAGATACCTTAGAAGATATAGACATAATAAAACTTAATCTATCTTGATTCCAACCATTTTCTACTTTTATAGGTACAGTTCCATCTGTTGATAATTTAATAATATCTGGTGCATTACTTATTAAACCTATTTCTGTAAACTTATTAAACCTATTTAACATATTTTCTACACCACTTATAGAACTTCTATCTGTAGATAGTTTAAATGTTTTTCTGTACATATCATTAACCTTACTAGGTTTTCTATATAGTACTAATTTTTCTAATATCATTTTATTTATATCCATACTATGGCTCCCTATTTTCTATATTTTTCATAAGCTATAAAGTTATATAACTTAGCTAAATCATTTACTATAGTTTTACCTACTTCTACAGTACCATTATAATTAACCCAATTGCTTGTAGTTAATACGTCTACTAGATTATCAACATCACTTTCTCCAAAATCAAAATATAATTTATTTAATTCTGAATAGATTGCTTTATCTTTTTTATCTTTTGTAAAATGAGATATTTCTGTAAATTCTACTTCTTTAGATATATATAACTCTGCTATATTATCATAACCTATTTTCTTAAGATACCCGTAACCTAAAACCATTAAGTTAATTATGTTTTCTAAAGGTACCGCATCTATTGCTTTTTGATTAATAGTTGTACTAAAAAGTAATTTTGTTATCTTAATACTAAATCTACTTAGTATAGGATTTTCGTAGAATTTAATTAATATTTCTCTTAATTTATTTAAATCTTTTACATCCTCGAAAATATAGTTATCTGGTGAATTATGCATACCCATATCTAATGTTTCTGTAGCCCAGATAGATTGTATTTTTTCACCTATAGTTGTTTTAGTAACAGTCTTATAAGATTCTAATACTGAAGCAGAACTATTTTCTCCTGACTCATCATTACTTACAGTAATTTTAGGTCTTATCATTTTACTAACATCACCACTATTAACTAATTTACCATTACAATAACCATATAGATTATTTATTATATCTTTATCATCTGTATCATCTACTATAGTAGCAGTAGCTATTCTTTGTATAATAGCTATATATGTTACATAGTTAGAAAGTTCTTCCTCTGGTATTTTCTTTTCTATAATAACAACTTGTTTATCTACAGTAGATATTAATTGTTTTACCATGTCATTTACTTTATTCAATGCTCTATTATTTTCTAATAGTAATTGTAAATGTAATCTAACAGAAGTATATTCAATTAGTTCCTGATTAAATTTACTATAGTTTAAATATGCGTAATAACATATTGGACCTAATAATATTTTTAATCTTATTGACTCTGCTGCTAACCTATTATAATCTCCAATAGTATATGTTTGACTTTCATTCCATCTACCATCAGCCCTCATTTCATCTGTAAATTCTGATATAAGTTTTTTAGGTGTTTTAACTTTATATATGTTTATTAACCAATGTTCCATATCGACTACATCTAAATAGTTAATTATGCTATTTATAGACTCAACATTAATTAATAACCTACTACTAGTAGTAAAAGTTATTTCTGTATGTACTTCTTTAATAAGTTCAAAGAGACCATTAAACCATTCTTTACCTTTATAGTTAATATATTCATTTACTAATTTAGTTTGATTCTCTATTACTATGTTTCTTCTATTTACTATTTTTAAAGGGAAAAATACTTTCTCTTCACCATTTATAAACTCATAACCTAAATTATCGGTTACTATTTTTAACATTTTTATTAACTCCTTATTTTGTAATTACAGTTTAATAATATATTTTTAATATAAATTAATATGTTTACTATTTTTATATTAATTATATTGGGCCGATAAAATACTATAAGTATACCTAATGTATACTTATAGCCCTAAATCGTCTAAACCATCATCAACTTTTATACTAGAGTTATTTGTAGTAGGTTTACTATAATCTTTCTTTTTATTATCTATTACAACTGTCTCTATTCTTTTTCTTTCTTCTTCTAAAATTACATTTTCTACCATTTCTATATATTTTAAAAATGATAATCTATTTACAAGATTAACATCTATTTCACCATTTTTAGAAGTTCTAGATACATGCCAAATACTATTATCAAAATTAAATTTAATTTCTTGTTTATTTGGTTCTTTTATATATATGTAACATATCTTATTAGCGTCTATTCCACATCTAATAACTGCAGATACTACTTTCTCATCTTCTATAACTTTACCATCTATTATCTTAGGGTAAATACAATCTGTTTCGTAGAAATCTTGTTCACCTTTTTTTATAATAGTTTTCCAACCATCTAGTACTTCTAATAGTGCTTGTGGTGTAAATCTTGCTGTTAGTATATAATCATAATTTAAACCTCCGTTAGGATGTAGCATTTTATTATTGTCTAAATATGCTGTTAATCTAGGCATATTATTTCTAATAGACCATACTAAACTTTGGTTAACTCCATCTTTTGTTTTATTTCTTTTTGTTAATCCAACTAATCTTGCTATTACTACTTTATCTTTATCTATTGCCATTTGTTATTCCTTAGTTATTAATTTAATTTGTTGTTTAACCACTTCTTCATTAGTATGTGTATTCCATTTATTTTTAATACTTAACTCTATAACTTCTTTTCTTATAGACATAGGTAATGGTTTTACTAATGTGTTGTCTCCGAATATTTTATGTGTTGTTATATTAAAAGGTATATGTGTCATATCTGTATTTGGGATAGATTTAAATTTACTATTTAACATATGCTTATTTTTTAATTTACCAGTATGTGTTTCTAATAAGTCTGCTTGAACTAAATGAAAATCTAACATATAAGAACTAGTTAATAGTATAGTAGCATTATATTCTGTTTTTTTATCTATAGATATAATAGGTACTAATAAACCTTTTTTATTTTTTAATCTTTTTGATAAATCTACATATAAAGCATATTCGTTTAGTTTCTTATTATCTTTTATCTCTTTATCTTTATTTAAAATAGTTATTATCTTACTATAATCTGGAAATAATACTATAGGTTTAGTTTCAATATCATCGTATAGTGATTTTATGTTATTCATATCGTCTATAACTATATTTAAAATATCTTCTTGTTTATATTTTAAAATATATTCTACTATATTCATTCTTCTTATAGCTTCACTTGTATTTGGTTTATGTGTATTACCAGACATACTAGTAACTGCTTCTCTTATCAACGTTAACACATTAAACATATGATAATTATATTTACTCATATCTACTGTTTCTGGTATTACTCTTTTATCGTCTATTTTGTTTTTAATATTATTAAATACAGACTCTAACATAAGTCCTAGACCTATACTAATATTACCAGACATAGCCCTATTTATATTCATAGTCTATACTCCTTAATTTTATTCTTCTATATAAGAATATATATAATTAAAAAGTAAAAATATTCAATAGTATATTATAAAGGTAGTTTAGAAGATGATTTAATTTAAAAGGAGAATAAAAATGGAACATCCACTAAAACAAAGACCAGAGATATACAAAGACTATAAAGACTTAGTAAAGTCTTTTATAGTTTATAGTATTACTAAAAGTGAAAGTGATAAAGAGTCATTAACAGAACTTTGTAAAACTATTTTGTATAACAAACTAAATAGCAATCAAGAAGAGCAAGACTTTTATAGCTTATTCTTCATCGATGGCAGTGGCTATATAAATATGCCACTAGACATTGCTAATATGGTACCTGATGTTAGTCCTGAACAAATGTTAAGTAAGATAGACTTACTTACTATAAGACTCAGGGAAGAACTAGAAAAAGAACATGGGACATTAAACAGAGATATCGGTTATTTAACTGGTGTTGATGAAGTTAATGTTAACAATGTAAAAGAAGTAAACGAGAAGTTAGCTGCTAAGTTAACAAGTCCTGTTGATACTAACGTATCTAATCAAGGTGATCAACCTAAAACTCAAGGAGATAGTAAAATGAAAATAGAAGATATTAAAGTAACACAACCAAAAGAAGTTGAAGTAAACGGTAAGACGTATTTAGAGATAGAAGTAAATGGCGTAACTAGCCTTATCGAGAAAATCGAAGTGGCTAAAGTTATCGACGCTGAAAAAGCTAAAGCTAGCACAAGTGAAGAAGAACCTGCAGCAACTTCTACAACTACTGTAACAACAGTAGAGGATGATAGTATCGACTGGATGTTCTGGGGAAAAGTTGCACTAGGTGTAATTGCTGCTGGTGCAGTAATCTATTTCGGGGCTAAGTATCTTAGTTCTGAAAGTGAAGTAGTTTATGTGGATGTAAATAATATCTAACATGAACTATAAAGATAAAATGATATTCGATACATACATCGAATATCATCTATCTAAAACTATTTTTTTAGATAGATTTAAAGATTTAATAAATAGTCATAAGTATTCCAAATATGTTGGTTCTGGTGTAGGTTATATTAAGCATAATATTTTTATGTTTTATCCGAACTATCATGAGCTTAATAGAATAAAAATGCTTATGGTGATGTATGGTATAAATATAGACGAACTATATCTTAAAAATATAGTCTTTTATAATTATAGAGAAATAGTTAAATATTTCGATAGTAAGAAACCAATTACTATTGAAGATAAAATAAAACCATTAAGAAAAGAAATATTAACAATAGATAAACCTAAAGTAATAAGTAATTTACCTGTCCCTATAAAAAAGGATAGGAGTTTTAAAGGATTATTCATAGGGATAATATCTTTAATTAGTATAGGTCTAACTATATGGTTAAAAAGAAAATAAGTTAGTACTAGATATATCTAGTACTAACATTAAGCTATATTTTTTTCTTTTGGTAAATATTTCTGTATTAGGGTATCTACTTTAAATAAACTAGGAAAATTAAACATAGTTTGAGCGTACTCTAAATGTGCTGATGGTCCAAAAAATAAATTTATATTTTGTTTCTTAAAATCTTCTTTTGGTATGTCACCTATTTTTAATAATTCTCTCATAGTTGTATCTTTACTAGCGTTACTAACTATACCATCTGATGGATATCCTGCAGATTGGTCATTGTCATATACATTACCTCTAAACATAGTTTGTATATCACCTAACTCTGTTATAAACTTCATACCATTATTTTTTACTTTAGTAGAAGATAGCATTATGCTTTTTGTTCAGGCATACTCGTTGATATTATCTCTCTGTATACCTCGCAACTCTACTTGCAGCTATATCTTTCGATATACGACTAGGCTATCGCATCCTAGAAGGTCTTGTTAGACGAACAGACTATATCATCCCGTTACGGGCCTACGTTTCCATTTAAGGGATATACCCACTCACTTGAGCCGTACTCTACTCACTTCAAGTTATATTTATTATATAACCCACATGGTTACTACACTACATGTGTGATTATCTTATCTCTATAGAGATAAGAATAGCTTTCGATAGTCGTTGAACTCATCTCATATACTATTACAGTACTTAGAGACTTCGTTGCGTCGATTTCCCATATGTATCTTATAGAGTTTTTACTATGCCGTTATGAATCATTACTCTAACGGTATTACAGTATGTTTCCATCTGTAAGTAGTATCTATAAGCTTTAGGAGAGTTCCCGCAGTTAGTAAGCTTTTCTTATAGACTTAATCTATAAGGGACCTACGATAATGTAAATATAAATCTTTTCTTAATTAATGTTGTTTTATTGTTCCTAATTGCTTGTGAGATTGATGTTGTGTTTACGCCTGTACCTTTACTAGCACTAATATAACTTTTATATAAAACGTTAGTATTATATAAAACATCGTGGACATTTATGTTTTTTGGACAATTATCTAAATATTGTTTTTTAGGTATCTCCCCCCAGTTATTTTTTTCATGTTTAAATATAATTCCATCTAAATTCCAAGTATGTTTTTTATAGGTGTTCTCTCTGATTAACCTATTGTATATTGTGCTTTTATTTATGTTATGATATTTACTAGCATCTGTTATACTATTAAAACTTTTAACATTACCAGTATTTAGACACATTGATGTTATTGGTACAATGCTATTAGGCATTAACTTATTATTTATAGCATGTATTAAATTTTCTCTTGGAGTCACCCATTCTAAATTACTAAGGTTATTGTTTCCACCTTCACCATCAATATGGTTAACAAATAGTTTTTTAGGGTTAGTGTTATATTTTTTAAAAGTAAGACATAATAATCTATGTAATTGCTTACGCTTATTATTTATAGATATTGTTTTATATCCACCTCTGATATTTTTAACATTATTTTTTGGTGGTTTTGTTGTATAAACATTAACTTTTTTATAACTACTATTTATTACATCGCCTTTTTTATTTATGTAATAACCACTAAAATAAGGTATATAATAATATCCCTTATATAAATCATGCTCAATAGGATTAAAACTATAATATATGTCATTATTCTCGTAATGAATATTTATTTGCTCTAAAACTTTTTTTGGATATTGCAGTACCCCATCCAAATATAATTTTATAAACCCCTCTTCATAATACCTTATACCTAAAATCCAATCTATTAAGTAGTAATTAATACCATTAATAATAATTGGTTTACGTACTTGTTCTTTTCCATTTTTTACAACAATTAATTTATTTACATTATCAGAGCAAATCCAATTTCCAAGGCCTAATTTCTTATCTTCATCTTTTGTATTAGGTGCTGTTCCCATTATTTCATTTTTTTCTAAATAGAAGAAATACATATTCTCTACTATTCTTACTGGATTACTATCAAACATATAAAATGGACTATTAACATTTAATAATGGCATTGTGAAACAAATATCTTTTATTTCTCTATCCAGTAATAATGGTCCTCTTGTATCGTATTTATTATATATAACATATTCTATTTTTCTTTTCTTAGACATGTAGATATGCCATGCTATCTTATCTAACTTTTCAGCTATACCATCTTC